>Ga0335076_10008500_pt1 | contig 10367 bp, 9 predicted proteins | sample Lox_Sample_25_FD_206717 | JGI IMG/M metagenome (GOLD analysis project Ga0335076, IMG submission 206717) | Soil microbial communities from Loxahatchee National Wildlife Refuge, Florida, United States - Lox_Sample_2.5 | ecosystem: Environmental > Terrestrial > Soil > Wetlands | place: USA: Florida...
CTGCGGCCGGGCCTGGCCGGGGTGGCCAAGTCGCTGGCCGACGAGCTGGGACCGCTGGGCATCCGGGTCAACGGGTTGCTGCCGGGCCGGATCGCGACCGGCCGCGTGCGCGAGGTCGACGCCCTGACCGGCGATCCGGACCAGGTCCGGGCGGAGCTGTCGCAGCGGATCCCGCTGCGCCGGTACGCCGACCCCGAGGAGTTCGGCCGGGTGGCGGCGTTCGTGCTGTCCCCCGCGGCCTCCTACGTCAGCGGCGCGATGATCCCGATCGACGGCGGCGCGCTCCGCGCGATCTGACGCCACCGCGGGGACGCGCTGGCCGGGACTCAGGCCAGCGCCGCGGGCTCCTGACGGGCGAACTGGGTCCGGTAGAGCTCGGCGTACAGGCCGCCGGCGGCGAGCAGTTCCTCATGCCGGCCGCGCTCGCGGACCCGGCCGTCGTCGATGACCAGGATCTGGTCGGCCTCCCGGATGGTCGACAGCCGGTGGGCGATGACCAGCGAGGTGCGCCCGGCCAGCGCGGTGGCGAGCGCGCGCTGGACGGCGGCCTCCGACTCGGAGTCCAGGTGGGCGGTGGCCTCGTCGAGGACCACCACGGCCGGCGCCTTCAGCAGCAGCCGGGCCAGCGCGACGCGCTGCTTCTCGCCCCCGGACAGCCGGTAGCCGCGGTCACCCACGATCGTGTCCAGCCCGTCGGGCAGCACCGAGATCAGGTCCCAGATCTGCGCCGCCCGGCACGCGTCGATCAGTTCCTGCTCGGTGGCCCCGGGCCGGGCGAAGGCCAGGTTGGTCCGGATCGTGTCGTGGAACAGGTGCGCGTCCTGGGTGACCACGCCGACCACGTCGTGCAGCGAGTCCTGGGTGACGTCCCTGATATCGGACCCGCCGACGCGCACCGCGCCGTCGTCCGGGTCATACAGCCGCGACACCAGGTGGGTGATCGTGGTCTTGCCCGCGCCCGACGGCCCGACGAGCGCGGTGAGCTGCCGGGCCGGGGCGGTGAAGCTCACGTCGTGCAGCACGCCCAGGCTGGCGTCGGTGCGCTCGGGCACCGGCAGGGCGATGGACTCCAGCGACGCGAGCGAGACCTCGGACGCCGCCGGGTAACGGAACGACACGTGGTCGAAGACGATGTCCGCGGCCGGGTCGGTGGCCGACCCGTTTTCCTGCGAGCTGACGCGCAGTGCCGTCGCGCCCGGCCGGTCCTCGATCAGCGGCTTCAGGTCGAGCACCTCGAACACGCGGTCGAAGCTGACCAGCGCGGTCATCACGTTGACCTGCACGTTGGACAGCGAGGTGATGGGCCCATACAGCCGCTGCAGCAGGCCGGCCAGCGCCACGAGCGCGCCGACCTGGAACGCGCCGTTGATGACCAGCGTGCCTCCCACGCCGTAGACCACCGCGGTGGCCAGTGAGGCCAGCAGGGTCAGCGCGATGAACAGCGTGCTGCCGTACATGGTCTGCCTGACACCGATGTCCCGGACCCGGGCCGCCCGCCCGGCGAACACCTGGCTTTCGGCGTCCGGCTTGCCGAACAGCTTGACCAGCATTGCCCCGGCCACGTTGAACCGCTCGGTCATCGTCGACCCCATGGCCGCGTCGAGCTGCATCCCCTCCCGGGTCAGCCGCTGCAGCTTGCGCCCGACCAGGCGGGCCGGGATCAGGAACATCGGCAGCAGCACCAGCGCGATGACCGTGACCAGCCAGGAGTAGTAGAACATCGCGATCAGCACCAGGACCAGCTGCAGCACGCTGGACACCACGGATGACAGCGTGGAGGTCAGCGCGGTCTGGGCGCCGATCACGTCGCTGTTCAGCCGGCTGACCAGCGAGCCGGTCTGCGCCCGGGTGAAGAAGGCGATCGGCTGCCGCTGCACGTGGCTGAAGACCTCGGTGCGCAGGTCGTAGATCAGGCCCTCGCCGACGCGTGCGGTGAAGTAGCGCGAGACGACGGTCAGCAGCGCGTCGAAGATCGCCAGGCCGACCACCACGCCGGCCAGCGCCAGCACGACGCCGGTGCGCTTCGGGATGATGCCCTGGTCGATGATCACGCCGAGCAGGATCGGGTACGACACCGTGACCGCCGCGTCCAGCGCGGCCGCCAGCAGGAAGATCACCAGGTCCCAGCGGTACGGCCGCGCGTAGTGCGAGATCCGGCGGACCGTCCCCTTCTTCAGCCGCTGCTTGGTCACCGACCGGTCGCGGGAGAACGCGTGCATCGCGTGCCACTGACTGGCGTACATAGGGCCAGGAACCTCCCGGCGGCCCGGCTTCTTCCCGAGTTAGCTCAGGGCGAACCGGCGAGGCGCGCGCGGAGGAGGGTGGTCTGGGCGTTGCGTTCGGCGGCCGCCTGCTGGGCCAGGGTGTTCGGGCCGGCCTGGATCAGCAGCCGCTTGGTGGCCCGGGCCGCCGCGGCGTCGGTCGCCAGCAGCGCGGCGGTGAGGTCGGCCACGGCCGCGTCCAGCTCGGCGGCGGGCACCACCAGCTCGGCCAGCCGCAGCTGGCTGGCTTCGGCGGCGGACACGGTCCGGGCCGTAAGGCACAGCTCGATCGCCCGCGGCAGCCCGACGATGTCGACCAGGGGCTTGGTCCCGGTCAGGTCCGGAACCAGTCCGAGCGCCGGCTCCTTCATGCACAGCTGCGCGTCGTCAGCCAGGATGCGCAGGTCGCAGGCCAGGGCCAGCTGGAAGCCGGCGCCGATCGCGTGTCCCTGGACCGCGGCAATCGACACGATGCCCGGGTCGCGCAGCCACAGGTACCCCTCCTGCCAGGCCGCGACCGAGCGTTCGAACTCAGGGTCGGCCGCGGACAGCGGCGGGTCTTCGCCGGGCACGCCCTCCGGCGTGAACATGCGCAGATCGATCCCGGAGCAGAACGACGGGCCGTCGCCGCGTACCACCACCACGCGGACCTCGGCCGGCAGGCCGACGCCGATGGCGGCGAGGCCACGCCATACGGCGGGGGTCATCGCGTTGCGCCGCTCGGGCCTGCTGAGCGTCACCGTGGCGACCGAGTCGCTGACGTCCAGGCGCAGCCCGCCGGCCGCCAGCGCTGAGGCGGGGATGACTCCGCTCAGCGCTTGGCCTTGCCCCGGGTGGCGCCGCCCCGTCCGCGCAGGGCCACTCCGTTCTCGGTCAGGATCCGGTGCACGAAGCCGTACGAGCGGCCGGTCGAGCCGGCCAGCGAGCGGATGCTCTCGCCGGCGTTGTATCTCTTCTTCAGGTCAGCCGCCAGCTTGGTGCGGTCGGCACCGGTCACCCGGGTGCCTTTCTTGAGCGTCTCGGCCACGCGTACCTCCCGGTGAAACGAAGTGACCGCTGCGTTACCGTCTCCCGCCATGATCACGCATGAAGTCGTGATCGGCTACCCACACGCACGCAAAAGATCTCTTCTTTTTCACCGCCTGCGGGGCCGCAGAGCCTGCCTGCGGGCGCGGCACCTGGCCCGGCCGGGGCGGGCACAGCCCGTCAGGCCAGCGCGACCAGGTCGGCGAGTTCCTCGCTCCACGCGTCCTCAACCCCGTCCGGGAGCAGCACGACGCGCTCCGGGCCGAGCGCCTCCACGGCCCCTTCATCGTGCGTGACCAGGACGATCGCGCCCTGGAAGCGGCGCAGCGCGGACAAGATCTCCGCCCTGCTGCCCGGGTCCAGGTTGTTGGTCGGCTCGTCGAGCAGCAGCACGTTCGCCCCGGACACCACCAGCAGGGCCAGGGCGAGCCTGGTTTTCTCCCCGCCAGACAGCACCGCGGCCGGCTTGGCCACGTCATCGCCGGAGAACAGGAACGACCCGAGAATGCGGCGCTGCTCCGCCTCGGTGAGATCCGGGGCGGCCGAGCGCATGTTCTCGAGCACGGTCCGCTCTGTGTCCAGGGTCTCGTGCTCCTGGGCGTAGTAGCCGACCCGCAGCCCGTGCCCGGGCCGGACCTCGCCGGAGTCCGGCTGCTCCAGCCCGGACAGCAGCCGCAGCAGCGTGGTCTTGCCCGCGCCGTTCAGGCCCAGGACCACGACCCGCGCGCCGCGGTCCACCGCCATGTCCACCCCCGTGAAGACCTCGACCGAGCCGTAGGACTTGGTCAGGCCCTGGGCGGTCAGCGGGGTGCGGCCGCAGTGCGCGGGGACCGGGAACCTGATCCGGGCCACGCGTTCCGGCGCCCGATCCGCGCTGACCCCGGCGAGCAGCCGCTGCGCCCGGCGCTGCATGTTCTGCGCGGCCTTCGCCTTGGTGGCCTTCGCGCGCATCTTGTCGGCCTGCGACTGCAGGGCCGTGGCCTGGCGCTGCGCGTTGACCCGCTCCCGCCTCCGGCGCCGCGCGTCGGTCTCCCGCTGCTCCAGGTAGCCCTTCCAGCCCAGGTTGTAGACGTCCAGGAGGCAGCGGTCGGCGTCCAGGTAGAACACCTTGTTGACCACGGCCTCGAGCAGGGCCGTGTCGTGGCTGATCACCACCAGGCCGCCGCGGTAGGCCCGCAGATGATCGCGCAGCCAGGACACCGAATCGGCGTCGAGGTGGTTGGTCGGCTCGTCCAGCAGCAGCGTCTGCGATCCGCCGAACAGGATCCGGGCCAGCTCGATCCGGCGGCGCTGGCCGCCGGACAGGGTTCGCAGCTGCTGCCCCAGCACCCGCGGCGGCAGGCCCAGGCTGGAGGCCAGCGACGCGGCCTCGGCCTCGGCCGCGTACCCGCCGAGCACGGTCAGCCGCTCCTCGAGATGGCCGTACCTGCGCACCGCGGCGTCGCGCCGGGCCGGGTCGGAGTCGGCCATGGCCAGCTCGGCTTCCCGCATGTCGCCCAGCAGCTCATCCAGGCCCCGGGCGGACAGCACCCGGTCGGCCGCCAGGCCGTCGAGGTCGCCGACCATGGTGTCCTGCGGCAGGTACCCGACCGACCCGGTGCGCCGGACGGTGCCCGCCGCCGGCGCCGAGTCTCCCGCGAGCACCCGGGCCAGCGTGGTCTTCCCGGCGCCGTTGCGGCCGACCAGGCCGATCTTGTCGCCGTCGGCGACCTGGAACGTGACCGCCTGCAGCAGCAGGCGGGCGCCAGCGCGCAGCTCAAGGTCGTTTGCGGAAATCACTTCATCGCTCCATAACGGTATATAACGGGCATCAAACGTCGCACGCCACCCGTGGCGCCGTGCGGCCCGTTACGACAGGAGCGGTTGCATAGCCTCATTTTACCCGGGCTGGCAACGGGATTCTCAGCTGGCGGATGGCTCCGGGGCCGGTGGCTCGGTCAGCCGGATCCGGATCGCCTGGAACAGCCGGGGCGCGCCGCGCAGCACGGTGAGCCGGGGATCGGGCACGGTGAGGAAGCGCTCCACGGCGAGGTCGAAGTACGGCCGCAGCCGCGGGTCGTCGCGCAGGCCCGCGATCGCGCGCCGGTCTCCGCCGAGCACCACCGCGTCGAGTTTGTCCTGGTGAGGGCCGAACACCGCGGCTGCCGTGTCGGCCGCTGCGCCGAGCGCCTCGCTGGCCTGCTTCTCCCGCCGCCGGGCGAAGCGCTGCTGCGACGTGCCGCCCGCGGCGCTGCGCCCGTGCACCAGCCGCGAGCCGACCTTGGAGGCGGCCAGGTGCGCCGCGCCGGGACCGGTGAACACCCCGGCCGCGTAGCCGCCGAGCCGGACCAGCAGCACGCCCACCGTGCGCTCGGCCAGCGCGTGCGCGCGGATCCGCTCGGCGGTGCCGGCGCCCTCTGGCAACGGCGGGAAGGGCACGTGGCATTCGGCCTCGGCTCCGTCCGCGGCCCGGAACGTGACCACGGCCGGGCCTGCCTCGCTGGCGATGTCGCCGTGCCGCTGCGCGAAGGACTCCAGCCAGCCCGCGAGGCGCTCCGGGCTGACCTCGATCCACCGCACTTCGCCCGCCGCGCCGTGTGACACCACGCAACGCCTCCCCGCATCTGACCGGGCTCTTGCCCTCCGTGACCGTTAGGGCCCGAGGGTACTCAGATGACGGTCGTGACCGATAGGCACCCCGCCCGGATACATAATGGAAAGCTGAATAAAGCTCCACGACAGTAAAGGATTGCCTGCCCTGACCCTGAATCAGCTCCGCACGTTCCTGGTCGTGGCCGAGACCGGGTCCGTCCGCGCCGCGGCCGAGCAGCTCGTGGTCACGCAGGCCGCGGTGTCGGCCTCGCTGGCCGCGCTGCAGCGGTCGGTGGGGATGCCGCTGGTCCGCCCGGACGGCCGGGGCCTGCGGCTGACCAGCGCGGGCGAGCAGTACGCGGCGTACGTGCACCGCATCCTCGGGCTGCTCGACGAGGCGCGCCGCGCCGCGGCCGCCGCCGCCGATCCCGAGCGGGGAGAGCTGCGCATCGCCGCCGTCACCACCGCCGCCGAGCAGATCATTCCCGGTCTGCTGCGCGGTTTCCGCCGGGCCAACCCGCACACCGGTGTGCTGCTCGAGGCCGGGAACCGGGACCGGGTCCGGACCCTGCTCGATCGTCATCAGGTTGATCTCGCGCTGGCCGGGCGGCCGGAACCGGGCTGGGACGTGCGGGTGCACGCGGTCCGCGCGCACCAGCTCGTGGTGGTGAGCTCGCCGGACCTGGCCGCGCGGTCCCGCGCCGCCGCCGCGGCCGGGGAAGCCGGGATGCTGGAGTGGCTGTCGCGCCAGCCGTGGCTGCTGCGGGAGCCGGGATCGGGCACCCGGCTGAGCACCGAGGCGCTGCTGGGCGAGCTGGACATCACGCCGTCCACGCTGACCGTCGGGTCCAACGGGGCGATCCGCGAATCGGCCGCGGTCGGCCTGGGCGTCACGCTCGTGTCCCGGGACGCGGCCGCGCAGGAGCTGGCCTCCGGGCGGCTGGCCGAGATCGCGGTGCCCGGCACCCCGCTGCACCGCGACTGGTACCTGCTCGCGAACCCGGGCCGCCTGCCGCTGCCCGCCGCCCGGCTGGTCGCGCACGTGCTGGCCGGCAGCGGCTTCCGCCCGCCCGGCCAGGCCGCCTGAGAAACGGCGCCCGGGCGCTCCCCGCCCGCGCGGTCTCCGGGCTCCGTTGCCCCTCGACCGTTAAGGATTTGTTTGATGGTTCCCCGTCAAGTCTCAATAGACAGTCAAGAGTCGGCCGGTCATGCTGGCAGGGAGAACGGCGCAGCGACAGGAACGGCGGGAACACGGCATGGCCGAAGTGCAGGACCGGTGGAACGCGGGCGTCATACCGTACGCGCAGATGGGCTACTACGACCCCGGCTACGAGCCGAAGGACACCGACATCCTGGCCGCGTTCCGGTTCGTGCCGCAGCCGGGCGTGCCCGCCGAGGAGGCCGGCGCCGCGGTGGCCGGGGAGTCCTCGACGGCCACCTGGACGGTGGTGTGGACCGACCGCCTCACGGCTCACGAGCACTACCGGGCGAAGTGCTACCGGGTGGATCCGGTGCCCGGCCGCGACGGTGAGTACATCGCGTACATCGCCTACGACATCGACCTGTTCGAGGAGGGCTCGATCCCGAACCTGACCTCCTCGATCATCGGCAACGTGTTCGGGTTCAAGGCGCTGCGCTCGCTGCGGCTGGAGGACATGCGGATCCCGCTGCACTACGTGAAGACCTTCCACGGCCCGCCGCACGGCATCGTGATGGAGCGCGAGTACCTCGGCAAGTACGGCAGGCCGCTGCTCGGCGCCACGACCAAGCCCAAGCTCGGCCTGTCCGCGCGGAACTACGGACGGGTGGTCTACGAGGCGCTCAGCGGCGGGCTGGATTTCACCAAGGACGACGAGAACATCAACTCCCAGCCGTTCATGCGGTGGCGGGACCGGTTCCTGTTCGCCATGGACGGCGTCAACCGCGCGGTCCAGCGGACCGGCGAGATCAAGGGCCATTACCTCAACGTCACGGCCGCCTCGATGGAGGACATGTACGAACGGGCCGAGTTCGCCGCCGAGCTCGGCAGCGTCATCATCATGGTCGACCTGACCATCGGGTACACGGCCCTGCACTCGATGTCGAACTGGGCCCGGCGCCACGGCGTCCTGCTGCACCTGCACCGGGCGGGCCACGGGACCTACACCCGGCAGAAGTCGCACGGCGTGAGCTTCCGCGTCATCGCCAAGTGGTGCCGGCTGATCGGCGTCGATCACCTGCACGCCGGGACGGTGGTCGGCAAGCTGGAAGGCGACCCGGCCATGGTCCGCGGTTACTACGACACGCTGCGCGGATCACGGGTGCCGCGAGACCCCGGCCACGGGATCTACTTCGATCAGGACTGGGGATCCATGCCGGCCGTGATGCCGGTGGCGTCGGGCGGCATCCACGCGGGCCAGATGCACCAGCTGCTCGACTACCTGGGCGAGGACGTCATCCTGCAGTTCGGCGGCGGCACCATCGGCCATCCCATGGGCATCGCCGCCGGCGCCACGGCTAACCGGGTGGCCGTCGAGGCGATGATCAAAGCCCGTAACGAGGGCCGCGACTTCGCCGCCGAAGGCGAGCAGATTCTCGCCGAGGCCGCGAAGCACAGCCGCGAGCTCCAGGCGGCGATCGACACCTGGGGCGGCATCACGTTCACCTACGAGTCGACCGACACGCCAGACGTCACGCTCACGCCGACCTTCTGACCAGGAGCCTTCCATGCGGATAACCCAGGGCACGTTCTCCTACCTGCCGGACCTGGACGACGGGGAGATCCGGGCCCAGGTCCAGTACGCGATCGGCCAGGGCTGGGCGGTAGCGGTCGAGTTCACCGACGATCCGCACCCCCGCAACTCCCTGTGGGAGATGTGGGGCCTGCCCATGTTCGAGATCGCGGACGCGTCGGCGGTCATGCACGAGGTGACGGCGTGCACGGCCGCGTGGCCCGGCCACTACGTCCGCGTCTGCGCCTATGACGCCACGCTCGGCCGGCAGACGACGGCGCTGAGCTTCATCGTCAGCCGGCCGGACCACGAGCCGGGCTTCCGGCTGGACCGGCAGGAGACCGCCGACCGGCGGATCAGGTACACGCTGCATGCCTACGCCGCGGATCAGCCGAGCGGCGAGCGGTACCGCCGGGACGGTGAGCGCAGCCCGTGATCGCCGCGAACGGCCGGACCGGGACCGGGTTCGCGATGCCCCGCCCGGGGGCCGGCGGGCCCGGGCCGGCCGCGCGGCCGCAGCCGGCCGGGCCAGGGCCGGCGGGCGATCCCCCGCCCTCCGCCGGCGACGGCGACGGCGGACCGCTCCCCGGGGACGCGCTGGTCGACCTGGACGAAGAGGGCCGGGCGCTGCAGATATCCGCGCTTCTCGAGCGGCTCGACGCCGAGTTCGTCGGGCTGGCCCCGGTCAAGGACCGAGTCCGCGAGATTGCCGCGCTGCTGCTCATCGACCGGCTCCGGGCCCGGTACGCGCTGTCGTCGTCCCGGCCGAGCCTGCACATGTGCTTCACGGGCAGCCCGGGAACTGGCAAGACCACCATGGCGCTGCGCATGGGCGAGCTGCTGCGCGAGCTCGGCTACCTGCGCCAGGGCCAGCTGGTCACCGCGACCCGGGACGACCTGGTCGGCCAGTACGTCGGGCACACGGCGCCCAAGACCAAGGACGTGCTCAGGCGGGCCATGGGCGGGGTCCTGCTGATCGACGAGGCGTACTACCTCTACCGGCCGGAGAACGAGCGCGACTACGGGCAGGAGGCCATCGAGATCCTGCTGCAGTTCATGGAGGCGCACCGCGATGACCTCGTGGTCATCCTGGCCGGGTACCAGGACAAGATGGAGGTGTTCTTCCGCTCCAACCCGGGCATGGCCTCGCGGATCGGGCACCACATCGACTTTCCCGACTTCAGCCTCGGCGACCTGATGCAGATCGCCGAGCGCCTGCTGGAGCAGGAGCACTACCGGCTCTCGCCCCCGGCCTCCGACGCGCTGCGGCAGTACATCGGCCTGCGCATGCGGCAGCCGCGCTTCTCCAACGCCCGCAGCATCAGGAACGCGATCGACCGGCTGCGGCTGCGCCAGGCGGGGCGCCTGGTGGCGGCGGGCGGCCGGATCAGCCGGGCGGACCTCATCGAGATCACGGCGGCCGACGTCCGCGGCAGCCGCGTGTTCAACGACACCGCCGCCCGGCCGCCGGATCGCACGTCCTGATTGGGCAGATTGACTCTAGGCCGCGGGGCACGCGGCGCTATGCCCGCATCAGCCTGCCCTAGCAGCAGCGGGAACCACCCGAAGCGTGGCGTAAGCCACCCGGGAATCCCTGCCGTTAGGACGGGGAGGATGCCAACGGGACGACCAGCCGGACCGTGGTGCCCCGGCCGGGCGAGCTGGACAGCTCCAGCTTCCCGCCGAGCAGTTCCGCGCGCTTGCGCATCCCGGACAGCCCGAAGCCGGTCGGGTCCGCGGATCCGCCGGCCCGGGCCTGCGCGGCGGCGGCCAGGCCCTGGCCGTCGTCACGCACCTC
>Ga0335076_10008502_pt1 | contig 10366 bp, 8 predicted proteins | sample Lox_Sample_25_FD_206717 | JGI IMG/M metagenome (GOLD analysis project Ga0335076, IMG submission 206717) | Soil microbial communities from Loxahatchee National Wildlife Refuge, Florida, United States - Lox_Sample_2.5 | ecosystem: Environmental > Terrestrial > Soil > Wetlands | place: USA: Florida...
CGTTCACACTTAGACGTGCACGGGGCACGATCAATTCATTAATCTCCGAGGTTTGAAAATGTTTAAGCAGGGAGGGTACGTAATAAAAGATGCTGTGATCCTGCAGATGGCGGGTACGGATGAGCTCGTCGAAGTCGGTCAGGCAGCATACGTCCATGCACACAGCGACGCGAGGATCGAGCGCGGCCAGCCACCACGCTTTCGTCGAACCCATGGACATGCCCAGCGCACCCAGCCGTTGGGTGTCCACCTCTGGACGGCTGGCCAGATAGTCCATTGCCCGGAATTCATCGAACATCATCATCCCGTACAGTACTTGCCCATTCCACAGCATCAGCTTGAAGGTGTTCTCTTCGCCTTCATGTCCGTTCTTGTCATGCTTGCGCTCGCCGAAGCACCAGCTATCGATAGCAAGGGCCACGAGGCCTTTCTGAACGCACACAGGTGCGTAGGCTGGGGCGACCTGAACACCCTGGAGCAGCATCTCCTTGCCCAGGTCATACATCCCGCCGTGCCAGTGGATATACAGAAGTCCCGGCGCGGGGCTTTGCCTTTTTCGCGGAATCAGCAGCAGCGCTGGCACCGGCTCCGCGCCGTTCAAATCGAGTACCAGACGTTCCAGCGTGTAGTCTTCATGCTCTTCTTTGCTGACGAGCTTCGCTGGTCCCGGTTTGTGCTCCCACGGTAAGTTTCCCAGGAGTGACCACAACTGTTTTCGGCGTTGGTTTTGTCGCTCGATAAAAGCGTCTGCGCTGGATTGCTGCTGAGCAGGTTGAGCCGGACCATAGGGAACCGGAACAGCCGCTGAAAACGCGGCAGCAGCAGAGGCATGGAGGAATTCGCGCCTGGTCGCTAGCGGGTTGGTCGGTCTCATGGAAGTACTCCATTCCGGTTGGCTGGACGGAAGATCTGAACGGCTCGCAAAACATCATATATCTCAAGTCCGGGCTGGCGGGAATCTCTAACCGAGTCGGCCGCTGCGAGATTTTTTCTGGGTTGCTGGACTCCTCGGGATGGAGCGAGCAGAAACTGCGGTCAGCAGGCGAGGCATTTGGCAATGATGAGGGTGATGTCGTCGTGTTGTTCGTGGGGGCTATGCTGACGGACGGCGTCGACGATGATGGACTGGAGAGCCTGTACGGGCGCATGGCGATGGCTGAGCAGAGCGTCAATCAGGCGCGATTCGCCGAATTCTTCTCCCGAAGGGCTGAAGGATTCGGTGATGCCGTCGGTATAAAGGACGAGGGTGTCACCCGGATCGAGTTGGCATTCGGCGAGGGAGCAGTCCCATTCGCGAAAAGCGCCTAGGATGGTTGCGGTGGCGGGAAGTTTTTCCAGCGAATCGTCGGCGCGAAGCAACAGCGGCGGAAGGTGGCCACAATTGGCGTAGCGCAGGCGCCGGGTTAGATTGTCGTATTCGGCGAAGAAGAGCGTGGCGAAGGCGGCGTCGGCGGTATTCTCGCAAAAGAGATGGTTGACCGAGGTCAACATGCGGTGCGGCTCATCGAGGGCGATGGCGCACATGCTGCGAAAATTGGCCTGAAGATTGGCCATCAGCAGAGCAGCGGGCATGCCTTTGCCAGAAACATCGCCGATAATCAGGCCAAGGCGTTCGCCACCGAGTTGAAGAAAATCGTAATAGTCCCCGCCCACGTGCCGCGCGGGCAGACAGCAGCCGCAGAATTGGAGCGTGGAAACGCAAGGTAAGGTGCGCGGAAAAAAGCGTGACTGAACCTGCTTGGCAATTTCCAATTCCTGAGCGGCACGGCGGTCAACTTCCACCTTTTCGGCGAACGCCCGGCGCTGCGCTTCGATTTCGTGGGTGACTTCGTCGAAGCTGACGAGGGCGAAGGAGTTGCCGTCGGGATCCTTGAAGCGAGCAAAGGCTCCGCCCCAAATGGGCGGGTGTTCGGAGGCTGCGTCGGAAGCGTCACGCGAAGGAGTCCGTACGCCATGCTTGAGGCGGCGGAGGCGCGGCGCGACCTGGAAGGAGACACCGCGGCGGCTCCAATCGCGAAACTTGGCGAGTAGATCTTCGGTGATGAGGGTGACGTGAGTATTGCGCCCAATCAGCTTGTATTGCTCGGAAGTAGCCTCGGGCGCAACCAAGGTGAGATTCGCCGTGCCGTCGGGCGGCGTCACGGTGACGAAGGGGCGTCCGGATTCCACACGCGCGTCGAAGACCAGATGAAAGCCGAGGAGATTGACGTAGAACTCGACACTGCGGTCGAGGTCGCGCACGAAAATCGTTACGGATTGCAGGCGCAGATAGGGGTCCTGGCGGTCAAGGCGGACCGGCGGATCGTGGACCAGGTTGTGGCGAGGCTGGTTCATCAGCAAGAGTGTAACGCAGGCAGTCGGTGGTCAGTAGGCGGTAGTCTATTCGGAGCGAGAGCGGAGATAGCGGCGGTAGACAAAATACAGCGCGATTAACGCGAACAGCGCTCCTGTGGAATCGAGAAGCGAGTCCCATGGTGAAGGGCCGCGCGACGGGACGAAGATCTGGTGGACTTCGTCGAGAACGGAATAGACTGCAGCAACGAGCCACGCAATGAGAGCCCAGGACCAGTGCCAGGCGTGTCCATTCGGGTGAGATACGCGAATGCCGCGGTAAACCAGCAAGCAGAAGATGAAATATTCGGTGAAGTGGGCCGATTTGCGGATCAGGTGATGCGCGAGCTCGACCATGTTCACCGGCATAGTGGGAAACAACCAGCGCAGGAAGGGCTCAATCACCAGGCTGGTGTGGGCCGAAGAAAACGCGTCGGTGGAAAGGGAAGAGATGAGGATGCCCCAAAGGATGGCAGGCCACCAGGCGCGAAGCCATAGGGGAATCGCGGATTTGCCCGAAGGGGGGTCGAGGTCGGTGCTGGGTTGTGAAGCGCGCCAGGATTCGGAAGAAGCCATGAAGAAATAGATTCCCTTACTATTGTAAATGAAGAATGAATGGGGCGCTGAGCGGGTGTAGAAAATACAACGTTGACCGGGAGCTCCCTGCTCCGGAAACCTGCGTGAAGATTATTGGTTAGCGGCTTTTTGCAAGCCAAGCTCCAGAGTGTGGAGTTCATCCTCGGTCAAGTTTGAGGCTCCCTTCACCAGCATCGAGAGGAACCACTTCACGTCGTCAGGATCGCTGGGAAACCCTACACCTGGGCCATCAAGGCCCTTTTTGCCGATGCGGTTGGAGTTGGCGATGAGTCTGGCTTTGGGATCCAGGATGGCGACAAAAGGGAGCGCGGCGCCTCCAGTTCGAGAGACGCCGCCATACTTTTCAATTTGTTCATCGGCGCCGGGAGTGTCCCAATCGGGGTGGCCGGCGGCTCCTTCGCCATACGTTAGCGTAACAATGACGTAATATTTGTCGAGAATTTTTGCAACGTCAGGATAAGCCAGAAAAAGATCGAGTTGGTGGCAGGCGTCGCACCAGGAGGCGTCGAAGGTCAACAAGATGGACTTGTGCTGATCGGTGGCTTTGAGTTTCGCGGCTTTCAGCAGGTCGTCCGCCTTGGGATTTTTTTGTGGGGCGGCGGTGGATGCATTTAGGGACAACACAACCAAGGCGGCAAAAACCACTTTCCACATGCTGGGTCTCCGAGGAATGCTCTCGGTTGAGAGACGCGTGGGAAGCGCGAGAGGTTGCGTCTTTGAGGCGGAGGGTGTCTGGTTGGTAAAGCAGCCCGGTGGAGAGAGCCTACTCCATGCGGTAGTTGGGAGCTTCTTTGGTGATGACTACGTCGTGGACGTGAGATTCGCGGAGGCCGGCGGCGGTGATGCGAATAAAACGCGACTTTTCGGTGAGCTCTTTCAACGTTTGAGCGCCGACATAGCCCATACCGGACTTGAGGCCACCTACGAGTTGGTCGGTAAGGCCGGAAAGTGGGCCTTTGTAAGCGACGCGACCTTCGACGCCCTCGGGGACGGATTTGCCACGCTCGGCGCCTTCTTGGGAATAGCGATCGGCGGAGCCAGCTTCCATTGCCCCGGTGGAACCCATGCCGCGGTAGGATTTGAAGGTGCGACCTTGGTAGAGAATGGTTTCGCCAGGGGATTCCTCGGTACCGGCAAAGAGGCTACCGATCATGACAGCACTGGCGCCGGCGGCGATCGCTTTGGTGATGTCGCCGGAATACTTAATGCCGCCGTCCGCGATGATGGGGACATTGGTGCCTTGCGCAGCGCGGGCGGCTTCCATAACGGCGGTAAGCTGTGGAACGCCAGCGCCAGTGACCACACGAGTGGTGCAGATCGATCCGGGGCCAATGCCGACTTTCAAACCGTCGATGCCGAGGGAGATGAGTTCTTTGGCTCCGTCATAGGTGGCGACGTTTCCGGCAATGACCTGCATGTCCGGCAGACGATGGCGGATGGCTCTGATGGCTTCAATGACGCGCTCGGTATGGCCGTGGGCTGTATCGATAGCCAGAACATCGGCGCCGACTTTGGCCATTTCCACGCTGCGTTCGAGGAAATCGCCGGTGGCACCGACGGCAGCGCCGACTCGCAGACGGCCGTGATCGTCTTTCGCGGAACGGGGATATTCAAGTTTCTTCTGAATGTCTTTTACGGTGATCAGCCCTTTGAGGTTGAAGTCCTGATCGACGACAAGGAGCTTTTCAATGCGGTGTTTCTGAAGGATTTTTTCGGCTTGCTCCAGAGTAGTGCCGACGGGCACGGTGACGAGATTGTCTTTAGTCATCACCTGGCCAACAAGCTGGGAGTGATTTTTTTCGAAACGAAGATCGCGATTGGTGAGAATACCAGTGAGCCGGGTGCCGCGAGTGACCGGCAAGCCGGAGATGCGGTACTTGGTCATGATCTCCAGGGCTTGGCGAATGGTGATGTCGGGAGAAATGGTAACAGGATCGACGATCATGCCGGACTCGGAACGCTTGACGCGATCCACTTCCTCGGCCTGGCGATCGATGGACATATTGCGGTGAATAATGCCAATCCCACCTTGGCGGGCGATGCCGATGGCGAGGCGAGACTCAGTGACGGTGTCCATGGCGGCGGAGGCGAGGGGGATGTTGATGGGCAGTTTGCGGGTGAAGCAAGTGGTCGTGTCGACCTCGGTGGGCAGGACCGTGGAGCGTCCCGGCTGGAGGAGGACATCGTCGAACGTAAGGCCTTCGGGAATGGAACCATCAATCATAAAAACCTCGCGGAGGTAGAGCTGGCGTGAGAGAGCGTCGCGCGGAAGCACAGCCGGGTATGGCTCAGAAATGACGCAGCCCAGCGGGTACACGCTGGGCGGGAAGTTGAATGCACCGAATCGAAAAATTGGGTCACGGTGAAACTTCTATTTTAGGGAGAGCGCGGAATTGGGTCAAGTTGAGCTGCGCCGGCGCCTCAACGAGACGAAGACAAAGAACAGCGATCCGGCGATTCCAGTAGCGAGATTGTGTTGCAGAAACAGACGCGGGTGACCGTGCTCACGGAAAAATCTGAGCCTGCAGCAGCAAACTGGTACTAGGAAGAAAGTCACAGAAAAAAGGTTCTCATTTTGATGCGTCCGGGCAATTCCGCAGACTGGGCGCATTTGTTACTGTTTGCGAATGCCCCCGGCCCCATTGGAATTGCCTGTCGAAATCACTCCGCTCGAGGGTACCCAAGCCAAGATACGGGTATTACAGACGTGCGCGGAGTTGGAATCAGTGCGCGAGTTATGGAAGGAATGGTGTACCGACCCGCGCGCGGACATTGATTCCGTATGTATTGCGGCGGATTGCCGTCCCGGCGTGATTGGGCCGTATGTGCTGGCGATTTATCGCGGCGCCAAGCCGGAATGCCTGCTGGTGGGCCATCTGGAACAGCGTTGCCTGGAACAGAAGCTTGGTTATGCGGTGTTGAAGCGTCGTGAAGTGAGGGCACTCTGTTTCGCGCGGCGCGGATTGCTGGGGACCGCGTCTGTGGACAATTGCCGGCTGCTTGTGGCGGCGATTTCGGAGTTTTTGGCCGCGGGTGGGGCGGTGTGCGCGATATTTTCAGATTTGCGGGCGGACTCTCCGTTGCGGGCGTCCTTGAAGCGCGAGCCAGGGATGCTCTTCCGGCAAAATTATCTAGCCACACAACGGCATAATGCGCTGGAATTTCCGGCAACCTATGCGGACTTTTTCGCAGGCTTGTCTCGCAAAGATCGCCACGAACTGCGGCGGCACGAACGAATGCTGCAGCGGGATTTTCCGAATGAGGTGCGGGTCGAATGCGTGCGGGAGGAAGAAAAGGTCGATTACCTGCTGGAGGTGGTCGATCAAGTTGCAAGGAAAACATATCAGCGCGCGCTGGGCACGGGATTCGAGCGAACTGCAGAAATTGAGCGTCAATACAGGACAGCAGCGCGGACTGGAGCGCTGCGCGCGTGCGTCTTGTACATCCGGGAACGGCCATGCGCGTTCTTCCTGGGGCGGCAATATAAATCGACATTTTTCGCGGAGTACACGGGGTACGATCCGGAGTATGGGAGGTACTCGCCGGGGATGTTTCTGCTGCTGTACTGCGTGCGCAAATCGTTTGAGTTGGCGACGGGTGCAGTGCGATTCGATTTGGGATCGGGAGACCATTTGTACAAACGAGTGGTGTGCAATGTGGGATGGGACGAGGGGACGGCATATTTGTATGCGCCGAACTGGCAGGGATTTCTGTTGAATGCGCAGGTTACGGCGACGGAGTTGGCGAATGCGGTGTTGCGGAAGATGGCGAAACGAAACGGATTTTTGAAGAAGGCGAGAAAGGAATGGCAGCAACGGGCGGTAAGGAGCTGCGAGTGTGGCGGGGATTAGGGACGTTAATCGTCTTCGAGATGACGCAGGGGACACATCGAAAAAAGTTGCGGGATGGTCCCCTGCTACAGAGCGCGGAGAATCACCAGGGTCATGTCATCGGATTGGGGAGCGCCGGCGGCGAACTGATCGGCAGCTTGCAGGATATGGTGAATGGCTTCCTTCGGAGCAACGCCGTTGCAGGATTGGATGGAGTCGAGTAGACGCTTCTCTCCCCATTCTTCGAGCTTGGGGCTCATGGCTTCGCTGAAGCCATCGGTATAAATCACCAGCAAATCTCCAGGAGCGAGGTCCACGTCCGCCTGGTCGTACGGAACATCAGGCACCAGGCCGACTACTGTGCCGCCTTGGTCGAGTCGCTGTACTTGCTGGCCGGAAGGAGAATTGCGTAGAAGAATCGGGGGGCAGTGGCCGGCATTGACGTAGGTGAGACGACGGGTCGAAGGATCAAACTGGGCATAAAAGAGAGTGGCGTAGCGATCGGCAGTTGACGCGTCGTAGACCATATTGTTGACGCGGGCAATCAGACCAGCGAGATTTTTGCCAGCGCGCATGGCGTCGGCCCGGAGCGAAGCCTGCAGGCTGGCCATAGTGAGCGCGGCGGCGATGCCTTTGCCGGAGACGTCGCCAAGCGCGATGCCGAGTTTGCCGTCGGGTAAGGCCAGGAAATCGTAGTAATCGCCGCCCACGCCGAGTGCGGTGCGGCACAAGCCGAAATAATCCAGGCCAGCAATCTCGGGCAATCGTTGAGGGAACAGTCGTTCCTGAACCTCGCGGGCAATTTCAATCTCGCGGTTTAGCTTCTCGCGTCGAGCCACTTCGTCGGCAATGGCGGAAGTGAGTTGCGCGTTGGAAAGAGCGAGAGCGGTTTGCGTGGCGACAGATTTAAGAAGTTTCAGGTCGGTGCCGGAGTATGGCTCCTCGGAGCGTTTCTCACCGAGAGCGACGAGGCCGAGGAGTTTGTCCTTGACTGCAAGGGGTAGAAGCAGTTGCGGGGATAGCGCAGCTAGGGACTGCCGTTCGTGCGAAGGGAGTTCAGTATTGGCCCAGGAATCTTCGTCGTCGAGATAGACGCGAGCCGGCTCTGGTTCTTTGCGAAGACGTTCGATGGTGGCGGCGGAGTCGGCTAATTCGGTTTGCGGAATGGAATCGTAGCCGAGTGCGTAGGCGGGGCGGAAGAAACCGCCGTCGGGAAGCAGAACGGCAACTCGCGGAACATGGAGGGATTCGGCAATTTTTGAGGCGACGCGCTCGAGAAGTGGACGGGTTTCGACAATAGAGAGGACTTCGTCCCCAAGACTCGCGAGAATCTGTTCGGAATTGTAAGCATCGCGAAAGAAACGGCGGTCGATCCAGGCTCGAACCCTCAAAGCTGCGCGACGGAGCAAGAGGATGGCGGCGACCAAAAGGGCAATGATGGTGATCCTGTTGGGAGAATTGAGGTCGCGGCTGTTCATGTAGGTGACGCTGAAGATGACCAAAGCCGCGGTGAGAAGGATCTGCAGAATGCGAACGCCCCTGGTGGCGAGGGTGTACTGCAAACCCTGGCGAAGGACGACGCGTACATCGAGGGCGCGATGAACAACGATGACGTAGGCGAGGGTGACCGGGAAAAGAAACATCAGGGCTAAAGACGTGAGGACCATCCATTCGGGGAGAATCTTCTCAATTTCCCCGCCTTTAAAGGCCTGGACGATAAAGAGAATGCAAGCGGGAGTCATGCTGATGGTTGTGCCCCACTGGAGGAGACGCAGGCGACGACGAGCATCCGGGGTAACAGCCGCGCCGGTTTTTGTAGCGATGGCAGCGAAGAAGCAACCGACGGTCGCAAAGCTGATTACGAAGGAAACGACGGAAAGGCGCTCCAGCAAGCGGGAGAGAGAGGTGACGGAGGCAAAATTTTCAAGTTCACCGAGCGATACGATGACCACAATGAGAGAAAAGAAAAGTGCAGCTGGGATCAGTAGGCGCTTGGGCCACTTCCAAAAGGCGGCTTCCTTGTCGGGAAAGGGCTCGGGGAAATAGAGGCCAAAAAGGAACATGAAAACGGGCCAGGTCATGATGAGAGCGAAGCGATAGAACTGAGCAAAGTCTCGGACCATGGGCCCCCAGCTTTCGACGCCGGCGGTGTAATAGACAATGAAGAATTGGAGGGTGAGGAACAAAAGCCAAGCGGAGATGTCACGGGGGCGCACGAGGACGACCCAGCCGCCTAGGAGAATGCAGAAGGCGGGCATGACCAACTCGATGCAGATGAGGGAGGCCAGGGCCCACGCGGCCGTGGGAGAACGCTTTTGCTCGAGAAGAATGGTGGCCGTACGAGGGACTGTTTCTGGGGGGGAGACCACGGAGACGGTGAGGTGGTCGCCGGGCTTGGCGGGGCGCATGGCTTCGCCGAAGACCGCGAGGCCGGTGAAAGGACGACCATTGACGCTCACGAGAAGGTCATTTTCTTTCACACCTGCCCGAGAGGCGGAGGAGTTCACAAATTCTGCGCGAGGTTGGCCGTGAGAATACCTGGGGACGAATGGCCAGTCGACGGCCTGGATGTGAAGGTAGTCAGGGAAGGAAAAGATGGTGGCGCGAATCTGGTAAGCGCAGGCAATTGCGAAAAGGAGGGCGAGGATGATGTAGGCGAGGGTAGGTTTTTTCTTAATGCGCATGATCGCAAATCAGGGCAAGCGGGCTCCAGGTAGTAAGCAAGGTAACACCGGGGAGGGGAAGTGCCAAGCGAGCGAGAGGTTGTTGAAACTTCAGGGTGTAGGTTTCGTCTTCTTCGGCTGAACGACGTGAGGAGCGCAACGCGCGCGAATAGCGTCAATGAAGGCTTGCTTGTCTTTACGCATTTCGCGGATTAACGCCTGATTTTCTGTGCGCTCGTGGTCGCCAGCCCACAGAACCATTTCGGTAAGGACGGGAGCAAGGTCGAGACCCTTAGGCGTGAGGAGATAGATGAGTTTGCGGCCATCGGTGGGATCCGGGCGCGTGGTGATGATGCCGTGGGACTCGAGACGGCGTAACCGGTCGGCGAGGATATTGGTGGCGGGCCGTTCGTAGGAGTTGAGGAATTCCTTGAAGGTGCGAGAACCGAGGAGCATCATGTCCCGAATAATCAGTAGGGACCAGCGATCCCCGAGCATTTCAATGGAGGCATTGAGGGGACACCCGGAGCGGCGTGCAGGAAGGGAACTGGATTTGGGCATAGAGGAAGAATACACGAATTCACTTGCAATCAGCAAGTAAGTTAGGGCAAACTCGGAAACTCGCGAGCGGACGGAACAATGATACGGATTTATGACGGTTTTCGTATAAGACGCTGGAGGAGAAAAGATGAGCGGAGTACGCGTGCTGGTGGGAACGAAGAAAGGGGCTTTCCTTCTGACCTCGGACGGAGCGAGAAAGAATTGGAAGATTGACGGACCGCACTTTGCCGGCTGGGAAATTTACCATATGAAAGGCTCACCAGCGGACCCAAATCGTTTGTATGTGTCGCAGACCAGCGGATGGTTCGGGCAGTTGATCCAGCGATCGAATGATGGGGGAAAGACCTGGGCAGTTCCCAGCGGGGAGGCGCCGCCCAGCTACCC
>Ga0335076_10008503_pt1 | contig 10366 bp, 9 predicted proteins | sample Lox_Sample_25_FD_206717 | JGI IMG/M metagenome (GOLD analysis project Ga0335076, IMG submission 206717) | Soil microbial communities from Loxahatchee National Wildlife Refuge, Florida, United States - Lox_Sample_2.5 | ecosystem: Environmental > Terrestrial > Soil > Wetlands | place: USA: Florida...
TGAATATACCTCATTAGCCGCGGCTCGCGATCTCGCAATCGATAACAACTGTTCGATACCAGACCAAATCTGCGTTTACCGGCGGAACAACTCCAGCAACTCCCGGCTCGCGGCCAGCGGAGTGATCCGCCCCTGATCGACCGCCGCTTCCAACACACGCGCCCTTCCCGCCACCGCCACATTTCGCCGGAACGATTCCTCGAGCCCCAACCCTATCAGTTCATGCATCCACTCCAGCGACTGCCGGCTGCGCCTGCGGGCGAGGTGGCCATTCTGCTCGAGCAGTTGGCGCTGATCGAGCACCATCTGCCAGACCTCGGCGATACCGGCGCCTTCGATCGACGAACAGGTGAGCACTTGCGGCATCCAGCCATCGGCCGGGGCGGGGAAGAGGTGCAGCGCCCCCGCATATTCCACGCGCGCGCGTTGGGCTCGCCGCACATTGTCGCCATCGGCCTTATTGATCGCCATGCCGTCGATCATTTCGATGATGCCGCGCTTCATTCCCTGCAACTCGTCGCCCGCGCCCGCGAGCATCAGCAGCAGAAAGAAATCGCACATCGAGCGCACGGCGGTCTCCGACTGGCCGACGCCCACGGTTTCGATGAGGATGTTCTCGAAGCCGGCGGCTTCGCAGAGCAGGATGGTCTCGCGTGTCCGCCGCGCGACGCCGCCCAGGTGCCCACCCGATGGCGACGGCCGGATGAATGCGCGCTCCTGGTTGCACAGCCGCTCCATACGTGTCTTGTCGCCCAGGATGCTGCCGCCGGAGATGGGACTCGACGGATCAATGCTCAAGACCGCGACCCGTTCGCCGCGATCGCCGATCAGGTGCATCCCCAGGGCATCGATGAACGTGCTCTTGCCGACGCCCGGCACTCCGGTGATGCCCACGCGCCGTGCTCTCCCGGTGTGCGGCAGCAGCGCGTCCAGCAGCTTTGCCGCTGTTTCGTCGTCTTCCGCGCGATGACTCTCGATCAGCGTGATGGCTCGCGCCAGAGTCACGCGGTCGCCGCGCAGGATCCCACCAAGATAGCCGTCGAGCGGCAGCCTGCCTCGCTTCATCGATATCGATTGTCCTACGCCGCGCGCACCGTGTGCCCGATCGCTTTCAGAATATTCTGCGCGCAAACCGGGATCACGGTGCCGGGGCCGAATACGCCGGCGACTCCCGCCTGATGGAGAAACTCGTAGTCCTGCGGCGGAATCACTCCGCCGACAAACACCAGGATGTCCTCGCGGCCGAATTTTTTCAGTTCCGCGATCACTTCGGGCACCAGCGTCTTATGGCCGCCCGCCAGGCTGGAAACACCGAGCACGTGAACGTCGTTTTCGACGGCCATGCGCGCCGCCTCGCGAGGCGTCTGGAAGAGCGGGCCGACATCGACGTCGAAGCCGAGATCGGCGAAGGCCGTGGCAATCACCTTGGCGCCGCGGTCGTGGCCGTCCTGTCCCATCTTGGCGACCAGGATGCGCGGACGCCGTCCTTCCTCAGCCGCGAATTCCACTGCCATTTGGCGGGCCTTCTGGAATTCCGGATTGCGCTCGCTTTCCGCGGAATAGATTCCGGATATGGTGCGGCTCACTGCCTGATACCTTCCGAAAGCCGCTTCCAGCGCGGAAGAGATCTCGCCCAGCGTGGCTCGCATCCGTGCCGCGGCAATGCTCAATTCCAGCAGATTCCCCGAGCCGTTTCTGGCGGCCTCGGTCAATGCAGTCAGCGCCCGGCCGACCGCCGCCTGGTTGCGCGTGCGGCGGATTTCTTCCAGCCGCTTCACCTGCGACTCCCGTACCGCGCGGTTGTCCACTTCGCGGACTTCGATCGGCGTCTCATCTTCGACGCGATACTTGTTCACGCCGACGATGGTTTCGCGGCCGGAATCGATCTGCGCCTGCCGCCGTGCCGCGGCCTCTTCGATGCGCATCTTGGGAAGGCCGGTCTCGATTGCCTTGGCCATCCCGCCCAGCGCCTCGATTTCCTGAATATGATGCCACGCCTTGTGCATCAGCTCGTGGGTGAGGCTCTCGACGTAATAGCTTCCGGCCCACGGGTCCACCACTTTGGTGACGCCGGTCTCCTCCTGCAGGTAGATCTGTGTATTCCGCGCGATGCGCGCCGAAAAGTCGCTGGGCAGCGCCAGGGCTTCGTCGAGCGCGTTGGTATGCAGCGATTGCGTGTGTCCCAGGACGGCCGCCAGCGCCTCCACGCAGGTGCGTGGAATATTGTTGAAGACGTCCTGCGCGGTGAGGCTCCAGCCGGAGGTCTGCGAGTGCGTGCGCAGCGCCATCGACTTGGGGTTCTTCGGGTGGAAGCTCTTGATGATCTTGGACCACAGCAGGCGCGCCGCGCGCAGTTTGGCGATCTCCATGAAGTGGTTCGTGCCGATGCCCCAGAAGAAACTCAGACGCGGCGCGAAGCTGTCGATATCCAGCCCGGCCGCGATTCCCGTCCGAACATATTCTAGTCCATCGGCCAGCGTGTAGCCCAGCTCGATATCGGCGCTCGCCCCGGCTTCCTGCATGTGGTAGCCGCTGATGGAGATGCAGTTGAACCTCGGCATGTTGCCCGCGCAGTAGCGGAAAATATCGCCGATGATGCGCATCGAAGGCAGCGGCGGATAAATGTACGTGTTGCGCACCATGAACTCTTTCAGAATGTCGTTCTGAATGGTGCCGCTGAGCTTCGCCGGAGGCACGCCCTGCTCTTCGCCGGCCACGATGTAGAACGCCATGACCGGCAGGACCGCACCATTCATGGTCATGGACACCGACATCTGGTCGAGCGGGATCTGGTCGAAGAGAATCTTCATATCCTCGACCGAATCGATGGCCACGCCGGCCTTGCCGACGTCGCCCAACACTCGCTCGTTATCGGAATCGTAGCCGCGGTGCGTGGCCAGATCGAACGCCACCGAGAGGCCCTTCTGACCGCCGGCGAGATTTCTGCGGTAAAACGCATTCGACTCTTCCGCCGTCGAGAATCCGGCGTATTGCCGGATGGTCCATGGCTGCAGGGCATACATGGTGGAGTAGGGACCCCGCAGAAACGGCGCCACGCCGGCGGCGTAGTCCAGGTGTTCCATGGCGACCAGGTCGTCCGCCGTGTAGACGGGCTTCACCGCGATGCGTTCCGGAGTCATCCAGGCTGCCGGGTCTCCCTGCGCGCTGTCCGCCGCTTCGGCCTGTGCCTCGCCTTCCGGCTCTTTGTAGTCAATTTTCGAGAAGTCCGGTTTCATCGATTACTCCTTCATCCCCAGCCGTGCCTGCCATTCGGCCAGCGTGGCGACGGCGTCGCTCATGATGTGGATGAACCCCTGCACCCCGGCGCCTTTCAATGCCTCGATCTGATCCTTCGGATTGCCCGCCACCATCACCGGGACCTTCACGCGCCCGCAGACTTCCTGGGCCAACGGCAGATATTCCGCGTCGGAACTGCACAACACGATGAGGTCCGCGCTGTGGCCGTCGTACTCCTCGCTCTCGATGATGTCGAATCCGGCGCAGCCGAAGAAGTTCAGCGAGAAGTTGGCGCGCGCCATACGCATCTTGACATCGCCGCGCTTCAGCAGCAGCACGACCGGATAGCGGCCCGCGGCCGCGGCATGACGCCGTGTGCGCTGGCGGATCTTTTCGAAAGGTTCGGCCAGACGGATGGCGGGAAACGGGTCGCGATCCTGCGGGGCCGGGACTCGATCCTCCGGATCCTTCTCCGTCAGGTTGGGGTAATTATTGACGCCGACCAGTGTCCGCCGGCGCGAAGCCGCGGCCTTCTGCCGCGCCGCGCGCGTTTCCGCCAGGGCCTTCTCAATCGTCCCCATCGCCAGCGCTTTGGCGTATCCTCCCTCCGCCTCCACCGATTGGAACAGCTTCCACGCCTCGCGAGCCAGCACGTCGGTCAGCGACTCGATGTAATACGACCCGCCGGCCGGATCGGCGACGGCGTCCAGGTGCGCCTCCTCGCGCAGGATGTACTGGATGCTCTGCGCCAGGTGCGGTGTGAAGCCGAAGCCCTCCACCGTGAGACTGTCGCAACCGCCGATGGCCGCCGACATCGCCTCGGTGGTGGCGCGCAGGACGTTGGTATTGGCATCGCACACGCTTTTGTTGAATCGCGACGTGCGGACATGCAGCCGCATGGCGCAGGATTCCAAGCTTGCCGGTCCGAACGCCGCCGCCGCCCGCGCCCACAGCAGGCGTGCCGCGCGCAGCTTGGCGATTTCCAGAAAGTAGGTCGATCCGACGGCGAACACGAAATCGATCTCGCCGGCCGCAAAATCCACACCGACCGACCCCGCCAGCGTCTCCAGCCGCTCGACGCCTTCCGCCAGCGCATATCCCAGCTCCTGGACGGCATGCGCGCCGGCCTCATGTAGAAAATCGGCGCGAATGGCGGTGGGCCGGTAGTACGGCTCCTGCCCGATCTCCCACGGCCTGCCGGTTCCGCGCGCGAAGGGAAACTCGCCCGGCGCCGGTTTCAGTTGTTCTACGATCGCCGCAAGGTCCTCCCGCCGGTAATACGGCCGGACGGCGATTCCTTCATCGGTGCGCCACACCAGCTTCTTCTGGTAGTCGGCGCCTTTCAGGTCTGCTTGGATCGCCGCTTCCCAGGCTGCGGTTGGCACGGGCGGGAACTCGGCGGCCAGATTCAAGATCTCGCCACCCGGCCGGTCTTCAGGCATGGCCGCCCTCCTGCACCACTTCGATCAGGTAGCCGAAGGCCGCCGCCTCCGTGGTTTTGGGGTGCACGAAGAACACCTTGGTCCCGCGCGATCCTTTTCGCGGAGCGGCATCGATCAGCTTGAAACCGTGCTGCTTCATATAGTCGTATGCCTTGGCGATATCGGCCACGCGCAGCGCCACGTGGGCGAGCCCGCCGCGCCCGCCGTTTTTCTCGATCTGCTTCGCCACTGGCGATTCCGGCCCCAAAGGCTCCAGCAACTGAACCAGGTTCGGTCCGTCTCCCACCTGGAGCAGAACTTCCCGCACTTGATCGCCGCCCAGCACATCCTCGCGATGCACTTCCTGAAAGCCGAGCGTGCGATATGCCGCCACGTGCGCTTCCAACTCGCCCGGCTTCACCGAGATGGCCACGTGGTCAAAAAACAGGAACCCCGGGACTTGTTTCATTTCCGCGTTCATGATTCGAACTCCACCATAATCTGGCCCACTTGCACGCTTTCCCCAGGGGCCACTTTCACGGCGGCCACCTTTCCCGCCACCGGCGCAGTGACGCTGGTCTCCATCTTCATGGCCTCGAGGACGAGTAACACGTCGCCGGTTTGCAAGGTCTGGCCCACCTGCGTCACCACCCGCACCACGATTCCGGAGACCGGGCTACGGCAGACCTTCGATTCATCGGCCGCCTCCTCGGGTTTCGCGGGGGCCGGGGACGCCGGTACGCGTACCGGCGCCGATTCCATGATCGGTCCGCGCGCCAACGGCGCGGGCGCTTCCGGTTCCGACGCCTCCACTTCCACTTCGTAAGTTTTCTGATCGATCGTAATGTGCAGTTTCACATCCGACTCCTATAAAGTCTTTGGCACGGGCACTCGGGCCGGCGCCTGGCGTATGCGGTTGGCGGCCACGAGCGCCGAGATGAGTCTCAGCGCGGCAAGCAAAAGTGCCTGCGCCACATCAACCATGCAACCTGTGGGACGCTTGAATTGAGACGCGCCCTTCCTGCGCCCAACTTCGCGAACTCACCAGGCGGATCTGCCGGATGCGCGCGCGCACCCCCAAAAACGCCGCCACCGCCGCCGAAATCGCGAGTACTTCCTCTTCGCTGATGGCCTCGGCCTTCGGTTCCGGCGCTGGCGCCGGAGCCGTCTGAGGCGCCGGAGCGGCCGGATGATCCAGCCGGGCCACTTTCTCGGTCAGTGATGCCACCTGCCGCCGTAGATCTTCGATCAGCGCCGCCAGTTCCTGTGGGATTGCCTCGGTTGTCATCGTGGCCTCCTAGAGCGGCATCAATCCGTGCTTTTTGGGCGGGCGAAGTTCCCGCTTGGTGTGCAGGTATTCGAGCGCCTTGGCCACGTGATATCGGGTGAGCGCCGGTTCGATGACCGCGTCCACCAGGCGCCGGCTGGCGGCCACATACGGATTGGAGAACGCCGTCCGATACCGTTCAATCAGTTCTTTCCGCTTGGCGGCCTTGTCCTTGGCCTCCTGAATCTCCTTGCGGAAGACGATCTCGGCCGCGCCTTCCGCGCCCATCACCGCGACTTCCGCCGTCGGCCAGGCATATACCCGGTCCGCGCCCAGATCTTTACCGCACATCGCCAGATAGGCGCCGCCATAGCACTTGCGCAGAATCACCGTGATCTTGGGAACGGTAGCGGCGGAATACGCGAAGAGCATCTTGGCGCCGTGCCGGATGATGCCGCCGTGCTCCTGCTGCACTCCCGGCAGGAAGCCCGGCACATCCACGAACGTCAGCAGCGAAATGTTGAAGGCGTTGCAGAAGCGGATGAACCGCGCGGCCTTGTTCGAGCAGTTGATATCGAGCACGCCGGCCTGTTGGCACGGCTGATTGGCGATAATCCCCACCGTGCGCCCGTTAATCCTGGCGAAGCTTACCACGATATTGGCGGCGTATCCCGCTTGGACTTCCAGGAAGTCGCCGAAATCGACTACTTTAGAAATCACGTCGCGCACGTCATAACTTTTCTTTCCGTCCACCGGCACCACGTCATCGAGCGATGGATCCGGATCCACGTGGCGGTCGCCTTCCACCTGCGGCGGATCTTCCAGATTGTTATTGGGCAGAAAGCTCAGCAGCTTCTGGCAGAGCTGGATGGCGTGCGTGTCGTTCTCGGCCACGAAATGTATCACGCCCGAGTTGGCCATGTGGGCGTCGGCGCCCCCGAGCTGCTCAGCCGTGACGCTTTCGCCGGTGACGCCCTTGATCACCTGCGGACCGGTGATGAACATCTGCGCCCCGCGGGCCTGAATGATGAAATCCGTCAGCGCCGGGCTATAGGCCGCGCCTCCCGCGCACGGCCCCAGGATCAGCGAGATCTGCGGCACCGCCCCCGAGAGCATGACGTTGGTATAGAACACCTTTCCATATCCGGAAAGGGAATCGATGCCTTCCTGCACGCGTGCGCCGCCGGAATCGTTGATAAAGATGAACGGTGAGCCGGTCTTGAGCGACTGTTCCATGGTCTCGGCAATTTTTATCGAATGGATTTCACCCGCCGACCCGCCCGAGACGGTGAAATCCTGGCTCGCCAGGTGCACCAGCCGGCCGCCGATCGAGGCCGCCCCAGTCACCACGCCATCGGCCGCCAGGTTCTTTCCCTGCATTCCAAAAAGCACCGAACGGTGCTCGGCGAATAGACCGGATTCGTCGAAGCTCTCCGGATCGATCAGTGACTCGATGCGCTCGCGGGCGGTAAGCTTACCCGCCTGGCGCTGCTTCTCGAGTTTCTCGGCGCCGCCTCCGAGCTTCACTTTCGCCGTCCGTTCCTTCAACTCGTCGATTTTCTGTTGCATCGATGTGGTTGTCATTTCGTCCACCATAGTTGTCTCCATACCCTCGAGTTCGGTCGCTTCCCGCTCAGGCCGGCGTCACCGTCACCCGGTGCGTGTGGCCATTCAGCTTGACGTCATAGGTGACCGGCGTCCGCACCGGACTCTTGCCGTTTTCTGGAGACGGCGCACCAGCGGCGGGAGCCGGCGTCGGGGCCGCCGCAACCGGCTTGGGCGCGGAGCTCTTCGCCAGGTTCTTCGGTCCCTGATCCCGCGTACCGAAGAACTTGACCGCCACTTGCGGGAACATGGCATGCGTCAGAACGTCCTCGTCCGACCCGTTGCAGCCTTTCACCTCCAGGGCGGCCGCCCGCAGGTTCTCCCATTCCGGCTTCAACAGATCCGCCGGCCGGCAATCGATCGGGTCCTTCTTGGCCTGTTTGGCGGCCTGCTCGATCAACTTGCGGTCGCGCCGTCCGATCGTCTCTCCGTAATAGCCCAGCATCAGGTCCGAGAATTCGCCGGTGAGCACCTTGTAGCGGCCCATCATCACGTTGAAAACCGCCTGCGATCCGACAATCTGGCTCGAAGGCGTGACCAGCGGCGGATACCCCGCGTCTTTGCGCACCAGCGGAACCTCTTCCAGCACTTCCCGCAGTTTGTCGCCCGCGCCCTGCTGCTTCAGTTGATTCTCCATGTTGGAGATCATGCCGCCGGGAATCTGGCTGCTGAAGATTTCCGTTTCCACGCCGGTGATGTTGGACAGAAACTCCTGATATTGCGGCCGGACCGTATTGAAGTAGCGCTTCAGGTTGAGCAGGCGCTGCATGTCGAGCGAGGTGGTGAATCCCGTGCCTTCCAGCATTTCCACCAGGCTTTCGGTGGGATTGTGGCCGGGCCCGAGGCTGAGCGAACTGATCGACGTGTCGACGCAATCGGCGCCCGCCTCGATGGCCTTCATCAAGCTGACCATGGTCACGCCCGTGGTGGCATGTACGTGCACGTGCAGCCGCACTTCCTCGCCGCAGGCTTCCTTGATTCCTTTGACGATTTCATAGGCCGGCTGCGGTTTCAGCAATGCCGCCATGTCCTTGATGCAGATGGAATCGCACCCGAGCTCGATCAGTTTCTCCGCCATCTCCACGAACAGCGTCGTGGTATGCAGCGGGCTCACCGTGTAGCAGATGGTGCCTTGCGCGTGTTTTCCCGTGCGCCGCACGGCCGCGATCGCCCGCCGCAGGTTGCGGATATCGTTCAGAGCGTCGAAAACCCGGAAGACGTCCATTCCGTTTTCCGCGGATTTCTCCACGAAACGGTCCACCACCGTGTCTTCGTAGTGCCGGTAGCCCAGCAGATTCTGCCCGCGCAGCAGCATCTGCAGCCGGGTGTTGGGCATCAGCTTGCGGAACGTCCGCAGCCGCTCCCAGGGATCCTCGTTCAGAAAGCGGATGCAGGAATCGAACGTCGCGCCGCCCCAGCACTCCACCGACCAGTAGCCCGCCTGATCCAGATCGGCACAAGCCGGGACCATGTCCTCCAGGGCCATTCGGGTCGCCATGAGGCTTTGGTGCGCATCGCGCAGGATGAGTTCGGTTACATCGATCTTCTTGGACATAAGCTCCTCATGCGGTCGGCAATGGCGTAATTTCCGGCGTGATCTCCGCCGGTTCGGTCAGCATCGCCCGCTCCGCCGACATCGCTCGCTCCAGCCGGAACGACAGGAACGCGAGCGAGTGGTATAAATCCTCGTTCTGCAGAATCACGAATTCCGGCAGCCGCAAATGTACCGGCGCAAAATTCCATATCGCCCGAATCCCGCATTCCAGCATCAGGTTGGCGACATTCTGAGCCGCCTCGGGCGGCGTGGCGATCACGCCGATATGCACGTGGGTCCTCTGTGCCAGCGCCACCATATTATTCAGGTGCAGCACCTCGATTCCCGCCACCGTCTGGCCCACCTTGTTGGGATTTACATCAAAGGCCGCGACGAGGTGGAATCCCAGACGCCGGAACTTCTCATAACCGAGCAACGCGCTTCCCAGGCTGCCGACGCCTACCAAAAAGGCATCATTTATATTGTTCCACCCCAGGAAGTTCTCGATCCAGCCCATCAGCGTGACCAGCGGATAGCCCACTTTCGGTTTGCCGACAATCCCTGTAGCTTCAATGTCTTTGCGAACTTGCGTGGGGTCCAGGCCGAGGGCTGCCGCGATGGTCGTGCAGGACACATTGGCGACTCCGGTGAGGGCCAGGTCCTGTAGGAAGTGATGGTACAGCGGCAGGCGGCGGATGCTGGCTTCGGGGATCGCTCGGGCCGGATTGTGTCCAGGGTTCGCCATACCGAGAAACTTTTATCGATAAGCCTTTCCTGATTCGAGGATACCACGACAGCGGCAATAACAGACCTGAAAATCCTTTTGATGCAGATAAAAGAATCTTATTGCTGTATTTTTATGCACTCGCCGTTCCGGCAAGTAGGTATGGATGGTTCCGCCGGTTCGGCGTCCTAAGCCGTGGCGGCCGGGAGCGCATGACGCATATTAGTCAAAAAAAATCCCGAATCGATTATTCTTCATGACCTCGTTTTCCGGTCAGCCCTTTGAGGGAGGCGTCGATGAATATCGCAGCCCAGGGAGGACCGGCGGTGCTGACCACCGTTCTCCATCCTGGGGACAGTCCGGAAGGAGACCAGTCCGCGCCGCGGAATTCGGTGCTCGTATCGGCTGTATGCCTCCCGAAAGGACGGAATTATGAAAACACGACAAATCTCGATGCAGTTTCCTGCGTGCCTCAAGAACCTGTGGATTTGCAAAGTGCGGCGGTTGTCTCTGCCGGTTCTTTGCATGTTGACATTCGGCGTTGCAGCATTTGCCCAACGCGTCACCATCACTACCAT
>Ga0335076_10008505_pt1 | contig 10364 bp, 9 predicted proteins | sample Lox_Sample_25_FD_206717 | JGI IMG/M metagenome (GOLD analysis project Ga0335076, IMG submission 206717) | Soil microbial communities from Loxahatchee National Wildlife Refuge, Florida, United States - Lox_Sample_2.5 | ecosystem: Environmental > Terrestrial > Soil > Wetlands | place: USA: Florida...
CGCGGCCCTCGGCCGGCCGGCGCTCTTTCAGGACTGCAATTCTCACGGGGACCGCCGCTGCGGGAAATCGATCAGGGCACACCGCATAGCCAAGCGGCCGGCCGAATTCAACCGGAAACCGCCGGCGGAGCTGGTTTCCGCCCTCGGTGCGCGGCCGCTGGCCGCGCTCGGAGGGCCGTATTTGTGAGCGCGGCCGCGCTCACGGGCAGTACTTGCCGAAGCGGTCGGACGGGTGGCTGCGCTCGGGCTGCCAGGTCTTGGCCAGAGCGCGCTGCGCGTCCTCGTCGCTGATCTTCATCTTCTGGGACGCCGCCTGCTGCATGGCGTTGATGCCGTACTGCTCGCGCAGCACGCCGTTGAGGTCGCGGCCGGCGATCTCGGCCCACAGCCATTCGCGCGCCGGGTTGGCCGGGAAGCCGCCCTTGCCCTCGGCATAGAGCAGCGCCAGGCGGATCTGGGCGTTGTGGTCGCCGCGCTCGGCCGCCAGGCAGACGATGCGCGCCGCCATCGTGGGATCGGCCGGCACCACGACGCCGTCGTTGTAGTAGCGGGCCAGGAAGTCGTAGCCGGTGTTCTCGCCGGCGAGCGCCAGGATCAGGGCTTCGTTGAAGGCGAGCTGGAAGTCCTTGCGGTTCTCGGCCTCGGCGATCGCCCGGGTGTAGTCTTTCCACATGATGGCCGAGGCCGGGCCGGCCGCGAGCAGGATGACGACCAGGGACAGGAGCACGCGGGACCGCAGCATGGGGCGCTCATCGATCGGGGAAACGCGACAGCATAGCGCGGGCGGGGGCCGGCGGTGAAACCGGCCCTGCTGCTCGTCGTGATCCTGGGACCGCTGCTGATCGGCACGGTGGCGATCAGCGCGTGGGCGTGGAACCGGCTGGGCAGCACCGAGATCGGCCTGCACGGCTGGATCGCGCTCGGGCTCGGCGTGCTCGCCACGCTGGTGATCGGCGGCGGCCTGATGGCCCTGGTGTTCTACTCGAGCCGCCACGGCTACGACGAGCGCGTCGGCCGCCGCTCGGACGAGAGCGAACCCGACTAGCAGACCCTAGCGGCGCCGCGTGCTGGTGCGCTTGCGGGCGGACACCGCGACCGAGACCGGCTCGACCATGTCGAGCGTGGTGTCGCGTGCCGCGGCGATCTCGGCGTCGGACTGGCGCTCCAGGCTGATCAGCGAGTTGCGCGCCGCCTTGTCGGCGCGGATCAGCTCGTCGAGCTTGGCGTGCAGCGCGTCGGTGTCGCGGTTCTGGGTGCTCTGGATCAGGAACACCATCAAGAAGGTCACGATCGTGGTGCCCGTGTTGATCACCAGCTGCCAGGTGTCGGACCAGCCGAACAGCGGCCCGGTGACCGCCCAGACCAGCACGGCGACGACCGCGAGCACGAAGGCGGGCGGCCGCCCGACCTGGCGGGCGGTCCCCTGGGCGAGGCGCGAGAACAGCAGGCCGAGCCGGGTTTCCATCGCTTGAGAAACGTCCGGCGCGCGCTTCGGTGCCTGAGCCTCGGTCCAGGCCCGGCCGCGGCCGAGCCGGCGTCGCGGCGAGCGGCCCCCGCGTCGGCGTTGCGGGGAGCGCGGGCAGGGCGTTGCTGGAGGCCGGGGGACGGGTCCGGCCGCAGCCAGGGCGGGCCGGGCTCAGGCCTCGTATTCGAGGAACTGGATGCCGTAATAGAGCACGAAGAAGCCGGCGAGGAACACGAAGTGCAGCACGGTCATCAGCGAGGTCTCGGCGAGCACGCTGCGCTTCGGCCGCACGAACAGCTCCTGCAGCGACGTCTTGCCGCCGAGCGTCATGATGACCAGCGCGACGATGATGAGCATGTGGCCGATCGCGTCGATCTTGCCGAAATCGAGCACCGCGGCGGCGAAGATGAACAGCAGGTAGCCGGTGCCGAGGCGCAGGATCGAGGTGCCGGTGATCAGGAAGTAGGCCAGGCTGAACTCGACGAAGCCGGCGAGCACCATGAAGACGTCGAAATCCATGCCGAAGGTGATGCGGTTGTGCTCGGCGAGCAGCGGCAGGGTCCATTGCGGGTAGCCGAACTTCTCGATCGCGGCCCACATCAGGGTGAAGCCGGAGGCCGCATAGAGCACCGGCATGCGCAGCTTGAGCAGCGCCGGGCGGTTGGTCGCGGTCAGCATCAGGTAGCCCGCGATGCCGAGGAAGATCGGATAGTCGACCATGTGGAACACGCCGTAGATCGACACCCCGTAGGCGTAGAGCCCGATGATGCCGAGCCCCGCGAAGAAGCACGTGAAGCGCCAGATCACGCAGAACGCGATGAAGAACTGCAGCCACGGGATCAACGTCGACTCGGTGGTGAGCTCGGGGGTCAGGATGATGCCGCCCTTGACCCACAGGCTGACGAAGAAGGCGCCGACCCCGGCGCGCATCAGGCGCGGCTGGAACGCCGCCGCGGGCGCCAGGAAGCGGTCGACCCCGGTGTCCCAGCCCGAGCGCTGGGCCAGCCGGTCGAGCAGGAAGCCGAGGAACAGCAGCACCGCGAACAGCAGCGCGCAGTAGAGGAAGATCGGGTTCAGCACCTCGCCGATCGGCAGGGGCGGCTTGGTGACGTCATACGCGCAGAACCACTTGACGTGCGCGGCGGCCGGACCGGGCGCCAGCACCCAGCACAGCAAGGGCACGATGATACCCCAGGCGATCGGGCGCGCGCCCAGCCCCGGCGGTCCGGCGGGCCGCCCGGCAATCGTCGTCATGCGCGGGCTTGTCGCTGCTTCCGTCGAACGCCGCCGCACCGCAGGTCACACGCTCGCGATTTGTATTGTTTGTCGCATGTCTCGGTTCGGAAGCTCACGGGTGGAAGGATTCGAGCGCGGCGCTTGGGAATGGTTCTGAGAATCTACAGTGTGACAAGTAGATCGCGCCGTGATTCATTCCTCGGGATCACCGATCCTACGAAGCAATTTCCTAAAAGCAATTATATGCTCGTTTGATGGGCGAGCGACTTTGCGTCGCTAGACAGAATTGGGTATCATATTTTGGCGGTGGGAGGGGCATGAAATTTGACTGATGTGACCCGTGACGGCATCGCCCTGGCGGCTGTCCAGCGCGAGCCGGGGGCCGGCGATCTGGCACGCCGGCTGGCCGCCCGCCACTGGGGCGGGCTGATGGTGGTCGGGCTGGCGCTGCTGGTCGGCGCGGCGCTCGACGCCGCGCTCGCCCTGATGCTGAAGCTGCTGATCGACTACGCGCTGCTGCCGCGCGACCGCGGCGTGCTGCTGCTGGTGCTGGCGGTGCTCGGGGTCGGGTTCCTGGTCAATGCCGGCGCCGCGGTGCTGCGCGACTACGTCTATGCCCGGGTCGGCGCGCGCACGCTCACCGAGCTGCGCATCGACCTGTTCGACCGGCTGCAGGACCTGTCGCACGATTTCTTCCGGCGCAGCCGCACCGCCGACCTGCTGGCGCGCTTCACCAGCGACCTCGCCGCGGTCCAGAACGCCATCATGACCGGCCTGCCGGGCGCCTCGGCGGCCGCGCTCCAGGTGATCGCCAGCAGCCTGATCCTGATCTGGCTCGACTGGCACCTCGCCGCGATCGCGCTGATCGGCCTGCCCTTCAGCATCATCGCCCCCGCCATCCTGGCGCGCCGCGCCATGCGCTGGAGCTACCAGCTGCGCCAGGAGGACGCCTCGCTGACCCATCTCGTGCAGCAACATCTTGCGGGCGAGCCGGTGGTGCGCGCGTTCTCGCTGCACGATCTGGCGCGCGCGCGCTTCAACACGCTCGCCCATGCGCTCGGCGGCACCGCCTTCCGCTTCGGCTTCCTCAACTTCCTGACCTACCGCACGCCGGCGCTGTGCGTGCAGGCCTACTACATCGTGACGATCGGCATCGGCGCGCTGCTGACCTTCCAGGACCTGCTGTCGGTCGGCACGCTGGCGGCGTTCAGCGCGCTGTTCTTCAACGTCTCGGTCGCGGTCTCCGGCCTCACGACGGTGGCGGCGCCGCTGCTCGACGCGGTCGGCGGGCTCCGGCGCATCGCCGAGATCCTTGCCGAGCGCCCGACGGTCGCCGAGTCGCCCGACGCGATCGCGCTGCCGCGTCCGGTCGACGCGATCGAGTTCGACCGCGTGCGCTACGTCTATCCGGGCTCGCTGGCCGGCGTCGCCGACCTCTCGCTCGTGATCCCGGCGGGCGGCCTCTATGCCGTGGTCGGGCCCAGCGGCTCGGGCAAGACCACGCTCCTCAATCTGCTGGCGCGCTTCACCGACCCGGCGCAGGGCGCGATCACGATCGACGGCCACGACCTCCGGCAGGTGACCCGCGCCAGCCTCTACAGCCACGTCGGCGTGGTGTTCCAGGACACCTTCCTGTTCGACGGCACGATCGCGGACAACATCCGCGTCGGCAAGCCGGGCGCCAGCGACGACGAGGTCGAGACCGCCGCGCGCGCCGCCGAGGCGCACGACTTCATCGTCGCCGGGCCGCGCGGCTACGAGACGCGCATCGGCGAGGGCGGCAGCCGGCTGTCGGGCGGCGAGCGCCAGCGCCTCGCGATCGCGCGCGCGCTGATCCGCGACCCCGCGATCCTGGTGTTCGACGAGCCGACCTCGGCGCTCGACGCGGTCACCGAGAACCACCTGATCAAGACCATCCGGAGCCTGGCGCGCGACCGCACCGTGATCGTGCTGACCCACCGGCTGTCCTCGATCGCCGACGCCAAGACGATCTTCGTGCTCAAGCGCGGGCTCTTGCTGGAGAGCGGCACCCACGAATCGCTGCTGGCGGCCGACGGGCTCTATGCCGAGCTGTGGCACCGCCAGAGCGGCTTCATCATCGACAGCGGCCCGCGCGGGCCGCGCATCGACGCCGAGCGGCTCGCCCGCTTTCCGCTGTTCGCCGGGCTCGACCGCCAGGTGCTCGAGCGCGTCTCGGCGGAGTTCGGCACCCAGCATTACGGCGAGGGCCAGACGATCTTCCGCCAGGGCGACCCGGGCAGCACCTTCTTCGTGATCGCGCGCGGCCGGGTCGGCGTCGACCAGCGGCGCGGCGACCAGGACGAGCAGCGCATCGCGGTGCTCGCCGACGGCGACCATTTCGGCGAGATCGCCCTGCTCGAGACCACGCCGCGCACGGCGACCATCCAGACCCTGGCGCCGACCACGCTGCTGACCCTCGAGCGCGCCGCCTTCATGCGGCTGTGCGAGGAGCTCCCGGTGCTGCACGAGCGCATCGACAACGTCCGGCGCGACCGCGAGCAGCGCGCCGCCGCCGCCGATGCGCGGCGCGCCCGGCCGGGCGCCGACCGCAACGCCCCGGCCTATTTCTTCTGGGGCCGCCGCCGCGACGAACGGTAGCGCCCTGGACGGCGCGCCCGACTGCTTTCATCATCGATCTGTCATGAAACTGTCGCATGACAACCGGTAGGGTCCGCGCCCATGAGCGATCTGGCGCGCGTGCCCCCGGCCGAGGTCAGGCTGCCGCTTGACCGGCTGGCCGGGCTGATGCGCGGCGGCAAGGCCTATCTGCTGCTGCTGCCCTCGCTCGCCTTCCTGGTGCTGTTCACCTACTTCCCGGTCATCGAGGTGCTGTGGGGCTCGCTCTACCACAAGCCGTTCGGCCGCCCCGCGCCGGTGTTCGTCGGGCTCGGCAACTACGCGCGCGTGCTGCAGGACGAGACGTTCCAGCGCGCGCTCGCCAACAACCTCGTCTACGCGCTCGGCACGGTGGTGCCGAGCGTCGTGATCGCGCTCGGGCTCGCGGTGCTCTTGAACCGGTCGAGCCGGATCAACACCGTGCTGCGCGCGCTGCTGTTCTGCCCGACCATGATCCCGCTGGTCGCCGCCGCCGCGCTGTTCTCGTTCATCTTCATGCCGCGGCTCGGCCTGCTCGACTACTACCTGGCGAAGCTCGGGCTGCATGCCGGCAACTGGATCGGCGATCCCGATCTCGCGCTCTATTCGCTGATGGCGCTCACCGTGTGGAAGAACGCCGGCTACTACATGCTGTTCTACCTCGCCGGGCTGCAGGCGATCCCGGCCGAGGCGCACGAGGCCGCGACCCTGGAGGGCGCGACGTGGTGGCAGCGCCTGCGCTACGTCACCCTGCCCTACCTGAAGCCGACCACCAGCTTCGTCGCCGTGATCGCGCTCATCAATGCGATCACCGCGGTCGACCACGTGATCGTGCTGACCAAGGGCGGCCCGAACAATTCCACCAAGCTGCTGCTCTACTACATCTACCAGAACGCGCACGAGTTCTACGACGCCGGCAAGGCGACCGCGGCGACCGCCTTGTCGGTCGCGCTGCTGCTGGCGCTGTCGGTCGGCAGCCTGAGGACGCTCGAGCGGGGTGCCGCCCGTGCCGACTAGGACCACGCCCGCCGGCGCGCTCGTCACCGCGCTGCTGTGCGCCATCGTGCTGGTGTGGACCGCGCCGTTCCTCTGGATGGCGGTGGCGGCGTTCCGCCCCGACAGCGGCGGCAGCGCCGACATGGCCTCGCTGCTGCCCGGCCGCCCGACCCTGGAGAACTTCGCCGAGGCGCTCGATAGCGCCGACTTCGCGCGCTACTACCTCAACACGGCGCTGGTGGTGCTCGGCATCCTCGTCTGCCAGCTCGTCACCATCACGCTCGCCGGCTATGCCTTCGCGCGCCTGCGCTTCTGGGGCCAGGACGTGCTCTTCACGCTGTTCCTGCTGCAATTGATGCTGGTGCCGCCGATCCTGATCGTGCCCAACCTGACCACCGTGGTGCATCTCGGGCTCTACGACAGCCTGCTCGGCGTGATGGCGCCCTATGTCGCCTCGGCGTTCGGCACCTTCATGATGCGCCAGACCTTCCGGGCCATCCCGCGCGACTTCGAGGAGGCCGCGGTGATCGACGGCGCGCGGCTCTGGCAGCTGCTGCGCTACGTGCTGCTGCCGCTCGCCAAGCCGGGCCTGGTCGCCTTCTCGATCGTCTCGATCACGGCGCACTGGAACGAGTTCCTGTGGCCCCTGATGGTGACCAGCGCGCCCGAGAACCGCACCTTGACGGTCGGGCTGGCGAGCTTCGCCTCGGGCGCCGAGGCCGGCCAGCAATGGGGCCTGATCGCCGCAGGCACCTTGCTGGTGGCCCTGCCCCTGCTGGTCGCGTTCGTCGCGTTCCAGCGCCAGTTCGTCAACAGCTTCCTGTTCTCCGGCATCAAGGGCTGAGGAGGTCCTCCATGGAGTTCGCCAAACGCACTGCCGTCATCGTCGGGCTCGCGCTCGCCTGGTTCGCCGGGCCGGCGCTCGCCGCGACCAAGATCGAGTTCTTCTTCCCGACGCCGGTCGAGGGTCAGCTCGCCAAAGAGATGACCAACATGGTCAAGCGCTTCAACGCCGCCCAGTCGGACGTCGAGGTGGTCGCGGTCTATACCGGCAGCTACGACGAGACCAAGACCAAGATGCAGGCGGCGATCGCCGCCGGCCGGCCGCCCGGCGTGGTGCTGACCTCGGCCAACTTCGTGCTCGAGTACAAGCTCAACGACCTCATCCTGCCCTTGGAGCCCCAGCTCCAGGCCGAAGGCACCGACCGCACCAAGTTCCTCGCCGACTTCTGGCCGGCGCTGCACGCCAACGCCACCGTCGACGGCCAGCTCTACGCCATCCCGTTCCAGAACTCGACGCCGCTGCTCTACTACAACGAGGAGATGCTCAAGCAGGCCGGCTACGACCACGCGCCGGTCGACTGGACCGAGCTGGTCGCGATGGCGACCAAGCTGACCAAGAAGACCGGCAGCGAGACCGAGCGCTGGGGCCTCATGATGCCGCAGACCTACGACTATTGCGGCTGGCTGTTCTCCGCCTTCACGATGTCGAACGGCGGCCAGTACTTCAACCCGATCTATGGCGGCGAGGTCTACTACGATGCGCCGTCGACCCTGGGTGCGCTCAAGCTCTACGACGAGGCGGTGCACAAGTACGGCTTCATGCCGGGCGCGGTGACCGAGGCCAAGGACGCCTCGGCGAGCTTCTTCGCCGGCAAGGCGGCCATGATCATCGTGTCGACCGGCGCGCTGTCGTTCATCCGCGACAACGCCAAGTTCAAGTACGGCGTCGCCTATGTGCCGCGCAACGTGCGCAACGCCGCGCCGATCGGCGGCGGCTCGCTCGTGATCCCGAAGGGCGTCAGCGACGAGCAGCGCAAGGCGGCCTGGGCGTACATGAAGTGGCTGTCGGCGCCCGAGCAGCTCGGCAGCTGGAGCCGCTTCACCGGCTACTTCGCACCGCGCAAGAGCGCCTACGAGCTGCCCGAGATGAAGGCGTTCACCGCCGCGCATCCCGACGCCCTGATCGCGCTGCAGCAGCTGAACTCGTTCGGCCAACCCTGGTTCGCGACCTTCAACACGGTGGCGGTGCGCCAGGCCATGGAGGACCAGGTGCAGGCGGTCATCACGGGCAAGAAGAAGCCCGAGCAGGCCGTCAAGGACGCCCAGCGCGCCGCCGACGAGATCATGAAGCCCTATGTCGAGCAGACCGCGGGCGCGGTGACGCACGGCGGCTGAGCCCACCCGACCCCGACGCCGGCCGCCGGATTGGACCGCCCGGCGGCCGGTCTTCTATACTCGGGCCGGATCATGGAGATGTGGACATGAGCGGCCAAGTCGTCATGAGCGCGATCGCCTCGCATTCACCGCGCATCGGCATCGAGGCCAAGGCGCCGCCGTTCCTGCGCGGGGTCATCAAGGGCTCGTACGCGCTCGGGCGCGCCATCCAGGCGCTCGAGCCCGACGTGATCGTGCTGCAGTCGGCGCACTGGGTCACCACCTTCACGTGGTACGTGACCTGCCAGGCGCACCACCGCGGCGCCTGCGTGTCCGACGAGCTGCCCGACCTGATCCCCGGCGTGCCCTACGACCGCCCGGGCGACCCCGCGTTCGGCGGCGCGCTGGTCGACGCCCTGAAGGCCCGGCGGCTCTTGGCCGAGCGCAACACGACCGAGCACTACAAGTGGGACTACGGCACCTTCGTGCCGCTGCAGTATCTCGACCCCGCCCAGCGCATCCCGGTGGTCACCATGGGGACCTGCGTGATGGCCGACCTCGACGAGTGCTACCAGGTCGGCGTCGCGGTGCGCGACGCCGCGCTGGCGTCGGGCAAGCGCGTCGTGTTCGTCGCCAGCTCGGCGCTGTCGCACAAGCTGGTGCGCGATCCCGCGGCCTGGCCGACCGAGACCCACCAGAAGCTCGATCACGACTACATGGCGCTCTTGGCGGCCGGCAAGACCGCCGAGGCGCGGCGCTTCCTCGACGACTACGCGCCGGTCACCAAGGTCGAGATGGGCGGCCGCAACCTCGCCTCGATGCTGGGCGTGCTCGATGGCCTGCCTGCCGCGCGCCTCAAGGGTGCCGAGTACGGCGAGTACGGCCCCTCCTCGGGCGCCGGCCACACCAATTTCGGCGTGACGGTGCAGTAGGGCCAAAGGGCCAAAGCGCCAAAGCGTCCGCCGCGCGGGTGACGATGTCGCCCGCGTTGTTTGACCGCGCCCCTCGCCGCTCTATTTGCCCGTCATTGCGAGGAGCGCAGCGACGAAGCAATCCAGGAGTCGCGCGACGCAAGGCCCGTCACGCGACTCCTGGATTGCTTCGCTTCGCTCGCAATGACGGTCTGGGATTCGACTCGACCTGGCGACTTCCCTACACCGGCAGCGGCACGCCGGCCGCCTTGAAGGCGGCGGCCTGGCGCTTGGTCAGCGCCGCGATCGAGAAGTCCTCGATCAGGCTGTTGAACAGGCGGTGCCAGTTGATCTCGGCCTTGAGGCGCAGGAACACCGAGCCGAGCCCGATCGCGGCGCGGTCCATGAACACGAACTCGCGCGGCGGCGTGACGCCGCCGATGCGCCTGAGATCGGCGTGCACCGTCTCGGCGACCTCGCGGCCGTAGACCCCGGTCGAGGTGTCCTGGATCTTGCGCGCGCGGTCGTCCATCAGGGGCGCGTAGACATAGGCGGCCCAGCGGTTGAGCACCGCGATGGTGTCGCGCGACAGGTCCTTGAAGCCCCAGACCTCGTAGGCGTGCACCGCGAGCTCCTGATCGTCGCGCATCAGCGCGTGATAGAGGTCGATCACGCCGCCGACGAAGCTCGGCTTGAAGCTGCGGATGCAGCCGAAATCCAGCAGGTTGATGTCGCCGTCCGGCCGCACCGTGTAGTTGCCGAGATGCGGGTCGCCGTGGATCACGCCGTAGAAGTAGAACGGCACGTACCAGGCGCGGAACATGTTGTGGGCGAGCTGGTTGCGCTGCTCGAGATGGCCGTCGACGAACCCGAGGATCGGCTCGCCGTCGAGCCAGCCCATGGTGAGGAGCCGGCGCGTGCACAGCGCCGCCACCGGCACCGGCACGTGGACATGCGGCTCGGCGTCCAGCATGACGCGGTAG
>Ga0335076_10008506_pt1 | contig 10364 bp, 6 predicted proteins | sample Lox_Sample_25_FD_206717 | JGI IMG/M metagenome (GOLD analysis project Ga0335076, IMG submission 206717) | Soil microbial communities from Loxahatchee National Wildlife Refuge, Florida, United States - Lox_Sample_2.5 | ecosystem: Environmental > Terrestrial > Soil > Wetlands | place: USA: Florida...
TCAATCCGTTCAAGGGAATAGATGATTTCGATGAGCCGGGCGTAATGGAACAGGAACGCGCTGTGGGCGGGTGAGCCAAAACGTTGACGAAATTCCACGAGCTCCTTATCGGCACGGGGCAGTCCGTACTGATTGATGACATTGAGACGTGCGAGAGGGCCGACGCGATAGACCCCGTCCGGAAATCCCTGTGGTTTGAAGAATGGGGCCTTGAGATAGGAATCGCGCAGGCTGGCTTCAGCAATCCAATCGCCGTACTCTTCGGCCGGAATGTGGTCGGCAAAAATGTCGTTATTGGCGTTACAAAAACGCAGGCCTCCTTCGTAGAACTGCAAATTGCCCTGGCGGTCAACCAGACCAGCGTAGAGACTCGGCGCAGAACCAAAGAAAGCGATTTCGTCCTGGTAATTGTCGAGAGTAGACCTAAAGAAACGGAGGGTGCGGTCGACGATCTGGTAAGCGGCAGGAAGATCGGCGAGGGTGTGGTCTCGCGCGGCGGATGAGAGAGGCGAGGCAACGCCGCCGGGAACAACCCAGGCGGGGTGAACCCGTTCCTGACAGAGATTTTCGATAAGTTGCAGACCGAATTTCCGCAATTCAATACCGTCGCGCGCCAACTCAGGATTGCTCGCGATCACACCCAAGACGTTGCGAGTGGAGGCATCGGAATCCATACCGAGCAGGAAGTCCGGCGCGGAAAGATAGAAGAAACTAAGGGCATGTGATTGCACCATTTGGGCACAATGCAACAACTCGCGAAGTTTTCGGGCAGTTGGAGGAATACGCAAAGCCATTATGCCGTCGCATGCCTTGGAAGAAGCGAGAAGATGGCTGACCGGGCAGATGCCGCAAATGCGGGAAGTAATGCCAGGCATCTCGTAAAAGGGCCGGCCCTCGGTAAATTTCTCGAACCCGCGAACCTGGGTCACGTGAAATTCAGTTCCGGACACGTGGCCGCTGTCGTCAAGCTGGATGACGATTTTTGCGTGGCCCTCGATGCGTGTAACCGGGTCGATGGTAATACGCTTCATCGCAACTCCTTAGCCGAACCTTACAACAAGACTGCCGTCGCGTTTACGACCTTCCAACAAATCGAGAATGATCCTCGAGATGGATTTAGGGGGCGGGGGGCAGCCGGGAAGACAAATATCGACTTTTACAAATTCGCGAAGTGGGCGCGCCTGCTTGAGCAGGGGCGGCACACCATCACTGGGAACAAATTTGTTTTCCTGAGCGCCATCTACATAGACGCGCTGAAGAAGCTTGCCGACCGGGACGGAATTACGCATGGCCGGAACATTGCCGGTGACGGCACAGTCGCCGAGGGAAATAAGGACGTGCGTGCGCTGACGAATTGTCTGCAGCTTGTTGAGATCTTCTTGGGAACTGACAGCGCCCTCCACCAAAGTGACGTCGACATCATCAGGAAATTCCTGGGTATCTACGAGGGGGCCATAAACGAGATCGATTTTCTGGGCCAGCGAGATAATCGCCGCGTCCATGTCCAGGAGAGACATGTGGCAGCCAGAGCATCCGTCCAGCCAAACGGTAGCGACCTTGGCTTTCTTCATAGCTGGACCTCTCTGCGGCGCGCGAGGGAGCTGATTTTTTCGTTGTTCTTGACCATTTCGGCGACGGCATTGCTTTTTTCGGCGAGTGCACCGGTTGGGCAAGCCTGCACACATTTGCCGCAACTGGTGCACGTTTTGGAGTCTCCCCACTTCGCGTTCAAGTCGCTGGCGATCCGGGCGTGAATGCCACGGGAGGTCATCGCCCACACGTGGGCGCCCTCGAGTTCGCCACAAACGCGGACACAGCGGGTGCAGAGGATACAGCGATTGTGGTCCAGCACGAAGCGGGGATGCGACAAATCAATGGTAAGAGCCGGAAAGTTATATGCGAAATGTACAGTACTGACACCGAGAGCGCTTGCCATGGACTGCAGTTCGCAATGCCCGTTGGAAACGCAGACGGCACAGGCGTGGTTGCGTTCGACAAGGAGCAGTTCGATGGACATCCGGCGGTATTGGGTAAGCTTGGGCGAGTTCGTTGTGACGGACATGCCGTCCTGAATCGGCGTGGTGCAAGCCGGCAAGAGGCGGTCGGTTCCTTGAAGTTCCACGATGCAGAGGCGGCAGGCACCAACTGGAGTGAGTCCCTCCAGATCGCAAAGAGTGGGAATATATTTGCCGCTGGCTTTGGCCGCCTGCAGAATGGTCTGGCCTTCCAAAGCACTGATTAGTTCACCGTCGATGCGAACCGAAAGTTTTTTTTGCGGCAAGGATCGCTCCCTTTCTTAACTGGTCTCGGCAACTTCGAGGTCACAGCGCAAACAGCGGCAGGCTTCGTCTAATGCCTCTTCGTGGGAAAAGCCGGTAACCACTTCCGCATTGGAGACCACGCGTACACCTGGGGGCAAGATATGTCCCGTGTGCCTATGATTGGGACTCGGATTTTCCGGAATGACCTGGCCATACGTGAGCGGGCGGAATAGTTTCTCCCAGCGATCAGACTCCAAGAGTTGACGGTCAATGCTGCGCGCCGCCTGTTTGCCATAGGCCATCGCGTTGGAAACGTTGGAGGCGCCGGTGATCACATCGCCTCCGGCATAGAAACGGGGTCGGCTGGATTCCAGAGTGAAGCGATTCACTTCGATGGTGCCGTTTTCTTTGAGGCTCAGGCCGGATGCCCGAGCGAAATCAAGATCAACGCTTTCACCAACCGCGAAGATTACGGAATCGCAATCAAAGCGCTGAATTTCGTCAGTGGAAATCGGCTTTCTGCGACCGGAGGTGTCATATTCTCCAAGACGGGTCTTGACGATTTCGATCCCACGGACCCGACCAGACGAATCGCCGATCACACGATGTGGCGCGGCGAGGAAAATGAATTTCGCGCCCTCTTCGCGGGCAGCACGCGTTTCTTCTTCAATGGCGGGCATGTCTTTCCGTTCGCGGCGATAAAAGACCGTAACTTCTGCGCCTTTGCGCAGAGCGCTTCGGGCAGAATCGATGGCTGCGTTCCCACCACCAATCACCGCCACTTTACGCCCGATCGAGACTTCTTCTCCCTTGGCGATGGCCTCGAGGAAATTCAAAGCGGGATAGACGCCTTTCAGTTCCGTGCCCGGCTGATAGATCCACGATTCCTTCCACGTGCCAATCGAGAGGAACACGGAGTCGAAATGGTCATCGAGATCGTTTAGCGGAACATCAAATCCGACGCGGGTATTGAAGATGAACTTCACGCCGAGCCGGTCAATGAGCTCAATTTCCTTGGCAAGTACTCCTTTTGGAAGACGATACTCCGGAAGGGCAAAGCGAAGCATGCCACCAGCTTCCGGCAGGCCGTCGTACACCGTAATGTCGTGACCGAGCAACACGAGGTAAAACGCGGCGGTGAGCCCGGCCGGGCCTGCGCCAACGATGGCGATTTTTCGCCCGGTGTGTTCTAGCTTCCTGGCGACGATCCGCTGAACCATGTCTTCATAGCGGTCCGAGAGATAGATGGAATCGGCAATGAAACGATGCACCTCCCGCATATTCACGGACTCATCCAGAGTCTGACGCCGGCACCGCGCATCGCAGGGGTGTTGGCACACCCGGCCGGTGGAAGCAGGAAGCGGATTGTCGAGGAGGATGGATTCGAAGGCATCGTCGAGGCGGTGCTCTTTGTAGAGTTCAAGAAAGCGCGGGATATTCATGTGCAGCGGGCAGCTGTTTTCGCAGGGCGAGAGAGCAAGTTCCTCGCAAACGCCGGCGGCACAACGATGCGCGACAATATGATCTTCGAACTCGTTACGGAAGTGGCGCAGGGTAGTAAGCACGGGATTGGGCGCCGTCTGACCCAGGCCGCACAGCGAGCATTCACGGATGTAATGGCTGAGTTCGTCGAGGAGTTCGAGGTGGTGCATGGTGCCCGCGCCTTCCGTGACGCGGTTGAGAATGCGCAGCGATTTGTTGAGCCCGACACGACAAGGTATGCACTTGCCACAAGATTCCGAGTGTGTGAACTCGACAAAATACCGTGCGACATCAACCATGCAATTATCTTCGTCCATAACGACCATGCCGCCAGAGCCCATGATGGAACCGAGTCGTGCGAGAGATTCATAGTCAACGGCGGTATCAAACATTTCGTGAGGAATGCAGCCGCCGGACGGCCCGCCGGTTTGGACAGCTTTCACCTGTCGACCGCTGATGCCTCCTTCGCCGATGTCGTAGATGAAGGTTTTGAGCGGCGTGCCAAGAGGCATTTCCACCAACCCGGTATTGTGAACCTTGCCGACGAGCGAAAAGACCTTTGTGCCAGAGCTACGTGGACTGCCCGTTTCCGTGAACCATGCCGGCCCTTTCGTGATGATCGGCGCGACGTTATACCAGGTCTCAACATTGTTAATGTTGGTGGGTCTGCCCCAAAGTCCTCTTTGTGCCGGAAAGGGCGGGCGGGGACGCGGACGACCGGCGTGACCTTCCAAAGAAGCGATCAAAGCCGTTTCCTCGCCGCAGACGAAGGCGCCTGCTCCTTCGACAATTTCGATGTCGAAGTTAAAACCGCGGCCGAGGATATTTTCGCCGAGGAGCCCGTATTCGCGTGCCTGTTCGATGGCGCGGTTGAGGTGATGGACGGCAAGAGGATATTCGGCGCGTACGTAGACAATGCCCTCATTCGCACCCATGACATAGCCGCCGATGATCATGCCTTCGAGGAGAGCGTGTGGATCGCTCTCGATCTCGTTGCGATTCATGTAGGCTCCGGGATCGCCCTCGTCTGCATTACAGATGATGTATTTCCGGTCTGATTTAGCTTTGGCGAGAAACTCCCATTTGTTTCCGGTGAGGAAACCAGCACCGCCGCGACCGCGAAGCTTTGCGGCTTTTATTTGCTCAATGACGTTCTCAGGACGACCGTCGATCAAAACTTTGTAGAGGGCCTGATAGCCACCGATGGCGATGTATTCCTCAATATCGTCGGGATTGATGAAACCACAGTTGCGCAAAACAATTTTCTTCTGCCCCTTGAAGAAGGGAACGTCACTCCAACTGGGGATTTCCGGATAGCCGCGACCATATTTGACCTGCGCGGTGATGTGGTCCCATTCCTCCACCTTGCAATAGGTCAGATCCCGCGGAACATTTCCGGTAGAAAGATCGTGAAGAATGCGGGCGGCATCATTGGCCTGCGCACGACGGAGAATCACGAGTGGATAGCCGGGAAGCCGCACGTTCGTGAGTGGCTCTTGAAAACACGCCCCGAAACAGCCGACATTCGTGAGCACCACGTTCCCGCCGTTACGAACCAGTTCTTCGGCGAAGGCGTGGTAAAGGCCTTCAGCCCCATTGCCACGGCCACACGTGCCCATGCCGACCGCAACGCGGGGCACGGGGGGAAGCAACTTCGCAAGGCCAGCTTCTCGTACCGCGTTGAAGGCGCCGAAATCCTGAATGCGAGGCATCAGTCACTCTCCCGCTCGATATTCTGGATTTCCCGCTGGAGCGTGCGTTCATTCACATGACCGCAGATACGGTGGTTGACCTCCACCACAGGGGCGAGAGCGCATTGACCGAAGCAGGCGACAGTGCGAACCGTGAACTTGTGGTCCGAAGTGGTAAGCAAGAGCTTGTCCGACTCGTTCTCTTCTGTGGAATCCAGCCCGAGTTCTAATCGCGCACTCTGCAACAGATTGCGCGAGCCGCGGGTGTGGCAGGCAGTACCACGGCAAATGCAAATGGTATTGTCGCCCTGTGGTTGGAGATTGAAGAGAGCGTAGAAAGTGGCGATGCTGTAGATGCGAGCGAGGGGAGTGGCCGTTTTCTCGGCGACATATTCAAGCGTCTCGGAGGGCAGGTACTTGTGGCGGTTGTGTTCCTGAACGGCCTCGAGAATGCCCAGGAGTGAGCCAGGGCGACCACTCAATTTCAAAACGATTTGATCGATGAAAGTGCGTTCCGCGATCGGAAGCGTCTCTGGAGGTGAGGCGTGCATGGCACTCCTTTCAAAGGAACCAGCACATCAGTCCAAGCGGACCGCCATCCTGGTGGACCGCACTGGCGGGCAATCAATAAAGATGCCGAGCGGTGGGACGGTCGAGCCAGGAGGGTGACTCCGCCACCGACGGGGGTGCGAAACGAGGCACCTAAGGGCAGGCTACGTCGAGAGTTGTGTGCGCGCTATGATGGCGGTCACAAGGCCAGGCACTGTGGCGTGAGAGACAACACACGGGGACACCCGTAGCCCGGCACAAGTGTCACAGGGGGAGAGGCTTGGAGTGACGAAGGGATTGTTCTCGTAAGTGCTAAGAGAACACTACAGAGGAACGGGGGATACAGAAGCGCAGTGCCCCTTGGGGACCCCCAGCTTAGCCCTCTCGTGAAATGACAGGAGCAGTTGAGAGCGACTATGAGTGCACCAAGTAACTGTAAGTTGTCGCATGAAGTGAGTGTTTATCTACTGGCAGAGAATCGGCTATTGCGAGACACACTGGCCCGGCTACTAAGAAAGCGCTCCGAGATCAGCGTGGTTGGAGTGAGCCGGGGCTCCGAAACTTCAAAACATGACATCGTTGCATCGCAGGCTGATGTCATCTTGATGGATTCTTTCGAAAATGCAGGTTGCGTGCAATTGCTGGAGGAATGGGCCGAACAAGAATCGAGCGTTCGGTTTGTCCTATTTGGGATGGACGATGACCCGGACGTGTTTCTAAAGGCGGTGCACTTCGGGATCTGTGGGTATCTGCTGAAAGAAGCGTCCGCAGCGGAGATCGTTGCGGCCGTTCGTGCCGCAGGTCGCGGTGAAGCAACCTGTCCGCCGACCTTGTGCATGACTCTCATCCAGTATCTGAGTAAGCGGAAATTTGAGAAGGACGAAGCAGTCGACGCCCAAACCGTGACTCAGAAGACGCTCACCCCGCGTCAACTGCAACTGATTCGACTAGTAGCTGAGGGTCTGACCAACAAGGAAATTGCGGCGAACCTCAATCTTTCGCAATTCACCGTAAAGAACCACTTGCGCCGTGTAATGCGCCAGGTCGAAGCGGCTAGCCGACATGATGCCGTGGACGCTGTGCGCGCTTCAGGCCAATTGATAACCTGACAGAGTGCCTTCCCTCAAAATCCCTGGTGTCGTTGCCTTAAGCGAGAGCATTCGCTAAAGGCCGGATTAGCACGTTCGAAATTTTGGAGCGGGGAGGTCGGATTCGAACCGCCATCTGACGACTGGATAGCCGCCCGTTCTGCCGTTGAACTATCTCCGCTCTCACTCGGAAAAGAATGAATGCCTGGGCTCGATTCGGCAATAGGCCGACAGTACCGAATTTGGGCACCACACTAGAACTCGGGCCTCGACCGTTGATGCTGGTGCCGCGTAAGTCCAATCTGGGATGGACTTTGAAGGGCAGCACACGTCCAACTTTGTTGGGACCTGATGTGAAGCCACGCCGAAGGGCTACACTTAGCGCATGTGGCAGGTGCCTAGCAGACTTGCACGCATGCCATGCCGAGGAGGGCCGCCAACTTCTTGAGCCTGCCGCTGAGATGCCCAAGGCCCACCGCACAGTGATGGGCAGGTCCCTGGGCGTTCCAATCGTTAAGGAACCTACGGGTCCCAACCGGGAATCGATACCGACTGTTGGTATTGCCAATTTCTAAAATGGGGCCGGGAACAGATTCGGCTTCGGCGATCAAGAATTTTAGCGTACCGTCTACGGTTTGGACGACGGAGAGCAGCGTAACTGGTCCGTGCTTCACAGACATTTCCACGGAGAGACCCCGGCCAGGTTTTCCGTGATAAACGTTCAATGCCCGGACCTTGGTTTTACCTTCGGCAATCGCAATATGCCCAGGTCCGTCGTGCCCCATCAGCAGGATGTCATCATGGTAATCCACGGCGTAACATTCCGTGAATGAGCCTCCGGCACCGAACGAATCCATGACTTTCATGGCCTGGACGTTCTTGATTTCATATTCACCGGCTACTGGAATGCCGCGGGCCGTAAGCAAGCTGGTGCCGAGAATGATCGAGCTGATAGCGTCTTGGTTTTCGGAATTGCCTTCTCCTTTGTAGTAGTAGGCCAAGGATCCCAGGGCGTGGAGCTGCGCGAGGCGGTCCAGGGCCACGGAGGTGCGCGCGGCTCGTACCAATTCTTCCGCGGGACAATCGCTTTGGATATCGAATGCGTCGCCAAATTCAGCGAGTTTGGTCTTGATTTCTGATTCACTGACCTCCCGCCGAAGTCTTGCCAACTGCTCTACTTCCAAGATTTCGATGTGCCCACCAAAGTAGGCGCATTGCTGGGTAAAATCCGAGTAGATATCCAGCATGCCGCCATAATAGTGGCCCATAACGCCCAGACGGTTGTGCTCCATGATTTGCGAAACACGAGCAGCTTCGATCCACTCGGCAATCTCCCGCCAAGCGTCGGGATCGTTTTCAAGCATTCCGGTCACCTGAAAAAAAGGAATGTGGCAACGGTTAAAGATGTTGGCGATTTCAGATACGGGACAGGCCTGACAGTAAGCGAGCCACTCGGAAGTCATTTTTGAACGGTCGGCAAACGAGTTGAACCGGGCGTAATCGATCGCAGGCGCCGGTGAAAGATTCAGAATGACGACGGGAGCCTTGGCGCGGCGCACGACCGGAAGAACGGTCGAGGAAAGCGCATAGGTGGTGGCGTACAGAAAAATGAGGTCAACGTCTGCCTTTCGAAAGTCGTGGCCCGCGATCAGCGCTTTTTCCGGCGTATCGATGAGGCCAAGATTAACGAGCTCCGTGCCAGTACGCACAATTTGCCTAGCAGCCTGTTCCACAAAGCCGGATAAACGCTCGCGCAGTCCCGGGAATTGCGACCAATAGGCGGCCAAACCGATTCCGAAAAGACCAACTTTGAGTGGCGGTGTCATGGAAGCCGGACGCAAAGATTTCCGACCAAGTGCATTGTAGAGCCAAATGGCCTGTCAGAGTATGATTCACCATGGAGCAGACGGGTCTCCGTAGCGCATCCTTGCTATAACTATTCGTGTAATTCGCTCCCACCTGTAGTGGAGTTCATCCGGGAATTGAAGTTGGTCAGAAAAGGACTGCGATGCTTCAAGCAAATAAACTGCGCCTTTTGCTGCTTGGGTTCGTGATTCTCGCGGACAAGACCAGCGAGCAGGAGCAAGGCGCAAAACTTACCGTGCACTGGGAGACGGTGGAACGAGTGTCGCAAACAACCCCGACCCTACAGGTCGTGGTGAATCCCATGCTTCGCCGGGGCACTCCCGTTCATGACAATGCTTATCGGTGGCTTCAAGATCTCCAGGCAGATTATGTGCGCTATGTACCATGGCTACCGTATCCGCGTCTGAGTGTGGCCGAACTCGAAGCTCCCAAGGACGGAAGGACATTCTGGGATTTCTCGCTGATTGACCCGATGACGATGGATTTTCTGGAAGCTACCAAGGGTCACTCTGTAATTCTGAATTTCAGCACAATCCCGCAGTGGATGTATAAAACGGAAAAGCCGGTCGCTTATCCAGATGATCCGGATCAAGTGATGTGGGATTACGAGAGAGGCACGGAACTCCGAGATGAGAGCTTGAAACAGGTCGCAGATTATTATGGCCGACTGTTTGCCTGGTACACCAAGGGCGGCTTTACCGATGAATTCGGGAAGCGTCACGAATCAGGACACCATTATTCCATTCCCTACTGGGAAGTGCTGAACGAGCCTGATTTCGAACACCAGACCACACCAGAAACCTACACAAAAATCTATGACGCGGTGGTGGAATCCATCCGTGCCGCCGAGCCGAAGACGAGATTCGTGGGAATGGCCCTGGCCGCACCTTCGGAAAATCCACGCTATTTCGAATATTTTTTGAACCCCAAGAACCACAAGCCTGGCATCCCGCTGGACTTTATCTCCTACCACTTCTATGCGGTTCCCACGGCGGATCAAACGCCAGAAGTGCAGCAGTTCACCTTCTTCACCCAAGCGGACGGCTTCCTGAATGTCGTCCGCTATGTCGAGGAGATACGCAAGCGCCTCTCTCCCGGAACACACACCACGGTTGACGAAATTGGCAGCATTTCCGCCGATGACCTAGCGCAGGGCGCACAGGGGCACGTTACACAACCAATATCAAATTCTTACTGGAACCTCTCTGGCGCGGTGTACGCGTACGTTTTTGCGGAACTCACGCGCGTGGGGGTTGACGTCGCAGGCGAATCTCAGCTGGTGGGCTATCCCACGCAGTTTCCCAGCGTTTCCATGGTGGATTGGAACGACGGCAAACCCAATGCGCGTTTTTGGGTGCTCAAACTGGTGAAGGACAACTTCGGGCCTGGTGACAAACTGGTCGAAATTGCACCGGAGTCGTCAAGTC
>Ga0335076_10008507_pt1 | contig 10364 bp, 10 predicted proteins | sample Lox_Sample_25_FD_206717 | JGI IMG/M metagenome (GOLD analysis project Ga0335076, IMG submission 206717) | Soil microbial communities from Loxahatchee National Wildlife Refuge, Florida, United States - Lox_Sample_2.5 | ecosystem: Environmental > Terrestrial > Soil > Wetlands | place: USA...
CGTACCAGCGCGCGCTGGAACACGGCGGCCCGTTCGACGTGGCGCATTGACAAGGCAGGGGCGCGCCAGTCGCACCGGGTGCGACTTGTAGACTGTCCGCTCGACCTATCCGCCAGGAGCCGACAAAATGAACAAAGAGATCATTTCCACACCGAATGCGCCCGGTGCTATCGGTCCGTATTCGCAGGCGGTCAAGACCGGCCTGGTGGTGTTTCTCTCCGGACAGATCGGACTGGATCCGGCGACCAAGGAGATCGTCGGCGGCGACTTCGGCGCGCAAGTGCGCCAGGCGTTCAAGAACCTCGAGGCGGTGGCGCGTGCCAGCGGAGGTTCGCTGGCGAACGCGGTGAAGTTCACGCTGTTTCTCACTGACCTTGCGCGCTTTTCCGAGGCCAACGCGATCATGGCGGAAGTGGTGCCGCAACCTTATCCCGCGCGCTCGACCATCGGCGTGGCGAGCCTGCCGCGCGGCGCGCAGTTCGAGGTCGAGGCGATCCTCGTCTTGTAGGCAATTGGCGCGCGCGCGTAGTTCGGCAAGCTCGGGCAAAGCGACCGAGAGCGGCATCGCGGCGAAACTCGCGCGCCTCGGGCTCGCGGCGCCGTGGGACTTCCTGCTGCATCTGCCGCTGCGCTATGTCGACGAAACGCGCGTGACGCCGATCGCCGCGCTGGAGGCCGGCGCGGAGCTGCAGGTCGAAGGCACGATCGTCGCTTCGGAGATCAGCTATCGCGGCCGGCGCCAGCTGACTGCGCGTCTCGCCGACGAGACCGGCGAAGTCGTGCTGCGGTTCCTGCATTTCTATCCATCGCAGGCAAAAAGCCTCGCGGCGGGAAAGCACGTGCGTGCACTCGGCACTGCGCGCGGCGGCACGCTCGGGTGGGAGATCATCCATCCGCGCGTGCGCGCGGCCGACGCTGCGCCGTTACCGACGCGACTGACGCCGGTTTATCCGGCGACGGCCGGAATCTCGCAGCACGTCCTGCGCTCGCGCATCGAACGCGCGCTGCGCGACGTCACCGTTACGGATACCGTGCCCGACGCGCTGCGCGCTCGCTTCACGCTTGCGCCGCTGGCTTCGACACTGCGTGACTTGCACCAGCCGCCCGGCGGCGTCGACGAAGTCGCGCTTGCCGCTCAACAGGTCCCGCTGTGGCGGCGCATCCGCTTCGACGAACTGCTCGCGCAACAACTAACGCTGCGCGAAATGCGTGCGCATCGCGCGCAGCGACAGGCACCGGCGCTGCAGTCGCGGGGCGATGTGCAGGTGCGGCTGCTGGCACTGTTGCCGTTCAAGTTGACCGGTGCGCAGCAACGCGTCTGGCGCGAAATCGAGCGCGACCTCGCATCGGGCGCACCGATGCATCGGCTCGTGCAGGGCGACGTGGGCAGCGGCAAGACGGTGGTGGCGGCGCTCGCGGCCGCGCGCACGATCGATGCGGGTTACCAGGCCGCACTGATGGCGCCGACCGAGATCCTCGCCGAGCAGCATTTCGGGCGCATCGCGCAGTGGCTGGAGCCGCTCGGAGTGCGTGTCGCATGGTTGGCCGGCAAGCTCAAGCCGGCCGAAAAGCGCGCGGTCCAGGCGGACATCGCCGAGGGGAGAGCGCAGGTCGTCGTCGGCACGCATGCGTTGGTGCAGGAGGCGGTCCGGTTCGCGCGACTGGGACTCGCGATCATCGACGAGCAGCATCGCTTCGGCGTTGCCCAGCGCCTGAAGCTGCGCGATGCCGCGGTCGCGCCGCACCTGCTGATGCTCTCGGCCACGCCGATTCCGCGCACGCTGGCGATGAGCTATCTCGCAGATGTCGACGTCTCGGTGATCGATGAACTCCCGCCGGGACGACAGCCTGTCGTCACCAAGCTCGTTTCGACCGCGCGGCGCGACGACGTGCTCACGCGCATTCGCAACGAGGTGCGTGCGGGGCGCCAGGTCTATTGGGTGTGTCCGCTGGTCGACGAGAGTGAAAAGCTGGAACCCGGCATCGAGCTGACCGCGGCGACTGGAATGTACGAACAGACGCGCGCGCTGCTGCCGGACCTGCGGCTCGGACTGCTGCACGGCCAGCTGCCGGCTGCCGAGAAGGCGCGCGTGATGCAGGCATTCGTCGCGCGTGCGATCGACGTGCTGGTCGCAACCACCGTCATCGAAGTCGGTGTCGATGTGGCGAACGCCAGCCTGATGGTGATCGATCACGCGCAGCGGTTCGGCCTGGCGCAGTTGCACCAGCTGCGCGGCCGGGTCGGTCGCGGTGCGACGCAGAGTTATTGCGTGCTGCTGTTCGATGAACCGCTGTCGGATGCCGCGCGCGAACGCCTGAAGGTGATCTTCGAGACCACCGATGGATTCGAGGTCGCGCGCCGCGACCTGCAGTTGCGCGGACCCGGCGAATTCCTGGGCGCCCGGCAGGCCGGCGTGCCGTTGTTGCGCTTCGCCGACCTGGAACGCGATGCCGAGCTGGTTGAAATTGCGCGTACCGCCGCCACCGTACTCCTGGATGAAGACGCCGCACTGGCTGCCGAGCATGTGCGTCGCTGGCTGGGATCGCGCGCGGCAATGCTCGATGCATGACCCGGCGGGTGCGCGACGTATGGTGAAATTGCGCGCCGCGCTCGCTTCAACCTGAACGCAATGACTCTTACCGAACTCAAATACATCGTCGCCGTGGCGCGCGAGCGCCACTTCGGCCGCGCGGCCGACGCGTGCTTCGTCAGCCAGCCCACGCTGTCGGTGGCGATCAAGAAGCTCGAAGACGAACTCGGCATGCCGTTGTTCGAACGGCGCAGCAACGACGTCACGCTGACCGATTCCGGCGAGCGCATCGTGGCGCAGGCGCAGCGCGTGCTCGACGAAGCGGCGCGCATCAAGGAGATCGCCAAGTCGGGCAAGGACCCGCTATCCGGGCCGCTGCGGGTGGGCGTGATCTACACGATCGGGCCGTACCTGCTGCCGTCGCTGGTACGCCAGCTGCTGAAGGACGCGCCGCAGATGCCGCTGCTCCTCACCGAGAACTACACGGTGCGGTTGCTCGAACTGGTGAAAAACGGCGAAGTCGACGTCGCGATCCTCGCGCTTCCGCTGCCGGAGTCGGGTCTTCTGATGCAGCCGGTCTACGACGAGCCGTTCATGGTGGCGGTGCCGCGCGATCACGCGTGGGCAAAGCGCGCCAAGCGCAGTGGCGTGGCGAGCGAAGACCTCAAGAAAGAAACCATGCTGCTGCTCGGCGCCGGTCATTGTTTTCGCGACCAGGTGCTGGGCGTCTGCCCGGAGCTGATGCGCTTTTCATCGGAAGCCGAAGGGATCCAGAAGACGTTCGAAGGATCGTCGCTGGAAACGATCCGCCATATGGTGGCCTCCGGGCTCGGCATCACCGTGCTGCCGAAGACCTCGGTTCCGGAAAAGACCCCGAGCAACTCGCTGATCGAATACCTGCCGTTCCGCAATCCGGCGCCTGATCGGCGCGTCGTGCTGGTCTGGCGCAAGAGCTTCACGCGCCTGCCGGCGATCGAAACGCTGCGCCACGCGATCCTGAAGTGCCCGCTGCCCGGCTCGACCAAGCTCGACATGCCCGCGCAACCGGCATGAACGCGACCGCGGCCACCGCTTACGTGTTCGACTGATCGCGCGTGCTCGGCAGCGAGCGCGTGAACTCTTCTGCCGCGGCGACGAGCGCCGCTTCGAGCGCCCGCGAGCCGACGACGGTGAAGTGGCTTCCCGCCGGTGAAGTCAGGAAGTCGATGTACTTGCCGAGCGATTCGTCAGGCACTCCCGAGTAGATGCGTGCGCCCGACGCCGCGATGACCGCGCCGTACATGCTTTCGAGGCGCGGTCGCTGCCGTTCGAGCGCAGCTTCGATCTCGTTCGATGGCACGCCGGGTGCATCCGGCCGTGCCTGCTCGACGGCCCGGCGCGCCGCGACCGCGGTGCGAATCGATACCGTGACCGCGACCTCCGCGCCGTGGCTTGCTTCGACCAGCTTTTGCAGCAGGTCTCTCCTTGCTGCCGGAAGCCGCGCGAAGAGCTTCGCGTCATCGCGCACGCGCTCGTCGGGGTCGCGAACATCGGCGCTGCCGGCTTCCTCGGCCTTGGTGATCGCGATGCCGATCCGGCCGTCGTACCACGCCAGCAGCCGATCGACCTGCGCCGGATCGAGTTCACGCTTCAGGTGGTCGCTGACGGTCGCGCGCAGGCGATCCACGGCGTACGCGGCCTGCGCGCGGGCGATCACCCGATCGGCCTCGGACGGCGTGACGCGCGATCCTTCCTTCTCGATCGAGCCGCGCATGCTGGCGACCACCTGAGGTGCGACGTCCGCCAACTGCTGCCAGATTCCCGACTTGTGCATCAGCGTCTCGACGGTCTGCGCGCTTGTCTCGGCGACCGCCGCCGACGGGATCGACACGAGCGTGGCGACCAACGAGCCAAACAAGATCTGTCGCAACATGAGCCTCTCCTAAGGTCGAGCGTCGCGCGCCCTCAGACGACGCGATAAGCGCGGTCGGAACGCGCGAGGCCCGCGGCTCAGGTCCGCACCGGGTCCGGCATGGTAGGCCAGGCTGCACGCCGCGCCGCCACGCTGCATCGTCTAGAAGCCTTCCAGGTCAGCAGGTTGCCCGCGCCACTCCTCCTGAGAATCGCAAAGGAAGTCGAGCAAGGCGGGGTTGAACACGCTGGAATGCTTTGGGCGCAGGCGTCGATTCTCTCCGACTACACACTCTGTCTCGATGAGTGCCGAGAGCAGCGGATGACGAGCACGCGCCAGGATGAAGTTCCGCCACGCATGCCAGGTCGGACTCGGCTGAAGGTCGTTGTGGCGTGTCCCGTAGGCCGCGAATATCTCGTCGAACAGGTTCACGTAGTAGTAGGCGAAGGCCTTGACCTTGAGGCGCAGGGTGGCCGCGTTGTCGTCCGTTGGACTATGAGGGAGGTCGTCCCAGGAGCGTGCGTAGACGAAGGCCCGGTATGGGTCCGCATTGGCGAGGATGAGTTTGTCGAGTTCGTAGAGCCGGTCCATGAACTTAGCGGCAAGATTCGTGCGATGCACGCGATAGGAGACCGTCGCGGCAATTGCCGAAATCAATGCAAACAGGGCGCTTGCGATCGCCGGCCACGGCAACGATGCCTCGTTCATTTCCGCCTCCAGCCAAGAATAGTTGTCGGGTTTGCCGCCGGCGCCGTGGCCGGCGTGCCGCGCCAGCAGAGGTGGTGTGACGGGCGCTCCAGAGCGTACTCGTCGCTATGGACGATCCGCAGCTAGCATCGCATTCGCGCGTCTTGGAAGGACTTGGCGATGCAGATGCTCGCAGGAACCAGCGGCTATTCGTTCAAGGAGTGGCTCGGGCATTTCTATCCCGAGAAGCTGCCCGCGAGCGAGATGCTGAAGTACTACGCGGAACGCCTCGGCACGGTGGAAATCAACAACACGTTCTATAAGATGCCCGATCCGGCGGTGCTGGAGCGCTGGGTCGCCGAAGTGCCGGACTCGTTCGCGTTCACGCTCAAGGTGCGCAAGCGCATCACGCACGACAAGCGGTTGAAGGACGCGGGCGAAGACACGACCGAGTTCCTGCGCCGTGCCGCGTCGCTCGGCAACAAGCTCGGCGCGCTGCTGTTCCAGTTGCCGCCATTCCTCAAGAAGGACCTGCCGCGGCTGCGCGATTTTCTGGCGCAATTGCCGGCCGGCACGCGTGCCGCGTTCGAATTCCGCCACGACTCATGGCTGGACGACGAGGTCTACGCGGTTCTGCGCGAACGCGACGTCATGCTCTGCATCGCCGATACCGACAGCGGCGACACGCCGTTTGTCGTCACTTCGTCGCGCGCCTACGTTCGCTTGCGACGTACCCACTACGAGGATGACGAGCTGCGCGTCTGGGCAGAACGCATCGCCGCGCACAACGTGCCGCTCACCTACGTCTACTTCATGCACGAGGACGAGGCGCTCGGCACGCGCTTCGCGCTGACGCTGATGAAATACTGGAACGCGCTGCACTAGCCGGCGAGCGTGTCTTGCCAGCGCAGCGAGGGCTCAATCCTTCGCGCGGCGACCGCCGCGTTCAGCGGGCGATACGCGCGCCCGTTGTTGCGTCGTACCAGTGCGCCGCGCTGACCTCGAACCCCACCGGGATCCGGCTGCCGATTTGCGGGTTGGCGTCGGGGCCGGCGCGCACGATCAAGGTCTGCCCGCCGATGCGCCCGTGCACCAGGTGATCGGCGCCCAGCGACTCGACCATCTCGACTTCCATCTCGAGTGCGTTGCCGCCCAGTTGCAGGTTTTCCGGGCGCACGCCGAATTGCACCGCCTTGCCGGCGGCGGCCGGCACGGGCTGTGGCAAGCGGATCGCGGCGCCGTCGAGCGCCAACGTCGCACCGGAGCTGTCGGCCGTGGCCTGCAGGAGGTTCATCGGCGGCGAGCCGATGAACGTCGCGACGAAGGTCGTCGCGGGACGCGCGTAGATCTCGGCCGGCGTGCCGATCTGTTCGGCGCGGCCGGCGTTCATGACCACGATGCGCTGGCCGAGCGTCATCGCCTCGACCTGGTCGTGCGTGACGTAGAGCGAGGTGACGCCGAGACGCCGGTGCAGCCGCTGCAGCTCGAGGCGCATCTGCACCCGCAGCTTTGCGTCGAGGTTGGACAGCGGCTCGTCGAACAGGAACACCTTCGGGTGCCGCACGATGGCGCGGCCCATCGCCACGCGCTGGCGCTGACCGCCGGAAAGCTGGCGCGGCTTGCGCTCCAGCAGCGCGGTGAGTTCGAGGATCTTGGCCGCGTCGCGCACCCGCGTGTCGATCTCGCCCTTCGGCATGCCGCGGATCTTCAGCCCGTACGCCATGTTGTCGTACACGCTCATGTGCGGGTAGAGAGCGTAGTTCTGGAACACCATCGCGATGTCGCGATCCTTGGGCTCGATGTCGTTCACCACGCGGCCGTCGATTGCGATCTGGCCGCCCGTGATCTCTTCGAGCCCGGCCACCATGCGCAGCAGCGTGCTCTTGCCGCAGCCGGACGGCCCGACCATGACGACGAACTCGCCCTTGTCGATGTTCATCGATACGCCGTGCACGACGGCGTTGCTGCCGTAGCTCTTTTTCACGTCGCGCAGTTCGAGGGCGGCCATTCTGTCGTCTGCAGGTTGTTGTTGGGCGGAGCAGCCTATTTCTCGGTCTCGACGAGACCCCTGACGAACCAGCGCTGCATCAGCAGCACGACCAGCGCAGGCGGCAGCATGGCGAGGATCGCGGTGGCCATCACAAGGTGCCACTCGGCCGCCGCATCGCCGCCCGGAATCATGCGCTTGATGCCGATGACGGTGACGTACATGCTTTCCTGCGTCGTGACGAGCAGCGGCCAGAGGTACTGGTTCCAGCCGTAGATGAACATGATGACGAACAGCGCCGCGATATTCGTGCGCGACAGCGGCAGCACCACGTCCCAGAAGAAACGCATCGGCCCTGCGCCGTCGATGCGCGCCGCTTCGGCGTACTCGTCGGGAATGGTCAGGAAGAACTGGCGGAACAGGAACGTCGCGGTCGCCGAGGCGATCAGCGGCAGCGTCAGTCCCGCGTAGGTGTCGACCAGCTTCAGTTGCGCGGCCACCTGGTAGGTCGGGAGGATGCGCACCTCGACCGGCAGCATCAGCGTGATGAAGATCATCCAGAAGAAGGTCTGGCGGAGCGGAAACCGGAAATAGACCATCGCGAACGCGGAGATCACCGAGATCGCGATCTTGCCGATTGCGATGACGAGCGCCATGACGAGGCTGTTCACCATCATCGTTCCGACCGGCGCGCTCGAGCCCTGGCTGCTTCCGTGGGCGATCACCGCCGCGTAGTTCTCCAGCAGGTGGTCGCCCGGCCAGAGTCGCATCGGCACGTGCAGCACCTCCTGGAACGACAGCGTCGAGGCGACGAACGCGATGTAGACCGGGAACATCACCAGCGCGACGCCGCCGATCAGCACGACATGGCGCACAACGGTGAGGAGCGGGCGGCGCTCGATCATGGCTGGATCAGTACTGCACCTTGCGCTCGACCCAGCGGAACTGCACCACGGTGAGCACGATGACGATCACCATCAGCACGACCGACTGGGCCGCCGAGCCGCCGAGGTCGAGCGCCTGGACGCCGTCCTGGTAGATCTTGAACACCAGGATCTGCGTCGCCTGCGCCGGCCCACCCTGCGTGGTCGAGTCGACGATGGCGAAGGTGTCGAAGAACGCGTACACGATGTTGACGACGAGCAGGAAGAACGCGGTCGGTGAGAGCAGCGGGAAGACGATGGTCCAGAAACGTCGCACGGGTCCGGCGCCGTCGATCGCCGCCGCCTCGATGAGCGAGCCGGGAATCGACTGCAGGCCGGCGAGAAAGAACAGGAAGTTGTAGCTGATCTGCTTCCACACCGCGGCGACGCAGATCAGCAGCAGTGCCTGCCCGCCATGCACGTAGTAGTTCCATTCGACGCCCACGCTGCGCAGCGCGTACGTGAGGATGCCGATCGACGGCGAGAGCAGGAACAACCACAGCACGCCCGCCACCGCGGGCGCGACGGCATAGGGCCAGATGAGAAGCGTCTTGTAGATGCTGGCGCCGCGCAGTGCCCGGTCGGCGAACACGGCGAGCAGCAGCGACACGGCGAGGCCAGACACCGCCACGAGCGTGGAAAAAAGCGCCGTCACCTTGAACGACGCCAGGTAGTGCGGGTCCTGGAACAGCGCGATGAAGTTGTCGAACCAGACGAACTGGATCTTGGACGCGAACGCATCCTGCAGCAGCGCCGAGTAGTAGACGGTTTCCGCCGCCGGCCAGAAGAAGAACACCAGCGTGACCGCGATCTGCGGCAGCACCAGCGCGTACGGCAGCCAGGGCGAGCGGAAACGGACGCGCTTTTCCATGTCAGTGGAAGAGTGGCGGGATCAAAGCGGAGCACCGCGCAGCCGTGGTGCTCCGTACCAGCTACTTGTTCGCCTTCTCGAACTTCTCGAGCAGATCGTTGCCGCGCTTCACGGCATCGTCGAGCGCTGCCTTGGCGGTCTTCTGGCCACCCCAGGCGGCTTCGAGTTCCTCGTCGATCACGTTGCGGATCTGCACGAAGTTGCCAAGCCGCAGGCCTTTCGAATTCGGTGTGGGCGGCTTTTGCGTGAGTTCCACGATCGCCGTGTCGAATCCGGGCCGCTCCTTGTACAGGCCTTCTTTCTTCGCGAGCTCATAAGCCGCGAGCGTGATCGGCACGTAGCCGGTCGACTTGTGCCAGTCGAGCTGGATCTCGGGCGACGAAACGAACGTGAAGAACTTGGCGATGCCCTTGTAGACACTGGGATCCTTCTGCGTCATCACCCACAGGGTGGCGCCGCCGATGATGGTGTTCTGCGGCGCGCCCTTGACGCTCGGGTAGTAGGGCAGCGGCGCAACGCCGAGCTCGAACTTGCCGGCCGCGTTCGCCTTGATGTTCGCGTACGAGCCACTCGAGGTCGTCTCCATCCCGCATTCGCCGCTCTGGAACTTGCCGGTCGGCTCGTCCTTGCGTCCGGCATAGGTGAACGTGCCCTTCTTCGCCATGTCGGCGAGGTTCTGGATGTGCATCACCTGCACCGGACCGTTGAACTCGAGCCGCGTGTTCAGGCCACCGAAACCGTTTTGCTGGGTCGCGAAGGGCACGTTGTGCCAGGCGCTGAAGCTCTCGAGCTGCACCCACGATTGCCAGCCGGTGGTGAAGGCGCAGGCCACGCCGGCTGCCTTCAGCTTGTCGGCGTCCTGCATCAGGTCGGCCCAGGTGACGGGCGGCTTCTCGGGATCGAGGCCGGCCTTCTTGAACGCGTCCTTGTTGATGTAGAGCACCTGGGTCGAGCTGTTGAATGGCATCGACAGCAGGTTGCCTTGCGTGTCCGAGTAGTACGAGGTCACCGCGGGCAGGAACGCCTTCGGGTCGAACTTCTCGTTGGCCTGCGCCATCAGCTTGTAGACCGGCATGATGGCCCCTTGCGCGGCCATCATCGTCGCGGTGCCGACCTCGAACACCTGCACGATCTGCGGCGGCTTGCCCGCGCGGTAGGCGGCGATCGCCGCGGTGAGCGATTCGTCGTACTGGCCCTTGTAGACGGCGACGACCTTGTAGTCCTTCTGGCTGGCGTTGAACTTCTCGGCGATCTCGTTGACCTTGTCGCCGAGCTTGCCGGCCATCGAATGCCACCACTGGATCTCGACCTGTGCCGCAGCGGGGCCTGCGGTCAGGGCAGCAGCGGCTGCGACAGCCGCGGCAAGCAACAACTTGCGCATGATGGAAAGCCTCCTCGGATAAGTGCGGAACGATTGTTGTAGTGGTGTTTGACGCGGCCGTTACGATAGTGGCATTGGCGCGCCTAGCAAAAC
>Ga0335076_10008508_pt1 | contig 10362 bp, 7 predicted proteins | sample Lox_Sample_25_FD_206717 | JGI IMG/M metagenome (GOLD analysis project Ga0335076, IMG submission 206717) | Soil microbial communities from Loxahatchee National Wildlife Refuge, Florida, United States - Lox_Sample_2.5 | ecosystem: Environmental > Terrestrial > Soil > Wetlands | place: USA: Florida...
GCCGCTCCTCCTCGCTCGCGCTGAGCTCTCCCGGGCGGGCGCCGAGCCAGGGAGCGTAGGTGGCGCAGTCCTTCATGGCTCGACATCCTCCTGCGCGGCCGACCTCCGCGGGCGTGGCGAGAGGCCGGCGTAGTCCGAGAGGAGGGCCTGCATCTTCTTCCTGGCGTGGAAGAGCCGGCTCATGACCGTGCCCTTCGGGACGCCCAGCCGCTCCGACAGCTCCTCGTAGGAGAGACCCTCGACCTCCCGCAGGACGAGGATGGTCCGGTGGGCGGCAGGAAGCTCCGCGAGCGCCTCGGTCATCTTGCCCACGAGCTCCTTCCGGAGAACGCTCTCCTGCGGGTTCGAGCCGAGCGCGGTTCCCAGGATGCCAGTGGCCCCGTCGGACAGGGCCGACTCGTCGACGTCGTCGATGGCGTCCTTCCGCGAGGTCCTCTCCTTGCGGAGCGCATCGATGGAGATGTGGGTCGCGATCCGGAGGAGCCAGGTCGAAAAGGAGCTGTCGCCCTTGAAGTCCCCGAGGTGCTGGTGCGCCCGCACGAAAGCGTCCTGCGCCACATCCCACGCGAGATCGGAGTCCTTGACGATGCCCACCGCCACGGCGAAGACCTTCCTTTGGTAGCGGACGACGAGCGCGCGGAACGATTCCGCGTCGCCGGCTTTCGCTCTCTCGACCAGCGCGAGGTCGTCCACTTCCATGGTGACGGACGCGAGGGGAGGCGGGGAAATTCACCGCGTCCTGCGGCAAGTTACCACACCCAGGCGGGCGGGCCAGCGCGGTGCCGTGGGATTGTTCGGGACCCCGGGTTAGACTGCGAAGGGTATCGCCGCCCGGCACGGAATGTCCCGTCCGGACGGCGGTTTACGTGTTACGTGGCATCGCCCTACACCGACATCGCGCGGGTTCTCGACGCGGCTCGCCACCGCCAGGGATGGATCGTCGTGTGGACCGCGCTCTTCTGGGGCGCGACAGGGGCCTCCGTGGTCCTTCTCCTGGGCGCAGCGGGCCTTGCTTACGGCCCCACCTGGGTGACCACCTGGCTCCGGCCGGCCTCGCTCGCCCTCACTGCCCTCGTCCTCCTCGCCACGGTCGCGTGGGCGGCGCGGGGGCTCTGGAAGAGCGCCTGGGGCCCCAAGGAAGCGGCGCGCACCGTCGCCGGCAACGACCCGATGCTTCGCTCGGCGCTCCTCTCCTCGGTCGAGCTCGTCGGGGAGAGGGAGGTTCTCGAGAAGACGGGCAGCCTGAGCGTGGCGCTCGTCGACGAGCACATCTCCCGCACCGCGAACCGGTCCCGGACCATCGATCTCGCACGGGCCATCCCGGCGCGCCCGGCGCGGAAGGGAGGCCTGGCGCTCGCCCTGGCCGCCTCCGCCCAGCTCCTCGCCCTCCTCCTCCTCCCGAATCTGGGCCGAGGGTATGCGCGGCTCCTCGCGCCCGCGCGGGCTCCCGCCGGCTCCCTCCGCCAGGAGCCCATTACGAGCGACATCGAGCTCACGTACCTCTACCCGGCGTACATGGCCCGGCCGGAGAAGAAGGTCCCCGGTTCCGGTGGAGACGTCACCGCCCCCCGGGGAACCGAGGTCCGCATCTCGACGAGGTCGGATCGGCCGGTGAAGGAGGCCCAGCTGGTGGTGGAGAGCTTCGCCGCTCCCGTCGGTGCGGCGGCCAACTTGGGGGTCCCGAGCCAGAAGGAGGCGCCGAAGGAAGGCACCGGAGAGGCGCGGGCGCCTTCGCGGCGCGTCTACGCGCTCAAGGTCGCGAACGAGCGGGATCTCACGGGATCGTTCGTGGTCGACGATGCCGGGTCCTACCGATTCCAGTACCTGGACCACGGGAGGGTCAAGGTCTCGGGCCCTCCCATTCCCGTCGCCGTCGAGCCCGACGCCTTTCCGGAGGTCCGCATCACGGCGCCCGCCACGGAGGTCGAGATCGACGCCGGTTCGAGCCTGCGCGTGGAGTGGTCGGCCTCCGACGACTTCGGACTATCGGAGCTGGGGCTCGTGCTGAAGCCGCCCGCTGCAGAGGAGACGCGCCGGCCTCTTCGCACCTTCGATTCCACCCGCCGCGACTCCGGCTCTTTCGAGCTCGACCTCGGGCCGCTCCACCTCGGCGAGGGGGAGAGGCTCCTCTACTGGCTGGAGGTGAAGGACAACGACGCCGTCTCCGGGCCCAAGCGGGCCGCGTCGTCCACGCACGCGGTGAAGATCTACAGCGAAGCCGAGCACCATCGCCTGTCGCTCGAGCTCGCGCGGCAGCAGTGGGAGGAGTTGGTGCGGCTCCTCGCCGACCGCCTCGAGCAGCTGCGGCGCGGCGTGCCCGTCGACCCCGAGCGACTGGCGCGCGGCGAGGACCTCGACAACCGGGCCCGGCAGCTCCACGAGCGCATGCGCGAGACCGCCCTCGGGATGAAGAAGGATCGCTCGGCGCCGAAGGAGATCCCGCAGGCGCTCCTGAACGTGGCGTCCGCCATCCGGGCGGAAGAGCAGCGCCTCAGTGCCGCCCGCCAGACCCTCTCCCGCTGGCTCCGCATGGCGCACACGGACGAGTCGCTGCCGCGCCACCTCGACGAGCTCGACGAGGAGATGAACCGCGAGCTCGAGAAGGACGTCCTCTACCTGGAGCAGCTCTTCGACAAGCGCCGTGCCGAGGACCTCGTGCGCATGGCGAAGGACCTGGCCAGCCGCCGGAGGGACCTCGCGAGCCTCCTCGAGAGGTACAAGCAGGCGCCCACGGAGCAGGCGAAGAAGAACCTGCTCGCGGAGATCTCCCGTCTCAAGGCGCGAATGCAGGACATGCTCCGCCAGATGAGCGAGCTCGCCCGCGGGGTATCCGACGAGCACATGAACGCCGAGGCCATGGCGGAGATGGCGAAGAGCCAGGACCTCGCCGGGGCCATGAAGCGCATCGAGGACCTGCTCGCGAAGGGTGACGTCGACCAGGCGATGAAGGAGCTCGACGCCATGGGCAACACCCTCCAGCAGATGCTCTCGTCGCTCGAGCGCACCGCCGGCATGCCCGACGAGCGGAACGCCGCCCTGATGAAGCAGATGATGGCCTTCAAGAAGGACCTCGAGGAGGTTCAGAAGGAGCAGGAGAAGGTCGCCGGGGAGACCGAGCAGGTGAAGGCGCAGTACCGCAAGGCGGTGGCGGACCGGCTCCGGCGCGCCGAGGAGGCGACGAAGAAGCTCGAGGCGCTGGCGAAGAAGGCCCAGGACGAGCTCCGGCAGTCGCATCCCGGAACGTCGCCGCGCTCCGAAGACGACTACACCCAGGCGAAGGACCGCCTCGACGACCTGAGGCGCGCCCTCGCGATGCGCGACCTCGACGCCGCCCTCGACGTTTCGAAGCGGGCCCTTCCCCCGCTGCAGCGGCTCGCCGGGGAGCTCGAGAGCGACGCCTTCATGGCCGAGCGCTACGCGAACTTCCAGCGGAGGTCTCCTCCCGCCGATGTGAGGGAGGCGGCGCGCCACGCCAAGGACGCCATCCCGCCGGCTCGCAAGGTCCGCGAGGAGCTCGAGGCGATGTTCCCCGATCCGAAGACGGTCCTGCCCCGAAGCGAGCAGCAGAAGCTCGACAAGCTGGCGAAGGACGAGCAGGGGCTCGAGCAGAAGGCCGGGAAGCTCCAGCAGCAGCTGGGCGAGCTCATGCAGGCCGCGCCCATCTTTCCCCCCCAGGCGAGCGAGAACCTGGGCGAGGGGCGGGGGCACATGCAGTCGGCTGCGGAGGAGCTCGGGCGGAAGAACCCCCAGCGCGGCCACGGGCAGCAGCGTGAGGCGCTCGACTCGCTCGCCCGACTCCAGAAGGGGCTCGAGGAGATGGCGAAGCACGGGCAAGGCGGTGGGGGAGGCGGCTTCCCGTTCCCGTTCGCGGAGGCCGGCACCCCGCAGGGCGAGGGATCCGAGGGCGACCCGTCCCGGGAGAAGGTGGAGATTCCCCAGGCCGACCCGACGAAGGGAGAGCAGTTCCGGCGAGACCTCCTGGAGGCGATGAAGCAGGGGACCCCCGAGCCGTACCGGGGCGAGGTGAAGCGCTACTACCAGGAGCTCGTGAAGTGATGCGCGGGCGGGCGATCCTCGCCGTCCTCGCCCTCGCCGCGCCGGCACTCGCATGGCCGAGGGGGAAGGAGGCGGACCAGAGCTCGGTCGAGGGCTCGACACGCCATGCCCTCGAGCTCCTGGGAGACGAGCGGGTGCAGGAGGCGGAGGCGGAGCTCGAGCCTCTCGCGGCCACCGCAGGCGAGAACCCCTACCTGCCACTCGCCCTCGGCGTCCTGCGGCTCCACGAGCAGCGCTATGAGGAGGCGGTGACCCTCCTCGAGAAGTTCGGCGGGACCGGGCCGGGGCGGGACTGGCTCGACCTGGCGCGCAGTTCCAGGGACGTGACGAAGGGCTACCTGCGCGCGGAGAGCGAGCACTTCACGGTGAGCTACCCGAAGGGAAAGGAGGAGGTGCTCGTCCCCTACCTCCTCGAAGCGCTCGAGGCGCAGCGAGCCGCGCTCGAGAAGGATCTGGGATGGGTGCCTCCGGGAAAGGTGACGGTCGAGATCCTCGAGAACACCCGCGACCTGGCGCGCCTCTCGACGCTCACCGAGGAGGAGATCAAGACCACCGGGACCATCGCCATCTGCAAGTTCAACAAGATGATGGTGACCTCGCCCAAGGCGCTCATCCACGGCTACGATTGGCTCGATACCGCCGCGCACGAGTACGTGCACCACGTGGTCACCGCCCGCACCCACAACAACACTCCCATCTGGCTCCACGAGGGGATCGCCCGCTGGCACGAGTCGCGCTGGCGCGGACCCGGCGGCGAGATCCTGTCGCCCTGGTCGGCGGCGCTGCTCCGGGACGCGGCCAAGAAGAAGAAGCTCATCACCTTCGCCCAGATGCACCCCTCCATGGCGAAGCTGCCCTCGCAGGAGGCGGCGTCGCTCGCCTTCGCCGAGGTGGCGGTGGCGGTCGACTACCTGAAGAAGACGGCGGGGCCGGGTGCACTGCCGAAAGTGCTCGACCAGATCGCCCTGGGGAGGAGCACCGAGGACGCCATCGCCGTCGCCACCCAGGAGCCGTTCGGCTCGTTCCTCGAGGGGTGGAAGCGATACCTCGTGACGCGGCCCCTGCCGGAGGGCGGCGAGCAGGAGATGAGGAGGCTCCGATTCCAGGGCGATCCCAGCCACGGCGGCGCCTACTCCGAGTGGGCGGAGATCCCCGACGAGCAGGCGAGGCGATTCGCCCGCCTCGGCGAGATCTTCAGGGAGCGGAGCCGCTGGGAGGCGGCGCGCCTGGAGTACGGGAAGGCGGTGAAGCGCGTCGGGGCGCGCTACCCGTCGCTCGCCGGGCGCTACGCCATGGCCTCCATGATCACCGGGCACGACGCCGAAGCCGAGAAGGCCCTCTCGGAGGCCCTCCGCGGCCATCCCGACGAAGCCGCTCTCCACGTCCAGAAGGGTCGCCTCTACCTGAAGCGCCAGGAGTGGCAGAGGGCGAAGGAGAGCTTCCTCCTCGCGAACCGCAGCGACCCGTTCGACCCGGAGATCCACGCCGGGCTCGCCCAGGCCGAGCGCGCCCTCCACGACGAGACGGCGGCCTCGCGCGAGGAGCGTTTCGCGAGGATACTGGTCGGGCACGATACCGCCCCCGGCGGGGCGCCGCATGGTTCACCGAAGGACTGAGGAGCGAATGGAAACCCTCCAGACCACCGCCGTCCCGCGGGAAGCCGACCTCGCCGCGGTCCGCGAGCTCGCCGAGGCCCGTCGCCAGATCCTGGGCGAGATCGAGAAGCGCATCGTCGGCCAGCGGGACGTGGTCGACCACCTGCTCGTCGCGCTCTTCGCCCGCGGTCACTGCCTCTTCGTCGGGGTCCCGGGGCTCGCGAAGACGCTTCTCATCTCCACCGTGGCCGAGGTCCTGAACCTCTCCTTCAACCGGATCCAGTTCACCCCCGACCTCATGCCGTCGGACATCACCGGCACGGACGTGCTGGAAGAGGACCACACCACCGGGAAGCGCGCCTTCCGATTCGTGCAGGGGCCGATCTTCGCCAACCTGCTCCTCGCCGACGAGATCAACCGTACCCCCCCGAAGACGCAGGCGGCGCTCCTGCAGGCGATGCAGGAATACCGGGTCACCGCGGGAGGGGAGACCTACCCGCTCGAGCTCCCCTTCCTGGTGTTCGCCACCCAGAACCCCATCGAGCAGGAGGGGACCTATCCCCTCCCGGAGGCACAGCTCGACCGCTTCATGTTCTACGTGACCGTGAACTACCCCTCCGCAGAGGAGGAGGTCCAGATCGTCCGCTCGACGACGTCGGCCCTGCGCCCGCTCCTTCACCGCGTGCTCTCGCCGGCGAAGATCCGCGAGCTCCAGGATCTCGTCCTGCGGGTCCCGGCCGCGGAACACGTCATCCGGCACGCGGTGGAGCTGGTTCGCCAGTCGCGCCCCAAGGAGCCGGGAGCCCCCGACTTCGTGCGCGACTACGTCGCCTGGGGAGCGGGGCCGAGGGCGAGCCAGTACCTGGTGCTCGGCGCCAAGAGCCGGGCCATCCTCGACGGCAGGGTGGCGGCGTCGGTGGAGGACGTGCGCGCGCTCGCCCGCCCGGTCCTCACGCACCGGGTGATCGCCAACTTCCGCGCCGAGAGCGACGGCGTGACGAGCACCCAGCTCGTCGAGCGGCTCCTCGAGAAGGTGACCCCGTAGTTGGCCGAGCCCGCAAAGACGATCCTCGACCCGGTGGTCCTGGCGCGGCTCGCCACGCTCAAGCTCCGGGTGCGCGCCGTGGCCGAGGGGGTGCTCACCGGCCTCCACCGGAGCCCACACCACGGCCAGTCCGTCGAGTTCGCCGAGCACAAGGAGTACACGCCCGGCGACGAGATCCGGCACATCGACTGGAAGGCCTACGGAAAATTCGACAAGTACTACGTGAAGCGCTTCGAGCAGGAGACGAACCTCCGCGCCTGGCTCCTCGTCGACGCCTCGGGGTCGATGGGTTACCGGGGCAAGGACGATCGCCTCACCAAGCTCGAGTACGCGAGCGCGCTCGCGGGCACGCTCGCGTACCTGCTCGTCCGCCAGCAGGACGCGGCGGGCCTGGCGGTCTTCTCGGGCTCCATCGTCCGCTCCATCAGCCCGCGCGCTGAGCCCTCCCACGTGACCGCCATCGTGGAGACCCTGGAGGGTCTCGCCGCGGGCGGCGAGACCCGGCTCGGCTCCGCCGTCGACTTCCTGGTGGAGCGCGCGCAGCGGAGGTCGGGCGTCTTCGTCTTCTCCGACCTGATGGACGGGGACGAGCGGATCCTGAAGCTCGTCGCCGAGCTCCGGAAGCGGAAGCACGAGGTCACCCTCTTCCACGTGCTCGACCCTGCCGAGATCGAATTTCCCTTCGACGACCCCACGCTCTTCCTCTCCATGGAGGACGAGCGCACCGTCGAGGCCCGCGGGCGCGACGTGAAGAAGGGCTACCTCGAGCTCCTGCGGCGCTGGCTCGAGGAGACCCGACGCTTCGCGGCGGAGGCCGACCTGGAGTACGTGTTGGCGCGCACCGACACGCCCCTCGACGAGGTGCTCGTTCCCTTCCTGGCGCGGCGTGAGCGGAGCGCGGCGTGAGCCTGTCGTTCATGAGCCCGGCGCTCCTCTGGGGCCTCCTCGCCGCGGCCATCCCGATCGTCATCCACCTCTTCTTCCGGCGCCGCCCGAAGCCCACGCCCTTCCCGGCCATCGACTTCATCCTGAAGGCGCGGCAGGAGACGCGTAGGCGCCTCCGCCTGAAGAGGATCCTGCTCTTCCTCGCCCGAACGTCGCTGCTCGCGGCGGCGGCGCTCGCCATCGCCCGGCCGCGCCTCGTCGCCCCGGAGGCGAAGGCCGCCCAGGGGCCGGTCGGCCCCGCCGCGGTGGCCATCGTTCTCGACGCGTCCGCGTCCATGGGCTACCGGACCGGCGCCCGGGCGCTCTTCGACCGGGCCAAGGCGGACGCCATCGACGTCCTCACCGGGCTCGGGTCGGAGGAGCCCGCGACCGTCGTGGTGTGCGGCGGCCCGGCCGTGCCGCAGGCGGACCCCCCGTCCTTCGACAAGGCCGAGCTCCGCCGCAGGCTCTCCGAGGCGGAGCTCACGCACGGTCACGCCGACCTCACCTCCTGTACCGGAGCGGCGGTCCGGGCGCTGGCGGAGTCGGCGGCGGGCCAGGCGCTTCGCCGCAAGCTCTACGTCGCCACCGACCTGACCGCGGTCTCCTGGCGCCTCGACGCCCCGGCGCCGGTGGTGACCACCCCTGCCGGCCCGGTGCGGCCGGAGGTGACGCTCCTAGACGCGGCGCGCGGCGAGCCGCTCCCCAACACCTGGCTCTCCAACCTGGCCGCCGACCCGGACCCGTCGGTCGGGCCACGAGGCTATCGCATCACCGCCACCGCGAATGGTCAGATGGCCGAGCCGATGAAGGACGCCGCTCTTTCCCTCAAGGTCGGGGAGGGAAGGGAGGAGCGGATCGCCATCAAGAGCTTCATCGAGATCCCGCGTTCGGGAAGCACGAAGAAGACCCTCACCCACGACTTCGCGGTCGGGGGATCCGCCGTTCTCTCGGTCTCGTTGCCGGGCGACGCCTACCCGGAGGACAACTCCCTCTTCCTGACGCTCAACGTCCCTCGCGAGGTGAAGGCCCTGGTGGTCGACGGAGCCCCCTCGCCGGTGAGGCAGCGGGACGCCGCCTTCTACGTCGAGGCCGCGCTCGCCGGTCCCTCGTCGCCCGTTCGCCCGGCGGTGGTGGACCTGGACGGGCTCGGCAAGGTGAGGCTCGCCGACTACGACGTCATCTTCCTCCTCAACGTCCGTTCGCTCGGAGAGAAGGCCCAGGAGCTCGTCGACTTCGTGGAGCGCGGGGGCGGGCTCTTCCTGGCCATGGGGGACGAGGTGGATCCGGACCGCTACGAGCTCGAGCTGAAGCGGCTCCTGCCGGCGCCGCTGCACGTGGTCAAGACGGCCTCCGAGAGGGGCGACCACGCCGCCGCCCGCTTCGCCGAGGTGGAGTGGGAGCACCCGGCGCTCTCGGTCTTCACCGGGCCGGCTCGCGAGGGGCTCGAGTCGGTGCGAACGTTCCGGTACATGCTGCTCAAGCCCGAGCGAAAGGATTCGGCATCCCGGGTGCTCGTGCGCTACGACGACGGCAGCCCGGCGCTCGTGGAGGCGCGGCGAGGCCAGGGGCGGGTGATGCTCTTCACCTCCACCTTGGACCGGGAGTGGTCCGACTGGACCATCCGGACGAGCTTCCTGCCCGCCATGCAGCGGCTCGCCGCCTGGCTCGCGGGAGGCCTGGAGGAGAGGAGGGACTGGCCGACGCCGGTAGGCGCCCCCCGGACGATCCCCGCCCCTGAAGGGGTCTCGGTGGTCGGGCTCGTCGGCCCTGACGGGCGCGAGCGGAAGGTGGATCCGGGTCCGGGGCGAAGCGGCTCCCTGAGCGTGATCCCCGACGCGCCCGGCCTCTGGCAGGTGAGGGTTGTCCGGAACGGGGGCAAGGAGGCCCTCGATCCCTCGCTCGCCTTCGCGGTCTGGCCCGACCCGCGCGAGAGCGACATGCGGCGGCTCGAGCCCTCGGAGCTCACCGCCTGGTTCGGCGGGGAGAGTCACGCCCGCGTGGCCGGCGATCGGCCCGTCGGCGAGGGCCGCCAGATCCCCCTCTGGTCGTGGCTGCTGGTCGTCGCGGTCGCGGCCTTCCTGGCGGAGGGGTTGCTCGTCGTCTAGGCTCCCGGCGCCCGCACTTGGCGGAAATGGAAGTCATGGGCGATATTTGGGTCCATGAAAGGCATCCGCATCCCCGACGACTTCGTCCCCGCGGACCGCTTCGAGAAGGAATCGAGCCACTGGCTCGAATGGGTCGAGACGAGCGGCCGGCCCGTGGTCGTCACCCGGCGCGGCCGGGCCGTCGCGGTCCTCGTGGCTCCGGACGACTACTTCGGGGTGAGCGAGAGCGTGGGGGTGTTGCAGGGGCTCGCCGCGGCGATGCAGCGGGGAAAGCCCTCCCCGGGCACGCGGCAGTCGCCGCGACCGAAGCCTGCCCGGACGAGGAAGGTCGCCCGCGGCTCCCGCGGCGCCCGGTAGGGGGACCGCGCCGTGCCCTCCACCGACGTCGATCTCGCCTGCGCCAGCCTGCTCTGCGTGGGCTTCGATGGGCTCACCCCCTCGCGAGAGGTGCTGGAGCTCATCGAGCGCGGCGTGTACGGGGTCATCCTCTTCGGGCGGAACGTGGAGAACCCGAGGCAGGTGGCGGAGCTCTCGGCGGCGCTCAAGCGCTACGCCGACCGTCCGTTCCTCGTGACCATCGACCAGGAGGGCGGCCGCGTGGCGCGGCTCCGGCGGCGCCAGGGCTTCACCGAGG
>Ga0335076_10008510_pt1 | contig 10361 bp, 10 predicted proteins | sample Lox_Sample_25_FD_206717 | JGI IMG/M metagenome (GOLD analysis project Ga0335076, IMG submission 206717) | Soil microbial communities from Loxahatchee National Wildlife Refuge, Florida, United States - Lox_Sample_2.5 | ecosystem: Environmental > Terrestrial > Soil > Wetlands | place: USA...
CGCGCTGCCTGGCGCGCTACGGTGAGCGCTTCCAGTTCGCACCCTGCTGGAGCGCCACGGAACTGCTCTCGGCGGTGCGCTCGCGCGGCCTCGCCCTCGGCGATTTTCTGCTGGCACGGCGCGGATCCCGGGTGGTCGGCTGCGCCGCCTGCTGGGATCAGCGCGCGTTCAAGCAGGTGGTGGTGCGCGGTTATTCGAGGCGGCTGCGCCTCGCACGCCCCCTGTGGAATTTCCTCGCCACGGTGCGCGGCGCGCCGCGCTTGCCGCCGGTGGGAGCCCAGCTGGCGTTCGCCTACCTGTCGCACCTCGCGGTGGACGACGATGACCCCCGGGTGTTCCAGGCGCTGCTCGATGCCGCACGGCGCGCGGCGGTGCGCCGCGGGCTCGAGCACCTCGCGCTCGGGCTCGCGGAGCACAACCCGCTGGCCGCGACGGCCCGGGCGCGGTTCACCTCGCGCCTCTACCGCAGTCGCGCGTATCTGGTCCACTGGTCAGACGGCGAGGCCGCAGCGCGCGCGGTCGACGCACGGCCCATGCACCTGGAGGCGGCCATCCTGTGATCGGCGAGTTGTTACCGCGCACGGCTCTTGGGCGCGATGACGTCGCGGACATGTACCGGCTGTTCACGACGCACTTCGAGCGGGTGAGCGAGTATCGCTTCCGCGTCGATCTCGAGCGCAAGGACTGGGTGATCCGGGTGCGCGACGGTAAGACGCTGCTCGGCTTCACCAGCCTCCAGTTCCTGCGAGTGCGCGCCGCGGCGGGTGACCTCGAGGTGCTCTACTCCGGCGACACCATCATGAAGCCCGAGGCGCGCAGCACCACGCTGCTGGCGCGCACCTGGATCGACAGCGTGCGGCGCATCAGCGAGCTGCACGCCGCCGCGGAAATGCACTGGCTGCTGCTGGTGTCGGGCTTCCGCACCTACCGCCTGCTGCCGGTGTTCTGGCGGGAGTTCTTCCCGAACTGCACGCAGGCCACACCGGCGGGAGTTCGCGACACTGTCGCCACGCTCGCCGGCACGCTGTTCGGTGCCGGCTACGATGCGCATGCCGGCGTCGTGCGGTTCGACAGCCCGCAGCCGCTGCGTCCGGAGCTCAGCCGCATTCCCGAGAGCCGCCTCGCCGACCCGCACGTGCGCTTCTTTGCGAGTGCCAATCCCGGTCATGCCGACGGCGACGAGCTGGTGTGCTGGACGCGTCTCACGCACGACAATCTCACCGTCGCCGGCACGCGCATGTGGCACGCGACCGAGCGGGTGCCGCTCGCGCGCACCGTATGAGCCGCGACGCAGCCCCGCAGCGCCACGCGCGGCTGAGCCTCGCGGCGGCCATGCTGAATGCCGCCTGGGTCGGCGCACAGTCGCGCGCCTGGCTCAGCTTTCGTCGGGCACTGCGCCAACCGCAGGCGGAACAGGAGCGCCGGCTCTCTCACTACCTGCGCGCCAACGCCGGCAGCGACTTCGGCAGACGCTACCGCTTCGCTGACATCCGCTCGTGCGCTCAGTTCCAGGAGCGCGTGCCGCTTTCGAGCTACGAGAGCTATGTGGAGGCGATCGGCCGCATGCGCGCCGGGGCGCGCAACGTGCTCACCAGCGCCCGCGTGCGCTGCCTGCAGCCCTCGAGCGGCTCGACACGCGCGGCGAAGCTCATTCCCTACACCGCCGATCTGCAGGCGGAGTTCAGCCGCGCCGTCGGACCGTGGGTGTTCGACCTGGCGCGTACCACGCCGCGCCTCCTCGGCGGGCCGGCCTACTGGTCGATCACGCCGGCCGCCGCGGCGCGGGAGGCCGGCACGAGCGCGGGTGCGGGCGCCAGGACGCGGCTCGGCTTCGAATCCGACAGCGCGTACCTCGGCGGGTGGCTGCGGCGGCTCGCCGACGGCACGCTGGTGGCGTGCGAGGATCTCAAGCACGCCGGAGACATCGCGGAGTTCCGCCACCGCACGCTCCTGCGCCTCGTGAGCACGCCCGAGCTGCGGCTGATATCGGTGTGGCACCCGAGCTTCCTCACGCTGCTGCTCGATGTGCTCGCGGCGTCCTGGAGCGAGCTGCTGGCGGATCTCGCGCGCGGCTTGCCAGCGGCGGGGCGACTGCGGCGCGAGCCGCCGCGACCGCGGCGCGCTCGGGAGCTCGCGCAGGCCGATCCGCGCCGGCTGCGATCCATCTGGCCGCGCCTGGCGCTGGTCAGCTGCTGGGGTGACGCGCACGCCGCGACGCTGCTTGCCCAGCTGCGCGCACGGCTGCCCGGTGTTGCGATCCAGCCGAAGGGCCTCATGGCGACCGAGGCGGTGGTGAGCCTGCCCTTCGCGGGCCAGCACCCGCTCGCGATCCGCTCGCACTTCTTCGAGTTCATCGACGAGGGCGGCAACCCCCGCACCGCCTGGCAGCTCGAGCAGGACGAGAGCTACTCGGTCGTGGTGACGACCGGCGGCGGTCTCTACCGTTACCAGCTTCACGACCGAATCCGCGTGACGGGCTTTCTTCACGCGACGCCGTGCATCCGCTTCACGGGCAAGGAGGACAGCATCTCGGACCTGCGCGGCGAGAAGCTCAGTGAAGGTCTGGCGGCGAGCATCCTCTCGCGGCTGCTGCCGGCATACGTCCCCGGTGCGCGCTTTGCGCTGCTCGCACCCGAGGCCGAAGGCGCGACACCCGGCTACGTGCTGTTCGTCGAGTCCGAGGCACCGCCGTCGACGCAGCTTTCCGCCGCGCTCGAGAGCGCTCTCGCGGCCAACCCGAACTACGCCTACTGCGTGCGGCTCGGCCAGCTGCGGCCGGCGGCGGTCGAGCGCGTCGCCGCGGGCGCGGCGGAGCGCTACCTCGAGCGGCTGCGGGCCTCCGGCCAGCGGCTCGGCAACATCAAGCCGGCGGCGCTCAGCCCGCTCGTGGGTTGGCGTGCCGTGTTTGCCCGCTAGGGCAGCGGCGCGTAGCGCCGCGGAAAGACGACGCGAAAAGTCGTGCCCGCGCCGGGCGCGGTCTCCATCTCGAGACTCGCATCGAGCAGCTCGCACAGGCGTTTGACGATCGAGAGACCGATGCCTTCGCCGCGGCCGCTTGGGCGCCGCGGGGGCTGCGACTGCGACCGCAAGGTAGGCGCCGGATCGGCGGGGGCTTCCGCCTCGTGTGCCTCCGCGGTCGCCTCCCGTAGCGCCTGCTCGAGGGGCGCTGCGGCCGAGCCGCTGTAAAAGCCGGGCCCGGTATCCTGGATGCAGAGCAGCCACTGCTCGAGGCCACCGAGGCTGCGCTCGGACCAGGTCACCTGCACTCCGCCGCGACGAGTCACCCCGAGGGCGTTCAATATCAGATTCTGCGCAATACGCTGCACCTTGACGGCATCACCCTCGACCCACAGCGGCTCGGGTCCCTCGGCCTTGAGGAACAGCCCGCGCGCGGCGGCGAGCTGGCGCACGTTGTCGCAGTAGCCACGCAGCAGGGCTGCGGCGTCGAACGGGGCCGCGCTGCGCTGCTCTTCACCCGCCTCGAGGCGGCCGAGATCGATCAGATCGCCGAGCAGCGCACACAGCGAATCCACCGAGCGCTGCAGCGCCTGTGCGGCCGGGGTCCGTACTGGATCGCCGGCAGCCTGCAGTGCGAGTACGGTCGAGGCGTTGCTGATCACCCCGACGCTGCCGCGCAGGTCATGCGCGGCTTCCCGCCAGGCCTCGGCGCGCTGCCGCTCGAGCCGCTGCAAATGCAGTAGCGCCCACTCGAGCTCGCGCACGCGGCTGGCCGCCTCGGTGCGCTGCAGCCGCTCGTAGCTCGCGGCGCTCTCGCACACGCCCTCGCCGCACAACCGCACCAGCGCGCGGCGGGCGATCGGCATGGCAGTGCCCTGCAGCTCGGGGTGGGTGAATGCGTACTCTTCGAGCTCGCTCAGCACCCAGTAGTGCAGATGCCCCCACTCACGGATGGTTTCGCGCTGGTGATAGCCCTGCTGCCAGCGATGCAGGCCGTGCTCTGCGGCGCTGTTCTTCTGATCCTCGAAGGCGACCTCCTTCTCGAGCGGATCCCGCGCCTGCAGCCGTCGCTCGAACGCGGCGAGGAGCTGCGGTATGTGATCGTAGAACTGCGAGCGCGACAGGCCCGAGGAGGTGGTGAGCTCGGGATCGCGCTCGACCGAGCGCTGCCAGTTGCGCAGGATCAAGTCGCGGCGCGCCGCAAGATGCCGCGCGAGCGCCGCGAGTGCCTCCTTGATATCCCCCGAATCGCCCATGCCTAAGCCACAGCCGCCACCTGCTCCCGCGGATGAAGCACTATATATCGTAGCGGTCAGCAGCACGCGCCTGTTGGCGGCGCGCGTATACCGCGCAGGTCAGGCGCGAGCCTCGCCGGGGCCCGGTTGTGCCGCGGCCGCGGCCAAGCTCTCAGGCGGCAGCCCGCTCCTGCAGCTCGTGGCGCTCGCCCTCGAGCACGCGCGCCACCGCGTGCACGGTGGCGGCGATGCGCACCGCGCTCTGCACCGCCTCGCGCTCGAGGCCGTGCTGGCGCAGCTGCCGCTCGTGCGCGGCGACGCAGCTGCCACAGCCGTTGATGGCCGAGACTGCGAGCGCGAGCAGCTCGAAGTCCGCCTTGGCGATGCCGGGGTTGCCGATCACGCTCATGCGTAGCCGCGCCGGGAGCCGGGCGTACTCCTCGTCCTTCACCAGGTGCAGGAAGCGGTAGTACACGTTGTTCATCGCCATGATGGCGGCGGCCGCGTGCGCCGCGCTCACATGAGCGGCGTCGAGGTGCTGTGCCGCGAGCGCCTGCAGCCGTGCGGTGAAGGCCGCGTTGCCCGAGGCGCTGGCGGCGGCGAGCGCCACGGCCCAGATCTGCCGCTCGCTCAGGCCCGGCGCACCCGCGGGGGTGAGCACGGTACCGAGATTGAGCTGCAGGTCGCGCGCATAGCCCGGCAGCGACTCGCGGATACTCTCGAGGGTATTCATCTTCACGCCGCCTTCAGGGTCTCTTCGCCCTTCTGCCAGTTGCAGGGGCACAGCTCGTCGGTCTGCAGCGCATCGAGCACGCGCAGCACCTCCTCGGGACTGCGGCCGACGTTGAGATCCGTGACGTACACGAAGCGGATCACGCCCTGCGGGTCGACGATGTAGGTGGCGCGCTGGGCCACTCCGGCCTCCGAATCGATGATGCCGAGCGCACCGGCGAGCTCGCGCTTGATGTCCGCGAGCATCGGGAAGGGCAGCGCTTTGAGCTCCTCCTTCTCGCGGCGCCAGGCGAGATGCACGTACTCGCTGTCGATGCTGACGCCGAGCAGCTGCGCATCGCGGGCGCGGAACTCCTTCTCGAGCTTGCCGAAGGCCGCAATCTCGGTGGGGCAGACGAAGGTAAAGTCCTTCGGCCAGAAGAACACGACCTGCCACTTGCCGGGGAAGCTGTCGTGGGTGAAGGACTGGAAGGCGCTCCTCGCGTCGTTCGACACGACCCCGGTGAGCGCAAACTCGGGGAAACGATGGCCAATACCTCTCATGCAGAACTCCTCGAACGTACGGGCGGCGTATTCCGCCTGCGACGTGGGCACATCATGGGGGCGGTGCTGCTATTATTCCAATCGATGGATTTTATGAATCCGATAGATCCTATTTATGTGCAACCGCCATGGAACTCAAGCTTAAGGACCTGCGCTACCTGGTGGCGGTCGCGGACCAGCGGCATTTCGGTCGCGCCGCGTCCCGCTGCTTCGTCAGCCAGCCGACGCTCTCGGCGCAGCTGAAAAAGCTCGAGCAGGATCTCGGCGTGCAGCTCATCGAGCGCGCGCCCAATAACGTGTCGCTGACCCCCGCGGGCGAGGAGATCGTGGCGCGCGCCCGGCGCATTCTCGAGGCGAGCGACGAGGTGGTGGCGCTGGCGCGCAGCCATCGCGACCCGCTCGCCGGGCGGCTGCGCCTGGCGCTGCTGCCGACCATCGGACCGTACCTGCTGCCGCGTGTCGCCCCGGCGATCCGCCGCAGCCTGCCGCGGCTGCAGTTGCGGCTGTATGAGTACCAGACCGCACCGATGCTGGAGAAGCTGCACGCCGGCGAGCTCGACGTCGGCATCCTCGCGCTGCCGGTAGAGCTCGACGGGCTCGAGTCGCGCGAGCTGTACCGTGAGGCTTTCCTGGTGGCGCTGCCCGAGCGCCACCGGCTCGCCGCCCACGAGACGCTGCGCCTCGCTGACCTCAAGGGCGAGCCGCTGCTGTTGCTCGAGGACGGGCACTGTCTGCGCGACCAGGCGCTCGAGGTCTGCAGCCGTGCCGGGGTGCGCGAGCAGCAGGATTTCCGCGCCACGAGCCTCGAGACGCTGCGCCAGATGGTCGCCGCAGGCGCCGGCGTCACGCTGCTGCCGGAGCTCGCCGGCCGCGGCGCCTACCGCAACGCGCGCGGGGTGGTGCTGCGGCCGTTCGCGCGGCCCGCGCCGCTGCGCCACGTGGGCGCGCTGTGGCGCAAGAGCACCGCGCGGCGTGCGGCGATCGATGCGCTGTGCACGCTGATCGCCGAGCACGCGCGGTGACAGAGGGCACGCCGCCGCGGCCGCTCGCGCTCAGGGCCGGCGACGGGCGCGAGCTGGCGGCGCTGCTGCTCGAGGCAGGCGCGGCGCGTGGCGCGCTCGCCGTCAATGGCGCCACCGGCTTTCGCCGCGAGTTCTACCTCAAGTTCGCCGGCTACTGCGCGCAGCGCGGCTATCACGCCCTGGTGTACGACTACCGCGGGATCGGCGCCTCGGCGTGCGCCCCGCTCGGCAAGGAGCCGGCGCGCATGAGCGAGTGGGGTCGCCTCGACATGCCCGCGGCGCTCGGGTCGCTCGCACAGCGCTATCCATACCTGCCGCTCTTCACGCTCGGGCACAGCGTCGGCGGCCAGCTCATCGGTTGCATGCCGAACCAGTCGCGGGCGCGCGCGCACGTGATGATCGCCGCCTCGACCGGCTACTGGCGCCGCCAGCGCCTCCCGTTTCGCTACCAGGCGCTCATCTTCTGGAAGATCTACGGGCCGCTGATGCTGCACCGGCGCGGCTACGTGCCGCGCGGCATGGTATGGACCGGCGAATCACTGCCCGCGGGCGTGTTCCTGCAGTGGCGCGACTGGTGCCTGAGTCCCGCGCCCTTCGGCGCGACGCTCGATGCCGACTTGCACGACGACGGCTTCGCCGCGGTGCGCGCGCCGCTACTCGCCTGGGGCTTCAGCGACGATCCCATCGCGACGCCCGCGGCGGTCGAGGCCCTGCTCGGCTCCTACCGGAACGCGCGCATCGAGCGGCGCTGGACGAGCCCGGCCGAGGCCGGCGTGCGCAGCATCGGCCACCACGGGTTCTTCGCCGAGCGTCACCGCGATTCGCTGTGGCGCGGTGCGCTCGATTGGATCGACGCGCGCTGCACCTGAGCGGGCGGCAGACATGGAGGCCCGTGCGCTGCCATCATGGTCGGTCGCATGCAGGTACGTCTGGCATAATCGCCGCCGAGCGCCCGCTCCGGTGCACGGATCCCACGCTTGAGACAGCCCGCCGCGCTTCCTGCCGTCTGCCTCGCGATGCTCGGCTGCGCCGTCGCGCGCGCCGCAGCGCCCGCGCTTTCCGCGCAGGACGCGTGGGTTCGCGCCACGCCGGGGAGCGACGTGGCGGCCGCTTACCTGACGCTGCACAACGCGGGCAGCGCGCCGGTAGTGGTGTTGGGGGTACGCTCGCCGAACGCGGCTGAGGCGATGATTCACGAGACCACGCTCGTCAACGGGCAGTCCACCATGCGCCCGCATGAGCGGCTGCGCGTCGCGGGCGGCGCCACGGTGCACCTCGCACCGGGCGGGCTGCACATCATGCTGCACATGCTGAAGCACCCGCTGCTGCCGGGGGACACGGTGCGGCTGGTGCTGCTGCTCGAGGGCGGCGGGACGCTCGAGGTCACCGCGCGCGTACGGCCGCTCGACGCCGAGTGAGCCACATGCCGCGCCGCACCCGCTCGCGACGCTCCCACGCGTGATCTCAGGCAAGCCACCCCTCGATCACGTCACGCCCTACGACCGGTTCGCGTGGAGCGACACGCAAATCGAGCGGTGGCTGGCGCGCGGCGAGCAGCGCCGTGAGCTCAGTGCCTACTTCGGCGCCGCAGAGCACCGCGCGCTCGCCACGCTCGCGCGGCGCGCGCACGCCGCGCGAGCGGCCGACGCGCAACGTACCGTGCTCATCGTGCCGGGCATCATGGGATCGCAGCTCGGGCTGCGGCGCGCTGCGCCGCTACCCGACGACATCGTGTGGCTCGATCCGATCGACATCCAGCTCGGCCGGCTCGCGCTGCTGCGCATGCCGGGGACGGCGGCCGTCGTGCCGCTCGGCGTGGTGCTCTACTCGTACCTGCGGCTGAAGCTCTATCTGCGTGCCCAAGGCCTCGCGGTGGAGTTCCACGATTACGACTGGCGGCTGCCGGTGCTCGAGTCCGGTCGTATGCTTGCCGAGCGGCTACGTGCAGCCAGGCCCGCGCGCGTTGCGATCGTGGCGCACAGCATGGGAGGACTCGTGAGCCGCGCGGCGCTGGCGCTCCCCGACACGGACCACGTCGAGCGCGTGGTGCTGCTCGGTACGCCGAACACCGGCTCGTTCGCCGCCGTCCAGGCGTTGCGCGGCTCGTACGCCGTGGTGCGCAAGGTGGCACGTCTCGCGCTGCGCATCTCCGCCGAGTCGCTCGCCGCGGAAACCTTCAACACCTTCCCGAGCATCTACGACCTGCTGCCTTCGGGGGACAGCGCCCCGCGCAGCGACCTGTTCGACGCCCGCTGCTGGCCGGTGGCGGGCCCGCAGCCACGGCCGGCCCTGCTCGAGGCGGCGCGCGCGACCCGGGCGCAGCTCGCAGCGGCCGACGAGCGCTTCGCGGTCATCGCCGGCGTGGGCGAGGAGACGGTCACCGCGGCCGTGCGTCGTGGCGAGGAGTTCCTCTATACCCTGACGCGCCACGGTGATGGCACGGTGCCGGTCGCGAGCGCCGAGCTCGCGGGCGCACGCTGCGCCTATGCCCGTGTGGCGCACAGTGACCTGACTCGCGACCCGCAGGTGGCGGCAGCGGTCGTCGACCTCGTCACGCGCGGCACGACCGCGCGGCTGCCGGCGCGCTGGGTGAGTCGCAGCCGGGCGCGCGCCACGGTGGGCGATCGCGAGCTGCGCCGCACTCACGTGACGAAGGTGGACTGGGCGGCACTAACATCCGAGGAGCGCCGCCTGTTCCTCGAGAATCTGAACGAGCCGCCGCGATTTCACCTGCGTGTGCCGGCGCTCCGGGCCAAGGCACGGGCGCGCGGCAGCGCGGTCAGGCGAAGGCGCGGGCGATAGCCTCGCGCTGCGACGCATCCGGCAGGCGGCCGCGGCCGCCGCCGAGATTGTCCGTGAGGTGCGCGGCGTTGCCGGTCGCGGGGATGATGCAGGTCACCGCCGGATGCGCCGCGATGAACTTCAGCGCAAGCTGACCCCAGCTCGAGGCATCGAGCTCCGAGGCCCACGCGGGCAGCGAGCGGCCGCGCACCGCCTGCAAGAGTGCGCCGTCCTCGAACGGCCGGTTTACCAGCACCGCCACGCCGCGCTCGGCGGCGAGCGGCAGCAGCCACTGCTCGGCGGCACGTGTGACCGGCGAGTAGTTGAACTGCACGAAGTCGAGCCGCTCGCGCTCGAGCACGCGCGCAAGCTCCGCGTGGGCGTTCACCGTGTAGTGCGTGACGCCGAGATAGCGCACCCGGCCGGCGTCCTTCCACGCGTACAGCGTCTGCAGCTGCGCATCGAGATCGAGCAGGTTGTGCACCTGGATCAGATCGAGGCGCGCGCTGTGCAGCAGCTCCCCCGAGCGCGTCATCTGCTCGACGCCGGCGTGCTCCCCGCGTGTCCACACCTTGGTGGCGAGAAAGGCGTGCTGGTGCATCTCGGGGGTCAGCAGCTCGCCGAGCACGTGCTCGGCGCTCGAATACATCGGCGAGGTGTCGATGAGGCGGCCGCCACCGGCGAAGAATGCCGCGAGTACCTGCCGCAGCGGGGCGCGCTCGGCGGGGCTGTCGCCGACCTCGAAGGGCCCGGAGGTACCGAGACCGATGACCGGGATCTCCTCGCCGCTCGAGGGGATGCGGCGCCGGATCAAGCCGGGAGGCTCTGGGTGGGCGCGTGAGGACAGCGAGGCGGCAGCCATGATCTGAACTCCTCTGGCGAGCAGCTCGCGCCGTTTCATGCGTCCTGTGCGATCCAGCGTCGGACCAGGTGCTTCGCCTGCGGGTCGGGTTTGACCTCGCCGACGCTCGGCGGCGTAGTCACCTCGAGCAGAATGCCGTTGGGATCCGCGAAGTAGACCGAGTGCTGGCGCCCGTGATCCTCCTCGCTGTAGGCGACGCCGTGACGGCGCAGCCGCGTCTTCCAGCTT
>Ga0335076_10008511_pt1 | contig 10361 bp, 8 predicted proteins | sample Lox_Sample_25_FD_206717 | JGI IMG/M metagenome (GOLD analysis project Ga0335076, IMG submission 206717) | Soil microbial communities from Loxahatchee National Wildlife Refuge, Florida, United States - Lox_Sample_2.5 | ecosystem: Environmental > Terrestrial > Soil > Wetlands | place: USA: Florida...
GCCCAGGTCCTCGCATGCCGCGCGATTGACGAGGATGTATCGGCCCGCCAGGTCGCGCGCGAAGATGCGATCGGTCGATCCCTCCGTGATCTCTTCGACCCGGCGCAGTGCGCGCAGTCGTTCATCACGCCGGTCTCGATCGGGGCGCCGGCGCGCAAGGCAATGGCGCAGGCGGATCAGGTAGCGGCCAAGGCGCAGCACGAATCCTCCCGATCAGGCCGGCACGTGCGCCGCCTCTTCCTTGCCCGCGACGCGCGCGAGCTTGCGGTTGACCGTTTCCGCGGAGTCGCCATGGCGATCGGCGATCGCGTGGAACGAATCGAGTTCGGCGAGGAAGGCGGTGACGACGTCCGGATCGAGATGCTTGCCGCTTTCGGCCACGATGACGTCGCGCGCCCGCTCGAAAGGCATTGGTTCCTTGTAGACGCGGCGCGAGGTCAGGGCGTCGAAGATGTCGGCGAGCGCCATCAAGCGCGCCGGCAATGGAATGCTGTCGCCGGCCAGGCCGTCGGGATAGCCGGTGCCGTCCCAGCGCTCATGATGATGCAGGGCGATTTCCCTGGCGATGCTCAGGAACTGGATTGGATGGGCGACGTCGCGTTCGGCCTTGGCGATCGCATCCGCACCAAGGCGCGCGTGCGTCTTCATGATCGTCCACTCCTCCTGCGTCAACTTCCCCGGCTTCAGCAGGATGTGGTCCGGAATGCCGACCTTGCCGATGTCGTGCAGCGGCGCCGACTTGTGCAGCAGTTCGATCATCGCGTCATCGAGCTGCGGCGCGAAGCGCGGGTGGTCCTTCAATCGCGTGGCGAGCACGCGCACGTATTCCTGAGTGCGCCGGATGTGGTTGCCCGTCTCGGGGTCGCGGGTTTCCGCCAGGCGCGCGAGCGCATGGATGGCAGCGTCGCGGACCAGGCCGCTTTCACGAATGCGATACGCGACCTCGCGCTCGAGCCACGTGTTGTGCGCGTGCATCCGGTCGCGTGCGAGCTTCAGTTCGAGATGCGTCCGCGCGCGCGCCAGCACGACCGCGGGCTTGTACGGCTTCGTGATGTAGTCGACGGCGCCGAGGCCGAGGCCCCATTCTTCGTCTTCGGCACCATTCATCGCGGTGACGAAGATGACCGGGATGTCGCGGGTGCGTGCGTCCGCCGCGAGGCGCTTGAGCACTTCGTAGCCGTCCATCTCCGGCATCATCACGTCGAGGAAAACGAGCTCGGGCGGCGCATCGGAAAACGCGATCTGCAGCGCGTGTGCACCGCAGTTCGCGGTGGTGACGCGGTAGTGGGCCTGCAGCAGTTCGCCCAACAGGGTGAGGTTTTCCGGGTTGTCGTCGACGACGAGCACCGTGGCGCGCTGCGAGGATCGAAGTCGATTCATGACGGCTCTTCTCGGCGCAGATGTACTGCTTCGAATGGACACGCGCGAAAGTATGGGGAGGCGGCCCCCGGGCAATCGTCGCAGCACGCGCAGAACAGACCGACATTTGGGGTTGGTCGAGAAACGCCGGGAAGACCCCGCGCGCGCGGCAAGGGCCGGCCCGCTGACATCGCTCGGAAGTCGTCACACCGGCGCTCGATCTGAGCTCCTGCCGCCGAGCGCGCGTGTCCCGACGAACCCCGCGAACAGACGCGGAAGCACCCGCTAATTCCGGCGGTGCGCGTCTTGTTTGACCTGACGCAAACAGCCGCAGCGGACCCTGCCGATACTCAGTCGGGCATCAACTCAGGCACGCTCATGCTGGACAAGAAGGTTTGCATCGTTACCGGCGCCGGATCGGGAATCGGGCGCGCCGCGGCACGCGCATTGGCGCTGGCCGGAGGGAAGATCGTCGTCTGCGATGTCGATCACCAGGCTGGCGACGCGACGGTTGGGCAGATTCAACGGGCGCGCGGCGAGGCGATATTCATTGCGGCCGATGTGAGCAGGCCCGATCAATGCGAGGCACTTGTCAGCCGAACGGTCGAGCGTTTCGGCCGGCTCGACGTTGCCGTCAACAATGCAGAGATCGGCGGCGAGGCGAAGTCGATCGCCGACACCTCGTTGCAGGCTTGGGACCGGGTCATCGGCGTCAACCTGTCAGGCGTCTTCTACTGCATGAAGTACCAGCTGCCGCACCTGGTCAAGCAGCGCGGCACGATCGTCAATGTCGCTTCGGTGCTGGGGCAGGTCGGTTGGGCCAACGCGGGAGCCTACGCCGCGGCCAAACACGGCGTTGTTGGACTCACGCGGACCGCGGCGCTCGAATACGGGTCTCTTGGTGTGCGCATCAACGCGGTCGGCCCGGGCTTCGTCAAGACGCCGATGGTCGCCAGCCTCGAACAGGACGCGGCGTCGCCTCCACGGATGACTGTGCTGAATCCGCTTGGACGGATCGGTCAGGTCGACGAGGTCGCGGAAGTGATTCTCTGGCTGAGCACGCCTGCCGCGTCGTTCGTCACGGGCGCGTACTACCCGGTGGACGGCGGATTTCTGGCCGCCAGCTAGTTCCGATCGATGGACAGCGCCGAGGCGAGCCACCGGCTCGCGTCGTGTGTCGCGCCTTGTTGCGTGGCCAGGTCCGGCCAGCGGTGCAGCGCCTCGTAGGCGATCTGGCGCAAATGCCAGAGCGCTTCACGCGCGAGTGCATTCATCTCGGCGCAGACCAGCGGCGTTTCCTTGAGTTGATCCGGCTCAGGTACTGCACCTTCCTCCCAGAATCCGGCCTCCGAAAGCCAGCGGCGCAGGCGCTCGACGCGGGCATCGATATACGCCCTGGCAGCGGCACTCTCCTTCGATAGTTCGGCCTCACGTGCCTTGCGCCATGTGACGAACAGGGAATCGACCAGCTGCGCTTCCGCCGTGCTGCACGGCGTTGCTTCATGGGTGATCGCAAGGTTGGGCAGGGCAGCCAGAACAACCTGCGACAACGCGGTGTCGAAACTGCGGTGATTCAGCCTCAGGATCAGGGACAACCGCAGATCGGGTTGCTCGCGCTCGTGCTCGAGAACGGCTGAAATGACTTCGGTCAAGGCGAGAACACGGCCGAGTTTGCCAATCGCCTCCCCGGCAAGGCCGCGCGGATAGCCGGTGCCATCGGCGCGTTCGTGATGCTGCGCGATCGCCGTGGCGATGGCGGCGTTGAGCAGGGGCTCGCGTTGCGCGATCAACTGGCCGGTCAGCGGGTGCGCATACAGGTTGCGCCGTGCGCCGACATCGAGCGGCTTTTCACCTTCGTACTGCGCCGGGTCGGCGTACATCATGCCGATGTCGTGAAGCAGGCCCGCCGTGGCGAGTACGTGCAGATCGCGATCCGTGAAGCGCGCCGCTACGCCGATGAACAACGCGATGAATGTCGCCGCGAGCGAATGGCGATAGAGGACCGGGGCGGTGTCGCGGACGACGGTCAACCGCAGCGCGATGGCGGGCGGCAGCGGGCAGCTTTGCAGGGACGACCAGCAGCGGGCGGCTTTGGGTCCGAGGCTTGCCTCGAAGTGCACCAGCAGCGGCGTTGCGGCGACGAACTCGCGCGCGGCTTCGACAAGATCGCGGTGGCGGATCGCGTCTTCGCTGGCAACGCAACGATCGATCGGTTCGGCCAAGGTGTGCCCGAACAAGCGATCGAGCACACGACTGTCGATCCTGGCGCCCACGTCGAGCAGCTTGATTCCGTGAGCGGAATAAATGGGCTGCGAAACGACCAGCCGGCGCTTGTCTCCGCAAGCAGCAACCGCTTGCAGGTAGCGCGCATCATCCGCGGTGTCGTCCGCATGATCCGAAATCGGTGGGCGTGCACCGTCCATCGGCGATCCTCTTCCAGTCCTTGCCGCAAGTGCTGCTGCGCAAGGGTGCAACGATTGACCAGTCCCCGTCCTGTCAGCGCCGCGAAAAGACGTGCAAACCGCACGCAAATCAATTTCGGTGAAGCGCAGCCGCGGCATTCGTGGGGTTCTCGAGCTCTGCGGTTCTCCGAATCGTCGCTGACTTGATCCAGGTCAAACCCGCGTTTCGGTGCGTACCCGGCATCGAGCGCCACAGCGATTGCCGAAGTTGCGGACTCCTCGAATTGCCTACGGGGCGTTCAGGACCGCCCTGACATCCTCGGCGATCTGCGCCGCACTCGCCTCGTAGTCGAATCGCACGCGCGTGTGCCCGTGGGGATCGATCAGATAACCGAACGCCGAGTGGTCGACGAGTATCTGGTCCTTGTAATGCACGATCTGGTACTCGATTCCAAACTCGCGCGTGATCCGGTCAGTCTCCGTCTCAGTGCCGCGCAAACCGAGGAACGCGACCAAGGGGTCGATTCCGTCGGCAAGTAGTTGACGGCAGCGGTTTGCTCGGAGCCGTGCCTCGGCGAGCGAGAAGGTGATGACGGACCCCAGGCCCACCTCACGCCGGCGGTGAAACTGAGAACGAAGTGCAGCTGGTCGCGAAACCGCAGCGCCACCAGGCCGCCGGTCAGCGTCGAGAAGAAGGTGGCCGGCGACAGCGTGACGGCGTTCATGTTTGCTCCGGTTGTTCTTCGAAAATGTCTTGCGGCGCGCAACCGTCAGCACCGCAAAGAGGAGCCGCCGCCGTGTCAGCGGTGCGTGACGCGCGAGTATTTCGTTGCGCGAGTCCAAGATAGGGCTTCCGAGGCGCGAGACGGCGCCGTGACTCCATTCGCCGTTTGCCACGACCTGTTAGTCTGCACTGCCGCAACGGCCCGCGAGGCAGGCAATGGAGCGCTTCACCGTTTCACTCGAACAAAAGCTCGCTCAGGAGTTCGACGCGTGGATCGCGAAACGTGGTTACGCGAACCGCTCCGAGGCGTTCCGTGACCTGTTGCGGACCGAGCTGGAGCGATCGCGCGGGGGCGGGCCGAAGCCGCGGCATTGCGTGGCCGCGCTCTCCTACGTGTACAACCATCATCAGCGCGACCTGGCGGAGCGGCTGACGCTGCTTCAGCATTCCCAACACGACCTCGTCATTTCCAGCATGCATGCGCATCTGGATCACGAGCATTGCCTCGAGACGGTGCTCTTGCGGGGTGAGACGAACGCGGTGCAACGCTTTGCGGACGGAATCTGCGCCGAGACCGGCGTCCACCACGGGAAGCTCAATCTCATCAGCGTGGACGTGCACCAGGGTCATCGACGTGATCAACCGTCTGCCCATCGAGGGAAAGGTGCTGCGCACGGGACGTCTGCACCTCACGTGCATTTGAAGCCGACGCACTGAGCCTGCCCTGATCCTGCCGTTGGCACCAGCTCGCGTGAGCGTGGCGCCTGACATCCAGCCGGGCGGCCAGCCCGTACAAGCAAGGTGACGCCATGAAACGGGGGTTGTCACTCCCACCGTCGGTATGAAAGTATATGGTTTCTTCATACCGGCCGATGGGACCCGCAATCAACGTGGTGACGGGAGGACCAAATGCCGGCAACGAGCGGGCAAGGCTGGATTGCGGCTGCATTGTTGGCTGTCACGGGCGAACTGGCCCTCGGGCAGACGCCGCCGCCGGACAACGTTGCTGCGGCGCCGACCGAAAGCACGCAACTCGAGCGTGTGGAAGTGCTCGGCAACTACAACAACGCGGTCGGCACATCCGACGCGGCGAGCCAGGGCCAAGTCACGTCCAGGCTGATTGAAAACCGCCCGACCCTGCGGCCCGCCGAGGTGCTGGAGTTCGTCCCCGGCGTCATCGTCACGCAGCACAGCGGCGACGGCAAGGCGAACCAGTACTTCCTGCGTGGCTTCAACCTGGATCACGGCACCGATTTCGCAACCTTCGTCGACGGCATGCCGGTCAACATGCCCACCCACGCGCACGGGCAGGGTTACAGCGACTTGAACTTCGTGATCCCGGAACTGATCGACCGGATCAGCTACAAGAAGGGTCCGTACTACGCCGATGAAGGCGACTTTGCGTCGGCCGGCGCCGCGCACCTCGACCTGGTTGACCGGTTGCCGCGTGGCGTCGGGGTCGCGACGTTGGGGCAGAACGGCTACCGACGCGGCCTTCTCGCCAATTCCTCCGATGTGGGCCCTGGCGCGTTGACCTACGCCGTCGAAGTCGCCCACAACGACGGCCCATGGGACAACCCCGAGCGATTCCATCGCTTCACCGGACTGCTGCGCTACACGTTCGGCAACGCCGACGCGCGTTCGTCGCTAACCGGCATGGCGTATAGCGCCGGCTGGAATTCAACCGACCAGATTCCGCTGCGCGCGGTCACGGAAGGCCTGATCGACCGGTTCGGTGCGATCGACCCCACCGACCACGGCCGCACCGCGCGCTACAGCCTGTCGTTCCAGACCGAGCGCAAGCTCGACGGCGGCATGTTCCAGCTCAACGCCTATACCATCGCGTCGCGCCTCGACCTATTCTCGGACTTCACGTTCTTCCTCGAAAACCCGAGCGATCTCGGTCCGGCGGCCAATCCAAGCGGCATCGACGGCGACCAGTTCGAGCAAGCGGAACATCGCAAGGTGTTCGGCCTTGCGACGAGCCGCAGCTGGAACGCGACGCTGGGTGGCGTCGATTCGACGAGCACGCTGGGATTCCAGGCGCGCCACGATCGTCTTGATCCGGTGGGCCTCTACGCGGCCGTCGGCGGGCAGCGCGTCGCGACCACGCAGGAAAGCGTCGTGCGAGAAACAAGTGCCGCCGTCTACGGCGACAACGCGACCCAGTGGACGTCCTGGCTGCGCAGCATCGTCGGTTTGCGCGCGGATGAATTTCACTTCGACGTGACGAGCTCGATTCCGGAAAACAGCGGCAGCCGGTCCGCGGGCATAGCCTCGCCGAAGGCCTCGTTGATCCTCGGTCCGTGGAGCAGGACCGAATACTTCATCAACTATGGCTGGGGTTATCACAGCAACGACGCGCGTGGCACGACGGAGACGATAACGCCGAAGGAGCGGGAACCGACGCAACCCGTCACGCCGCTGGTGCGCTCGAAAGGCGGCGAGGTGGGACTGCGGACCGAGATCGTCCCGAGGCTGCAGAGCTCGATCGCGTTGTGGCAGCTTCGATTGGGTTCGGAGCTCGTGTTCTCCGGCGACGCCGGCGATACGGAACCGAACCGCCCGAGCAAGCGGTACGGCATCGAGTGGAACAATCACTACGTCGCCCAACCGTGGCTGCTGTTCGACCTGGATCTCGCGGCGTCCCACGCACGCTTCACCCAGAGCCTGGTGGAAGATGGTGTCGACGTGGGCAACTTCATTCCCGGTTCGATCGATCGCGTCGCCTCGTTTGGCGCCACCGTCACCGAGTTCGGTCCCTGGTTCGGGCAGTTCCAGGTGCGCCATTTCGGACCGCGGCCATTGATCGAAGACAACAGCAAGCGTTCGGAGTCGACCACACTCGCGTATGCGCGCCTCGGCTATCGGATCAACCGCGACGTCAAGGTGAACCTGGACGTGTTCAACCTGTTCAACCGCAAGGCGAGCGACATCGACTACTACTACGCCTCACGACTGCGCGGCGAAGCGTGCTCACCGACCGGTACCGCGCCGTGCGACGGCACCAACGATATTCACTTTCACCCGGTCGAGCCGCGCAGCGTCAGGCTGACGGTCACGGCCAACTTCTGAGTCGCCCGCGATGGGGCCGTGAAGCCCTGATTCAACGAGAGGCCTCGCGTGTTTCGATGCGTGCGGACTCGGGCCGGTCCACGGCGACGGCTAGCGCCTGGCGTTGCTCGAAACCGCCGAATTTCCACAACGCAACCGACAGCGCCCAACAGGCGAGGAACAATCCAACGATCAGGTACCCCAGCATCGCAAAGTCCCATGCGGCGATCGTGTCGAAAGGTTCGCCCTTCAGTCCGAGCGCCTGGATGAGCACCTGCATCAGTTCGATCGTGCCGATCAGGAGAGCGACCCCGATCGAAAGCGTCGTCGTCAAGAGGTTGTAGTAGATCTTGCGCAGCGGATTCAAGAACGCCCAGTTGTAGGCTTTGGACATGAGCACGCCGTCGGTGGTGTCCATCAAGCACATTCCGGCGGCAAAAAGTATGGGCAGCGACAAGACCGCGCCGACCGGCAGGTCGCCCGTCGAGGCGGCGGCCGTCATGGCCAGCAGCGCCACCTCGGACGCGGTATCGAACCCGAGGCCGAACAGAAGGCCCAGGGGATACATCTGCCAGCTATAACGGATCAGCCGTTGTGCGCGACCGCCGAAGAGTCGATTCAGCAGGCCACGCTGCCTCAGGAGCTGCTCCAGGTGGGAATGGTCGTGCAGGCCGGAACGAGCTTTCTTCCAGACATTCAGGATGTCGAGCAGCACGATCAGATTGAGAATGCCGATCAACCAAAGGAACAAACCGGATACGCTGGTACCAATGAGCGAGCCAATCTCCTTGAGGCCCGGCAAATGGACTTTGACGGCACGGGCGGCGAAGCAAATCCCCAGCGCGAGACCGAGCACGATGGTGGCGTGCCCGAGCGAAAAGAAAAAGCCGATGCCGAGCGGACGCCGGCCTTGCTGCATCAGGTAGCGCACGGTGTCGTCGACCGCCGCGATATGGTCCGCATCGAACGCGTGGCGCAGCCCGAACATATAGGCGGCGAGGCCGAGCCCGACCAGCGCAGCATGTCGATGCGCGAAGTGAAGGTAGAGGCCCCAGCCGAGAACGTGCAGCAATCCGATGGAGCCGTACAGACCAGCCAGCCGAATGCGCTCCGAGCCGACGAGGGCGGCGTGCGCGCGCTCGGGGGTAGCGCCGGCAACGGTGGTCGAATGCCGCACTACGGTGCCTCGATGCGATTCGATGAGGCGTTGCTTGGATTCAGCATGGTGATGCGTTCCGGATTGACGAGCGGGGCACGCCACGTCGCGGCGCCCTCGTTTTGTGTGATGGAAGCATAGTTCTTCATAACGTGGACGAAAAGTTCGCATGCGCATTGCGGACGTTTGCACCTCCAGGCAACGCAAATGCGCTAAGCGGTACCGGCGTCGTTCCTGGATGGCTGCTTGAACCTACGCGGAGAACAAATCAACGCATCTCAGTGTGGTGCCGGGCAAGCGCGACGACGCCTTCGATCGCCAGCGCGATGAGAAGAGTCGCACCCACCAGCGGATAAGAATGGCCAGCGGAACCACGATCGCGAACAGACCGCGGTAGACACGCGCGTCGGCTGGCGACGGCGCCAGGCCGAGCGAGCGCTTCGGCCGCCGCTTCCACCACATCGTGACCGCGGAGATGGCAAGCACCGCGATGGCCAGGCAGCCCGCCAGCATCACGTAACGGTTGATCGCACCGAACTGCTGGCCCTGGTGCACGGCAATGCCCCACTCGATTGCCTTCGCGGCCGGACCGAAACGCGCGTAGCCGACGTCATCGAGCACGTGGGCGTCGTACTGGTCGACATAGACCACGCGGAGGCCTTCCACTCTCTCGGGCGCATAGGTGGCCGCAAACGCGCCTTCCGGACCTTGCGGAAGTGTCAGGACATAGGGCCGCGGCAGCGCGGCGCGATCGAGTGCAGCGATCGCCTGATCGACGCTGATTTTCGTACACGGTGACCTGCGTCGTCACGCGACCCAGGTTCAGGTCGAGACCGACTTCGACACCGGTGAGCCGCTCGGGCTTGAGATCGGGATTGGCGAGGCGAACCACGCTGTCGAGGCGCGTCGACCAGACCAGCGATGCGCCGTGTCCTTCGAGTCGGTCACGTGCCGGTTCGACAGCACCTCGGCGGTCGGAAAGCCGGGCGTCGCGTTGAAATAGGCGTCCCAGCCGCTGTTGTTGGTCAGGAAATGTCCGTCGTTGTGAAACAGCGTCGCGGTCAGCCGCGTGTCGCCTTCCAAACGCTGCGTGACTGCGACGTCACCATTCCATATTCGATGCGTGTTGGTATCGACCGGAGTAAGGAGCGTCTGGTCGTTGTGGTGATAGTCGAGGTGCGTCTGAACCGACAGCGTCGATGTCGGCGCGAAAAACTCGCCGAGCTGGACGTTGTCGGCCGCAAACGAGGTATCGGTCCAGATCGTCGACGCGTTGCGCCACTGCGGTGCGACCTGGTTGAACCCGTCGGTACTCCAGCGACTGACGGACAACGTGAGCTTGGCCGCATCGCTCGCGGCCAGCGCGCCGTACCCGTACGCACGGTAGGTGTTGAACGTTCCGTAGCCCGCTTCCGCTTCCAGCGCGGATTTGGCGGGCGCGCGGGTGATGATATTGATCACGCCGCCGAGCGCGTACGTTCCCCACAGGCTCGCGCCGCCACCGCGCACGATCTCGATGCGCTCGATATTCTCCAGCGGCACGCGATTCCACTGCACGAAGCCCGAGAATCCGTCGTTGATCGGAACGCCGTCGACCAGCACGTGCGCGTGACTCGTTACCACGCTTTTCAGGCCGCGCATCGAGATGAGAGCAGAGGTCGGGTGG
>Ga0335076_10008512_pt1 | contig 10361 bp, 9 predicted proteins | sample Lox_Sample_25_FD_206717 | JGI IMG/M metagenome (GOLD analysis project Ga0335076, IMG submission 206717) | Soil microbial communities from Loxahatchee National Wildlife Refuge, Florida, United States - Lox_Sample_2.5 | ecosystem: Environmental > Terrestrial > Soil > Wetlands | place: USA: Florida...
GCGGTCGATGAAGCGGCCGTGTTCGTGGGCTTCGACGAATAGTCGGCGCCAACGACCGCACGAAGCCGCGCGACGCGATGACGCCGAGGACCCTGCCGAACGTCAGAGCCGGTCGCTGCGAACGCTAAGTCGATCTCCGAACCCGCGCGCCGCTCGTTGCGCGGTGAGCAGGCCGATCAAGAGCAGCGACAGCCAATCCGACGCACCGCCGCCGCCCCCGCCGCCGCCGCCCGATGATTGACCGGGTATCGGCGTAATGGTGACTCGCGCGGTGGAGCTGACCGTCGCGTCCGCAACCGACACCGCCGTGAGGTTCACGTTCGTCGTTTTCCCGACGCTCGCGGGCGGCGTGTACTGACCCGACGCCGACACGGTGCCGACGTTCGCGTTGCCGCCGACGACGTTGTTGACCTTCCACGTGACGTTCGTGTTCGCGGTGTTCGCGAGATACGCGTTGAACGTCTGCGCCGCCGAACCCGCTTGAAATGTCGCGGTCGCCGGGCAGACGGCCACGATCACCGACGGTGTCGTGGGTGCCGGGTTGGTCGGCCCGGCGGTCGACGGAGCAGTCGTCGTGGCCGCGGTCGGCGTGATGACGACCTCGGCGGTGTCTTGCCGATCGGCATCGTCGGTGACCGTCAATTCGACCGTGCCGACTCCGCACGCGGGCGAGGTCACGGACGCGTTCGCCATGTCCGCGTTCGCGATCGCGAGCGGGAGGCTGCCGACGTTGGTCCATGCATAGCTGCTGATGACGGCGCCGCTCGACGCGGCGCTGCCGCCGCCTTGGACCGCAACGTCGGTGCCCGCAGCGAACGACGCCGATGGCAGCGCGATCGCCGCGATCGGCCGCAGCGCCTGATCGACCGCGACCGCCGCGTTCGCCATTCCGGCGCCGCACGTCTGGCTGTCGTTGGTGCAGATGCACTGGCCGTTCGCGTTGATGCTCGGACACGCCGGCGGCTGCGGCGACGTATCGATCGACATTTGCGGGAACGCGGTCGCCCCGGCTTTGATGCGCGCTGCAACTTCGCTCGGACTCAGATTGGCGTTGACCGACGTCATCAGCGCGGCGATGCCGGCCACCTCCGGCGCCGAGAAACTCGTACCGACGTTGTACGAGCGGTACTGGCCCGCGCCGATCGTGCAGTTCGGATAACTGCCGGGCGTCGGGCCGCCCGTGGCGTCCGGGTAGCAGTAGTACTGGCCGGTGTAGTCGTTCGCATCCGGGCTTGCGATGCCGAGATTCGTCGTCGTCGTGACGGTATACAGGCACGGCTGCTGCGCGCCGGTATTGACGCAGTTGCCGGCGGGCGCGGAGACCGCAACCTCGGGACCGAAGCTGCTGTAGCCGACCTTGCTGCCGTCTTCGCGCAGTCCACCGACGGCGATGACGCCCGGGCAGTTGGCCGGCACATCGACGGCGCCCGTCTCGTTGCCGGCAGACGCGACGATGACCACGCCCTTCGCGAGGATCTGGCTGATCGCATCTTGATAGCTCGCGGGACACGTACCGCTGCCGCCGAGGCTGAGATTGATGATGCGCGCCGGATTGGGATTCACGAGGTTCTGGTGGTTGACCGTGACCTGGATCCCCGCGGCCCACAGCATCGCCGTGATGATGTCGGAGTCGACCCCGCCGCATTTTCCGAGTGCGCGCACGGGGAGGACCTGCGCATCCCACGCGACGCCTGCGACGCCGACCGCGTTGTTGCTCGCGGCGCCGAGAATTCCGGCGACCCGCGTGCCGTGCCACGAACTGTAGCCGGGGGATCCGCCGCCGCATTCGTTCGGATGATTGTTGATGTCACTGACCGTGACCCAATCCCCCGGGTCGGACTCGTCAGCCCCTGGACACGTCGCGTTGTTGGCGACGAACGCATCCGAGATAAAGCAGTAGCCGGGCACCAACTTGCCGGCGAGATCCGGGTGGTCCGGCCGCACACCCGTATCGATGTCCGCGACGACGATGCTGCTGACGCCGGTCGTCGTGCTCCACGCATCGGTCGCGTCCGTCGCGGCCGGCGCTGCCGCGCTGACCGCCTGCAGAAACCACTGTCCGGTATAGAGCGGATCATCGGGCGTCAGCGCCTGGACGTAGCGACGTTGGTCCACCACCGCGTACTCGACGTCGGGATCGGCTCGCAGTCGCGTGATCATCTGCTCGACCGTCTCACCCGCTGCCGGGCGCGCTTGCAAGACCTGCATGCGCGACGTGATCGGTCGTTGCGCGTCGAGGCCGAATCCGCGTCGTGCCGCGAGGGCCTCGGCCCGTCCCGCTTGCGTCTGCTCCGTCGCGCGATCCCGAAACTTGATGATGAGCTGCCGCTCGTCGCCGGCGTTCAGCGTCGCTGCCGCCGGTGGTCTGTGGTGAACGAGATTGAGTTCCGTGGCGCCACCGGTCGAACCGCCCATACAGGGGGTGACACCGAGCAAAGCACCGACGAACGTCGCGGTGATCAAGCTACGCATCGCGAACCTCGAGAGCGGGTGAGTGATCGAGCAACGGAGCGGACACCGGCGCTGCAGAACTTTGCTGCTGCGCGTGGCGCCGCCCATCGTAATCCACAGAGCGAACGCGCTCATCGTCGCGTAGCCGCGCCAACAGCGTATCGCAGGTTTCTTCCGCCGCGCCCGAGTCGAGTCGGTAGACGTACAACCCCGGCCCGGCCGCGCGCACGAATGCGAGGGAGACGTTCGCCACGCGCGAAATCTCCGCGACGAAACTATCGGGCGGGCTCCCTTCGAAACTCTGAACGAACGTCACGATCACTTGCGTGTGGCAGCCGCCCGCGCTCGCGACTTCCACAGAGCGATTGGAGGGGCGATCGGCGTGCGCCGCACATCCATACGCCATCAGCGCCATCGAGAGGAGCATCGATACAGCCATCGATCCCTGCACGGCCCTCCATTTCGCGTAACAAATGCGCCCATCGACCATGATTCGGCGGGCCTGTTACCTGCACTCCTGATTCGGCGCCAGTCTATGCCGCCACGGCGTGTCGCCGGTATCCGATTCGCCGGAGAGTCGGACACGCCGCACGCGACGACTGACGGAATAGACCGAGGTGCGGTCTCGTCGGCGCGCTAGCCGCCGCCCCATTTCTTCTCACTGCTCGAGAGCGGTCTGGTTCGCGATGTGCTCACCATGGATGCAGGCGAACCATAGGATGGGTATCGTCGGCCAACTCTGCGGTTGGGACATGAACCTATGCGTTCGATTTCGTTCGCGGCGATGGCAGCGTACGTTTGGCTACGCTGCGCCGATGCAGCGGCGGCCGAACCGGAGGTGTGTGCGCTGCTCACGCAGCAGCAGGTTTCCGCCGCCGTCGGCGTTGCAGTCGGTGCCGGCGTACCGGCGTTGTCGTCGGTTGCGTGCAAATGGTCGGGCGCAGACAAGATCGTCTCGCTGACGTTGACGCGCACCCGCGGTGCGGAGTCGCCTGTCGATCAGTTTTATTCGGGAAAGTCGCTGGGACTTCCGGGCATGGCGGTACAGCCCCTGAGCGGGGTCGGCGACGCTGCGTACTACGTCTATTTCGCCGGGAAGGATCGAGACGGATGTCATTTGATGGTGAAGAAGAACCGGTCGGTGTTCGAAGTACGCGTCGACGGGTTCGATCTCGATCACGCGAAAGTCGTGGCGAAGACGCTCGCGCAAGACGTCGCCAACGAATTCTGATGTGAAGATGGTAGCTACGGGTGGGCTCGAACCACCGACCCCAGGATTATGAATCCTGTGCTCTAACCAGCTGAGCTACGTAGCCACGCGAAAGGGCCGCGAATTTTCGTAAACGGCGTCGGCGGGGTCAAGGCAGTCGGCGCGTTCGAATCGCTCGGACCGTCGCCGGAACCGCGCCGCGAATCGGCCGTCGACACGCGGCTATTCAAACCGTTCGTCAAACATTGAACCGGAAATGCATCACGTCGCCGTCCGCGACGACGTATTCCTTGCCTTCGAGCCGCCATTTGCCGGCGTCCTTGGCGCCTTGCTCGCCGTTGCAGCGGACGTAGTCCTCGTAGGCGATCACTTCGGCGCGGATGAACCCCTTCTCGAAGTCGGTGTGGATCACCCGCGCCGCCTGCGGCGCCCGCGCGCCGATCGGAATCGTCCACGCGCGTACTTCCTTCGGCCCGGCGGTGAAGTACGTGTGCAGGCGCAGGAGTTCGTATCCCGCGCGGATGACTCGATTGAGGCCGGGTTCGTCCATGCCGAGATCAGCCAGGAATTCCGCGCGCTCTGCTTCGTCGAGCTCGACGATCTCCGCTTCGAGCTTGTTGCAGATCGCGACCACGACTGCGCCGTGAGACGCCGCGATCGACCGTACTTCGTCGAGCAGCGGGTTGTCATCGAAACCGTTCTCGTCGACGTTCGCGATGTACATCACCGGCTTCGCCGTAATCAGATGGAGCTCGCGCAGCCGAATGGAATCGTTGGCGTCGAGCTGCAACGTGCGCACCGCGCGGCCCGCGTTCAGCGCCTCGCGTACGCGGTCGAGCAACGCGACCAACGCCTTCGCATCCTTGTCGCCGGCGTTCGCCGTGCGCCGATTCTTGTCGTACACGCGTTCGACGGTTTCGAGATCGGCGAGCGCGAGCTCGGTGTCGATCACCTCGATGTCGTCGCGCGGCGACACTCGGTTGGACACGTGCACGACGTTCGGATCGACGAAGCAGCGCACGACATGCGCGATCGCGTCGGTCTCGCGAATGTGCGCGAGGAATTGGTTGCCGAGGCCTTCGCCCTTCGACGCGCCCGCAACGAGTCCCGCGATGTCGACGAACTCCATTGCGGTCGGGATGACCTTCTGCGGCTTGACGATCGCGGCGAGCTTGTCGAGCCGCGGATCCGGCACCGGCACGATGCCGGTGTTCGGTTCGATCGTGCAGAACGGAAAGTTCTCGGCTGCGATACCCGCCTTCGTCAACGCGTTGAACAGCGTCGACTTGCCGACGTTCGGCAGCCCGACGATTCCGCAGTTGAAGCCCATCAGTCGTCCTCGCTCGTCGCGGTGTGCAGCTTGTTCATCGCCTTGCCGAGTTCGCCGGCGCAGATCAGACCGATCAATTCGTCCGACAGCTCCATCGCCCTGCGCACCTTTTCACGGTCGTCAGGCCGCATCTTCGCGCCGGTCAGATAGCCGCTGACGCGGTCGCGATCGCCCGGATGGCCGACGCCGATGCGTAGGCGATTGAAGTTCGCGTCGTTGCCCAAGGCTTCGATGATGTCGCGCAAGCCGTTGTGGCCGTTGTGGCCGCCCCCTTTCTTCAAGCGGATCACGCCGGGCTCGAACGCCATTTCGTCGTGCACGACCAAAATCTCCGGCGGCGCGATCTTGTAGAACGTCGCGACGCCGCCGACCGATTCGCCGCTCAAGTTCATGAACGTCTTCGGAATCAGCAGGCGAACGTCGTGGTCGTGAATCGTGCCGCGACCGAGCCGCGCCTTGAAACGCGGCTCGTCGGTGAGCGCGATGCGATAACGCGCCGCCAACGCTTCGACGAACTCCGCTCCCACGTTGTGCGGCGTGCCGTCGTATCGCGGGCCCGGATTGCCGAGGCCCGCGATGAGACGCATCGCGGCCATCGGTCAGCCTTTGTCGGCTTCGGCGCCTTCGTCGCCCTCGGGCTTCGCTTCGCCCTCGGCCGGTGCCGCTGCGGCGTCGCCCGCCGACTCGAGCGCATCGGCTTCCGCTTCGAGCGTCGATGCATGGACGCTGACGACCGCGACGTCTTGTTCCTCGCGTTCTTCGTCCGAGAGACCTTCGAGGTTTTCGAGCACTACGCCTTCGGGCAGCTTCAGATCCGACAAGTGCAGGATGTCGCCGATCTTCAGCGGTCCGACGTCGACGACGATCGACTCCGGCAGAATGCCGGGCAAGCACGTCACTTCGACTTCGATGACGTGGTGCGTGATCAGGCCTTTCTCGTCGCGCACGCCGATGCATTCTTCTTCGTTGATGAAGTGCAGCGGAATCGCGACCGTGATCTCTTGGCTTGCGATGATGCGCTGAAAGTCGATATGCATCGGGCGGCTCGTCGCCGGATGCCGCTGCATGTCGCGCGCGAGAACCTGCGCCTTCGTTCCGGCCAAGTTCAGCGACAAGATCTGCGAAAAGAACGTGTCCGACTGCACCGCTTTCGACAGATCGTTTTCGATCAGCGAAATGTTCAGCGGGGCTTCGCCGCCGCCGTACACGATGCCCGGAACTTTTGCTGCGTGACGACGTAGGCGGCGGCTCGCACCTTTCCCGACGTCGGCGCGCGGCTCTGCGACCAACTCTATCTTTGCCATGGCGTTCTCCAGAGGTATGCCATTTCGCGAAACGCGCACGGACCCGCGACCAGAATCCGTGCGCCCCAGTGTGACCGTCGGCGCGGATGCGCCGGCGATCGATTTTCGATTATCTGAACATCTATCTGAACATCTATCTGAACATCGCGCTGACCGACTCTTCGTTGCTGACGCGGCGAATCGCTTCGGCCAGCAAACGGTCCAAGGTCAGCTGCGTAATACGGCGGCACGCACTCGCGGCTGCCGACAGCGGAATGGTGTCCGTGACGAACATCGAATCGAGCTTCGAGTCGTTGATTCGTTCGATCGCGGGTCCCGACAACACCGCGTGCGTGATGTACGCAACGACTTGGCTCGCGCCGCGATCTTTCAGCGCTGCGGCGGCCTGACACAGCGTGCCCGCCGTATCGACGATGTCGTCGACGATGATGCACGTGCGACCTTCGACGTCGCCGATCACGTTCAGCACTTCCGATTCGTTCGCCATCGGCCGGCGCTTGTCGATGATGGCGAGGTCGGTGTCGTCGATCAGCTTCGCGACCGCGCGCGCACGTACTACGCCGCCGACGTCCGGCGAGACGACGATCGGATTCGGATAGCGCTGCGCCAGCGCGTGGTCGATCAGCACCGGCGTTGCATAGACGTTGTCGACCGGCACGTTGAAGAACCCTTGGATCTGATCCGCGTGCAGGTCGACCGTGAGCACGCGGTTCACGCCGGCGACGGCCAGCATGTCGGCGACGACCTTCGCACTGATCGGCACGCGCGCGGAACGCGGACGTCGATCTTGCCGTGCATAGCCGAAGTACGGCATGACCGCGGTGATCCGGCTCGCCGATGCGCGCTTGATCGCGTCGGCCAGCACCATCAATTCCATCAAGTTGTCGTTCGTCGGCGCGCTCGTCGATTGCAGCAAGAACACGTCGCGGCCGCGCACGTTTTCCTGAATCTCGACGCGCACTTCGCCGTCGCTGAAGCGATCGATGTCCGCTTCGCCCAAGTCGATGCGCAGCTCGTGCGCGATGCGCTTGGCGAGCAGCGGGTGCGAGTTGCCGGCGAATACGATCAGGTTACCCAACTGTAGTTCTCTCTGACGGTTGCCGACTCACTCGAAGTTGCGAGCGCGGTCGCGATAGTCGCGCTTCGAACCGGCGGCGATCGGCATCACGGCGCATTTGGCTGGGGCGCTAGGATTCGAACCTAGGTATGGCGGGATCAAAACCCGCTGCCTTACCGCTTGGCGACGCCCCAAGTCGTGACGACGAAAACGCTGATTCGGTGATTGCGGGGGCTTGCGGCCCGGTTCGCGAAAAGGGCGGTATTTTGCTGACCGGTCTACGGGGTGTCAAACGCAGCGGCCGGACCGAACGACCAGTCCGACGGCAGCAGCGTCACCCTCACGTCGCCGGATGAAGCGACGATTCGCCCGGGCAGCCGAGGCCCGCCGTTTGCCGCGCGGTAGTCGGAGTATTCGAGGCGCCACTGCAGCTGATCGAGCGTCACGAGATCGCCCGACGGATCGGACGTCGCCGCCGCAATCGCGTACCCCGGCGCGCGTTCGCCGCGCACCCAATGCGTCAGCGCGTCGATCGGCAAGCTGAAACCGAGAAAGCGCTGCATCGCTGCATCTGCGTCCGGCTCTTGGAAAACCTCGCCGTTCGCGGCCGTCACGCTGACGACGCCGCGCGCGTCGACGAAACGACTGTGGCCTTGCCCCATCGGTCCCCACAGATCGATCTCGTCGCGGTCGGTCGCGTGCTGCCACAGGAAGTTCGACGTGAAGCCGTCGTCGCCCCGGCGCACCGCGAGCCGCCCTTTCACGGCGAATCCGCCGACCTCCGCCGCACCGATCTGCGGCCCCGATTGGAACCACGCGCAGCCGCTCAGCGTGACCGATACCACGAGCCAACCGACGAGGTGTCGACACCCGTTAGAAAACACTTTTAGAAAGAACGGGTTAGCGGCTCGGTGCATCCAAACTCCGGCGCGGCTTTTGATATGATGGCGCCGGTTTGCACACCAGCGCCGCCGATGGCCATTCTCGCGTACGGTCTCAACTTTCGCACCGCGCCGATCGATCTGCGGGAACGCATCGCGTTTCCCGTCGACGACCTCGTGCAAGCGCACCGCGATCTGACGCGTTCGATTCCGGCCGTTGGCGAAGTCGCGATCTTGTCGACGTGCAATCGCACCGAGCTCTATTGCTCCGCCGATCTCGACGACCAGGAAGTGCTGGTCGATTGGCTCTCGCGCTATCGCAACGTTTCGCCGTCCGACATCCGCGAAGCGGCGTACGCGCATTGGGATCGCGACGCGGCGCGACATTTGATGCGCGTCGCGGCAGGACTCGATTCGCAAGTGCTCGGCGAACCGCAGATTCTCGGCCAGGTCAAAGATGCGTACGACACCGCACGCGCGGCCGGCACCCTCGGTCCGGAACTCAACCTGTTGTCGCAGTTCACGCTGAACGTCGCGAAGCAGGTGCGCACCGACACCGACATCGGCCGCAATCCGGTCTCCGTCGCATACGCCGCGGTCGCGCTCGCGCAACAGATCTTCGCGGATCTCTCTCATAACGCCGCGCTGTTGCTCGGCGCCGGCGACACGATCGAGTTGGTGGCGGAACACTTGCGCAGCGCCGGCATCGGCTCGATGACGATCGCGAACCGCACGCTCGCGAACGCGCGCTCGCTCGCCGCGAACTACGGCGCGCGCGCGATCCAACTCACCGACGTGCCGAGCGTGCTCGCGCAGCACGACATCGTGATCGCGTCGACCGGCAGTCCGTTCCCCGTGCTCGGCAAAGGCGCCGTCGAAGCGGCGATCCGCAGCCGCCGCCACCGGCCGATGTTCATGGTCGACATCGCGGTGCCGCGCGACATCGAGCCCGAAGTCGCCGAACTGCGCGACGTGTATCTGTATTCGATCGACGATCTCACCGAAATCATCGAGGCGAACGTCAGCGAACGCCGGCGCGCGGCAGAGAGCGCCGAAGAGTTGATCGTCGCCGGCACCGATCGCTACTTCCGCGAAAAGCGCATCCGTGACGCGCAACAACTGCTGACGCGGTTTCGCAACCGCGCCGAAGCGCTGCAACTCGCCGAACTCGAACGCGCGCGCCAACGGCTCGGCAATGGCGACAACGCCGACGAAGTACTGAATGCGCTCGCGCGCGCATTGACCAACAAGCTGATTCACGAACCGACCATCGCGATCCGCGAAGCCAGCGCCGACGGCCGCCACGAGCTGCTCGACTACGTCCGCGCGCTGTACGGCCTCGACAAAGCCGACTGATCCGAAGATGAGCCTGTCGCAGTCCATTCTCGGAAAGCTGTCCGATCTCGCCGATCGTCACCAAGAGCTGGCCGCATTGCTGGCCCAGCCCGACATCGTCGGCGACCGCGACAAGTTCGCGACGCTATCGAAGGAATACGCCGAGCTCGAGCCGATCATCGACCGCCACAAGGAACTCGTCGCGTTGCAGTCGCAGATCGACGAAGCGCAGGCACTGCTCGAGGACGACGACGCCGAGATGCGCCAGCTCGCCGCCGACGATCGCGAGCAATTGCGCGTACGACTCGACGAGGTCGAGGCGCAGATCAAGACGCTGCTGGTGCCGAAGGACAGACATGACGACGCGAACGTGTTCCTCGAAATTCGCGCCGGCACCGGCGGCGACGAGGCGGCAATCTTCGCGGGCGATCTGTTTCGGATGTATTCGCGCTACGCCGAAACGCAGCGGTGGCGGCTCGAGATCTTGAACGAGCGGCCCGGCGAACACGGCGGCTTCAAGGAAATCATCAGCCGCATCGAAGGCGAGCACGTCTATCGCAACTTGAAGTTCGAGTCCGGCGTGCACCGTGTGCAGCGCGTGCCGCAAACGGAATCACAAGGGCGCATTCACACGTCGGCGTGTACCGTCGCGATATTGCCGGAACCCGACGAGGTCGAGGACGTCGACATTCCGAAGACCGATCTGCGCATCGATACGTATCGCTCGTCCGGCGCCGGCGGCCAGCACGTCAACAAGACCGACTCGGCGGTGCGCATCACGCACCTGCCGAGC
>Ga0335076_10008514_pt1 | contig 10361 bp, 15 predicted proteins | sample Lox_Sample_25_FD_206717 | JGI IMG/M metagenome (GOLD analysis project Ga0335076, IMG submission 206717) | Soil microbial communities from Loxahatchee National Wildlife Refuge, Florida, United States - Lox_Sample_2.5 | ecosystem: Environmental > Terrestrial > Soil > Wetlands | place: USA...
ACAAGGTTTCTTCAAACCCCAATTCACCGAGGACGGAAAAATCAAGTCCGAGGGCATGTTTGTGATCACGCTTCCCCCGCCCAACGTCACTGGCAAGTTACACATTGGTCATGCCCTTACTGGAGCTATCCAAGATGCTATCACAAGATGGTTCGATCCCCTCTTGGTCTTTACTGATATTGTAGGAATCGGATGTTGGGTAAGACTGTGTTGTACCTTCCCGGTTTCGATCATGCCGGAATCGCGACTCAATCTGTCGTCGAGAAACGTCTTGCCAAAGATCGAGGTCTAACCCGACACGATCTCGGCCGGAAAGCCTTCGTCGATCTCGTCTGGCATTGGAAGGAAAAGTATCCCCCCCTCCCTCAACACAACCCACGGACTCATTTAAATCGGACCGACACTGACATGCCAGATACCAAGCAACAATCAAATCCCAACTCAAACGCCTGGGCAGTTCTCTGGACTGGTCCCGCGAAGCATTCACCCTAAGCCCCGCCCTCACCCATGCCGTCGAAGAAAACTTCATCCGCCTCCACGACGAAGGTCTTATTTACCGTTCAAACCGTCTCGTGCACTGGTGCTGCCAACTCAACACCGCCCTCTCCAACGAGGAAGTCGATCACGAAGAAATCCGCGGAAAAACGTGGATCAAAGTCCCTGGGTATGAAAAACCCGTTGCCTTTGGGCAATTGACCTCGTTTGCATATGAGATCCCTGCGACGGGGGAGAGGGTTGTGATTGCGACAACGAGGCCCGAGACTATGTTGGGGGATACGGGGATTGCGGTGCATCCTGAGGATCCGCGATATCAGCATTTGATTGGGAAGGTTGCGGTGCATCCGTTCATTGAGGGGAGGGAATTGCCGGTTGTGGCGGATGCGACGCTTGTTGATATGGCTTTTGGGACAGGCGCGGTGAAGTTGACCCCTGCGCATGATGAGAATGATTATGAGGCTGGGTTGCGGCATCATCTTCAATTCATCAATATCCTCAATGAAGACGGAACACTTAACGAGAACGCAGGACCCTGGAAGGTATCAACCCTCGAAAAACGGGGACATCCGAGTTGACGTAACAGGGACAAAAACGATTTGACGCACGACTTTCCGTTGTCGAAGCCCTGAAGCAAAAGGGCCTATTCATCGAGGTTAAGGATCATGAGATGACACTTCGAATTTGCAGTCGATCAAAGGACGTCATTGAACCCCTCCTCAAACCACAATGGTACGTCAACATGAAAGATATGGCCGCCAAGGCGCACGAGGCCGTTGAATCCGGAGAACTGATCATCAACCCCAAACTCTCGGAAAACGATTTCAAGCGATGGATGGACAATATTCGTGACTGGTGTATTTCACGACAGCTGTGGTGGGGTCATCAAGCCCCCGTGTACTTTGTCAAGATTGAAGGCGCAGCTCAGAGTGTCCGTTCTCCTTCTTGTCGTGGTGTTGATAGTAGACTGCGGAGGGCCAATGGTGGGTTGCCGCTCGATCTGAGGAAGAAGCAAACGAGAGGGCAGCTGCAAAATTCCCCGGTAAAAAATTTACTGTGGAACGAGATCACGATGTCCTCGATACCTGGTTCTCCTCCGGTCTTTGGCCCTTTTCCACTATGGGCTGGCCGAACGTAACCCTCCAAACACCCTTTACCCTTCCTCCCGAAGACTCGTGTTTCTGACGGGGCAGGGTACCAATGACATGGAACTCTTCTACCCCAACTCGATGCTCGAAACAGGCTGGGACATCCTCTTCTTCTGGGTCGCCCGAATGGTCATGTTAGGCATCAAATTGACGGGCCAAATCCCCTTCAAAGAAGTCTACTGCCACCCCCTCGTCCGTGACGCCCAAGGCCGAAAAATGTCCAAATCCCTCGGCAACGTCATCGACCCCGTCGAAGTGATCGAGGGGTCGTCCCTCGAAGCCCTACACGCGAAACTCGATGGCGGGAATTTGGACGCCAAGGAAATCGCACGGGCCAAGGCGGATCAGAAAAAACTGTTTCCCGGTGGGCTTCCAGAGTGTGGCACGGATGCCCTGAGATTTGCGCTTTGTGGGTTGGTTACTGGGGGGAGAGATTTGAATTTGAATGTCGGCCAGATTAAGGGGTATCGACAGTTTGTCAACAAGTTTTATCAGGCCACGAGGTTTGCGTTGTTGAATTATGGAGATTATGTTCCTGCCGTTTCCGGAAAGGTACAGAGTCCCCACGTCTCTCGGGTTGCCGGTGCGCTAATCTTTGATTAGAAATCGGGGAAGGAGACGTTGGTTGAAAAATGGATCTTGCATCGGTTTAATGAGGCTGCGACCGCGGCGAACGAAGCCTTTGAGGCGAGGGAATTTCACAGGGCAACAAATGCGATTTACCAATATTGGATCTATCAACTATGCGATGTGTACATTGTGCGAATCCCCGGCTCCAATTATGCCCTAATCTTTAGGAAAATTCCAAGCCGTTAATGCGAGAGGGCACGTACGAACAAAAGAAGTCTGCTCAAGGTCTGCTCCCAAAAATGGCTGCAACTGATGGAGTTTAGACACTCTTTATACAGCCCTTGAAGGAGGCCTGAAATTATTGCATCCTTTTATGCCATTCGTCACAGAAGAACTTTGGCAACGACTGCCGCGACGACCCGATGATAAGACGCCAAGTATCATGCTTGCTGCCTATCCCGTGTACGAAAAGGAATATGACGATCCTCTTGCAGCGGCAGAGTACGAGCAAATTATTGCTGCTGTCAAGACTGCCCGATCCCTTCTCGATGCCTACGGAATCAAACAAGACGCCAGGGGTACTCGCTTCTCCGATTTAGAGCTAATAGTAGTCAAAATCCAAGTTGAAGGGAAAGAACTTACAGCGTTGTTTAATGAACAACTCATCGCTATCAACCAACTCATTGGGGCTAAAAAGCTTGAAAGCGTCAGCGTGACGAATGATGATACGGAACCTGGCTATGCCGTGGCCCCCGTCAACAAAGAAATCAACGTGCTCCTTCTCGTCCAGGTTACAACCCCCGGCGATTCACAAATCTGACGCTATTAGGGACGGGTGAATTTAGCCGAGCACCTTGAAAGGACCGAGGAGAAACTGACGAAGTCAAGGGAGAAATTGGCGAAATTACAGGATCAAATGAATGCGGCTGGGTACAAGGACAAAGTTGATTTCGAGGTCAAGGAGGCGGATGAGAAGAAATTAACGGACCTTGCTTCTGAGGTGGAGACTCTGGATGTGTTTGTGGAGTCCATCCGGAAGATGACTCTCGAGAAATAGATGTTGCACATTGCGTTTCTAGCCATGCTCCTCCTGCCTTGCTCTGTAGTATTTTTAGATCAGATTGCCAGATAAATTTCGGGGTTGCCACAGTAAATTGCAATTACGACTTTTGCAGCCCAAAGGGATCTTCATTCCCAACTTTCGTAGTCGACGGATGATGCGGCCGGCAGGTCGTCTCCCGGCGGGGGTCCTTGCCGTATTCAGACAGCCAATGCCGCTGCAGGGAATGCAGCGTCATGCTGTGCCTTGTCTGCGAGCCTTTTCCCGCACCTCAATTCGAGCAGCAGCATCCGTTTCCCCAGACGAGAGGAGAAAACTGTTCCGGGACGTCAAGAAGGGCAAACGGCTCAAACTCACCAGACTCTCAGACATCCCAGAGGATATCGGTTACCTAGGTACAAACTAACTCTATGTCTCAGGGGGGAGAAATAAGGCTGATTGGAAGAATCGATTATTCCGCCTACGAGAAAAGGGTCGCTTGAAATGGCTAAAGTGTGGTGGAGTCCGACGACATGGTACGTCTTGGCCTCATTATACGTTCAATTATGGCGAGTAAACAAGGCGTTGTACGTTTTCCTCAAGGAATGGCTCTGACAGGTGGAGGAAGGAGAAGTTCAATGTGGAATTTCCTGAACATCATTTTGACGATAAGGATCTCGTTAAGTTGGCGGTTGTCCTCTACAAACAAATGAACATCGCCTTTGCCGCGTAAAGGCCCTCTATCCGAGTGACTTTATGTCCATTTAACTAATGTCTGCTCCATGGTTAGGGGACCATATGAAGGACCTCTTGAAACAATTCGGTCGATATGCGGAAAAGAGTTTGGAGAGAAAATGTTGCAGAATATGGAATTACGAAAAGGCCGTCTACCATTACAATGGAAAATAGAAAAGGAGCTGAGTAAACCGAAACTAATCACTTGGTTTTTCAACGAGATTATTCAGGGTCACGGCGAGTCGACGATCATGCAAGCCATTGTGCGAGTACACTTTCTCGAGGTCCACTTTACAGTCGAACGCTTCTGACGTTGTAGTCCTTGACCGATGGCGAAAACGAACCAAAGACACAGGAAACATACACTTACCTGGCTTTGCAAAATAGAATGTGGATTCGCCCGCCACAATGGTATCTGCCAAATTCATCTTGTGGGCTAATGAGAAGGAAAATTGTTGGACGGGTTAAGGAGACATCGATTGGAAGAGTCATGGAGGTCCACGAGGAACATAAGGCCATGAAGAAGGCTGCAAAGGCAAAGAGACCGCCAGGGCCGTTCCGGAGAATTGGAACGGCTATATCTTCCGTGTTTTCAAGTAACCTTGGGGGATGGCGTCCCAGGCTATGAAACGCAGGAAGAAAGCCGTGGATAAAATTGGTCAGATGTAAATGCCACAATTATATAACCTTGATTTGATCAGTACGGGGTTTTGCGGAGGGGGTTGGAAATCAAGACACTCTGACATAACTCCTCGGTCTTATAAAAGAGCTCACCCCTCTGAGGCGGAACCCACAACCACGATCTCCTGAATGTCCGTCGTATGTCTTTGGAATCCCGTTTGAGAGCTCGTTGGTCCCCCTGCCCTGGCAGAGCCCATACATTGACGTTGAGATCCAGAGAAATGATTGGGTTTCTAACTCGCCCGCGAGAATAAACGCGATTTACACAGTTCGGGATGAAGACGCCCAGCTACATAAGCTATTCAGAATGTTCAGAGTACCCCTTCACCCCCCGATGGCTCCAATTGACCGTAATAGAGCCAAATTACACGCACACTTCTCGTCACCGGCGCCTCCTTCGCCACATTCACGGCCACTACCCTGGCCGAAGGAAAACCTACCAAGGTGTTCCCCCTCTCTCCGAAAGCCAGGCTGACAGAAGCCTTCCATCTACGATCCTCCCACGCCAACACGAGAACTTATTCGCAACGACCCAACACCCCTGGAAACCGGATTCCGCGACGTGAGAAGAAAAATCCTGACCATATATTATGACGGAAAGTCGGCTGTGGAGGCGGTCGTTGATAAATGGATTGGTGTGGAAAAACAAGTAGAAAAGACAATTCATGCTGTCGCTCCAAAGGGTGAGGAAACGATTATCCCGGGTGCTATCTACGTTGGTATAGCTGGCATGGGAGGGAGTATTCTTGCTCGGAACCGTACGTACCCTATTTAGGCCGATTGGTTAACGGTGCTGCTAGGGATGTGGCCCATTCGGATGTTGAGTCCGTTGGTGGCGATTGGGCTTGCGGGATGGTATTTCCTGCCAGAGACGACGGGGAATATCCTGGAAATGACGAAACGATTGGAGGCCAAAGTTCCTGTTGTTTGGGATGCGCATCAAAAGTTGAACAAGGATCTGGAAATGCTGAAAAACGATGCAGTGAAAGAAGTTGAGCATGTTAGTGATAAACTGGGCATCTCCCATAAATAACCACTCCAAAAGAAGTCGCTGTACAAATATCAATTCCAATCAGAGAATTCGTTGGATTCAAACGCAGTCTGTTTTCGTATTCTGGTGATCGATTATCCTTAGTATGAGGTCTACGATCTCAACGCCTCCTTGCTCTCCCGCCCCATTCTTATGCGGGAGGAAGAAACGCCGCGTACAATACAGCGCCAACCCCCGCAAATACAACCATACCGCGAACAGCCCCAGGCCAAAACCTCGTTCGTTCAACCCAAACACCTCGAAAATCATCGATCACCCGTGCCGCGACGTACCAGTACAACGCGGGGAAACAAGTTAATATTCTCGTGGCAATTTGAACGTGCATCGACGTAAATAGCAAGGTTGCCATGGCAGCTAATGCCAGGATGTGGGGCGTGAGTGGGTCGGAGAGAAGAGAGGTGTAGGATTGGCCGGTGATGAGGTGGGTGTAGAGCGCAGCGAAGGAGGGAACGAGGTGTGGCAATGCTATTAGGAAGTTGGGGAGTTGAGATGTTGTCCAGTATCGCAGGAAACCGACATCCCTATACCCGAGGATAGGTGAGTCGACATGAAGGCGAATTCACCCGGGGGTGGACAGGAGGGTGAGTACCAGTATTTGGCTTGAACATGAGAGTATATCAGAGGCAGTCGACTTGAGCACCATTCCTGCGGGGTGGAACAATTGCAATACTGTTCCCATGCAGAATACTGCCACCATGCAAATCCACCCAGGGATATCACCCCGCAAACCCCCAAATACGCAATCTTCCTCACCATGTTTAGTAACCCCCCATTATAGTCGGACCATAACAGAATTTCCCTCAACGCATCCCAGCCAAAAAACCCAGCCCACAACACTGCATTACTCCGCACCGTCCCCGCGACACTCCAAATTAAAGCGGGCAACAGTCGTTGTCCCGAGTGAAATAACGCCATGCCACAAAAAGAAAGGAAATTAAACAAGGACTCTGTGTTTCCGGCGAGTAAAAATGCTCCGGCGGGGGAAAAGGCGTGGAGAATGCAGGTTACGGTGGCGAGAGACCGCTGGAGGGGGAATAATCGTCGGGTAAGGTAGTATAGGGGTATTAAGGCGAGTAAATGATACATATTCGAAAGGACTACGGATGTAAGGATCGTGACTTGTTTTTCCTCCAGCGAGTCAGGTAGGAACCCTCGTATCCCTCAATTGTGTCAGTAAGCACACAACTCATAAAGTGATAAAAACGTGAAGGGAAGTACAAGGCACAGAGAAACGAATTAATGCAGGCCAACCAGGACCAAAAGCCCATTCCTGTTCCCAGACATACTCCCCCCGTCGATCAGCAATCGAAACAAAATACACAGCATCCCAGCGCCACAATCCCGCGACGACCCGGCCAATCCACGAGGCATCTTCTTCAAAGGCCGGCAAGAAGAGGGAGGAGGAAGTGTCATATCCGAACGGCCATTGTGGCGGGTGGTAAAAGGGCAGGGTGAACTGGGGGAGGAAGGTTGTGCCAACGACTATTGCGACGAGGCTTGTCTTGGCGAGGAGGAAGGCAAGGAGGATGAGAAGGACAGGCATTCAGCTCACATTCTCATCGCCACGGAAAGCAAATCGAAAACAAATCGGGGAATAAAATAAGAGGGAGGTGAGACGAAATGAACAAGGTAGGGCTTGTCGAAGGGTGATGGACGTGCGCTTGGTGTTGGAATTCACCCCTAAATTTTTTGCGTCCGTGTTGTTTGGGAGCGTTAAATATTGCGTTCAAGACAGAAAGGATTAATACCCCGATATTTGCCGTCAAGGCCGGCTTTCCCGAAACCAAATTTTGCCCGCAATTTTCAATCCGGGATGCGAATAGCAACGCAAGCGCGGGCGAAGGTATCTCCAAGACCTCTTAAACCACTGCCCCCGAATCTACAGGTGTTGCCACCTCTGCAGCTGTACAGACGGATTCTGAGAGCGCATCGGAAATATCTTCCTCCGAAGGCTCGATTGTTGGGTGACAGTTATGTAAAGGAAGAGTTCCATCGAACAAAGAACATCGACAATCCGGTCCACATCATCGGATTTCTCACGCAATGGCAGGTATGGGTCGCCATTTACCCTTTATTCACTGCAGGAATATTGTCAGCAGGTGGAAGGTAAACACTGGAAGGACGGCAAGGTGGACATTGATCTTCTAGAGAAAATGACCGACGAACAGCTGGGACAGGTGGCTCCTAGATCTATTTTTGTGACTAACGATAGATGTATGAACTCATGAAGGCGGTCAAGGGGCAAGACGACGAAGAGGCCGAATTAGAGATACGCGACAAGAAACATTGAGATCCATAAATTACCATACCCTCCGCGTCAATTGCATCAGTGTCAACGTATGGAGCAGTGTAAATATCGGCATAAATCTACGTAGATATCGTATTGCAAGACAACCGGATGGACATACACGCCAATTCTGCAGCAAGATACCTAAACCGTTAGCCACTGTCCCGAACATATGGAATTGGAGGGGAAACATACTTGAACACATGAGGAAGAGCAACAACGGCAACATTCTCTCCACCCTTCCATCTCGTCCCATTCCCATCCTCCCAGGTCTCCCCACTCCTCTCAAACCCCTCTGCCCCAACAGCACAAAATTTGCACCGAACCTTTCCCGCCAAACCAACCTCTGAAATCGCACTCATAGGACTCAGTACACTCCCACATTCACGACACATCCAACTCTGCGTGTAATCCGAGCAATTCATCAGACGATCTTTTAACAGAAAGCTTGTGCCGTGAGCAATCATACTATCGCGTTCCATTTCCCCGAAACGGATCCCACCGAAACGCTTCCGGCCTTTGATGGGTTGTTGGGTTAGTGAATGCACGGGACCGGTCGTTCGAACTTGGAACTTATCGTTTACCATGTGCCGGAGGCGTTGGTAGAAGACGCAGCCAAGGTAAATGTCTGCGTTGAATTCGGTGCCGAGAATGCCTGAGTACATAGGTTCGTTGCCGTGGTAGTTGAAACCTGCTTTGATGAGCTGCTCGCCAAAGTAGTCCGCCGCTAAATTGTCCTCTGAAAACCTACAATGTGAGATATAATGAGGGACATGGGAAGGATACTTGAAGGGGGTAGCATCTTGAGCCTGGCCGTTGAGAGCGCCTACTTTTCCTGCGAGAGATTCGACAAACATCCCGATCGTCATTCGACTAGGGAAAGCGTGCGGGTTGATAATGACATCGGGCTGCATGCCCGATTCAGAGAATGGCATATCGATCGCAGGCCACCTTTGTGAACATACACCCTTTTGTCCATGTCTCGACGAAAACTTGTCCCCAATAATCGGATTCCTAGCAACGCGTAACTTGACGGAAACAACCTGACACTCTTGATCTCCCGTATCATTCCCTGACGGCCGTTAGCGACCCCATCTCAGAATGGGTAGGATACCGAGAATCCTGACTTCCTCGACAAAGGCATCTTCGGGTCCAGGATAAGACTCAATCAAAGTCCGTTCCGAAATATCATCCCAATAAACAACAAGTGGATCTCCTTCCCTCAATAAAGTCCCCAAATACGGCAATCCATCATCATCAATTTTATCCTTCAACCGATCGGCGAAGTTCGGCTGGACCACTGGGCCAAATCCAAAATGATACAACACACTCTTCTCACCCAACTTGCGCTTCGCCTTTAAATCGACCACCTCGGTCTTGTAAATCGAACCATGGGCAAACCCCCGTTCAACAGAAGACTTGTTGAGAATCACCGCGTCGTCCATGTCGTACCCAGTATAACTTATGACTGCAACAATTGCATTCGTCCCATTCGGGTAATGATCCATTCCGTACTCGGTGTATAATTTAGTCCGGACAATGGGCGTTTGTCCCGTTTGTAAACGGTACATTTTACTGTCTGTGCGGTAGGAAATTGCGGTCCCTGGGGTTCCCATAGTTTGTTTACCCATTTGACATTGGTACATGTTTCTCGGAGAGGGGTTAAAGTCGGAGAAGGGAGTGAGATTGGCGACGATCGACAAGATGTTTGTTGGGTCGATTTCGACGTGGGTAGAATCGGCCCGGATATCGGCAGGTTTGATGGCGATAGACATGTAGACTTGTTCGAATGGGCCTATCCAGTCTTCCTTGTCCGTGGAGATATGTTTAACGGGACGAGTCATTCGGGCTTGTGTGGAAAAGAGATAGAGACCTGGATACTGGCCGCCATTGGATGTCGGGACATAACCGATTTCTAAGTCGAGAGGAATATTATATTCTCCGTTGACCTTCCAGAGACGAAGGACTTGAGCAACGTGTTTCGCAAGGGTGTCCGTGCACCATCCAATAATTCGTCCGTCGAGTTGCACGCAACTTACTTGCTTCGGCATGGGGTTATTCGCGGCGGGACTCACGCCAAGGGACATGATCAAGTTGGGGAGGAACGAGACGTCAGGCGCTTTTGTCGTGATTTTACATGTATGGGAAAGATGGTTTAAAAGACCACAGGGCGCCCCGTCGGGAGTATGGACGGGACAAATAAATCCCCAACTTTCGGGTAACAATTTTCGAACTGTCGTCGTGCGCAAAGTCGTGAAAAATGCTCCTCGATGAACAGCCCGGAAATGACTCAAATAGCTAGCAATCAGGGGACTTTGTCACATACTTATGAAGCATACCGTAAAAAGTTCAGTT
>Ga0335076_10008515_pt1 | contig 10359 bp, 7 predicted proteins | sample Lox_Sample_25_FD_206717 | JGI IMG/M metagenome (GOLD analysis project Ga0335076, IMG submission 206717) | Soil microbial communities from Loxahatchee National Wildlife Refuge, Florida, United States - Lox_Sample_2.5 | ecosystem: Environmental > Terrestrial > Soil > Wetlands | place: USA: Florida...
AGGCGGCGTAATACGGATAGGGCCAGCCGCCGTAATAGGGGTAGGGCGAGGGATAGGGCTGAGCCGCGCTCAGCGCTGTTGACGGCACGCTCTCGCCCTTGGCCGTCATGCACTGTACATAGCTCATGTCGTAGCTGCGCTGCAGCGAGGCGCCGGTATAGCCGGCAGCGCCGGCGCCGCTGGCGGTTCCGAGCACCAGGCCGCTGGCCGCGCCGATCGCGGCGCCCGCCGCCGCTCCGCCGGTCGCGGCACCGATGGCGGCGCCGGCGGCCGCGCCCAGCACGGTGCCGAGGGCGCCGCTGTTGACCAGGCTTTGGTTGGAAGCAGCGCCTGGCGAGGCGTTGTTGATCCGGTTCGCGGCGAACTCGCGGCAGATGGCATCGTCCTGCTGGAAATCGGCGAAGCTCTTGCCCTTCGCCGGCAGCACCATCACGGAGGGCCCCGCCGGCAAGGGCGCCGCGCAAGCGGCAAGAGACAGCGCTCCCAGGAATGCGGCAAACCCAGCGGCGCGCGGCATGGATATCTCCTCCTTGGCATGCCGGTAGACCTTGTAATGGTATGCAGCAATGGCGCCGTTGATCCACGTCAAAGTCGAAGAACGGCGTCATCATGCACCCGGCATCGGTGACCGGCAGCGCTAACCGGCTCCTGTTGACAGCTGCGTCTCGATGAAGCGTGCAAAGGCGCGGGCCTTGGTGCTGGCTTGCCGCCCCGTCGGAAACACCACCCAGAGATCGACCGGAGGCAACGACCAATTCTCGAGCACGGATCTGACCGCTCCGGATTTCAGCTCCGGCGCGAACATCCATTCGGAGGCGACCGCGAGGCCCAGATCGGCCAGCACCCCCTCGCGAACCCCTTCTGCGGCGCTGACGCGCAAGCGCCCGTTCACCGCGACCGAAGCTTCCGCACTGCCCTGCCGGAACGTCCAAGCGGTACCGCCGCCGCGCTGTTCGTAGATGACGGCCTGATGCGCGGCCAGGTCTGCAGGGGTTTGCGGTACGCCCATCGCCGCGAAATAGCGGGGCGTGCCGATCACGCGCCGTTCACTCTGTGCGATTTTGCGGGCGGTCAGCGTGGAGCCGGTGAGCTCGCCCATGCGCAGCGCGACGTCGATGCCGGCTTCGATCAGGTCGATGTTCCGATCGTCGAGAACGACATCCACGTCGAGCGCCGGATGTTCCGTCAAAAAGCGCGACAGGCGCGGTATGACGTGGAGGCGCGCGAAGGTCACCGCGGCGCAGATGCGCAACCGCCCCGACAACTTGGCCTCGGCGCCACGCGCGGCGATTTCCGCTTCTTCGGCCTTCTCGATCGAGCGTTTGGCGCGCTCATAGAAGTTGCGTCCCGCCTCGGTCGGCGTCAGTCCGCGGGTCGAGCGCAGCAGCAAGCGCACGCCGAGCCGATCCTCGAGCTGCGCGATCGTCTTGGAGACGGCGGGCTGGCCGATGCGGAGCTGCTTGGCCGCGGCGGAGAAAGAGCCAGCGTCGACCACGCGCACAAACGCTTCCATTGCCGCCAGGCGATCCATCGTCATTCCCCTCCGGAATGAACGATATCACCGCGGCGCGCCTACCGTAAATCAGGCGGAGCGGGCAACATCGTGTGTCTCTCCGCGCGACCGACGCCGCCCGCCCTTCGTGCCGAATTCCGGTCGGGAATATGGGCTAGTCGCTCGAGCTTCCTACCGAAGCCGTCCCGGGCGGTGCATCTCTCCCGGCAGGGCGGTCCGCCCGCGCCGTCCCTGCCTCGTGGTCAATCTTTCTCTGCCACAGGCCCGGCGTCAAAAGCGTTGACGTCTCGCAAGCATCTTGGTGATGCAGTTGGTGCGGTACACGGAGGAAGCTGATGTCTCAACCGGAGCGGCTGGAAGTCCTCATCCTTGGCAGTGGGCAAGGCGGCAAGCTGCTGGCCTGGCATTTGGCGCGATCGGGGCGGCGGACGGCGGTCGTGGAGCGCCGTTGGATCGGGGGTTCTTGTCCCAACATCGCCTGCATGCCCAGCAAGAACGAGGTCTGGAGCGCGCGGGTCGCGCATCTCGTGCGGCATGGGGCGCAGTTCGGCACCATGACCGGTCCCGCGACAATCGACATGGTGAAGGTTCGCCAGCGCAAGCGCGACATGGTCGAACGCGAGGTCGCCTTCCATCTCCAGAACTACAAGGCGAGCGGTGCCGAATTGATCATGGGGAGCGGGCGGTTCGTGTCGCCGAAAACCCTCGAGGTGCAGTTGAATGACGGCGGCACGCGGCTGCTGGCCGCCGACCAGGTTTTTCTGAACCTCGGCAGCCACGCGGCGATTCCCGAGATTCCGGGCCTCGCCGCCGCCCGGCCGCTGACCCATATCGAGGCGCTCGAGCTCGGTTATGTACCATCCCACCTGATCCTGCTCGGCGGCGGCTATGTCGGTCTTGAAATGGCCCAGGCCTATCGCCGCTTCGGCAGCCGCGTCACGGTCATCGAATCTTCGCCGCAGGTCTTGAGCCGGGAGGATCCGGACATTGCCCAGGCCATGCAGCGGATCCTTGGCGAGGAGGGCATTCAATTTCTGCTGGCGAGCCAGACCCTCGAGGTGCAGGGCCGATCCGGCGAGAAGGTCAGCCTGCGCGTGCGTACCCCCTCTGGCGAGCAGAAGATCGAGGGCAGCGACATCCTGGTGGCGGTGGGGCGCATTCCGAATACCGCCGGGATCGGGCTCGACGAAGCCAAGGTCCAGGTCGACGCGCGCGGCTATATCCGCGTCAACGAGCGGCTGGAGACGACGGCGCCCAATGTCTGGGCGATGGGCGAATGCGCCGGCAGCCCGCAATTCACTCATGCCTCCGTCGATGATTTTCGCATCATTCGCGACAATCTCGCCGGCGGGAAGCGCAGCACGCATGACCGGCTGGTGCCCTACTGCGTCTTCACCGATCCGCCGCTCGCCCATATCGGCCTCAGCGAGAGCGAGGCGCAGCGCCAGGGCATCAAAGCGCGAGTCGCGAAACTGCCGATGAGCGCCGTGCTGCGGACCGAGACCACGGACGAAAAGCAGGGCTTCATGAAGGTCCTCGTCGGCGGCGGCGACGAGCGCATTCTCGGCTTCACGATGATCGGCGCCGAAGCCGGCGAGGTCATGGCCGTCGTGCAAGCGGCGATGCTGGCGAACCTGCCCTATGCCAAGCTCCGCGAAGCCGTGATCGCGCATCTGACGATCGCCGAAGGGCTGGGCCCGCTGCTCTCGAACGTGCCGGCTTAACGGCGTGCCCTTCGGACCGGCGATGGCCGCTCGGGCGAGCCGGGCGCCATCGTCGCCGTCGAGCGGCGCGCGCGGAAATCGCGGGAGATAAATCGGCCGGGGCCGGCCATAATGGTCTCCGCCTGAAGCGACGGGAGCACCCGTCTGCCGGGTTCGGGAGGGGAACATGGCGCTGCTCATCGTCGATCTCGACAAATATATCGGCAACGCGAAGGCGTGGCGCGACACCCTCAGGGAGAAGATCCCCGAACTCGAAATTCGCCTGTGGCCCGAGGCGGGAGAGCTCAGGGATATCGAATACCTCGCTTTCATGCACCCCGATTTCGACGCGCTTCCCGCCTTCCCGCAGCTGAAAGCGATGTTCAGCCGCTCGGCCGGGGTGGACGGCTTCGTCCGGCATCCCAAACTGCCGAAGGTCCCGCTCGGCAAGATCGAACCGCCGGGCGGCGACCCCATGATGACGGAATATGTCGTCATGCATGTTCTGCGCTTTCACCGCGACATGCCGGCTTACCAGGCTGCTCAGGCCAATCGGGAGTGGCGCCGCGTACCGATTGTCCGACCCGAGCAGCGGCGCATCGGCTTCCTCGGCTATGGCATGATGGCGACAGCGCCGGCGCTGGTGCTGAAGTCGCTCGGCTTTCCGGTTTCGGCCTGGGTTCGAAGACCGCGCGAATGCGCCGAGATTCCGCTGTTTCACGGCAGCGCGCAGCTCGAACCGTTTCTCGCACAAACCGATATCGCTGTCTGCCTGTTGCCGCTGACGCGGGAGACGGAGGGCATCCTCTGCGCCCGTACCTTTTCGATGATGCCGAGAGGGGCGATGCTGGTGAATGTCGGACGTGGCAAGCATGTGGTGACTGAGGATCTGATCGCGGCGCTCGATGCGGGACAATTGTCCTACGCCGCCTTGGACGCGCTGTGGCCCGAGCCGCTGCCCCGGGAAAGTCCGCTCTGGTCGCATCCGAAAATCACCGTGATGCCCCATGTGGCGCGGCGGCCGACCGTGCTTCAGCTCGCGACCGAGATCGTCGCGAACATCCGCAGCCTCGAAGCGGGCGGCAGGCTGTTGCAGGAAGTCGACACGAATTTGGGATATTGAGCCCGTGACTCCGATCTCTTCTTCCGCCTTTCCCGTTCATCCGACCCGATATGGTTCCAGGCTACTTCCACATGTCCCGCATCCGCGCCGCGACATTCACCCGAATGGCCGATGGCGATGAGGGTGCAGCGCCTTGGCCGTTGCGGCCGGGCACGATCCGCTCGAAGAGCGACAGCATGCTGTCGGCGATGAACCGGCTGCGCATCGCCATGACGTAAGCATCGCCATGGCGATGCTGATGGCTGCGGAAGAAGCGCGTCGGCTGCACCAGATGCAGATGGTGCCGGGCACGGGTCATGGCGACATAGAGCAAGCGGCGCTCTTCTTCCACCTGCTCGCGGCTGCCCACCGCCATGTCGGAGGGGATGCAGCCATCGGTGACGTTGAGCAGGAACACGGCATCCCATTCCTGGCCCTTGGCCGAATGGATGGTCGACAGGATGAGGTAGTCTTCATCGAGCAGCGGCGGCCGCGCTTCGGCGCTGGTGGCTTCCGGCGGGTCCAGCGTCAGCTCGGTCAGGAAGGCGCCACGCGTCGCATAGGTGCCGGCAATCTGCTCGAGCTGATCGAGGTCGGCGCCGCGCGCGCCGACATTGTCGTGCAGGCGCTCGAGATGCGGCAGATACCAGCGGCGGACCAGCGCCATCTGCCCCGTCCAGGGGGTCGTCGCCCCGCGCAACCCCGACAGCAGGGCTGAGAGCTCCGGCCAGTACGGCGCGGCAGCGGACGGCGCCGGAAAATCCGCCAGCGCGGCGAAATCCCACCCCGCTTTCGAGAGCTGCGTCAGCGCCGTGCGCGCCGTCGCAGGGCCGACCCCCGGCAGCAATTGCAGGACGCGGAACGCGGCGACGGCGTCCCTCGGATTCTCGATCCAGCGCAGCACCGAGAGCATATCTTTGACATGCGCCGCCTCGAGGAATTTGAGGCCGCCATATTTGACGAAGGGAATGCCGCGGCGGGCGAGCGCGACTTCGAGCAAGTCGCTGTGGTGACCGGCGCGGAACAGCACCGCCTGCCGCTTCAAGTCGATTCCCGCCTCGCGGTGCTCCAGAATGCGCGCCACGACATACTCGACCTGTGCCGCTTCATCGGCGGCCACGACCAGCTGCGGCCGCTCGCCGGAGGGCCGATCGGAAAACAGCTGCTTGCGGAAGCCTTCGCCGGCCTGCTCGATGACGGCGTTGCAGGCGTGGAGGATCGGCTGCGTCGAGCGGTAGTTCTGCTCGAGCGCGACGATCTGTGCCGGCGGCGTGAATTGCTTCGGGAAGTCCAGGATGTTCCGCACCGTCGCCGCGCGAAACGAGTAGATCGACTGCGCATCGTCGCCGACGACCATCAGCCCGCGCCCGTCGGGCTTCAGGCGCAGCAGGATCCGCGCTTGCAGGGCGTTGGTGTCCTGATACTCATCGACCAGAACATGGTCGAAACGCGCGCCGACGAGCCGAGCGAGCGCGGGCTCCTCCATCATATGCGCCCAGTAGAGGAGGAGGTCGTCGTAATCCAGCACATTGTCGCGCTGCTTGGCGTCGACATAGCCGCCGAAAAGCCCTTTCAATTCCGCTTCCCATTCCGCGCACCACGGGAAGGCGCTCGCCAGCGTGTCGCTCAGCGGGCACTGCGCGTTGACCGTGTGCGAATAGATGGCAAGGCACGTATCCTTGCGCGGAAAGCGCGCCGCCTGCTGTGCGAGCCCGAGATCGCTGCGGACGAGATTGAGCAGGTCCGCCGCATCGGCGCGGTCGAGCACGGTGAAGGAGGGATCGAGACCGACGCTGTCGGCGTGCTCGCGCAGCAAGCGGTTGCCGATGGCATGAAAGGTGCCGGACCAGGCGATCTCGCCCCCGCGTGCCGCGGCGCCGGCTTTCCCCGCGCGTGCCGCCGCCAGGATGCGTTGCGCCCGGCCGGTCATCTCGGCGGCGGCGCGGCGCGTGAAGGTGAGCAGCAGAATGCGCTCGGGCAGGGTGCCGGCCAGAATCAGATTGGCGACGCGATGAGCGAGGGTATTGGTCTTCCCGGTCCCGGCGCCGGCGATGACGAGCAGCGGACCGGGCGCTTCAGCCGCGCCGCCGCCGATGCCGTACTCCACAGCTGCCCGCTGGCCGGGGTTCAATTCCATGGGGGGCGGGGCTCATCACTTGGCAAAGTTCTGTCTCCGTTCTCATATACCGAGCCCTCTGCCCGTGTCCACGCTGCGACCAGCCCTTCGCCAACCTGCGACGACCTGCCGCGAGTCGTCGATCGTCATTCCTTCGGCACCGGGCGCATAGTTGCGCGGCAAACATCAAGCCGGACGCCCGCCGTGACTGCGCCATGTGACGAACCTTCGCCGATCCTCGTCGAGATCATCCGCGGCGCGATGGTCGAGAGCTTTCACCGCGGCGCGGTCGCGGTGGTGGATGCCGCCGGCAAGGTCGCGCGTTCCGCGGGCGACGTGGATCGCCTTGTTTATCCCCGTTCCGCCCTGAAGCCGATCCAGGCCCTGCCGCTGATCGAGACCGGCGCGGCGGACGGAGTCGGCCTTGGGCCCGAGGAGCTGGCCCTGGCCTGCGCCTCCCACCGCGGCGAGCCCCCGCATATCGAGAAGGTCGCGGCGTGGCTCGCCAAGATCGGCCTCGGCGAAGCCGATCTCGAATGCGGCGTCCATCCGCCGCGGCACGAAGCATCCTATGCGGCATTGTTGCGTGCGGGCGGCGCGCCATCGCAGCTCCACAACAATTGCTCGGGCAAGCATGCCGGCTTCCTGACCACGGCGCTGTGGCGGCGCGAGCCGACCCACGGCTATATCGAGAGCGACCATCCGGTTCAGCGGCGCGTCGCTGAGACCGTTGGCGAGATGGCGGGCCTCGACCTCTCTCGGGCGCCGCGCGGCCGGGATGGCTGCGGCATTCCCGTGATCGCCCTGCCGCTGCGCGCTTTGGCAAGGGCGATGGCGCGGCTCGCCGATCCCTCAGGCCTGAGCCAGCAGCGGCGCACCACCGCCAAGCGGCTCCTCGACGCCATGGCCGCGGCGCCGCTCCTCGTCGACGGCAGCGGCGGCATGACGGCGACGCTGATGAGTGTTGCGGGCGCTGCCGTGCGCTTGAAGCCGGGTGCCGAAGGTGTGTTCGCTGCCGCGCTCCCGAGCCTCGGTTTGGGCGTCGCGCTCAAGATCGATGACGGCGGCGCCCGTGCGGCGGAGCTTGCCATGGCGACCGTGCTCGACCGGCTCGGCTGTTTCACGGCGGAGGCGCGTTCCGCCCTCGCGCCATTTCTCGCGCCGCCGCTCAAGACGGTCGCCGGCCGCGAGGCTGGCCGGCTGCAGCCAGCCGCGATGCTTCAGTCCTTGTGACCGCCCCCGGGCTGTAGATTCACCACAGAGACCCGGAAGAGACCCGGAGGTCACGGAGATCAGGTTCTCGGGCGCGCTCCGTGCACCCGGCCTTCGCTTCTCCGTGATCTCCGTGCCTCCGTGGTCGATCTTTTCCTGGTCGGGCATCACACCAGAGCGATCACCTCGTCACGAAACCGCTTCATCCGGTCGAGCGAGGCTTCGAGCGTCGCGCCGGCGAGGCTGAAATCGACGGCGGCGACGCCAAAATCGCGCAGCGTCCGGAGATCCTCGGCGATCTCCGCCGCGCTGCCGGCAAAGAGCCGGCGCTCGCCGTTCGCCATGCGCGGTTCGATAGCGCTGCCGTGCCGGGCGCAGCGATAGGCCAGCGTGATTTTCGAGGGATCGCGGCCGGCCTCGCCGGCCAGCGTGCGCAGCCGTTGGACGGCATCGCGGTAGCGCGTCAGCGTGTCGAGCGGAAAGCGCGGGTTGGAGCCGATGGGATACCAGCCGTCGCCGAGCCGGGCGGCGCGCCGCAGCGCCGGCGCGCTTTCGCCGCCGACCCAGAGCGGCGGATGCGGCTGCTGCTTCGGCTTCGGCGCGAAGACGATGTCGGCGAAGCGGACATAGCGCCCGTCGAAGCGCGGCGTCGCCATGGTCCAGAGCGCGCGGAACGCGCCGAGATACTCGTCGGTCACCGTGCCGCGCTCGGCGAAAGGCGGCGTGCCCAGCGCCGCGAATTCCTCGGCGAGCCAACCGGCGCCGCAGCCGACGGTCAGCCTGCCCTGAGACAGCAGATCGATCGTCGCCAGTATCTTGGCGGTGAGCACCGCCGGGCGATGCGGCACGACCATGACCGAGGTGACAAGCCGCAGCCGTGTGGTCCGGGCGGCGACGAAGGCCATGGTGGTGAGCTGCTCGTACCAGTCGCCGCGCGCCTGCGCCGGGAACTCGCCGGTATCGGCATAGGGGTAACGCGCCTGGATGTCATTCGGGATGACGATGTGGTCGCTGAAGGTCGCATGGCCGAAACCCATCGCCTCGCCCTCGACGGCAAGCCGCGCGATGGTCTCGGGCGTCGCCAGCGCGCCGCGCACCGGCATGTCGAAACCGATCAGCATCTCTTCGTTCCCTCCTTGCTATCAGCGCCGGCACATCACCGGTGCGGCGATGCGGGCATCATCTCGTGGATCGAGCGGCAATGCGCGACGAGATCGGCACGCGTCGCGATGAGGCGGCGCAGCGGGGTGTCGATCTCGAAGAAATGGATGTTGGCGATGAAGCCATAAAGGGCCGCATCCAGGCTGCACGGCGCCGGGCCGAACACAAAACCCTGTGCCGGAATGAGGCTGGCCAAAACCTCGAGGTCGGCGAGGCCGCGCTGATACGCCGCTTCGGGCTCGAACCGGCCGATGCCCTGGTAGTGGTAGCGTTTGAAGTTGTATTCGCGCGCTGCGTCCAAGGTCGCGGCGTCGGTGCTCGGATACTCGGCGAGAAAGGCGTCGCGAAAGCGCGGCCAGAAGCGCTCATCCTTCCAGCGCGAATACGACATCACCCAGTAGAGATCGTCGAGCGTCCGCCTGACCATCAGATGGGTATGGCGCTGCGCTGCCGTCAGCCCGTCGTCGATCGGCAAGCGATAGCGCTCAATCAGATGCGCGATGATGGCGTCGCTGTCGCCGATTTTCCGGTCGTCGTCGAGCAGATACGGCAACTGGCCGCGCGGCGCCTCGGCGGTGTCGACGATGTGCTCGTGCCGGAAGGCGAGACCGCACAGCCTCAGGAAGGCGAACACCTTCAGCCCATAGGGATTGTTGTCGGCGACGCCGAACAGACCAGGATATGAGAACAGCGTCAGCATCTCGCGTCCCTCCCGGACAGGGTGGAAGCGCCGATGATGTTAGCGATCCCGAAGTCTGCAATCCACCGCCGACGCCGCGCGCCGCGGTTTGATGGACTCGCGGGCGCCGGAGGCGCATCATCACGCAAAGGCGGCCAAAAGGGAGGAGGGCGGCGATGAAGGTCGGCATGGCGCTCAACATGTTGTGTCAGGAAGGGCGTTCCGACGCTGCCGTCGTGGCGGAACACATGGCGCTGGGTGATCTGGTCGAGCCGCTCGGTTTCGATTCACTTTTCGCGCTGGAACATCACTTCACCGGCTACGCCATGTCGCCGGCGCCGTGCCAGCTGCTCACCTATTACGCCGGCCGGACGAAGCGCATCATGCTCGGCACGGCGGTGATCGTGCTGCCTTGGCACGATCCGATCCGCGTCGCCGAGGAGATCGCGCTGCTCGACATCCTGTGCGGCGGACGCTGCCTCTTCGGCTTCGGCCGCGGCGCCGCCAGCGCCGAATATGCGGGGTTCCGTATCGATCAGGGCGAGGCTCGGCCCCGCTTCATCGAAGCGGCCAAAATCATCCGATTGGCGCTGAGCCAGGAGAGCTTCGAGTTTCGCGGCGACTACTTCCAGATTCCGCGCACGGCGATCCGGCCGCGGCCGATCTCGCACCCCGAGCAGCGCTTCTACGGCAGCGCCGTCAGCCCGGAATCCGTCGAGGTGCTGGCCCAGCTCGGCTTTTCCATGCTCGTCATCATGCAGAATGAATGGCCGAAAGCGGCGGCCGATGTCCATCGCTTCAATGCTCTTGCCGCGGCCCAGGGCTATCGGCCGCACCCGCCGATCATCCTCACCAATGTTTCCGTCGCCGAAA
>Ga0335076_10008516_pt1 | contig 10359 bp, 11 predicted proteins | sample Lox_Sample_25_FD_206717 | JGI IMG/M metagenome (GOLD analysis project Ga0335076, IMG submission 206717) | Soil microbial communities from Loxahatchee National Wildlife Refuge, Florida, United States - Lox_Sample_2.5 | ecosystem: Environmental > Terrestrial > Soil > Wetlands | place: USA...
CTGCGATCTATTCATCGTTCTAATCGGGCGCCTGCGTCAGGACCACATTGATCTCAATTCCTTCCTTGGACAAGCCGCCCATAGCTCTCCCTTTCTGCAGGCGCGCTCTCGAATCTGGAACGTCCTGCATCGCAGTCATGATGGCGGCGACAGTTCCAGCGACGGACGTCTTGACTTGCAGCGATAGGGTTTGGGTACCTCCTCGGCAGCTTGACCGGAAAATTATAATTTCCGGTTGACAATCCCCACCTTAGGTAGCACCTTCTAGCGGTCGCCAGCGTCTCGTTCGAAGACGGCGCGACCGCCATCCTTAAGTCGTCGATCAGGGAGGATCGTTTGACATGAGGACAACCCCGCTTGGCCCCCGCGGAGCACATTCGCGCGGCGGAGATGCCGCCCATCTTGAGGCAATGCCGTCACCGGCAGATGGGCGCCCGAATCCGAATGCCAAGATCGCGCTTACTCGCCTGCGGAGCGAGATCGATCAACGCGTGAAGGGACCGCCGTCGCCTGATTCCTTGAGCTTCCTCATTTCAGCAGTGCGCTCCATCGGAGGAATCAAGGGCGGCGCAAACCTGAAAGCGCGCATTGAGTGTCTGTATCACTGTGTCTGGCCTCTTGTTCAGGGTGGGTCGAATGCAGCAGCGATGTCCGCTTTGCGGCAGTTAGATCAGCTGAAGGGACGAAACGTCGATCCGTATTGGGCCAGAAAGATAGAGATGCTATTCGGCCTCGTTAATGCAGAGCTGGGGGATATCGCAGAGGCAGTATCGCGCTACTCAGTTGCGCTAAGGCTTGCGCGAGAGGCAGACGATGTCGTCGGTGAAATCTCCGTTCTGGTGAATCTTGGCTCTGCGCTGAACTACGGCGGCCTTTTCAAAGAAGCCATCTCGTGCTTATTGGCTGGGATCAATCTCTCAAGAACCGAGATTGCGGTACAAGAAGCGATTGAGTCCGGACTGGGGGGCACAGATTTGGAGTGTGTTGGGCTGACCAACCTCGCTCAGAGCTATCACTATGTAGAGGACAATGATCGGGCGTTTGAAGCGATCAGCCGCTGTCTGCGCTTATCCCCCGAGCCGCGCGACTCCTTTGCCTGCACCGCTCGAGTGACCCGAGAGTTTACGTTCGTAAGAATTGCTTTGGACTTGGGATTGATGAAACAGGCTCGCGAACACACTAGTTTGTGCACAGCCATTGCGAGGCGGGCGTCACAGAGAGGTGCGGCGGGTGCGGCGATCTGTGAGGGCCTTTGTGAAGTCTATGACGGGAACGTCGAGAAAGGGCTAGAGACTCTCGAGCGCGTACTAGATGAAACAAAGGACAGCGCTTCCATAAGATTGGATGCTCTCCTCGCTCTAGGCAACGCGGCCGGACAAATAAACGAGCCCGCTCTCGCACTCGCATACTTCGAACGAGTGTTCCAGCAAATCTGCAGCGCCCGCGAGAGCGGAGTTCGGGCGCTTCTTTCGAGTGCTAATTTGAGCATTGCTGGCGGCCTCGCGACGGAGGGAGACGACCTACGAAAGTTCCGACTCGCTCACGCTAGCCTTCGGGCGAAAGCCGCCGAAAGACGCTCTGACGACTTTCGTACAGAGACCCTGGAGCGACTCGCAATTACCGCAGACATTCGCGATGAGGAGTCCGGGGGGCACGGTTCGCGTGTTGGTCAACTCGCAGCACTGTTCGCCAAGGAACTCGGGTGGCCCAAAGATCAGTGTCACGCCCTGGATCTGGCGGGGCGACTGCACGACATCGGGAAGATCGGCCTGCCCGATCGGATCCTCTTGAAGAGCGAGAGCCTGCGTGAGGCTGAGCGCAGCTTTGTCGCCGCGCATACGAAGATCGGGGCTGAAATACTGGGCGACTCCCGAAGCGAGCCGCTGAAGATGGCGCGAGAGGTCGCCTGCTTCCACCACGAACGATGGGACGGACGAGGTTATCCGTTCGCCCTCGCCGGCGAGCGCATCCCCATGAGCGCGAGGATCGTTTCTCTCGCCGATGTCTTCGATGCGCTGACGCATGGCCGGCCGTACTCGCCGGCGTGGCCGTTCGATCGTGCGGTGGCCGAGATTCGCTCGAGAATCGGCCGGGAATTCGATCCCGATCTCGGCCCACGGTTCGTCGATTTCATCACTCGACTGCGCGCGCGCCACCCGAATCTGGACGACATCGCGGGGAGCTCGAACCAGAGCAGCACATTCACGGAAGCGCGCCAGCGCATTCAGCGCCTCCTGCGCTCCGAGAGGCCCGCAGCGGGGGATCCCGATTGACCCTCCCCCGGGAAAAAGCTAAAATATTCAGCTCTCTTCCCCGATAGCTCAGTTGGTAGAGCGACGGACTGTTAATCCGCAGGTCGCTGGTTCGAGCCCAGCTCGGGGAGCCACCCCAATTCCCTCCCGGCGGCATTGCTATCATCTGCGGATGAAGCGCATTGCCGCAATGCTCACCACCCTGGTCCTGTCTGCGAGCGCAGCATTCGCGGCGGACCCGCCCACGGTGTACATGGGCGAGCTCACCTGGACCGAGGTGCGCGACGCCATTCACGCGGGCAAGACCACGGTCATCATTCCCATCGGCGGCACCGAGCAGAACGGCCCGCACATGGCGCTCGACAAGCACAACTTGCGGGTTCGCTTCTTCTCGGGTCGGGTCGCAGCGGCGCTCGGCAACGCACTCGTGGCGCCGGTCCTCGCCTACACACCCGAAGGCAGCATCAATCCACCGACGGGGCACATGCGCTTTCCGGGGACCATCACGATTCCGGACGCGACCTTCGAGGAGATCCTCGTCTCGACGGCACGCGGCTATCGCTCGCAGGGATTCAGGGACGTGGTCTTCCTCGGCGATCATGGCGGATACCAGAAGCAGATCAGGAAGGCCGCCGAGAAGTTGAACCGCGAATGGGGCGGCACGCCCGCTCGCGCGCACGCCGTCGGGGAGTACTACGAGGCGGTCTCGAAGGAGTACGTCGCGGCCCTGAAGGCCCGGGGCTTCTCGGAGGAAGAGATCGGCCTCCATGCGGGCCTGGCGGACACGTCCCTCATGCTCGCGATCGACCCGTCGCTCGTGCGCACGGATCGCCTGAAGAGCGCGGCCCAGGACAAGGGCAACGGCGTGAACGGAGACCCGGCGCAGTCGTCGAGCTCGCTTGGCAAGATCGGCGTGGACCTCATCGTGAAGCGCACGGTGGAGGCGATCAAGCGCGAGACCGCGCACCAATAATCGTCGCCTCCCGAATGAAAAGGCCCGCCGAAGCGGGCCTTTCTCCTTGCGGTTGCCGAAGCGGCTAGTGCGCCGCGCCCGGTGCCGGCATGGGCAGGCTCGGCGCGCTGCCCGAGCTGCCGTTGCGAATGCGATCCAGGTCGTCCTTGCTGGCCGTCGCCACGCCGTCATCCGAAGCGGTATGCCTGCTCGGGATGTTGCTTCCCGTGCGGTAGGTACGCTCCTGCCACTCCTTGTTGTTCGCGTCCTTCACGTCGGACTCGACGCAGCCGGCGAGCAGCCCCGCGGCCACGGCGAGCAGAAGCAGTCTCTTCATTGTCCTCTCCACTGGTGTCCTTTGAAGGTAAGTCTATTCCCTAATGGTTGCAGATACAACAGCGGCCCCGGCGGGCCGAGCCTGTAAAATAGCACGTCCCATACCGGAGCCACGTGTAGTGAATGTACCACGCAATCGCTACTCATTTCCCGCCATTTCGTCCGCATTCCTTGTCTCGGCGTCGTTCGGCGTCTTTGCCCAGGGGCCGATCGATTCCATTCCGGGCATGCCGCCGGTGCCGGACCCGAAGAACCTCTACAGCGAGACCACCGCGGGCAAGCTCTCCGCCGCAGTGGCCGGCCACCTCGAGCGGATATATGTCCCGCACGTCACCTCCAACGACGTGTACGTGATCGACCCCAAGACGATGCAGGTCGTGGACAAATTCAAGGTGGGCCTGAATCCCCAGCACGTGGTCCCCGCCTGGGACTTGCAGACCTTGTGGGTCACCAACAACGCCGAAGGCACCACCAAGGGCGCGCTCACGCCCATCGATCCGAAGACCGGCAAGCCCGGCCCCAACGTCGCGGTCGACGATCCGTACAACATGTACTTCTCGCCCGACGGCAAGTCCGCCATCGTCGTCGCCGAAGCGTTGAAGCGCCTCGACTTCCGCGATCCGCACACGATGGCGTTGCAGTACTCGATCGCGACGCCCGGCTGCGGCGGCGTGAACCACGCCGACTTCTCGATCGACGGGCGCTACGCGATCTTCACGTGCGAATTCTCCGGCGGCCTCGCGAAGATCGACCTCGTCGATCGCAAGGTCGCGGGCTACCTCAGGCTGTCCAAGGGCGGCATGCCGCAGGACATCCGCGTCTCGCCCGATGGAAGCCGCTTCTACGTGGCCGACATGCACGCCGATGGCATCTTCGTGATCGACGGCGCCAGCTTCAAGGAAGTGGGTTTCGTCGCCACCGGCAAGGGCACGCACGGCTTGTACCCGAGCCGCGACGGCAAGAAGCTCTATGTCGCCAATCGCGGCTCGCATGCGATCCACGGCATGAAGGCGGGCCCGGGGAGCGTGTCGGTCGTGGACTTCGCCACCGAGAAGGTGGACGTGACGTGGCCCATTCCCGACGGCGGCAGTCCCGACATGGGCAACGTGAGCGCCGACGGCAAGACGCTCTGGCTCTCGGGCCGCTATGACAACGTGGTGTACGCGATCGACACCACCACGGGCGAGACGAAAGCGATCAAGGTCGGGCTCGAGCCCCACGGCCTGGCGGTGTGGCCGCAGCCGGGGCGCTATTCGCTCGGGCACACGGGCAACATGCGCTGACGGCGATGCGCGCCCTCCTCGCCTGCTTCTGCCTCGTGTGCGGCGTCGCGCTGGCGGCGGGCGATGTCGACAAAGGGCGCGAGCTCGTCGCCGAGAAGCATTGCGACGATTGCCACGCCAGCAAGACGCTGGGCGACGCGAAGGCGGTGTACCTTCGCAAGGACCGCAAGGTCACCACGCTCGCGAAGTTGAAGGCCCAGGTCGCGCTCTGCAACAGCGAGTTGAACCTCCAGATGTTCCCCGACGAGGAAGACGACGTCGTTGCGTTCCTCGACCGCGAGTACTACCACTTCAGCGCGCGAGCAGCTCCTTCTCCATCAACAGGTACGTCCCGTACGCATTGATGCGGTTGGCGGCGTCGAACGCGGGCACCTTCTCGAAGCGGCTCCAGTCTGTCTTCGCGTAGGCCTCCTCGAACGGCACGAAGTCGTCCACCGCCTTGCCCATCGCAGCGCGCAGGTAGACCAGGTAGTCGCGGGTGAGCGCGAGGTCCTTCCCGGGATCGCGCGAAAGCGCGCCGTGGCCGGTGATCATGATCCTGGGCTTCATCGCGAGGAGCTTGTCGATGCGCGCGAGCCACCGTTTGCTGTCGGCTCCGCCCACGAATGGGATGCGCCCCGCGAAGAGGATGTCGCCGCTGAAGAGCACGCCCTCCGAGGGCACGGCGACGATCACGTCCTCGGGCGAGTGCGCGGGACCCATGTGCTGGATCTCGAACCCGACTCCGCCCATCGTGAAGGACTCGGACTCGTCGATCCAGTGGTCGGCGCGGATGATCGGCATCGACTCGTCCACCCATGGGAAGAGATCCCTCGCCCGCTGTTCGCGCCGCTGCTCCGCCTCGCCGCCGTTCAGGTATTGGAGCGCCGCCTTCTGCGCCCAGATCTCCGCGCCTGCGTCCTTCAGCGCGACTACGCCGTAGAAGTGGTCCGCGTGGTAGTGCGTGAGGATCACGCGCCGGATCGGCTGCGATGTCACGCCGCGGATCGCCTGCACGAGCGCGTTGCCGAGTGCCGGTGTGCCGAGCGCATCGATCACGACCACGCCATCGTCGGTGACCACGAATCCCGCGTTCGAGTTGAAGCCCTCGTTTTCCGCGGATGCCACGCCGGGGCCGCCCTGCACGTAGTACACGCGGTCCGTCACTTTCGTCGCGACGACCTTCGACCGGATCGGCGGATAGTCGCGTGCGGCGGCCGCGGTGGCCAGCGCGAGGAAGAGTGCGAGGATCCAGCGACTCACGAGGCGATGCCGGAGTTGCCTTCGACGCCCACGAGCTTCGGCAGGTTGAGCTTCGGCGCCGCGATGCTCTTGCGATCGCGCAGGTATTTCACGATCACGTCCCAGATGGGCTCGCCCTGCGCACCTTCGGCAACCGGCGCCCAGCCCGCGACCTTGTAGGTCTTGCCGGCATCGATGGGCTTGCCGGCGAGGCGCATGTCGCTGATGCGCTTGCCCATCGTCTCGCCCGGCGTGCACGTGTACGTGAGGCCGCCCACGCGCACCATGTCGCCGCCCTGCTGGTAGTACGGATCCGGGTTGAAGAGGTTGTCGCAGACGTCCTCGAGGATCGTCTTGATCGTCTCGCCGGACATGTCCGCGAGCGTGGAGGTGGGATACGTGATCGCCGACCAATCCATCACGCGTTCCATGGTGATCGGATCGCCCGGCAGGATCGACGTGCCCCAGCGGAAGCCCGGCGAGAACGCGATCTCGGCGCCCTTCACCGCCATCAACGCGTCGAGGATCACCTGGTCGAGCGTGCCGTTGAAGTTGCCGCGGCGATAGAGCAGCGACTCGCTCGACGCGAGCTTTTCGGAGAGCTTCGCCTCGTGCGGCGCGCGCACTTTCGCGATATGGGCGGCCATGTCGCCGTCCGCCGGAATGAGATTGGCGAAGATGGGAAGCAGGCGGTAGTTGACGTCGCGAACGCGCCCGCCCTGCACGTCCATGTCGAGCACCGCGAGGAACTTGCCGTTGCTGCCCGCATTGGTGACGAGCGTGGTTCCGCCGGAGTTCTTCACCGGCACCGGCTTGGGGACGCCGTCATGGGTGTGCCCCCCGAGGATCACGTCGATTCCCGTGACGCGGGTCGCCATCTTGAGGTCCACGTCCATGCCGTTGTGCGAGAGCAGCACCACGGCCTTCGCGCCCTTCGCGCGAACCTCGTCGACCTGCTTCTGCAGCTCCTGCTCCTTCAGGCCGAAGGTCCAGTCGGCCACCATGTAGCGCGGATTGGCGATCGGCGTGTAAGGGAAGGCCTGGCCCACGATGCCCACTGCGACGCCGTTCACTTCGCGGATCGTGTACGGCTTGAAGACCGGATCGCCGAAATCGGCGGTAGCGATGTTCTGCGCGAGGAATTCGATCTTGCCCTTGAAGTCGTTGTCCACGACCTGCTTCACGCGGTCCTGGCCGTAGGTGAACTCCCAATGGCCCGTCATCACGTCGATGCCCAGCAGCTTCTGCGCATCGATCATGTCCTGGCCCTTGCTCCAGAGCGATGTGGCCGAGCCCTGCCAGGTGTCGCCGCCGTCGAGCAGCAGCGCGCCGGGCCGCGAGGCCCTGAGGCGCTTCACGAGCGTCGCGAGATGCGCAAACCCGCCCAGCTTTCCATATGCCGCCGCGAGTTTCTCGAATTCGAGATACGTGAGCGCGAAGGCCTCGCGCGATCCCGCCTTGATGCCGTAGTGGGAAAGGAACTTGTCGCCCACGATGTGCGGCGGCAGGTTCGCCGCGGCCGCCACGCCGAGATTCACGTTGGGCTCGCGGAAGTCGACCGGCAAGAGCTGCGCATGGCAATCGGTCATGTGCAGCAGGCTCACGTTGCCGAAGCGCGGCACCTCGTAGAACGCGTCGCCGTCGGCGGCGAGCGCCCTGTTCGAAGCGAGCGGCAGGCCGGAAGCGCTCGCGATGGCGAGGACGTGGAGGAACTCGCGGCGGTCCATCAGAACTCGAGGTCTTCGGCGATCGCCTTGAGACCCTCGTGCGCGCACAGATCGTCGTTCGCGGGGCCCGGCGCGCCGGAAACGCCGATCGCGCCGACGAGGGTCCCACCGGCGTCGATCGGCACGCCGCCGGCGATCGCCGCCACACCCGGCTGGTTGCGGATGCCGGCCGTGGGCCGCCCCGGCTGCAGCTCGCGGTCGAGCGCCGCGGTGTCCATCCTGAAGTTTGCCGCCGTCTGCGCCTTGCGCTGCGCGACCTCCACGGAACCGGGCGATGCAAAGCGATCGCGGATCAGCGCGACGGTCACGCCGCTTCGATCGACGACGGCCACGGTCACCTGGAACCCTTCGGCGCGGCACTTCTCCATCGCGCCCTTCGCGGCCTTGAGCGCCGCTTCGGGCGTGATCGCCTTCACGGTGAACGTGCCGCCCTCCGGCGTTGCGGCCGCCAGGGCATCGAACGCCGCGAGCGCGAGCATCGCGGCCGCGGCGCGTGCGATCACTTGTTCACCGGCGATTGCGGGTCCATGAGCAGCGCCGTCACGTCCTTGATCTGCTTCTCGGTGAGGATGCCCATGTGGCCGAAGCGCGGCATGTTCGAGCAAGCGGCGAAGGCTTCCGAGTTGTAGATCTTGGCGTAGGTGTACTTCTGCATCTCGGGCGTGAAGCCGCGATTCTTGCCGAAGTTGCGAAGCGAAGGCCCGATGGTGCCGAACGAGATCTCTTCCTTCGTGAGCTCGTGGCACGCATAGCAGTTCCCGCCCGAGGGCTCGTGCGGATTGTCGCTGAATTGCTTGCCCCGGCCCAGCTGGGCGATCTTCTCGCCGTTCTTCCAGTCGCCCATGTAGCCGTCGGACGGATACTTGATCGTGGCGAGCTGCTCCTTCTCGATGCGCGCGGCATCTTCCTTCGAAAGGCCCTGGCCGGCGGAGGCCGCGCTGCAGATGCGCTGCACGTCGTCCTGGTCCAGCCGGTCGAGGCCGGCCTGACCCAGCGCCTTGAAGGAGCCCTCGAGCACGGCCTTCACCTGGTCGTTGCCGGGCTCGGCGGGCGCGTTGGAGGCCATGTGGGCGCATCCCACCGCGGCGGCGAGCAGGATCGTTGCGGCAATCGCTTTCGTTGTCATGGATTCTCCCTCAGCGCTTGACGGCGGGCGCGTTGAGCACGACGCCGTTGGCGCTCTTCGCGAGGAACATCGTGAGCGCGATCGAGGCCGGCGATGCGTACTCGAGCTCCGGGAAGCGCTGCTGGCGGAAGCAGTCCTTGAGCCGCCACTGCATCGTGCGCACTTCCCCTTCCGAGACGCGATAGGCGGGCCACGTGCTGTAGGTCTTCTGCACGTCGGCCGTCTTCGTGAGGTTCGGAAGGTCCTGCAGGCGGATGCGTTTGCCGTCGGCGCCGTGGCAGGTCTCGCACGCGAAGTCGTGCGGGCCGCCGTGATAGAAGAAGATCTTGCGGCCGAGCTCGTAGGCCTCCATTTCCTTGGGGTGCGTGGCGGCCACGTTCATCTTCATGCCGCGCGATTGCGACACGATGTAGGCGACCAGCGCGTCCATCGGAACTTTCTTGCCCGGACCGCCGAACGGATTCTTCTTGGCTTCCTCCGGCGTGAAGCCCTGCAGCGTCACCATGCAGGTCACGAGGCGCGACTCGAGGTCCTCGACCTTGCCCGTGTCCTCGAAGTACTTCGGCAGCACGGTGTACACGCCCTTCACGACGCCGGCGCCAAGGCCCAGGTCGCATTTCTCGAGGGAGGCGTTCTTCGGCCCGCGCTTTTCCTTCCAGAGGTCCTCGCCGCGCGCTTCCCAGAGCTCCGCGGGATTGTCGTCGCCCAATGCCGCGCGGTACTTCTCGATCTCCTGGATCGCGGTGCTCTTCTCCTGCGCCGCGAGCGATCCCGCGCCCACGACGGCGGCGAGCAGCCACGCCGCTGCAACCTTCCGGTTCCGGTCCATGCTCCTCCTCGTTGTTCTGGGTGCTACCCCGCGACCGTCGCTTCGTCGGTGCGCTTGTCGCCGTGATTGTCGGTCCAGGTGATGACGACCTTGTCGCCGGGCTTCCCGCCGGAGAAACGGAACGAGAGGAACGGATTCTTCGATACCGCCGGTCCCCACTCCGCCGAAAGCACGATCCTGCCGTTCACGGTGGCCGTCACGTTCTGGATGAACCAGGCGGGGATCACCGCGCCCTTCGAGTCCTTGCGCTGGCCCGTCTCCATCTCGTGGGCCATCAGGACCTTCACCTCCACCTTGTCGCCGACCATCGCGGCGCGAATCTTCATCGGGTCTGCCACGTCAACCTCCGCATCCGCCGAGCGTGACCTTCACTTCCTTGCTCGTGTAGTAGTACTTCCCGTCGGCCTTCACCAGCGCGATCACGTTGGAGGTCTGGCCCATCTTGATGCGCGTGTTCACCCAGGGCTCGGTGCCCTCCGGGATGAAGAAGTTCGCCGCGAGGATGTTGGGATTCTTCTCGACCAGCAGCGCGATCGATTCCGTCTTCGGCAGCTTGCTCGCCACAGTGAACGGGACCACCGCGCCGTTTTCGGCGATGTCGGGCGAGGTCATCACGATGTCCTTGCTCTCGGT
>Ga0335076_10008517_pt1 | contig 10359 bp, 8 predicted proteins | sample Lox_Sample_25_FD_206717 | JGI IMG/M metagenome (GOLD analysis project Ga0335076, IMG submission 206717) | Soil microbial communities from Loxahatchee National Wildlife Refuge, Florida, United States - Lox_Sample_2.5 | ecosystem: Environmental > Terrestrial > Soil > Wetlands | place: USA: Florida...
ACCCGGGCGGCCGCGGGCACCGGCCGGCCCGCCGTCTCGTTCACGCCGATGCTGGCCCCGATGCCGCGCGGCATTCTGGCCACCTGCACCGCCCGGCTGGCCGGTGCCGCGGCCACCACGGCGGCCCTGCGGGCGGCCCTGGTCGGCGCCTACGCCGGCGAGCCGTTCGTCCATGTCCTCCCCGGGGACCGCTGGCCGACCACGGCGGCGACCGTTGGCTCCAACGCCGTTCACGTGCAGGCCGCCGCCGACGCCCATGCCGGCCGCGCCGTCGTGGTCGCCGCGCTGGATAACCTCGGCAAGGGCGCGGCCGGGCAGGCCGTGCAGGCGGCCAACCTCATGCTCGGCCTGCCCGAGACGGCGGGCCTGACCGGGCACGGAGTCGCGCCATGACGCCCGCGGGGCCTGCTGGCACGACCCCGGCACGACACACCTCGAGGAAGGCAGTCGCATGAGCGTCACCGCACCGCTGGGGTTCCGTGCGGCCGGGGTGGCGGCCGGGCTCAAGCCGTCCGGTGCCCGTGACGTCGCGGTGGTCGTCAACGACGGGCCATCCCGGGCCGCCGCCGCGGTATTCACCGCCAACCGGGTCAAGGCCGCGCCGGTGCTGTGGACGCAGCAGGTCGTGCGCGGGGGCCGGGTGCGGGCGGTGCTGCTCAACTCGGGCGGAGCCAACGCCTGCACTGGCCCGCTCGGCTTCACCGACACCCACACCAGCGCCGAACGCCTCGCGGCCGCGCTGGGCGATTCCGCGGGCGAGATGGCCATCTGCTCGACCGGGCTGATCGGCGAGCACCTGCCGATGGAGAGCCTGCTGGCCGGGGCGGGCGCCGCTATCGCCGAGGCCTCCCGCGTCGGCGGCCTGGCGGCCGCCGACGCCATCAGGACCACCGACACCGTGGCCAAGATCGCCTTTCAGCGGGCCGACGGCTACACGATCGGGGGCATGGCCAAGGGCGCGGGCATGATCGCGCCCACGCTCGCCACCATGCTGTGCGTCCTCACCACCGACGCCGACCTGGACGCCGCTGGTCTCGACAGCGCCCTCCGGGTGGCGACCCGGCTCACGTTCGACCGGCTCGATACCGACGGCTGCATGTCCACCAACGACACCGTGCTGCTGCTGGCCAGCGGCGCGGCCGGCGCCCGCCCGGCAGCCGGTGACTTCGCCCGCGTCCTCACCGAGGTCTGCGCCGACCTCGCCCGCCAGCTGCAGGCGGACGCCGAGGGCGCGAGCAAGGCGCTCGCGATCGAGGTGGTCGGGGCGGCCAGCGAGGACGACGCACTGGCGGCCGGCCGGGCGGTGGCCCGGTCCGCACTGGTCAAGTGCGCCATCGCCGGCGAGGACCCGAACTGGGGGAGGGTGCTTTCCGCCGTAGGTACCACCGAGGCGGTATTCGAGCCGGACCGGCTCAACGTGGCGATCAACGGGGTGTGGGTCTGCCGCCACGGCTGCGCCGGGGACGACAGATCCAAGGTGGACCTGCGGCCGCGGGACGTGACGATCACCATCGATCTGTCCGCGGGCCCGCACGCGGCGACCATCCGCACCACCGACCTGACGGCCGCCTACGTCCACGAGAACTCGGCCTACTCGACATGACGGATCCCGCGGTTCCGGCCCTGGATCCCCGCCCGTCGCCGGCCCGGCCAGCCCGGCCCGGCCCGGTCGCGGGGCAGCGCACCAATGCCGCGTCCGCCCTGGCCAAGGCGGCGACGCTGATCGAGGCCCTGCCGTGGCTGGACCGCTTCCACGGCCAGACCATCGTGATCAAGTACGGCGGCCACGCGATGACCGATGAGCCGCTCCGGCTCGCCTTCGCCCAGGACGTGGTGTTCCTCCGCTACGCCGGGCTGCGCCCCGTGGTGGTGCACGGCGGCGGCCCGCAGATCTCCGCCCACCTGGAACGGCTCGGGGTGGCCAGCACGTTCGCGGCCGGGCTGCGGGTGACCACCCCGGAAACGATGGACGTGGTCAGGATGGTGCTCACGGGCCAGGTCAACCGGGACGTGGTCGGGCTGATCAACCGGCACGGCCCGTTCGCCGTCGGCATGTCGGGGGAGGACGCGAACCTGTTCACCGCCAGCCGGCGGGCGGCCGTGGTGGACGGCGAGGCCGTCGACATCGGGCTGGTCGGGGAGATCGACGCGGTCGACGCGGCGGCGCTGCGGGTGCTGCTCGGCGACGGGCGGGTGCCGGTCGTCTCCAGCGTCGCACGCGGTGCCGGCGGCGAGATCTACAACGTCAACGCCGACACAGCGGCCGCAGCCCTGGCGGTGGCGCTCGGCGCCGCCAAGCTGGTGGTGCTGACCGACGTGGATGGCCTGTACGCGGACTGGCCAGCGGGTTCCGGCACGGGCCCGTCCGGCTCGCCAGCCGGCAACTGGGCGGCGCCCCCGCCGGCCGACGTGATCAGCACGCTGACGGCCGCCGGCCTGGAGCGGCTCCTGCCCAGCCTAAGCGCTGGCATGATCCCCAAGATGGAGGCGTGCCTGCGCGCGGTGCGCGGGGGGGTCCCGCAGGCACACGTGCTCGACGGCCGGCTGCCGCATTCGGTGCTGCTGGAGATCTTCACCGACTCCGGCATCGGCACGATGGTCATCCCGGATGGAGTGGGTCCGTGATCGCGCTGCTAGCTTGCGCGCCTCCGGCACGACCAAGCGATGTACTGGCTGGCGCGCCCCCGGCACGACGCACCGCGAGGGAGGCAGGCAGATGAGCGCCACCGGGCAGCTTCAGGCGCGGTTCGAGGCGGCGGTCATGGGCACCTACGGGGTGCCGCCGGTGGCGCTGGTGCGCGGCGAGGGCTGCCAGGTCTGGGACGCCGACGGCCGGGAATATACCGACCTCATCGCGGGCATCGCGGTCAGCTCGCTCGGCCACGCCCACCCGGCGGTCACCGAGGCGGTGACCCGCCAGGTGCACGCGATCGCCCACACCTCCAACCTGTTCCTGCACGAGGGCGAGATCGCGCTCGCCGAGCGGCTGCTCGGCCTGCTCGCCACCGACGGCCGGGTGTTCTTCACGAACTCGGGCACCGAGGCCAACGAGGCGGCGCTCAAGCTGGTCCGCCGCCACCAGAGCCCGTCCCGCCCGGTCATCGTCGCCGCGGAGGGTGGCTTTCACGGCCGGACCATGGGCTCACTCGCGCTTACCGGCAAGGAGTCGATACGCCAGCCGTTCGGCCCCTTCGGGGTGGAGGTCCGTTTTGTCCCGTACGGGGACGCTGGCGCGCTCGCGGAGGCCGTCGGGCCGGACTGCGCGGCCGTTTTCATCGAGCCCGGTCAGGGGGAGGCGGGAGTGGTGCCCGCGCCCGCCGGGTACCTGCGCGCGGCGCGGCAGGCGTGTGACGCGGCAGGCGCGCTGCTGGTGATCGACGAGATCCAAAGCGGGATCGGGCGCACCGGCGCCTGGTTCGCCCATCAGGCGGACGGGGTGGTGCCGGACGTGCTCACCCTGGCCAAGGGACTGGGCGGCGGCCTGCCGATCGGCGCCTGCATCGGGCTCGGCGCGGCCGGCCACGCGCTCCGCAAGGGCGACCACGGCAGCACGTTCGGGGGCAACCCGGTGGCGTGCGCGGCGGCGCTCGCGGTGCTCGCCACCATCGAGTCCGACGGCCTGCTCGGACATGCCGCGGCCGTGGGCGGGCGGCTCGCGTCGGGTCTGGCCGCGCCGGCGCTGCCCCTGCTGCGTGGGGTGAGGGGGCGGGGTCTGTGGCTCGCCGCGCTGCTGGACCAGCCCGCGGCCGCCGTGGTGGAGGCCGCCTGCCGCCAGGCCGGGTTCCTGGTCAACGCCGTGCAGCCGGACGCGATCCGGCTCGCGCCGCCGCTCATCCTCGGCGCCGATCAGGCGGAGGACTTCCTGGCCGCATGGCCGGCCATCCTGGCCCAGGCGGCCAGAGCCACCGCGGCCCAGCCGACCGGAACCGCCCCGGCCGGAACCGCCCCGGCCCGGGCCACCGGATCCCTCACTCAGGAGGCGTGATGTCACGTCATTACCTTCGCGGCCACGGTCTGCTGGATCTAGCCGGTGCCGCGCGGGCGGCCCGGTCCGGCCACCGCCCGCTGGCCTGGCGGGAGCGTCCGGCATGAGCGCGGTGAGCCCGGTGACCAAGGCGGCGCGGCAGGCGCAGATCGCCGACATCCTGACCCACGCCCGGGTGCGGTCGCAGGAGGAACTCGCCGAACTGCTGGCCCAGCGCGGGGTCAAGGTCGCCCAGGCGACCCTCTCGCGTGACCTGGAGGACCTGGGCGCGGTACGGGTGCGCGGCGCGGGCGGCGTGCTCGTGTACGCGCTGCCCGGCGACCCGGGCGGCCCGGGCTCCTGGCCCGGCGGCGTGGCGCCCGCGGGCAGCTGGCCTGACCTCTGGCCCGGCGGGGGCGATGACGGCGCCACCGGCGCGCTGCCACGGATCGCGGCCCTGCTGGTGAGCGCCGAGGCCAGCGCCAACCTGGTGGTGCTGCGCACGCCGGCGGGCGGGGCCCAGCTGCTCGCCTCTGCCATCGACCACGCGGGGTGGGCGTCCATCCTCGGCACGGTCGCCGGCGACGACACCGTTCTGGTCATCACCCGGGATCCGGCCGGCGGGGAGCAGGTGGCGCAGGCGCTGCTCCGGCTGGCGGAGCGGCGGGCAGAGCGGAATTTACCGAAGGCCGTCAGCGCGGAGGGGCAAGAACCGCTGCCTCCCGCACCGCAGACAGCGCCGGGAACCCCGGCGCGACAGACATCAAGGGGATAGGTCAATGACAAAGCGCGTAGTGCTCGCGTATTCGGGCGGCCTGGACACGTCGGTCGCCATCGGCTGGATCGCCGAGGAGACAGGCGCCGAGGTGATCGCGGTCGCGGTCGACGTCGGCCAGGGCGGCGAGGACATGGCCGTAATCCGCGACCGGGCCCTCGCCTGCGGCGCCGTCGCCGCCGAGGTGGTGGACGCGCGGGAGGAGTTCGCGGTCGGCTACTGCCTGCCCGCGCTGGCGGCCAACGCGCTCTACATGAACCGCTATCCGCTGGTCTCGGCGCTCTCGCGGCCGCTGATCGCCGGGCACCTGGCCCGGGTGGCCCGCGAGCAGGGCGCCGACGCGGTGGCGCACGGCTGCACCGGTAAGGGCAACGACCAGGTGCGGTTCGAGGTCGGGCTGGCCAGCCTCGCCCCGGAGGTCAAGGTGCTCGCGCCGGTCCGGGACTCCGGCATGACCAGGGACAAGGCGATCGCGTTCGCGGAGGAGAAGGGGCTGCCGGTCAACGTGACGTCCCGGTCGCCGTACTCGATCGACCAGAACCTGTGGGGCCGTAGCTGCGAGACCGGGCACCTGGAGGACATCTGGGAGGCGCCCCATGACGACGTCTGGAGCTACACCGCCGACCCCGGCGTGCCGCGGGACCCCGACGAGCTGGTGATCAGCTTCGCCGACGGCGCCCCGGCCGCGATCGACGGCAGGCCCCTCTCACCGCTGGCCATCATCACCGAGCTGAACGGCCGCGCCGGGGCGCAGGGGGTGGGCCGGGTGGACATGGTCGAGGACCGGCTGGTCGGGATCAAGAGCCGTGAGATCTACGAGGCGCCGGGCGCCATCGCCCTCATCACGGCGCACTCCGAGCTCGAGAGCGTGTGCATGGAACTCGACCTGGCCCGGTTCAAGCGGTCGGTGGAGCAGCGGTGGATCGAGCTGGTCTACGACGGGCTGTGGTTCTCGCCTCTCAAGGCCGCCCTCGACGCGTTCCTCGCGCAGGCGTCCCGCCACGTGACCGGCGACATCCGGCTGCGGCTGCACGGCGGCCAGGCGGTGGTGACCGGCCGGCGCAGCCCGGTTTCGCTGTATGACTATGGGCTGGCCACCTACGATACGGGTGACACCTTCGACCAGTCGCTGGCCAAGGGGTTCGTCGAGCTGTGGGGGCTGCCCAGCAAGGTCGCCGCGCTGCGGGACCGCCGGGCGGGAGACTGACCCGCCCGCCCGACGTCCCCGGCCACCCCGCCCCGTGGAGCCGTCTGTCATGGCGGCGATGACAATCACGCGTGGGCGGCCGGGCCTGGTTTCCAGGTTCGTGGTTGTTCTCATGTGTGAGCCGCACATGACCCGCCACGATCATGGGGGTGACAGTGCGTGCCGCCACGGTGGCGTCCACTGGTGGCTGGGAACATCGATCGGCGGAGAGGAACCCGGTGGCAGAACAGGAGCGCAAGCCGACGCGGCTGTGGGGAGGCCGGTTCGAGGCCGGCCCGGCGGAGGCGCTCACCCGGCTATCGGTCAGCGTCCAGTTCGACTGGCGGCTGGCCCCCTATGACCTGCTCGCTTCCACGGCGCACGCGCGGGTGCTGCACCAGGCCGGGCTGCTGGACGACGGCGAGCTGGCCCGGCTGCTGGCCGCCCTGGACAGCCTGTCCCGGGCCTGCCAGAGCGGCGAGTTCCGCCCCGCCGCCGCCGACGAGGACGTGCACACCGCGCTCGAGCGCGGCCTGCTGGAGCGGGTCGGCTCGCTCGGCGGCAAGCTGCGGGCCGGCCGCAGCCGCAACGACCAGATCGCCACCGACCTGCGCCTGTACCTGCGCGACCGGGTACGGCTCATCGTCTCGCGGGTGGCCGAGCTGCAGACGGCGCTGCTCGCGCAGGCCGCCGAGCACGTGGAGACCCCGGTGCCGGGCATGACCCACCTCCAGCACGCACAGCCGGTGGTCTTCGCCCATCAGCTGCTCGCCCACGCGCACGCTTTCAGCCGCGACATCAGCCGGCTGCGGGACTGGGACGCCCGGGCCGCGGTGTCCCCGCTCGGCGCGGGTGCCCTGGCCGGGTCCTCGCTGCCGCTGGACCCCGAGGCGGTCGCCGCCGAGCTCGGCTTCGACAGCGCCGCGCCGAACTCGATGGACGCGGTGAGCGACCGGGACTTCGCGGCCGAGTTCTGCTTCGCCGCCGCGCTGCTCGGGGTTCACCTGTCCCGGCTCGGCGAGGAGATCGTGCTGTGGTCCTCGCAGGAGTTCGGCTGGGTGGAGATCGACGACGCCTACGCCACCGGCTCGTCGATCATGCCGCAAAAAAAGAATCCCGACGTGGCGGAGCTGGCGCGGGGGAAGGCGGGCCGGCTGATCGGCGGCCTCACCGCGCTGCTCACCACGCTCAAGGGGCTGCCGCTCACCTACAACCGGGACCTGCAGGAGGACAAGGAGCCGGTCTTCGACGCGGTGGACACGCTGCTGGTTGTCCTGCCCGCGCTGGCCGGCCTGGTGGGCACGCTCCGCGTTCGTGCCGGGCGGATGGCGGCGGGCGCGAGCACCGGCTTCGCGCTCGCCACCGACCTGGCCGAGTTCCTCGTCCGCCGGGGCGTCCCCTTCCGCGAGGCGCACGAGGTGGTCGGGCACCTGGTCGTGTGGTGCCAGGTGCACGATTGCGACCTGCCCGACGTGAGTGACGAGGATCTGGCCAAGATTTCCCCCCACCTGACCCCGGACGTGCGGGAGGTGCTGTCGGTGACGGGCGCGCTGGCGGCGCGCAAGGCGTACGGGGGGACCGCGCCCGAGCGGGTCGCGGAGCAGCTCGCCGCGCTGCGCGCGGTGGTCGACGAGGACGCCGCCTGGGCGGCGGCGTGACCGGCAGCGATCGCGCGGCGGGCACCCGGGCTGACCGGCCCGCCGGCGGCCCGGTACCGGTGCTCCCTCGCGCGTTCTTCGCCGCGCACGCGCTCGAGGTGGCCCCCGGGCTGCTGGGCTGCGTGCTGGAGCACGAGACCGGCGAGGGGCTGGTGGCGGTGATGCTGACGGAGGTCGAGGCGTACGAGGGTGCGGCCGACCCCGCCTCGCACGCCTTCCGCGGCCGGACCAGCCGGAACGCGGTCATGTTCGGCGAGCCAGGGCACGCGTACGTCTACTTCACCTACGGCATGCATTTCTGCGTGAACATGGTCTGCCAGCCGGCCGGGACCGCATCCGCCGTGCTGCTGAGGGCCGGCCGCGTGACCGACGGCATCCCGCTCGCGGAGGCCCGGCGTGTGGCGGGCCGCAACGGCGCCAGGCCGGTCGCCGAGCACGATCTGGCCCGCGGCCCGGCCCGGCTCTGCCAGGCGCTCGCGATCGACCGCCGCCTGGACGGCGCCGACGTGTGTGACCCGGCCTCGCCGCTGCGGATCCGGCCGTCCGTCCGGGCCGGTTCCGGCGGTGCGGTTCCGGATGTCAGCCAGGGCCCGCGGGTGGGTATCAGCGCGGCCGCCGATCGTCCCTGGCGGTTCTGGCTGACCGGCGACCCCACGGTCTCCCCGTACCGCCCGTACGTGCCCCGGGCCCGGCCGAAACCGGTTTCCTCCCCGGCCGCCGAAGATGAAACGATGCGGGGTTGACGTTCCCTGTGCGGAGGTACTGCTGGTGACCGACATCCTGGACGAGCTCAGCTGGCGGGGACTGCTGGCGCTCTCCACCGACCTTGACGAGCTGCGTGCGGCGCTGGTTTCCGGCCGGGTCACCTTCTACGGGGGGTTCGACCCGACCGCGGCTGGGCTGCATATCGGCAACCTGGTCCTGCTGCTGACCATGCGCCGCCTGCAGCTGGCCGGGCACCGGCCCATCGGCCTGGTCGGCGGGGCGACCGGCCTGATCGGCGATCCCAGCGGCAAGTCGGAGGAGCGGTCGCTCAACCCGCGGGAGACGGTAGCGGCCTGGGTGGAACGCATCCGGGCCGAGGTGGCCCGGTTCCTTGACTTCGACCCGGGACCGGCCGGCGCCGTGATGGTCAGCAACCTGGACTGGACCGAGCAGCTTTCCGCCCTGGACTTCCTGCGCGATATCGGCAAGCACTTCCCGGTCAACCGGATGCTGGCCCGCGAGTCGGTCAAGGCCAGGCTGGAGGCGGGCGGGATCAGCTACACCGAGTTCAGCTACCAGATCCTGCAGGCCTACGACTACCTGGAGCTGTACCGCCGCTACGGGTGCACGCTGCAGCTGGGCGGCAGCGATCAGTGGGGGAACCTGGTCGCCGGCGTGGACCTCATCAAGCGGACCGAGGGGGCGTCCGTGCACGCCCTGGCGACGCCGCTGATCACCAGGCCGGACGGGACCAAGTACGGCAAGACCGAGGGCGGGGCGATCTGGCTGAGCCCGGACTTGATGAGCCCCTACGCGTTCTACCAGTTCTGGATCAACCGGAGCGACGCCGAGGTCGGCGGCCTGCTCAGGGTCTTCACGTTCCGGACCAGGGAAGAGATCGAGGCACTGGAGCTGGAGGCACGGGACAGGCCCGCCGCCCGCACGGCACAGCACGTGCTCGCCGAGGATGTGACCACCCTGGTGCACGGGGCGGAGGAGACCGCCAAGGCGGTGGCGGCGAGCAGGGCGCTGTTCGGCCAGGGGGAACTCGCCGACCTGGACGAGCCGACGCTGGCCGCGGCGCTGGCGGAAGTCCCGTCGATGGAGATCAAGCCCACCCCATCGGGACTTCCCAAGGTGGTGGATCTGATGGCCGGTACCGGGATCGTCACGAGCAAGTCCGCCGCCCGGCGGGCGATCGCCGAGGGCGGCGCCTACCTCAACAACCGGAAGGTGCTGACCGAGGAGGCCGAACCGGACCGGGACGACCTGCTGTACGGCAGGTTTCTCGTGCTCCGCCGGGGCAAGCGCACCGTGGGCGGGGTGAAGGTCGTCAGCGGCTGACCCGGCCGCCCCGGCCGCCCCGGCCGGGGCGGTCTGGGTGAGCTGAGCGGGCCGGGCCGGGCGGCCACCGGCCGCTGGCCAGGCCATGGGCCGCCTCCCGATCGCCCGTGACGCATGAGGCTGCTGTGCACAGGCTGCCGATTTGACGGGACCGGTTTTGCTGTTTAGTGTTTCCTCTGCTCCACCGGGATTACTTCGGCCGCTGGGCCGGTTGTTACCCGAGGAGCCAGCTACCAGGTCCTCGCTCGACGCCGTTTCGTCTTGGGTCGGTCCGGGCAGGGGGTATGCTGGATAGACAGCAAGCTACCGAGCAACGTCAGCCGAGTGAAACAGGTTGACGGGGCTCCAACTTGCAGGTAAGTTAGCAGGGTTGCCCCCGATCCAGGCGAAAGCCTTGGTGACGGTGCGCGTCCGCTCCTTGAGAACTCAACAGCGTGCTAAAAGCCAGTGCACAAGCACAACAACCCCGTCAGTGAGGGCTGAGCCGGCAACGGCCCACCACCTCACTACGGATGCCAAGATCGCCTTGATAGCCGGGTTAACCGGCCCTCGGGGCACTCTTTATGTCAGCAGCCCGCTGGCCGGGCCCGAGGTCCGGCCGAGCGGTTGCATATAGACATCAACGGAGAGTTTGATCCTGGCTCAGGACGAACGCTGGCGGCGTGCTTAACACATGCAAGTCGAGCGGAAAGGCCCTTCGGGGTACTCGAGCGGCGAACGGGTGAGT
>Ga0335076_10008519_pt1 | contig 10358 bp, 9 predicted proteins | sample Lox_Sample_25_FD_206717 | JGI IMG/M metagenome (GOLD analysis project Ga0335076, IMG submission 206717) | Soil microbial communities from Loxahatchee National Wildlife Refuge, Florida, United States - Lox_Sample_2.5 | ecosystem: Environmental > Terrestrial > Soil > Wetlands | place: USA: Florida...
AGTCCAACGACCCCGCGGTGGCGCAGCGCGTGTGGGATCTGAGCGAGCAGTGGCTCGAGCGCGCCGGGCCGATGCCGGCGTGGCCGTAGACACCGACGCGTCGCGGCGAGCGTTCGAGCGATCGCGCGGTCTTCGATCTACGGTCGGTTCCGGACTCCGCTGATCAACCGCGCAGCGGCTTCACGACGCCGTCGGCGAAGAGCCGCATCGACGCCATGACTTCCGCGTGCGTCAGATCGCCCCAGGCGAACGCGCCGACGAAGTAGTCGATACCTGATTCCGCCCGTAGCGCCTCGACATGCGCGCGTACCGAGTCCGGCGTGTCGGCGAGCAGCACCTGCGCGCCGATCGCGAGATCGAAGTTGCCTTTGAGGCTCGGCGACATGATCGGTTCGGTGCCGTGCGCGCGCCAAAGTTTCGAGAGGTTTTCGTCGTAGCGTTGCCAGGCGCCGCGGGCGCGCGCGTGCGCCGCTTCGCGCGTCGGCGCGACGTAGATGTGGCGCGTCGCGCCGATCGTCGGCGTCGCGACGCCGGGGTTCCAATCGACGGTCGCGGCGGCGACGAGTTCGCGATAGCGCGCGGCCTGCGCCTTCACCGCCGGGATCGGTCCACCGACGACCGTATTGAGGCGATGGACGCCGGCGAATTCGATGTTGCCCGGATACCACAACGGCGGATGCGGTTTCTGCAATGGCGTGAGCACCATCGGCAGCCCTTCGAACCGGTGGAATTCGCCCGCGTGCGACAACTGCTCGCGCGTTAGGCCGTTGCGCAGGATCTCGATCGCTTCGAGCGTGCGCGGCATCGCTTGCTCGTCGGCGTGACCCCACAGCCGGTGTTCGATCGGCGAGATCCCCTTGCCGACGCCGAGGTCGAGCCGGCCGCGGGTCAGGTGGTCGAGCGCGCACACTTCTTCGACGAAGCGCACCGGGTGATAGAACGGCAACAGCGATACGAGCGTACCGAGTCGGATGCGCTCCGTGCGCTGCGACGCTGCAGCGAGGAAGACGGTTCCGGACGGCGCCGCGTCGAGCGGCGTGAAGTGGTGCTCGGCCTTGTGGTAACGGGCGAACCCGGCCGCGTCGGCGAACTCGAGCATTTGCAAACGCTGTTCGTACAGCGTCGCGAGGTCGGCGTCGCGCCGCTCCATGTGATCGAAAATGCCGAATTGCATCGTGCCTCCCGTTCGTTCGCGGACCCAACGACACTCGTTTGGCAGGCCAGCGTTTCTTGATCTCCCCGTACCCGCACAATCTAATGCAGAGGTGTCGATCATGGCGATGCACCGATGTTGCGAACACCGTCCGGCAAACCGCGCGCCCGCGCGCTCGGCATTCCGTTCGCCGGCGCGCCCGGCGAACTCAACGCGATCACCGACGTCGCCGGCATCGAGGTCGGCTACTCGACGCTGATCCAAGGCAGCGGCGCTCGCGTCGTCGGACGCGGTCCCGTGCGAACGGGCGTGACCGCGATCCTGCCGCGGGGCCGTGCCCGCGCCGCGTCGTCGGTGCTCGCCGGCTACTTCAGCTTGAACGGCAACGGCGAGTTGACCGGCTGCCATTGGGTCGAAGAGTCGGGCCGCTGCGAAGGTCCGATCTGCATTACCAACACGCACTCGTGCGGGACCGTGCGCGATGCGACGATCAAGTGGCTCGTCGAACGCACCGGCGGCATCGGCCAGTGGGCGCTGCCGGTCACCGGTGAAACGTTCGACGGATATCTGAACGACATCAACGGTTTCCACGTGCGCGACGAGCACGTGTTCGCGGCGCTCGACGGTGCGCGCGGCGGCGCGATCGAGGAGGGCAGCGTCGGCGGCGGCACCGGCATGATCTGCTACGGCTTCAAGGGCGGTTCCGGGACCGCATCACGCGTGGTCGAGTTCGCCGGGCGCGCATATCGCGTCGGCGCATTCGTGCAATCGAACTTCGGCCGCCGCGAACAATTGACGATCGGCGGCGTCGCCGTCGGCGCGGCGTTGAAGGATTGGCAACCCGATCCGCGGCCGGCCGAGGCGGGCTCGATCATCGCGATCGTCGCAACGGATGCGCCGTTGCTGTCGCATCAGTTGAAACGCCTCGCGCGCCGCATCGGTTTGGGCGTCGGCCGCGCCGGCGCGATTTCGGGTCACGGTTCCGGCGACATCTTCCTCGCGTTTTCGACGGCGAACGCGCAGGCGCTCGACGATTCGGAGCAACTCGCACGCGCCGAATTCGTGCCGGACCCGCACTTGAATCCGTTCTTCGAAGCGGTGATCCAGGCGATCGACGAAGCGGTGATCGACAGCATGATCGCCAACGAGACGATGCAGGGGTGCGACGATCACGTCGTACACGCGCTGCCGCACGGCGAAGTACGGCGGCTGCTCGGGCTTGGGACGTCCTAACGAATCAGTTGGGCGGATGTCCGGCGAGTCGATCGCGAACTGCGTCAAACGACGCGCAGTGCGTTCGCGACCGACGTGCGCGCCGCCCGAATCGCCGGGAACAATCCCCCGATGAGGCCGATCACCGCGGCCCAGACGATGCCGAGCGCGATCAGCGGTGCGCCGACGTGCAGGCGCAACGCGACTTGGCCCAACGATCCGCCGGTGCTGAACGTGCTGCCGTTGAACAGAATCCACGCGATGGCGCCGCCGAACAGCGCGCCGGCGAGCGCGAGCGCTTGTGCTTCGACCAATACCGACACGACGACCGGCCACGAGCCGAAGCCCACGGCGCGTAAGGTCGCGATTTCCACCGTGCGCGCGCTGACCGCGGAATACATCGTGTTGAGCGCCCCGAACAGCGCGCCGATCGCCATGATCGCGCCGACGGTGTTGGCGACGATGCCGAGCAGCGTCGCGATGCCTTTCGACTGACCTTCGTAGTATTCGGTCTCGCGCTGCACGTCGACCTTCAGCGTCGGGTCTTGCAGCAGCGCCTGCTTGAACGCCTCGAACGATTGCGGTGATTCGAGCGCGACCGTCACGCCGCTGAACACGGTGCGATTCGCCGCCGACATCAGCGTCTCGGCGTCGGTCAGCACTTCCGATTCGTGTACGTCGCCGTGGGATTCGAAGCGTCCGACGACGGTCCAGTCGCCGTTGTAGAACTTCGCGACGTCGCCGATGTTCATGTGCGCGAACTGATCGCGCGCGGATTTGCCGACGACGATTTCGTGCAAGCCGGGCTTGAACATCCGCCCCTCGACGAGCGTGATCTCCGGCCGCACGTCGGCCGCGACTGCCGTGACGCCGCGTACCGACAACGCGCTCGGCTGACCGTCGCTCGCGCGCGGCAGGTTCACCGACAACAACGCTTCCGGCGAGATCGCGAACTTGCCGTTCGGTGTGCGGGCGATGCCCGGTGCCGCTTCGATCGCGATCAAATCGTCGCGCGTGATGGTCGACAGTCCTTCGGCGAGCGCGCCGCCGCGCAGCACGATGGCGCGGTCAGGGCGACCGGCGCTCGCGATCGTCGACTGCAGGCCGGTCGACATCGCGAGCACCGTGACGAGCACCGCGACGACACCGGCGATGCCGACGCAAATGACGAGCGAAGTACCGACGCGCTGCGGGATGCTGCGTAGGTTGATCGCGGTGATGGCGGCGGCTTGGCGTAGCGAACTCATGTCAGCGTCCCGCCAACGCGTCGACGATCGTGAGGCGTCGCGCTCGCAGCGCCGGAAACAACGCGCTCAGTGCGGCCAACGCGATCGCAATCGCGAAGCCGGCGACCCACACGATGCCGGGGAGCGGAATCGGCCCGATGATTTGCAGCGCGCCGAAGATGCGCGGAAACGACACGGCTGCGAGGGTGAGGCCGAGCGCGGCAGCGATGACGCACAGCACCGACGATTCGATCACGACGAGGACCCAGACGGTCGTGTCGGAGAAGCCGAGCGTCTTCAAGACGCCGAGTTCCGGTACGCGATCGCGCACCGATTGCGCCATCGTGTTGCCGGCCAGGAACAGCAGCGTGAACAGCACCGCGAAGATGATGCCGTAGACGAACGCGCGCACGTTACCGATTTGGCGCAGTTGCGTGACGAGATATTCGCGCTCGTTCATCGTCGACGTTTCGGCGCTCGAGTTCGCGAACTCGCGATCGATCGCCTGCGCGATTTCCGACGCTCGGCTCGCATCGTCGATCCTGATCGCGTACTGATGGACGGTTCCTTTGCCCGTCGCGCGCGCTTCGTCGAGGTAGTCGTAATTGAAGTACATCTCGTTCGCGAACACCTTTTCGTCGTGTTCGCCGGCTTGCGCGAAACCGACGATCTGGAAGGTCCATTCGGCCGAACCGTCGGTCTTCACCTGATTCAGCGAATGCAGGGTGATGCGATCGCCGAGGTGCCAATTGAAGCGTTTGGCGAGTTCCGCACCGACGACGGCGCCGTCGCGCGTCGTGCGCATCGCGGCGACCTGATCGGCCGGCACTTTCATTTCGGAAAACATCTTTGCGAACGGCTCGAGCATGAGGCCGACGGCGCTGACGTTGTTGCGCGGTTCCTGGTAGTAGCCGATCAGGATCGACAGGTGCGACACGATGCTCACGCCCGGTATGCGGGCGATGCGCGCTTCGTAGGAGATGGGCATCGACTCGAGCACGTTGGCGCGATTGACGACGCGCAGGCGCATCTCGCTCATCTTCGAGGCCGCATAGTCGAAGCCGGAGACGACGCCGTTCAACACGCCGAACAAGAGGAACGCGACGGTGATCGACAACAGCGTGAGCACCGTGCGGATCGGCTTGCGCCAGAGTCCGGCCCACAGGAGCGGCATGTACTTCACGTTCTACCTCCCGGACAGTGCTTGGACGATCGTGAGTCGACGGACGCGTAACGCGGGGATCGCCGCGCTCATCGCCGCCAACAGGAATGCGAGGGCGAAGCCGATTGGAACGATGCGCAGCGGCAACGTGCCGGGACTGCCGGCAACGGACTTGAATATCGGCGGGAACGCCGCGGCCGCGACGGCGAGTCCCAATCCGGCCGCGACGAGACTGAGCGCGACGGATTCGGCAACGATCATGGCCAACACGCGGGTATCGCCGAAGCCCATCGCCTTCAGGACGCCGAGTTCGGACGACCGTTCGCGCACCGATTGCGACATCGTGTTCCCGGCGAGGAACAGCAGCGTGAACAACACCGCACCGACGATCCAGCGGACGAACATCTGCACGTCGCCGACGTTGCGCGACATCGCCGCGAACCACGCGCGTTCGTTCATCGTCGATGTTTCGTTGCTCGAGTTCGCGAACAGACGATCGATCGCAACGGCGATCTCGTTCGGATCGGCGCCCGGCTTGGGCGTGACGACGAATTGGCTAACGGTGCCGGCCTGTCGCGTACGCGTCAAATCGAGATAGTCGTAGTTGAAGTAAACCTCCGTAGCGAACTCCTTGTCGTCGTCGGGCCCGGCGTTGACGACGCCTACGATGTCGAGCGGCCATTCGGCCGAACCGTCCTTGTTGACCCAGTACCTCGAATGCAACGAGATCCGGTCGCCGATGTGCCACCCGAACCGTTTCATCAGTTCCGCACCAACGAGCGCGCCGGTGCGCGTCGTGTGCATCGCCTCCCGCTGATCTTGCGGCACGTGGAAGTTCGAAATCGCGTCGAGCCACGAGTCGACGTCGACGGCGGCGATCGAGATTCCGTTCTTTTGGTCTTGGTAGTAGCCGACGAAGACGACGAAATACGAAATGGCTTTCACACCGGGAATCGTCTCGATCTGCGACTTGTAGGCGATCGGGATCGGTTCGAGGAGGTTCGCCCGATTCGTCACGCGCAGACGTGTGTCGCTCAACTTCGCGCGCGCGCCTTCGAAACCGGTGATGACGCCTTGCAGGACTCCGAACAACAGAAACGCCACGGCGATCGATAGAAGGGTGAGCACCGTCCGCGTCGGCTTGCGCCACAGCCCTGCCCACAGCAGCGGAAGATACTTCACGTCAGGCGTCTATCTGAATTTCGTCGAAGTCCTTCAACCACAGGCGGCCGCTCGGATGCGGCAGTGGGTTGTAGGAGCGGTATCCGAGCAAGCGCTGAACGCGCGGCGACAACGACTTCACGAGGTCCGGCGGATAGTACAGCGCGCTCGCTTCCTCGGGCACGAGCCACCCAACGACGAAGCTGAGGTGCATGGCAAAGCGCCAACGATCCGGCGTGCGGTTGTGGCCGGCGCCGTGGACGACCTTGCCGCTGTAGACCATGCCGCTGCCGGCCGGCATGACCGTCGGCACGGTCTCTTCGGGGCGGCCCTGGCGCTCGTAGTCTTGCCACAGGTGGCTGCCGGGGATCACGCGCGTGCCGCCGAGCTCTTCGGTCATGTCGTCGAGCGCGATCATCACGCTGACCGTCACTTCGGGGCAGTGCGGCCACATCGCTTTGCAGTACTGATTCCAGTTGGCGCAATCGCGGTGCAGATACTGCGCGGGTTCGCCGGGGCCGACGATCATCGTCTGTCCGGTGTTCAGCCAGTACGAGCCGCACAGCGGCAGCAGCGTTTCGTCGGCGATGCGACCGAAGATCGGGTTCTCGAGCATCTCGAAGAACACCGGATCGATGAGCCCGAGCCCGGTGAAGCGGATCGTGTTCTTGCCGTGGAAGGTTTGCCACATCGCGTGATCCGACTTCGAGCCGGGCCGCGATTCCAGCGCTTTGCGTTTGACCGCGTCGCGCATGCGACGAATGACGTCGGCCGAGAACAATTTCTCGACGATGATGCCGCCGTCGCGATTGTACGCGCCCATCAAATCGGCGTGCGTTGCAGTGGTGCCGTCGAACCGAGCGAGTGCCGCCATTGAAACCTCCGCGGGGACGAGCGCGCCTCAGCGCTCGTGGTAGACCATGTCGATGTCTTTCGGATCGTCGATGCCGAAGACCTGCTGCAGCGAGTCGATCAGCGACGGCGCGAACTCCGGATTGATCCACGCGCCCGCCGTCAGCGCGCCGTCGACGACGAGCGCGTGGCCGGAGATGAACGAGGCTTCGTCGCTGGCGAGAAAACATGCCGCGTTCGCGATGTCGTGCGGTTCACCGGCGCGCGGAATCGGCTGCATCTTCTCGAGCAGCGGTTTCACCGCAGCGGCGTAGTCGGTGTTGCGGCCCGGTTGCAGCGCGAGTTGGCCGGCGAAGATCGGCGTCGCGATGCCGCCGGGACAAATGGCGTTGACTCGGATGTTGAACGGACCGAGTTCCTGTGCGACGGAGCGCGTCAAATTGATCACGGCCGACTTGACGGCGGTGTACACGTGCGGACCGTAGCCGGCTTTGAGGCCGGCGACGCTCGCGGTCGAGAGGATCACGCCGCTACGTTGTTCGCGCATGACCGGCGCCGCGTGCTTCATGCCGAGAATCGGCCCGGTCAGCATCGCATCGACGGTGCGCCGATACGGCTCGCCCATATCGGTATCGTGGATTTCGCCGGACACGCCGCCGAAGCCTGCGTTGTTGAAGAGGCAATCGAGGCGGCCGAAGCGCTTCACCGCGGTCGCGATCATCGCCGCGACGTCGGCTTCGCGACAGACGTCGGCATCGACGTACGTCGTCGCCGCGCCGAGCTGTTTCGCCAACGTTTCGCCTTTGTCGCGCTGCACGTCGGCGATCACGACGCGCGCGCCTTCGGCGACGAACTTCTCGACCGTTGCGCGGCCCATGCCGCTCGCGCCGCCGGTGATGACGGCGACTTTGCCGTCGAGTCGATTCGCCATGTATCCCCCTTTGCTGGCTGTCGCCGTACGGCAAACGGCCCTCGCCGCGTTCGTCGAAGGCGCGTTGCGTGGAAACCCGCGCGGTCCGAAGGCTACCATGCCGCGACGAAGGCACCCACCGACGGGACGAACGATGGCGCGCGCGACACTGTACACGCATCTGCGCATTTGGGACGGACTTGGCGCGACGTATCGCGACGATGTCGACGCGTTGCGCGTCGAAGGCGACCGCATCGCGTGGATGGGACGCACCGACGACGTGGGCGCGGACGCGAATGCGCGCGACATGGGCGGACTCACGGCCGTTCCCGGCTTGATCGACGCGCACGTGCACATGGTGCTCGATCCCGACGTGCGCGATCCGCTCGCGCAGACGGCGCCGGACCGCGCAGTGCGCGCCGCGGCGATGGCGCAGCGCGCCGCCGACATGGTGCGCGCCGGCATCACGACTGCGCGCGATCTCGGCGGCGGCGAGTGGCTCGAGCTGGAACTGCGCGATCGGATCGCACGCGGCGAAGCCGTTGGACCGCGACTCGTGTGTGCCGGCCAACCGGTGACGTCGCCCGGCGGCCACTGTCATTTCTGGGGCGGCACCGCGGCCGACGTCGACGCGGCCGCGGCCGTGATCGCTCGTCAGCACGAGCGCGGCGTCGACTTGATCAAAGTGATGGCGACAGGCGGCACGATGACGAAGGGCACGACCCCGCGCGATGCGCAGTTCGACCGCGAGACGCTGGCGGCGATCGTCGCGCTCGCGCGCGAACGCGGCTATGCGGTCGCGGCGCATTGCCACGGTACGGCCGGGATTCGATATGCCGCGGCCGCGGGTGTCGCGACGATCGAGCATTGCTCGTGGGTCGGCGAAAACGGCTGGGGCGCCGACTACGACGCCGAGGTCGCGGCCGAACTCGCGGCGCGCGGAATCTGGGTGTCACCGACGGTGAATCTCGGGTGGAAGCGCCATCAAGGCAGCGGCAGCGACCACGAGAAACGATTGCTCGCGAACTTCGCTGCGATGCGCGCCGCCGGCGTGAAGCTCACGGCTTCGACCGATGCCGGCATTCCGAACGTGCGTCACGCCGATCTCGCGAAGACGTTGCCGGTGTTCGCGCACATCGCGGGCTTCACGAATGCCGAAGTGCTGACGAGTGCGACGGCGGATGCGGCGCGGGCGATCGGCCTGGGTACGACGACCGGTCGGCTCGCACGGGGCTACAGCGCGGACGTGCTATTCGTCGACGGCGACCCGCTCGCCGATCTGGGTTGTTTGGTCGCGCCGGCGCAGGTACTCGCGCGCGGCGTCGCCGTGATCGGATGATTCGGGAAAAGAAGCGCGAGCGCGGCGCGGCGCGCTGAGCGGAACGGGAGGATCGGATCGCGCGAGCGTCGCGTGTTCGCGCCGTCGATCAGCCGAATCCCTTCAACATCGCGCCTTCCGGCTCCAACCCCAGCAGTACGCGGCCGCCGTCTTCGATGTGGTGCGGCGCGACGGTGACGTGTTGGCGGATGACGCGAATATCGCGCGTTAAGCGTTCGAGCGGACTCGCGCGGTCGTTCGCGGTCGTGCCGGCGGCTTCCGCGACGGCGTCGACCGCTTCGAAGGCGCCCGACACCGCGTCGGAGCACGCGATCTGATACATCGCGCGATCGTACGGCGTCACGCGTTCGCGTTCGGTCACTTTGGCCCACAACGCTTCGGTCAGTTCGAACACGAGCGAACGCGCGCTGCGCAGGCGCACTTCGGCGCGGGCGACGGCGCGTTGCGCGAACGGCCGGTCGCGCAGCGTGCGCGACGTGAAGCGCGGTATTTTGCCGGTGGCGATGTCGATGAACGCGTCGATCGCGTGGCGTGCAATTCCGAGCGCCACCGCGACTTTGTTGTATGCGAGCCGCGTGCCGAGCGGAATGCGCTCCAGCGGCGTATCGCCGCGGATCGTTCCCATGCGCACCAGCATCCGCTCGTTGGGCACGTCGAGGTTCGTGATGCGCACGTCGTGCGAGCCGGAGCCGCACAGGCCGCCGACGTTCCACGTATCGACGATCTGCCAGTCGGGTAGCGTCGCGACTGCGTAGACCGGCGGCAGGCCGTCGATGGGAACGCCATTGCGACGCCGTTGGACCAGGCCCGTGAAGACCTGTGCGTTGTGGCAGCCGCTGACGAACTGCCATTGGCCGTTCACGCGAAAGCCGCCGGGTATCTCGTCGGCGATGCACACCGCCGCGGTCGAGCCGCATAGTACGGTCATCGGGTCGGCGAGAAGTTCCGCGCACGTTTCGAATGCCGGTGCGATGAGGCCGAAGCTCTCGATGCCGATCATCAGGTTCCAGCCGGTGCTGCCGTCGGCGTTCGCGACCGCTTCGATCACTTCGATTTGACGCATCGGGTCGGCCTCGGCGCCGCCGCTGCGACGCGGTGCCGCGATGCGGTAGAGGCCGGCCGCCGCCATCGCCTGCGCAACCGGGGCGGGCAGGTGGCGCAGTCGCTCCGCCTCGTCGGCGTGTTCGCGCACCAGCGGCGCGAGCGAGCGGGCGCGTGCGACGAAATCGATCGAAGGCTGGCTGACCATGGCGACCTCGATGGAAACGATGGCCGGGATTGTCGCAGCCGTGACGCGCGCATGCCACGCGCAGGGCGACATCGACTATCCTTGGCCCGGACCT
>Ga0335076_10008520_pt1 | contig 10357 bp, 9 predicted proteins | sample Lox_Sample_25_FD_206717 | JGI IMG/M metagenome (GOLD analysis project Ga0335076, IMG submission 206717) | Soil microbial communities from Loxahatchee National Wildlife Refuge, Florida, United States - Lox_Sample_2.5 | ecosystem: Environmental > Terrestrial > Soil > Wetlands | place: USA: Florida...
GGCGACTCCCACGGATTCTCCCGGAGAGCGAAAAGCGGGAGCAGCGGCCATCGCTGCGACCAGCAAGTTGCGGTTGCGATTCAGCCTCTGGCAGAATCGGTTGCCGGTGGATTCGTTGCCGCTGGAAGGATGGATCGAGTTGCAGGTGTTGAGCGAGGGAGAATTACTGTTTGGAGCGTGATGCCTTCCGCGGTTCAGGCTTTGAGCAGCAGCGAGCCAGCCGTCCGCCGGTGAAGGGATTGATCAAAGGTCACTAATTCAATGCCGGATACCTGAGCGAAAGCCGAGAGGTATGAATCTGCCCAATCCTTGGGTGCACGCTGTCGTGACTGAGAGAGACTGCGAAAGAGGATTTCGACTGAGGGCGGTTCTTCAAGAAATACAGCGCGGCCGTTTTCCAGCCATGCGTCATACACACGCCAGGCTCCTTGTTGGGAGAGAACATTATCCTTCATAACTGCATCGGTGGTGAGCAGACGCAGGAGTGAGATTTGCGTAAACCGGCAGAAGCAAAGTTCCAGATCGTCGGGGATCGAGGCCAGCCATTTGTTTGCCGCCACGTGATGAATATGTCCACGGAAGGTCAACGCCAGCCAGACATTGACATCAGGGAAAGGGAACAATCTCGAAGATCTTCGCATTGTCCAGGTCCAGGCTACCCGGGGTATCGGAGTCAATAATCGGAGGGCGTCTACGTCCGCGTTTGGTGGGGGTAGACTTCAATTCTCTTTCGACCCCGCGCAATACTAAGTCCTTGACGGTATATCCCTCATGCGCAGCCTTCTTTTTCAAGGCGCGGTAAACTGGGTCAGGAATGTCTACGGTTGTCCTCACCCTTTCTATTCTGCCATATTTATGGCTGCAAGGAAAGACCAAAGAAACACTCTAGAGACTATTCCACCCCAATAAAACGAGTGCCCGCATCTCTCTAGTTGCTGCCGCCGCTGGGACCTGCAGCCGGGGCTACAGTCGCGGTGGTGGTCATCGACATGGGACGATTCAGTTCCAGTGTGAGCTGCGTGCCAGCGGGCAACGTAGCCGAGCGGTGCTTCACAAGCCAGTGAGTCGTGGTGGCCCCGGCGCCGACCGCGCCTCCGACCAGCATTCCTACGGGTCCGCCGGCAATTCCACCGATGAGCATCCCACCGGCGGTCCCGGCGCCCGTCTCGATCGTGTCGCGCTTGTCGTGGCCTGATCCTTTGAACTGGCCTTCAGAAGTCACGTCGGTGCCGCGGATGCTGGTGTCGGTCAAAGTCGCGTCCAGGAAATAGCGCTCGCCGGTTGGCATGATCACTGCTTCAGGAAGAATTGCGATAGTGGGCTTGCCCGAGATGCGGCGCGGCTCGGTCACCTTGGTGACGCGGCCTTCCACTGTCGCTCCTACGGGAATCAGGGTCTGGCCGTTGACCACGACCGCTTGCGTGATTTTCCCCTGGAAGGGATCGCCCGGGCGGTTGCTGAATGTTGCGAGCGTGGTATCGAGTCGCACCATTAGCGCCGTGCCGGCGGGAACTGCAGAATTGGTTTGGGCGGCGAGCATGGAGCCGAGCAGCAGAGCGGGGAACAACGACCACTTCTTCATTGGGTACCTCCCAGATATCCCTATTATGTTCTATTGACTTTAGACCAGCGCCGAGGTGAGCACAATATGCGGATCGAACAGGGAACCAGCGGCGATAAGGGCCTGTTGAGTGATGGCCGGATGGACATTCCGGATGTGGAAAAGGGCGCAAAATAACGTTCTGGCGTACCGCTTTCGGGTGCGGTCGATCCGATATAATCGAGGGTTTCATCGCACTCATGGGAAAGACCTATACAGGTGTCGGCTACCTCACCGGCCGCCGGCTGGCAGTCAATAGCGATTCTCCCAACCGCACTTGGGACGTGACAAGCAGGAACGAAATCATAGATTCGAAGAAGAAGAGGACATCCATGTCAAATATTGCAGCGATTCATGCCCGGCAAGTCCTGGATTCACGTGGCAATCCTACTGTGGAAGCGGAGGTATTTCTGGCGGATGGATCGATGGGGCGAGCCATCGTCCCCAGCGGCGCCTCGACCGGAGAACATGAGGCCGTCGAGTTGCGCGACGACGACACCAATCAGTACGTCGGCAAGGGAGTTCTGAAGGCCGTCGAAAACGTCAACGGCGAAATCGCCGAGGCGCTTGCGAACTGGGACGGATTCGATCAACGCGGCCTGGATGCGCGCATGATTGAACTGGATGGGACCGAAAACAAAGGCCGGTTGGGAGCAAATGCGATCCTGGCGGTATCGATGGCGGCGGCGCGCGCCTCGGCGCTGAGTCTCGACATTCCTTTGTACCGATGTCTCGGCGGGGCGGGCGCCAACACGCTGCCGACGCCGATGATGAATATTTTGAACGGCGGGGCGCATGCGGATAACAACGTCGACTTCCAGGAATTTATGGTGATGCCCGTCGGCGCGCCAAGTTTCTCGGAGGCGTTGCGCTGGGGCGTGGAGGTATTCCATACCCTCAAGGGCGTGCTGAAGAAGCGCGGCTACAACACGGCCGTCGGCGACGAGGGAGGCTTTGCTCCGTCGGTGAAGTCCAACGTGGAAGCGATCGAGGTCGTGCTGGAAGCGATCACCAAGGCTGGATACAAGCCCGGAGAAGAGATCGCCGTCGCCCTCGATCCGGCGGCGAGCGAGTTTTATCAGGATGGCAAGTACGTGTTCAAGAAATCCGACAAATCGGCGAAGAGCTCCGACGAGATGGTGAAGTATTGGGCAAAATGGGTGAACGACTATCCGATCGTGTCGCTGGAAGACGGTTTGGCCGAGAACGATTGGGACGGTTGGGCCAATCTGACCAAGGAGCTTGGCGGCAAGATCCAGTTGGTAGGCGACGACATTTTCGTCACGAACATTCAATTCCTGCAGGAAGGAATCGACAAGGGCGTTGCGAATTCGATCCTGGTCAAAGTCAATCAGATCGGCACGGTGAGCGAGACGCTAGATGCGATCGATTTGGCGCGCCGCAACGGATATACGTCGGTCATCTCGCATCGCTCGGGCGAGACGGAAGACACGTTCATTGCTGATTTGGCGGTGGCGACCGGAGCGGGACAGATCAAGACGGGCTCGGCATCGCGCACCGACCGCATCGCGAAGTACAACCAGTTGCTGCGGATTGAAGAAGAACTCGGCGGAACGGCGCGATTCCTCGGGTTGAAAGCGCTCAACTACAAGGGGTGAGGGTTTCTCAACCGTAAGCCCAAATATTGGATGCCCCCACGTCTCGCTGTATTTCCGAGACGTGGCAAGCGGAGGAATGCAAATGATTCGAGATCTCCTTCTCACCGAGTTCGACGAAGAAGCGAAGAAGACGCGCGCCATGCTGGAGCGCGTCCCGATGAAGGCGGATTTCAAGCCGCATGCTAAGTCCATGCCACTGGGAAAACTGGCTCCGCACGTGGCGGAGTTGCCCAACTTCGGCCACACCATTCTGACGACGCCGGAGTTTGATTTTGGCACCAGCGGCCCGCGCCCACGTCCCGGGTTCGAGTCTCCCGCCCAGCTAGCAAAGGCATTTGATGAGGGTGCTGCGAAAGTCCGCGATGCGCTCAGGCGGATGGGGGACGATAAGTGGACTCAGCCCTGGAAGCTGAGTTTTAACGGAAAGCCGATTTTCAGCGGCTCGAAATTCCTGGCCTACCGGCAGATGTTCCTCAATCACCTCGTACATCATCGGGCGCAGCTAGGCGTGTATTTGCGACTGAATGACGTGCCGCTTCCGGGCACATACGGGCCATCGGCGGATGACACGATGGGCTTCTAGGAGGTTGCGATCACAGGATTGACTTAGCTAAGGACTTAGTCTACTATGGGAGTTATGGAAATCAATATCCATGAGGCTAAGACCAACCTTTCCAAGCTCTTAGAGAGAGTCGCAATGGGAGAAGAGGTCATCATCGCCAAGGCGGGAAAGCCTGTGGCGAAGCTGGTTCCTTTGGATTCGCAACCGAAAAGGCGCATTCTCGGCAGCGCCAAGGGCGAGTTCGTTGTCCCCGACGACTTCAATGACCCGCTTCCGAAGGAAATTGAGGATCTGTTCTACAAATGAGGGCCCTGCTCGACACGCACGCATTCTTGTGGGCGATTGCAGGAGATGAAAAGCTTTCCCGACGTGCGGCGTCCGCATTTAGCGGTCCGAGCGATTTGTGGTTTAGCGTAGCGAGCATTTGGGAGATTTTGATTAAGGTACAAGTTGGTAAGATGCTCTTGCCCGTCCCAGCCGGGCCTTATATTGTAAAAAAATTGGCAGAAAACCGAATCGAAACCCTGCCTGTTAGTCGAGACCACGTGTTGAAGGTCGAGACTCTGCCGATGCATCACAACGATCCTTTTGACCGGATACTCATTGCTCAAAGCCTGGAAGAAAAGCTGCCGCTAGTGACGTCCGACAGAGTTTTTCGCCAGTATGACATCGACGTGGTTTGGTAATTCCGAATCCGCTGGTACCTGCGGCAAATGATTTTGAATTGAGCTAAAAGCTGAAAGCTAAGAGCTAGGAGCTAGAAGCTTATTTATGTCCCGTCCGAAACCTCTCGTTCTCATCATCCTCGACGGTTGGGGATATCGCGCCGAAACCAAAGCCAATGCCATCGCGCTCGCACGCAAGCCTACCTATGACCGGCTGTTGCGGGAATATCCCAATACGCTCATTCATACCAGCGGACCGTTCGTCGGGCTGCCCGAAGGCCAGATGGGCAACAGCGAGGTTGGCCATCTCAACATTGGCGCAGGCCGCATCGTGCACATGGACATCACCCGCATCGACCTGATGATCCAGAACGGGGAACTGTTCAAGCACCCTGTGCTTCTCGACGCCATGAAGCATGCCCAGACGGGCGGGCGGCGCCTGCATCTGTTTGGGTTGATCTCCGACGGCGGCGTGCACTCGCAGCAGGAGCATCTGTATGCGCTGCTGAGGATGGCGAAGGAGAATGGGCTGGATCGCGTCTTCGTCCACGCTTTCATGGATGGCCGCGACACTCTGCCCACGAATGGTGCTGGATATCTTGAGAAGTTGCAGCAGAAGATGCGCGAATACAACTGCGGCAAGATTGCCACCGTCAACGGCCGCTACTACGCGATGGATCGCGACCGCCGCTGGGAGCGCATTGCCAAGGCGTACAACGCGATGGTGTTTGCCGACGCGGAAGGCGGCAAGCAGGCCGATCCGGTGCAGGGAATGAAGGATTCGTACAACAAAGGCGTCACCGACGAATTTGTGATTCCGTTTGTCTGTACCGACAAGACCGGACAGCCGATCGCCACCATACGCGACGAAGATTCCTGCATCTGCTTCAACTTCCGCGCCGACCGGGTGCGGCAGATTACGCGCGCGCTTGCCCGCAACAGCGGCCTCAATCCGCAAGGAGGCCGCGATCTCCCGGGCGCCGACGATCTCGACAACACGATCCCGCGCGACCGCGCGCCGAAAAATCTGCACTATGTCTGCATGACGCAGTACGACAAGAATTTCAGCCTGCCGGTTGTCATCCCGCCCGAGTCGATGAACAACATTCTGGCCAACGTGATGGGCGGCCTGAACATGCGCAACCTGCGCGTGGCCGAGACCGAGAAATACGCGCACGTCACATATTTCTTCAACGGCGGGGTGGAGAAGCCGTTTCCCGGCGAAGATCGCGTGATGGTGCAGTCGCCGAAGGTCGCAACCTACGATCTGAAGCCGGAGATGAGCGCGGCCGGCATTGCCGATGCGGTAGTGAAAGCGACGGAGGATGGAACGTTCGACGTGGTGATCGTAAACTTTGCCAATGCCGACATGGTTGGCCACTCGGGAAAGATTGAACCCACGATTAAAGCGGTCGAAACCGTGGACGCGTGCCTGGCGCGGATCGAAACGGCGGTTCGCGCCAAAGGCGGAGCCATGCTGATCACCGCTGATCACGGCAACGCGGAGATGATGATCGATCCCGTGACGGGAGGACCGCACACGGCGCACACGACCAATCCCGTGCCGTTCATCGTGATTTCGGAAGATGCGAAGCAATTCACGCTCAAGCCGAACGGCTCGCTGCGGGATATTTCTCCGACCGTGCTCGGTATGCTGGGAGTGGATGAGCCAAAAGAAATGACCGGGTCGGATTTGAGAGTTCCGCTAAAAGCCAAGTAAGACCGGGTTCCGCACCATACTCGCGATTTGTGCGAGAGTGTGGGACTTTGACTTTCGTCTTTTTGTTCATTCCACCAAAGTCGAAATTCCCACTCTCGTCGCAGAAAAAGCGACAAAGAACGGGGGCCTCTACATTTCTTCTACTAACAGACTCACTTGCAGGACGGGAACTTGAACGACACCACCCTTGTATTCCAGTTCTGCGCCGAGTCGGTCTTGTAGTACTGGTTCGTGTACCAGAACGTGCAGTCGTCCACGGGATCGATCGACATGCTGCTGTAGTCTCCCCAGCGGTAGTTGGGAGACTGCTCGGACCCGCCGCCGGTGATCACGTTGATCTCCGATTCCATCGTCCCCAGTACATCGGTCGGAACGCGGCCAGTGAAGTTGATGCCCGGGTGCTGCGATGCGGACGAGATGCTGTATCCCAATGCGATGTCGCCAACTTTATCCATCGCAACCGATCCCATCCAGCGATATTTGTTGTCGGGAGCATAGGTGCCCTGCTGGTAGACCACGGGCGTGGAGCGTGGGCTGCGAATCTCGTACCAGCGCATGCCGACGCTCGATCCGGCAGTGACCGAGTGCGCGACGGTGAGCGAATCGCGCGTCCCAAAATTACGGTAGGCCAACCGGTACATCAAACGGTCGCCCAACGAATCGAGCACCTGCGACGTGTCCTGTTGCGGAATGCATTGCAAGCCTCCGCATGCTTCGCTGAACGCGGCCACCGCAATCTTCGTTGGCCCGGTGAACGTAGATTTCGACAGAGTCGTCCAGTTGACCTTCAGCTTGAACAGGTCGAGACCAGTTGACGTCATGCTCAAAAACAATTCCGGAGTGCCGGTGGGCGGAGCGGTAGCACCATCGATGTCGGCGGGCAGAAGGCTCTGATATTGCGAGGTCTGGAAACAGACTTCCTGTGCCGCCGCGCCCGTGAGCATCTGTGCGCGATCGAAGGCGCATACCTGCGAGGCGACGAAGGCATAGGTCGACGGATTTTCCAGGTTCGTGGTGAGGTAGTATCCGTCGGCCCAGATTCCGAGCTTGGGATAATCCGGGAAATCGTTCGTCAACTGATACGCGTAGAGATAATAAGCGCCGGTAGCGTCGGAGGTTTTCGAGATCGCGAAACACTGGTAGAAGGGACCACCGACCGCAACCAGCGCGTGATGCGTGAAAATCCAACGCTGTGCTTTCTTGTCGTAGAGAACAATGATGTCGCCGTCGTTGGAAGTAGCGCAAGGCCCGCCAAGCGCTGTCCATAGCGTGCTTTCGGCCGCCTGGCCATAGATCTTGGCGCCGGTGGTCTTGTTGTAAATGGAAAAGTCCCAATTCGTGTACTGGACGTATTGGGTAGCGCCGACGGAACCATTCACGTCGGACGTGGAATAGTTGATGAAGGAAACGCCATCGAAGTTAAGTCCCTTTGTGACGTTCAGAGTCTTGGGAGCGTCCAGTTGCAGGACTGGATCCAAAGGCGTGCCCAGGGAACTGTCGAGCGGATGTGGGTGGCGACCTTCCGCTGGTGGTTCTACTTCATCTTCGTCAACCGCGGGGGCGAGTTCGTGGGACGCTGGTTTTACCGAGCGCAGCGGCGGAGAAACAGCGCGGCGCGCTTCGTAGGAGATGAACGGCCCGCTGCTTTGCTGTGCTGTTACTGCGGGGCAAAGAACAAACGCGCCCGAAAGGGCGCACAAAATCAAAGCGGCGAACTGCAACGGACGTACGGCGGAGTCGTGCATGACACTTGCTCCTTCTCGCTTCTCGACGAAGTAGCAGAAGCAGCAAAGAAAAGCTGGGGCCTTCTTGCGAAGGCCCCGGTTGCATTCTTGCGGAAGTTAGTTGGTGCAGCTCGGGAAGCGGAAGGAGTTGATCTGCGTCTTCCAACCGCTCAGCGAACTGGTGGCGTAGTACTGGTTGGTGTAATAGAACGTGCAATCGTCAACCGGATCGATCGCCATCGTACTGTACGAGCTCCAGTTCATGTTGGTGCCGTTCTGCGAGCCAGCGCCGTTCACCACGGTGATTTCCGGTTCCATCACGTTGACCTTGTCGGTGGCCGCGTGACCGGAGTAGCGGATGCCAGGGTTGACTGTGCTGCTCGACACGTTGTATCCCACGGCGATGTCGCCGAACTGATCCTGGTCAATGCCGCCGTTCCAGCGCCAGTTGGTGTCAGGCGAAATGACGCCCCATTGGAAGATCACCGGGGTCAACGGTGTGCGGTATTCGTACCAGCGGATAGCAGCGCGCGATCCGGCCGTAGTGGTGCGAGTGATCGCGTGATTCATCACGACCGACTCGTATGTGCCGAAGTTGCGGTAGCTCACCTTTCCGGTCAGGCGGTCGCCCCAGGCTTGCACCACGTTGGTGGTGCCGGGCTGAGGAACGCAGGGCTTAAAGTTGTTGCAAGCATCGGTGTACGCCGGCAGTACATTCGCCACCGGACCCGTAAACGTCGAATTCGTGCCTCCGTTTGAAAAATCCACATGGAACTGGAACGAATTCAGATTGTTCTTCCCTTGATTCGGCCGCTGATCCAGCTGCCACACGAATTCGACTTCGCCTGCAGGAGGAAGGGATTGTCCTTCGAGCGTCGTGACCACAAAGGTCGGCAAGCTGATGCTGCCCTGGAAACAAACCGTTTCAGGGTCGCTCGCGCCGGCCAGCATGGCGTCGCGATCTAACGCACACACCTGCGAGCGCTGAAACACCTTGGTTGTCGGGTTCAACACGTCCTGGCTGACGTAGTACGCATCGGGCCAGAGAGCAAGCCGCGGCTTGTCCGGGAACATCATCGTCAGAACAAAGGAGTAGGCGTTGTAAGTTCCGGTTGCATCAGAGGTCGTGGAGAGCGCGATGCAATTGAGGTACGGGCCGCCGCTGGGAGCGGCATGACGCTGAATGACCCATACATTGGCCAGCTGATCATACATAACGCTGCCGTCCCCGCTGCCAGTGAATGTCGCGCAAACGGTTCCGGAACTGGCCCACAAGGTGTTAGCTGCGATGGGTCCGGCGATCACGGCTCCGGTGGACTTGTCATAGACGGTGTATTGATTGTTTACCAGTTGCACGTACTGGGTGAGTCCGACGGCGCCGCTGGCATCGGAGTAAAGTACGCCCTTGGCCGCAGACTGGCCGGCAATGTTCAAGAGCCCAGAGGTAGCCGGAGCCTTGCTCAATGCGAGATCCGAGCGGACTGCACGCGACAATTCGCGCACAGGTGCCGACACTGTGTGAGCGACGGCGTGTTTCACGATCGGACCCTCAACCTCGCCGGCGACGGCGAAGGAACAAGCAAGCAGTGTTAAACCTACCACCGCGGAAGCAGTGATCATCTTCTGGAATTTCATTCATTCCTCCGTATCGATGCGCAGTTCGGCAGAAAAGCGCCGCTTGCCCGCCGGGAACCAGCATTTTTCCTTTTTTTCGAATTGTGAACGTGAAAACAAGAACCCTGGGCCTGAGGCCTATTCGCAGTGTCTGAGCTGCCCAGATCGGAGGCAGACACAGTTCTCAATCGCAACCTTGTCTTCTTACCAGGGGAGTTGAGTATTGACTGAATGAAACCCCGAGGGAGGGGTAATTCAGTATGCCAGCGCGTCTATAGCGCGTCAAGACGGAAACATCAGAATTTCGCTTTTTTCCGGTGTGCACTTTTGTGCAAGGCTCGGCGCTGCACGCAAAATCGTTCATCTTGACAGTGCCGGCGGGTCGGATATGATTCCTAGGCTCATCCCCCTGATTTGCTCGGTCGTTTTTTCTGCGCTCGAGTATCCCAGCAAGTGCGGTCAAATCCTGAATCTCCGACAAGGAAGATCCTTCATGTCAGCAATGTCCCAGGTTGTGTGCTCGAAATGTGTGCGAGGTGTACTGGCCGTTATTCTCTTATTGTTTGTCTCTGGACTGGCCGTGGCCCAGACCGACAACTGGACGGGAAATACAGGTGTCTGGAGCGATACAACGCAGTGGGATAGCGGAGTTCCCACCGCTGGCGAAAGCATTGTGATCGGCACCGCGGCGGCGAATTCGACCGACGATTTCAGCCTGGCGATTGGAAGCCTGACCCTCGCCAATTCGGCTGACACTCTTATTATTCCAGACGGTGTGACGCTCAATGCCGGCGGCACGATCAGCAACGCGGGCACGATTCAGCTTTCGTCGGCGGGAAGCAACAGCTTTCTG
>Ga0335076_10008521_pt1 | contig 10357 bp, 6 predicted proteins | sample Lox_Sample_25_FD_206717 | JGI IMG/M metagenome (GOLD analysis project Ga0335076, IMG submission 206717) | Soil microbial communities from Loxahatchee National Wildlife Refuge, Florida, United States - Lox_Sample_2.5 | ecosystem: Environmental > Terrestrial > Soil > Wetlands | place: USA: Florida...
AGCAGGGTGCGCAGGCCTACCTCAACCGCCAATACACGACGATCGGCATCGTCGGCGTCATCCTGTTCGTGATCATCTGGATCTTTCTCGGCGGGGCCACGGCCGGCGGATTCGCGATCGGCGCCATCCTTTCCGGCGCGGCGGGCTTCATCGGCATGAACGTTTCGGTGCGCTCGAACGTTCGCACCGCGGAGGCGGCGCGAACCGGGCTCAACGAAGCGCTCGCGATCGCCTTCCGCGGCGGAGCGATCACGGGATTGCTGGTCGTCGGCCTCGGGCTGCTCGGCGTGGCGGGCTTCTACTGGATCCTCACGCAGACCGGAACCTACGCGGCGAATGCGACGCGCGAGGGGTTGCACGGCGTGATTCAGCCCCTGGTCGGGCTGGCCTTCGGCGGGTCGCTCATTTCGATCTTCGCGCGTCTCGGCGGGGGGATCTTCACCAAGGGTGCGGACGTCGGCGCGGACCTGGTCGGCAAGGTCGAAGCAGGCATCCCCGAGGACGATCCCCGCAACCCCGCCGTGATTGCCGACAACGTGGGTGACAACGTCGGCGACTGCGCCGGCATGGCCGCCGACCTTTTCGAAACGTACGCCGTGACGATCGTGGCCACGATGCTGCTCGGCTCGCTGCTGATCAAGGACAACGCGGTTGCGGCGGTGACGTATCCGCTGGCGATGGGCGGATTCTCGATCCTCGCTTCGATCGTCGGCACGTTCTTCGTCAAGGCGACACCCGGCGGCAAGATCATGAACGCGCTCTACAAGGGCCTGATCGTCGCCGGCGGCCTATCCGCCATCGGCTTCTGGCCCATCACTTACTGGATGATGGGCGGCGTGGCAAGCACGCATCCCGAACTCACGGTGTGGAATCTCTGGGGCGCAGGTGTGATCGGCCTCGCGCTCACCGCCGCGATGGTGGTCATCACCGAGTACTACACCGCGACCGAATTCAGTCCGGTGCGCCACGTGGCGAGCGCGTCGACCACGGGTCACGCGACCAACATCATCGCCGGACTCGGCGTATCGATGAAGGCGACGGCATGGCCGGTGATCGCGGTGTGCGCGTCGATCTTCGGCTCCTACTGGCTCGCGGGACTGTACGGGATCGCGATCGCCGCGACCGCGATGCTGTCGATGACGGGCATCATCGTCGCGCTCGATGCCTATGGACCGATCACCGACAACGCCGGCGGCATCGCCGAGATGGCCGACCTTCCCGACTCGGTGCGGGGCATCACCGACCCGCTCGACGCCGTGGGCAACACCACCAAGGCCGTGACGAAGGGTTACGCGATCGGGTCCGCCGGCCTCGCGGCGCTGGTGCTCTTCGCCGACTACACCCACGCGCTCGAGACCTCGAACATCAGCCTGTCGTTCGACTTGTCGGACCGGATGGTGATCATCGGGCTCTTCCTCGGCGGATTGATTCCGTATCTCTTCGGCTCGATGGCGATGGAGGCTGTCGGACGCGCAGCGGGTTCGGTGGTGATGGAGGTGCGCCGCCAGTTCAAGGAGATCCCCGGCATCATGGAAGGCAAGGCCAAGCCGGAATACGGTACCGCCGTCGACATGCTCACCAAGGCGGCGATCAAGGAGATGATCGTGCCCTCGCTGCTGCCGGTGCTGGTGCCCGTGATCGTCGGGCTCGTGCTCGGGCCGAAGGCTCTCGGCGGGCTGCTCATGGGGACGATAGTCACCGGTCTCTTCGTCGCGATCTCGATGACGACCGGCGGCGGCGCGTGGGACAACGCCAAGAAGTACATCGAGGACGGACACCACGGCGGCAAGGGCTCGGACGCGCACAAGGCGGCGGTGACCGGCGACACGGTCGGCGATCCGTACAAGGACACGGCGGGCCCGGCGGTCAATCCGCTGATCAAGATCATCAACATCGTCGCGCTGATGATCGTGCCGCTGCTGGCGAAGTTCGGCGGGATGTAGCTGCGGCTGAATCACCGCGCGTCGGAGATCGCGTAGCGGCGAATCCCGGCACGCGCTTAAACGCCGCAACCGCGCGCCTGCGGGTGCCCGGCGCAGCTTCGCTAGTCACACACGACTGCGCTCGCTGCGCCACCCGCGACGGCGCGCGCGGCTCATGCGCGCCTTGCCGGGCATTCGCCGCTTCGCTCCGCTAGCGCTTGCGCGCGAGCATCACGCCGTCGCCGACGGTGATCAGGCAGCAGTCCACGCGCTTGTCGTCGCGGATCTTGGCATTGAGCGCGCGCAGCGCGACGGTGTCTGCGTCGCGCGCTCTTGGGTTTGCGACGGCGCCGCTCCACAGCATGTTGTCGAGCGCGATCAGACCGCCTTCGCGAACGAGGTCGAGGCAGCCCTCGTAGTAGGCGTCGTACGCGGACTTGTCGGCATCGATGAAGGCGAAGTCGAACGAGCCCGGTCCGCGCTCCTTCGCGAGCGCCGTAAGCGTCGTCAACGCCGGAGCGAGCCGCAGGTCGATGCGCTCGGCCACACCGGCTTCGCGCCAGTAGCGCCGCGCGACTCCCGTCCATTCCTCGCTGACGTCGCAGCAGACGAGCTTACCGTCCGCCGGCAGCGCCAGCGCCACTGCGAGCGCGCTGTAGCCGGTGAAGGTGCCGATCTCGAGCGCCATCCTGGCGCCGATGGATCGAACCAGCAGTGCGAGCAGCGCTCCCTGGTCGACGCCGATCTGCATCCCGGCGTGCGGGATGCGGGAAGTCTCGTCGCGCAACCGTTTCTGGACCGCGGTCTCGCGGGCGATATCCTGCACGTAGCGCTCGACTCGGTCGGGCAGAAGAGATCGGCTCATGGCGCAAGAATGCGATGGATGCTCCTGGTTGGCAAGGCGGTATCGCGATCGCGAAGGAGCGGGCGCCCGAGAGTGGGCGTTGCCGTGCGCGGTTACAATCCCGGTGTGAATGGGACTCCCTTGCGGCTGTGCGGTCTCGCCCTCGCTTTGCTGTGTGTCGCGGCTCCGGCAGGTGCGCAGAATCAGGCGCCGGAGCTGCCTTCGGGCTGGACGCCGAAGAAGGCGATCTCCACGTCCCACGACATGGTTGCAGCCGCGAATCCGCTCGCGGTCGCGGCAGGCCATGACATCCTCACGCAGGGCGGCACCGCTATCGATGCAGCGATCGCGGTACAGATGGTGCTCAACCTCGTCGAGCCGCAATCCTCGGGTATCGGCGGCGGCGCCTTCCTGCTGTTTCACAACGGCCGCAACGGTCTGCTCACGGCGTACGACGGACGCGAGACCGCGCCTTCGTCGGCGAAACCGGACCGGTTCCTCGATCGCGACGGCAAGCCGCTCGAGTTCTATGCCGCCGTCGTCGGGGGCAGGTCGGTCGGCGTGCCTGGGACGCTGCGCATGCTCGAGCTCGCGCATCGCCAGTACGGAAAGCTGCCGTGGGAGAAGCTCTTTGCGCCGGCGATCACGCTCGCCGAGCGAGGCTTCGCGGTGAGCCGGCGGCTGCACACCTTGATCGCAGAGGATCAGCACCTGACTCAGGATCGGGCGCGCGCCTATTTCTTCAATGCAGACGGTACGCCGCTAGCGGTCGGTCAGGTGTTGAAGAATCCCGCCTTCGCGGCGACGCTCAGGCGCATCGCCGCGGAAGGCGCCGACGCCTTCTACAAGGGTGAAATCGCCCGGGATATCGTCGAGACGGTCCGCTCGCACACCCGCAATCCGGGCGACATCACCGAAGCCGATCTCGCCGGCTACAAACCTAAAGTGAGAGAACCGGTCTGCGGTCGTTATCGCATCTACAAACTCTGCGGCATGCCGCCGCCTTCGTCGGGGGGCATAACGCTGCTTCAGATCCTCGCCATGCTCGAGCCTTTCAATCTCAGGGCTCTGGGCGCCGAGTCGTTGATGAGCGTGCATCTTTTCAGCGAGGCGGGCAGCCTCGCCTACGCCGATCGCAACCTCTATCTTGCCGATCCGGATTTCGTGCCGACGCCAGCAGGACTCACCGATCGAACCTATTTGCGCGAACGCTCGGCTCTGATTCGACTCGACACGAGCCTCGGACACGCCAAGGCTGGAACGCCGCCGGGCCGGCGCATGGAAGCTCCGAAGGCTGCGGATGCCGGCGTGCGCGAGCCACTCGAATTCCCGTCGACCTCGCATATCTCGATCGTCGACAAGTACGGCAACGCGGTGGCCATGACAACCACGATCGAGGCCGCATTCGGCAGCCGGCTCATGACGGGCGGGGGTTATCTGCTCAACAACGAGCTCACCGATTTTTCGTTCGTGCCGGTCGACGACGGAAGACCCGTGGCGAACCGCGTCGAGGCGAGCAAGCGCCCGCTGTCCTCGATGGCACCGACGATCGTCTACGATCAGAAGGGGCGCGTTTACATGGTGGTCGGATCGGCTGGCGGAAGCGCGATCATCAACCATGTCGCCAAGACGCTCGTTGGCGTGCTCGATTGGAATCTCGATCCGCAGGCCGCGATCGATCTTCCCAATGTGGGGAGCCGCAACGGACCGATCGAACTCGAAAAGGATACGGGCGCAGTCGCGCTGGAGCCCAAGTTGAAGGCGCTCGGTCACGACACACGCGTAGGGGTTGATACGAGCGGGCTCCAGGCGATCGTGCGCACGCGCCAGGGTTGGATCGGCGGCGCGGACCCGAGGCGCGAGGGAACGGTTGCGGGCCACTAGCGGTCTTCCATGCATGAGTACCGTCGACAAGCGCCCGCATCGCATCGTCATCGTCGGAGGCGGTGCGGGCGGCCTTCCGCTGGCGGCAAAGCTCGGCGACAAGCTCGCGCGTCGCGGGCGCGCTGAGGTGACGCTCGTCGACCGCTACGCCACGCATCTGTGGAAGCCGCTGCTGCACGAAGTCGCGGCCGGGCGGATGGATGCCGACATTCACGGAGTGGACTATTTCGTGCTCGCGTATTGGCACCGCTTCGTGTTCCGGCTGGGCAGCGTCGCCGGACTCGACCGTGCGGGTCACACGCTCACGCTGGGTGAGGTGCACGACGACGATGGCGCGCTGATGCTGCCGCGGCGGACGATTGGCTACGACACGCTGCTCCTGTGCGTGGGCAGCGTCAGCAACGACTTCGGCGTGCCGGGTGTGGCCGAGCACGCGATCTCGCTCGACACGCAGGAGGATGCCGAGCGGTTTCATCGCCGGCTCCTCGCCGCGTGCGTCCGCGCCAATGTCGCGGCGGACGAGGGACGCGAGAACGCCGTGCGCATCGTCATCATCGGCGCCGGAGCGACCGGGGTCGAGCTCGCGGCGGAGATCCGGCACACGACGCGTGCGCTTGCCACGTACGGCCTCGACAGGCTCGATCCCGTGCACGCCATCCGGCTCACGATCCTCGAGGCCGCGCCGCGCATCCTGCCGCAGCTCTCCGACCATATCGCCGAGGCGGCGACGGGACTGCTCGAAAAGTTGCACGTCGAAGTGCACGTCGGCGAGCGGGTCACGAGCATCGAAGCGGACTCGGTGCGGACGGCGAGCGGCGCGAGTCATGCGGCCGATCTCGTCGTGTGGTCAGCGGGCATCAAGGCGCCGGAGTGGCTCGCTCGGCTCGACGGGCTGGAAGCAAATCGCGCCAACCAGCTCGTCGTGACGACGACGCTGCAGACGAGCCGCGACCCGGACATCTTCGCGTTCGGCGACTGTGCGGCCTGTCCCTGGCCCGAAGCCGGACGAGCGGGCGCGCTGGTGCCGCCGCGGGCACAGGTGGCGCACCAGCAGGCCACGCTCCTGGTGAAAAGCGTCGAGGCGCGACTCGCGGGACGGCCGCTGCCCGAGTTCCACTTTCGCGATTTCGGCTCGCTCGTGTCGCTCGGCGAGCTGTCCGCGGTGGGCAACCTGATGGGGCGACTCGTGGGCGGCAGTCTTCTCATCCAGGGACTCATCGCCCGCTGGATGTACGCATCACTCTACAAGCTGCATCAGGTCGCGATCCTCGGCTACGTCGGCGTCGCTCTCGACACGATCGGCCGCTTCCTGCGCCGCAGGACCGAGCCCCGGGTCAAGCTGCACTGAACCTCAGTGGGCTTCGGGCTGGAACCCCGCCACGCCGAACTGCCAGAACAGAAACGCGAGCGTATCGGCGCGTTCTTCGTACTGCGACTTCTTGGTCGACCCGTAGCCGTGCCCGGCGTCGAAGTCGATGCGCAGCAGAATCGGCTTGCCGCTGGTCGAGGCGGCCTGCAGACGTGCCGCCATCTTGCCCGCTTCCCAGGCGTCGACGCGCGGATCGTTGATGCCCGTGGTGAGCAGCACCGCCGGATATTTCGTGCCGTCCTTGACGTGATGATAGCTGCTCATCGCGAGCAGCCCTTTGAATCCCTCCTCGTCCTTCACCGTGCCGAACTCCGGAATGTTGGGCACGCCGTTGGACGAGAACTCCATCCGGATCGAGTCCGAGACCGGCACTTCGTCGACCGCCGCGCCGAAGAGATCGGGACGCTCGGTGATGGCACGTCCGACGAAGATCCCGCCCGCGCTTCCGCCCATGATCGCCATCTTCGGCGCCGAGGTGTACTTGTGCGCCACGAGCCATTCGCCGCAGGCGATCGCATCCTCCCAAGTGTTGTGCTTGGTCGTCTTGTAGCCCGCCTTGTGCCAGTCTTCGCCGTATTCGCCGCCGCCGCGCACGTGCGCTACCGCGAGAATTCCGCCACGGTTGAACCAGGGCAGGAACGTCGGGCGATAGAACGGGGTCTGGGAGATGCCGTCGGATTGCTGCCGTCGAGCTTGACCCCCTTCTTGTGCACGATCGAGAGCGGAACGAGCGTGCCGTCCTTGGCCTTCACCTTGACTTCGGTCGACGTGAGATTGGACGGGTTGTCGTACTTGCCCTGCGGCTGCAGTCCGGTATCGGAAACCCTTTCCGATTTCGGATCGTAGGCGAAGAAGCTGCCGAAGCGCGTCCATCCCCCGAGGTTGAACACCGCGCCCGCACGTCGCGGGTCGGTCGTCAATCCGTCGACGTCGCCGGGAAACGGCAGCTTGATCATCGTCGGCTTGGCATCGGCGCCATAGCCCACCTTCAGAAAGTCGCTCACCCCGCCGTTCATCCGCCGCACGTAGAGCGCATCCTTCGCCGCGGCGATACCGGTCACGACGGCATCGCTCGCCGGCACGACCTCGCGCGCGGCCGCGATCTCGGGCTTCGAGAGCGACACGCTGACCACCTTGAAGCGGGAAGCGTTCTTGTGCGTGAGCAGGTAAAGGTGGTCGTCCATCACGTCGAACGCGGTGACGTCGTCGCCGGTATCGACCACCTTGACCCACGGCGTCTTGTCGCCGGCGAGCGCCGCGACCGGCGCCACGTAGAGCTTGAACTCGTTCTGCACGCCATTGACCACGAGACCGATGGCGTACTTCGAGCCGATGGGATTGGCGACGAACGGAATCTCCGGCGCATCGATCGTCAGCGATGGCGAGAGCCCTGCGCCGAGCAGGGGCGCGTCCTCGTCCGGATTCGTGCCGAGCGTGTGCACGTAGGCGCGGGAGTTGACGTACTTGTCGGTCGAAGGCGCGTTCGGCGCGAGCTTCTGGAGACGGTTGTACAGGAGCCGACCGTCGGCGAGCCACGAAGGCGAGCCGAAATTGGCGCGGTCGATCACATCCCCCGTTTCCTTGCCGGTCGCGACTTCGAGCACGTGCAGCACGCTCTCTTCCGAGCCGCCGACCGAGATGCCGTACGCGAGATGCTTGTTGTCGGGCGAGGCCGCGAAGTAATCGACGGCGTTGTGCTTGCCCTCGGGGGCAGGCAGCTTGTCCGGATCGACGAGGAGCCGCTCCTGACCTCTGAATCCCGCGCGGACATAGAGCTTGCCGATGTTCTCATCGGCCTTGCGCTTCAGGTAGTAGACGTGGTCGCCCGTGAGCTGCACGGAGGTGACCCGCGCCGGCGCCGCGTCGCCGAAGGTCATCACCTCCTTCAAAAGCTCGTCGCGCGGCGGGATCTTGGAGAGCATGGCCTTGGTGTATTCGGCCTGCGCCTTCATCCAGGCGACGACGTCCGGGTTCTTCATGTCCTCCATATAGCGATAAGGGTCGTCGACCGAGACGCCGAAGTAAGTGTCGGCCACGTTCTTGACCGGTGCGGCGGGAGGCTTGGCTTGGGCGAAGGCGAGCGCGCAGGCGAGGCCGAGCGCTGCACCGGCCAGCACGCGGCTCGGGCGAGCGGAAGGGGCGGGCATGGAAGCTCCGGAAAGACGATAGCGGAAGCAAACTATTATGCCAGCCCGGTTCAGGACATCCAACGTTCGGGCGACGCGCCGCCTCGTGGCCGGACAGGACGCCGCCGGCAGCGACGACCGATTCACCGGAATAAACGTCGACCGCGTCGACTGCCCGGGATCACGCGGGCAGCAGCCAACCCTGGTCGCGTCTGACCGCGCTCCCGCGCTCCAGCTCTCCGATAAGGAGCGCCGCCAGCTCGGCCGCCGGGAGGCGAAAGAAGAGCGCGTTGAAATGGCGGTAGATGCCGACGCTCTCCATGTACGCCGGCATCTCGCGAAGAGAAAGACGGCGTTGATCGAGCAGCGCGAACATGAGGATTACCTTGAGCGCATGGCGCGCGATGCGCAGCGAATCGGCCTCGAACGCATCAGTGCGCGCGAACGCGCGCTCGAGCGCCGACGTGAAGTCCCCGAACGGCTCGCCGTGACCGGGGATCACGATGCGCACATCGAGCTTCGAGAGCATTTCCAGCGTGCCTCGTGTCGCCGGCAGCGCGCGCGGATCGACTTCTCTAGGCATGACCAGGCCGTAGCCGTTCTCCCACAGCGTATCGCCGGAGATGAGGACCCCGTGCTCGGGATTGAAGAAGACCAGCGCTCCCATGTCGTGCCCGGGCGCGGCGAGCGCCTGCCATTCGAGATCGCCCCAGACGCGCGTCTCGCCGGGACGTATCGTCGCGTCGTACGAAAAGCGCGGAGCATACTGGTCGGTGTAGGCGAGAAGCAGCATCTGCTCGTCCCACGCGTCGATGAGAGGGGCTTCGCCAACCGGCAATTCGATCGGGCAACCGTAGTGCGCCTTGATCGCCGCGTTGCCGCCCATGTGGTCACTGTGACAGTGCGTGTTGATGAGCCGAGCTAGTGGCGCGTCGCTCAAGCCCCGCCCGGTGCGCAGCAGCGCGAGCGTCAGTGGCGCGTGGCGAGCGTAGCCCGAATCGATCAGCACGTGACCGTCGCGGCTCTTGAGGAGCACGTTGTTCGACGACAGCCAGTCGCGCACGAAGACGTGGATCTGCGGCGGAAGAGCGAAGGACACTCGGGCTTCGAGATCGGCCGAAAAGGCCATCATACCAACGCGCGTCGCAAAGGCGTCCGGCTGAAATCCGCCCGACGCCGCGGGGCCTGCTAGTATCGCCGCGATGGAAGCGAACGCTGTGCTCGAAGCTGCACTCGCGGCCTTGCGCGAAGGCCGCGAGGAGGACGCGCGTCGCACCGCCGAGACCCTCTGGCGCGCCTCGTCCGATGGGCGGGCCGCAGGGCTTCTCGCGCTGATCGACGGCGACGCGCGGCGATTGGCTGCCAGCGGTGCCGCATGGATGGGGCTCGTCTTGATGGCGCGATCGAGCGATCGGCGCGACGAGGCACGTGCACTCGCGCTCGCCGCTTACGAGGCCGATCGCTCTCTGACGCCGGCGCTCCGCGCGTTGCTCGAGCTCGCAGCCGACGAGCCGCCGGGCGCTGCATCTGCGCCGCTCGAGTCGCTCGCCGAGCGGGCGCCAATCAGCGTGCTCACCTGCAGCAACGACGACACGCGGTTCGCGGCGATGGCTGAGAGCTACGGGCGCGCTCTTGCCGACTGGCCGCACGAGATCGTGCGCATCGCCGACGCGGCGTCGCTCGCGGAGGGCTACAACCGCGCGGCGGCAGTCGCGAGAGGCGAGGTTCTCGTCTTTACGCACGACGACGTCGAGATTCTCGCCGGCGACTTCGGTCACCGACTGGCGCGACGGCTCGCGGAGTGTGACGTGCTCGGCGTCGCGGGCGCAACGCGAGCCACGGGACCCGCGTGGCCGTGGGCGGGATGGCCGCACTTGCATGGGTTGGTCGTCTATCCGCACGACACGGGCTATCGCGTCACGGCGTACAGCGGCACGGTCCCCCTCGCGCATGGCATCCGCGTGATGGACGGGGTATTCCTCGCGATGCGGCGCGAGGTCGCGCTGAAGATCGGCTGGGACGCCGGGACGTGCGACGGATTCCACGGCTACGATGTGGACTTCACGCTGCGTGCCGCCAAAGCGGGGCTCAGGCTCGCAGTGGCGAGCGATCTCGGCGTCGTTCACGCATCCGGGGGCAACTTCGACGACCCGCGCTGGGAGACGACGGCGCAGAAGCTGGTCGCAAAGCATCCCGAGCTCGACGGTGAATG
>Ga0335076_10008522_pt1 | contig 10356 bp, 4 predicted proteins | sample Lox_Sample_25_FD_206717 | JGI IMG/M metagenome (GOLD analysis project Ga0335076, IMG submission 206717) | Soil microbial communities from Loxahatchee National Wildlife Refuge, Florida, United States - Lox_Sample_2.5 | ecosystem: Environmental > Terrestrial > Soil > Wetlands | place: USA: Florida...
CCATGCTTCACGGTGCCCAACTCGCCCTCGAACAAGCCAACGCGCGCGGCGGTTACCACCCTTCCGACGGTTCCGCCTCGAAGCCCTTCGATCTAAAAATCCACAACGACTCCGCGCAGTGGGGTGCGTCCTCCACCGAAGCCATCAAAATGGTCTTCGATGAACACGTGGTTGGTGTTCTCGGTGCTGTCGATGGCGCTTCCACCCACATCATGCTGCGCGTCGCGCTCAAACTCGAATTCCCCATCATCGACACCGCCACCACCGACCCCACCGTCACCGAAACACGCATCCCCTGGCTTATTCACAATTTCCCCGACGATCGCCAACAAAGCTACGCCGTCGCCAACGTCGTCTTCAAGGAACTGAAGCTCAAACGCGTCGGCATCATCCGCACGCAATCCCGCTACGCTCGCATCGGCGTCGAAAAATTTTCCGACGAGGCCAAGCGCATGGGCCACGTCCCCGTCCTCGAAGTGAAATTCGAACGCGGCGATCAGGACTTCTCCACGCAACTTCGTATGCTCAAAAACGCTCATCTCGATGCCATCATCCTGTGGGCTGAAGTTCCCGAAGCCGCCAAAATCCTGATACAAATGCGCGCCATGGGCCTCACCCACCCGGTCTTTGGCTCCAGCCGCCTCTGCTATTCACAGCTCCTCGAAGCCACTGGGTCCGCCGCCGAAGGTCTTACTCTCACTTCCGCGCTCGATCCCACTCGCAGCGATCCCGCCTGGCTGCAATTCGAAAAAGACTATCGCGCCAGGTTCAACGAGGATCCGGACGCTTATGCCGCCCGCGGATACGACGGTATCAATCTTCTGGTCGATGCCATTCAGAAGGCCGGGCTTAATCGTGGCAAAGTCATGGACGCGCTTCGCGAACACCACGGCCACGATTACCTTGGCGTATCCGGCGCCGCGCAGTTCGATTACACCCTGAACAACATCGCACCCGTCACCATTGCCCACGTCGAAAACGGCAAATTCGTCTACTCCACCCCCAAGCCGCGAACTATAAGCGCCGCCAGCGGAGCGGCGGAAGCGCACTAATGCGCTCGCTATTTGCCACTTTCGGTTTCGCCATTCTCGCCGCCATCTCTCTTGCTCAGACGTCACCCTCCAGCCGCTCTGCACCCTACGCCACGCTCGATCGCAACGCCGTCACCTACCGCGGTCCCGTCAGCACCGGATCAGAATCCATTTCCAACGACTCCGCCGTCATCGGCCTGATTCTTCCCCTGCATGGCCCGCAACAGCGCGAAGGCGAAGCCCTGCTCGCCGCCGCTCAACTCGCCATCCAGCAGGAACAGTCCCGCGGTCCACTCCCTGATGGCCGTCAGCTCCGTCTCGTGGTCCGCGACGAAAGCGGCCCATGGGGCCAAGCCAGCATGGAAATCCTCAAACTCTTCGATCAGGACCACGCCCTCGCCATCGTCACCTCCGCCAACGGAGCCTCCGCGCACCTCGCCGAACAAATCGCCATCAAAATCAGTATTCCTATCCTCACCCTCGCCAGCGATCCCACCACCACCGAAACCAACGTGCCCTGGATCTTCCGCATGGGCCCCAGCGACACCAACCAAGCCCGCTCCTTCTGCCAAAAAATCTATGCGTCCACCCCGTCCACCGAAAGAGTCCTGCTCTTCGCGCAAGCCGATCACGACGGCCGCACTGGCGCCGAAGCCTTCGAAAAAATCGCAAAAGAATTTACCAGCGCCCCGGTAACCCGCTTTGACATTTCCGAAGCTCGTCAGGCCGAAGCCCTGCGTTCACAGCTTCTGCACGATCCCCCCGAAGCTATCGTCCTTTGGACCGACGCCCCCGAAGCCAACGCCATCCTCACTCTTCTCCGCTCCACCGTACCCAACGTTCCCGTATTCCTCTCCACCAAGTCCGCCCAACTCCTCGATCCCGCAGGAACCGCTCGTTCCCCGTGGTTCACTATAGATTCACCGGCAACCGCGACTTCTGCAGCGTTGCCAAACATCCTCCACTCCTACGCAGCGCGCCAAATCTACGACGCCGTGCACACCATCTCCACCGCGCTTCGCACCACCGGCGCCAACCGAGTCTTGTTGCGCGATTATCTGGCGAACCAGCTACCCAATGCGCAGACCGCCCACGCCACACCCTTCGACTCCGCGGGCAACTCCCTCCAGTCCTTCTCCCTGGTTCCTCTCGCGCCACAGTAAGGCGCAGCATTATTTACCCTGCGCCCGGGAAGCGCTGCGACCGGGTATCGGAGCTTCAGCCCCTGAGGAATTGCCTTTCCGATGCGGCTTCCGCCGCTAAACCACGCGGACCTGCAACCCTAACCCTTCAACTTCCGATACCGCCGAATCACCGCATTCGTCGAACTATCATGCTTCAGCGTCGGCTCCGTTTTGCTCTCCAGCTCCGGAATAATCCGCTGCGCCAGCACCTTCCCCAACTCCACGCCCCACTGGTCAAACGAATCAATTTGCCAAACCGCTCCTTGCACAAACACCGAATGTTCGTAGAGCGCCACCAATTTCCCCAGCGCCTGCGGCGTCAATTTCTCCAGCAGCAGCGTATTCGAAGGACGATTCCCTCCGAACACCCGATGCGGCACCAACCAATCCGGCGTCCCTTCCGCCTTCACCTGCTCCGGAGTCTTTCCGAACGCCAGCGCCTCGCTTTGTGCGCACACATTTGCCACCAACATATCGTGGTGCCGCCCAATCGGGTTCAGTGTCTTCCCGAACGCAATAAAGTCGCACGGAATCAGCCGTGTTCCCTGATGAATTAACTGATAGAACGAATGCTGCCCGTTCGTCCCCGGCTCGCCCCAGAAAATCTGTCCGGTATCGTAATTCACGCGCTTCCCTTCCAGCGTCACGTGCTTCCCATTGCTCTCCATCGTCAATTGCTGCAGATAAGCCGGAAACCGTTTCAGATACTGCTCGTATGGCAGCACCGCCACTGTCTGCGCCCCGAAAAAGTCTGTGTACCACACCCCCAGCAATCCCATCAGCACCGGCAGGTTCTTCTCCAGCGGCGCCGTGCGGAAATGTTCATCCATCTCATGGAACCCGCTCAGCATCGCCTCAAAATTTTCCGGCCCCACCGCTAGCATGGTCGATAAGCCGATGGCCGAATCCATCGAGTACCGCCCGCCGACCCAGTCCCAAAATCCGAACATGTTCGCCGTATCGATACCGAACTTGGTCACTTCCGCGGCGTTCGTCGAAACCGCCACAAAGTGTTTCGCCACTGCTTTTTCGTCTCCGCCCAATCCCTTCAGCGTCCAATCCCGCGCCGTATGCGCGTTCGTCATCGTCTCCAGCGTCGTGAATGTTTTCGACGACACGATGAACAGCGTCTCCTCCGCATTCAACCCAACCACGGCCTCCGCAAAATCCGTGCTGTCCACATTCGAAACGAACCGGAACGTCATGTCGCGTTGGCTATAGAATTTCAAGGCCTCATACGCCATCACCGGCCCCAAGTCCGACCCGCCAATCCCGATGTTGATCACGTTCCGAATGCGTTTCCCTGTATGCCCTTTCCACTCTCCGCTTCGCACTCGCTTCGAAAACGCCGCCATCTTGTCCAGCACCGCGTGTACTTCCGGCACCACATTCTTCCCATCCACTTCGATCGATTCATCTTTCGGCGCCCGCAGCGCCACATGCAGCACCGCGCGGTTCTCCGTGATGTTGATCTTCTCTCCACGAAACATCGCGTCCCGCCGTTGCTCCACTTGCGATTCCCGTGCCAACTGCAACAGCAACTTGATCGTCTGGTCCGTGACCAAATTCTTGGAATAGTCTAGATAAATTCCCGCAGCATCCAGAACGAACCGCTCGCCTCTCTTCGCATCTGATGCAAACAACTTCTTCAACTCCGCCGTCTGCATCTTCTTGTAGTGCGCTTTCAAGGCCACCCACGCTTTTCGCTTCGTCAGTGGCTGCACCGGTTTGCTCTTTGCGCTCGATTTCTTCCCTGCTGCCATCGTCTTGCTCCTTTGCGTCCCTGCCCGCTACTTCGCCTTGGATTTCGCCGCCTTCTTCGCCGGCGGCACCGTTGCGCCGTCCGCTTCCCACAACCGGAATCCCCCGCGAAACGCGTTGAAATTATCCCCGGGCCTGCAATTCGGCGGCAGTTTCTTCAGCTTCTTCACATTCCCGCCGCCCAGCACCACCTCATCCGGCTCAATCGCCTTCGTCAGGCGCTCCACCACATCCTCCACGGACTTCCGCCATTTCTTTTTCCCGCGCTTTTTCAATCCACGCAGCCCTACGTAATCTTCGTACGTTCCTTTCTTATACGGCAGGTGCCCCAATTCCATCGGCTCTACGATTCCATCCGACACCACCGCCGTCCCCAATCCCGTTCCTAATCCCAGAAACAGCATTCGCCCTTTCTTGTAGCTCCCCAGCGCCTGCATCGCTGCGTCATTGATGATCTTCATTGGGCAGCCAAACGCCTGCTCATAGTGGAACCCCACCCAACCCTTCCCCATGTTGTGTGGCTCCAGGATTGGCCGGTTCTTCACCACGGGCCCCGGATAGCCCATCGAAATGGCGTCATACTTCCAGTCTTTCGTGATCTGCTTTACGCCCTTCACCATCTCGTTCGCCGTCATCTTTGGCCCTGAATCGAATTTCCGCGGAACCTCCTCCCCGCTCACCAGCGCCTTTACGTGCGTTCCGCCGACATCGATCACCAGCACTTTCATAGATTCATTTCTCCTGATCCAGGATTCACACGATTTTTCGACCGGCCCCGAGCCACCACGAGTGTACCGGAATTCTTGGGCGTTCCGCTTCTGCCAATCTATGAATAACCCGTGAATGGCCGCCGCACCACTCCCCATCTCCAGAAATCAAATCATTTCCATTCAAAGTCTTGCACAGTCTTTCCTCAACATCTGCTTGACTTACTATCACGCTCGAAGTACCTTGCCTCAATGTTTTTTTGGAGTCCTTTGGATTCCTTCCGCCGGGGTGTTTCGCCGGACGTTCGGAAAATTCGTTAGTCCTTAACTGGTGCGCCGCATGAATTCGAGAGCCTTTTCTCGAGCTTCTTGAGGCGCCTTGTTTCTTTCGGGCTCGGTTTCCACGGATTCTTTGTTGGTCATGCCCAGGAGGGGTGAGCAGAATGAGTAAGCGATTTTCCTTTGCGGTCGCCGTTGTCCTTGTAGCGCTTTGTTCTTTCGCCGGTCGCGCCTACGGCCAAGCCACCGGAAGTTTCCTCGGTACGGTTGTCGATACCACTGGCTCCGCCGTCGTTGGCGCGACCGTTACCGTCACCTCGCAGACCACCGGCGCTGCTCGCCAGGGCATCACCGACGATACCGGACACTACAGCGTTACCCTCCTCCCGGTTTCCATCTACACCGTCCGCGTCGAATTCAAGGGCTTCCAGGCCGCCGAGTCTAAAAACGTAAATCTCCAAGTCGACCAGCAGCGCGAATTGGATTTCACACTCTCTCCCGCCACGGTCAGTTCCTCTGTCGAAGTTGTCGCCAACGAAGTTGCTGTCGAGACCGCCAACCCCAGCCTCGGCCAGGTCATCACCTCTCAGCAGGTCTCGCAACTCCCCCTGAACGGCCGCGATTTCGTCCAGCTCGCCACGCTTACCCCTGGCACCACCGCCGAAACCAATCCCAACAGCTTCTTCACCAGCGCCGCCAGCAGCGAAGTAGCGGCCCGCGGCCCCTTCTCTCTTTCTGTCGGCGGCTCGCGCCCCAACAGCACGGACTGGCTTATCGACGGCGTCGATAACAACGAGCTCACCGCCGGCGGCATCTCGATTCTCTCCTCCATCGACTCTATCCAGGAATTCAAGGTTCTCACCTATAACTACTCCGCCGAATTCGGTACTCGCGCAGGGCCGACCGTGCTCCTCACTACCAAATCCGGCTCCAACTCCTTCCATGGCAGCCTCTACGAGTTCTTCCGCAACACCGATCTTAACGCCCGCAGCTTCTTCGCCGCTTCCACCGAAAAGTTCAACCTGAATCAATTCGGCGGTTCTCTCGGCGGCCCCATTCGCAAGAACAAAACCTTCTTCTTCCTCGATGGTGAACAGAAATTCCAGCGTCACGGTATCCCCTTCACCGGGCTGGTTCCCACCGAAGCCATGCGCAACGGTGACTATTCTGCTGACGCCTTTGGTAACACGATCGACGGTATAGCCGTGACCAATCCTTATATGGTCGGGACTTCCACGAATCCCAACGTCTATCCGAACATCTATTTCCAGTGCGACCCCGCGAGCGGTAATCCAATGCCCGTCAACGCTAACGGGAGTCAGCCCCAGGGCGTTGCCTGCAACAAGATTCCTGGCGCCAATCCTCTGAACGCCGCTTCCATGCCCAATGGCCTCATTAATCCCATTGGGCAAGCCATGATGAACTACTATCCCCTTCCGAACGTGTCTGGAAGTTCCTACAACTTCAGCAGCGCTCCAGTCCGCACACTCGACGAAACCAAATTCGACATCCGCGTCGACCAGAATTTCTCCGCCTCCGACAATCTCTTCGCTCGTTTCAGCTACGATCAGGCCAATTCGTATGTTCCGGGCGGCGCACCCGGCTTCGCCGAACAGAGCGCCTTCGGCAGCAATCAGGGCATCATCAATCACGCCCGCAACGTCTCCATCGGAGAAACCCACGTTTTCTCGCCCATTACCGTCAATCAATTCACATTTGGCTATAACCGCATCTTCGACTACATCAGTTCTACCGGCACCGGCACCTGTGCCTCTGCAAAACTCGGCATCCCTGGCGCAAACCTCGGCTGTCCCGATGGCAGTACCACCTGCACTCCTGGCGCTTATAGCTGCGGCCTCGTCAGCACTCTAATGCTCGGCGGCTACTGGTCCTTAGGCGACCGAGGCTACACTCCCTTCCAGGGCGGCACCAACATCTTCACGGTGAACGATTCTCTCGACATGATTCGCGGCAAGCACGACATCCACATCGGTCTCGGCATCCGTGCCAATCAACTCAATGTCGGCACCGAGGCTTTTCAGGACGGCTTCTGGATCCCCGGCGCCATCGGCAATTTCTCCGGCTATGTCGGTGATGGAGTGAGTATCGGTGGCAATCCCACCGCCGACTTCCTCATGGGTTTCGCGGGCGTCGCGGAACACGACCAAACCTTTAACGGTCCCGTTACCGGTCGTCGCTGGAAACTTTATCGTCCCTTTGTCCAGGACGACTGGCGCGTCACCAAAGACCTGACCCTCAACCTCGGCCTGGCTTGGGCCATCGCCAATCCCATCACCGAAGTCGATGGCCGCATGGCCGATTACGACGCTTACAATAACCAACTCCTCGTCGCTGGTCAGAACGGCGTTTCTTGGTCTGCTGGCATCCACAAGAATTGGACTGCCTTCGAGCCGCGTTTGGGCTTCGCATACAAACTTTTCGGTAGCGACAAGACCGTCCTTCGCGGCGGCATGGGCATCTTCCACGACACCGCCTGGAGCATGGGCGCTCAGGGCCTTTGGCAAAATCCGCCCTTCTTCGCGGAATCTGACGCCCTCGGCTTCGGGCAAACCTCCGGCTTCGCCTCTGGTTGTCCCACTGCTACCGCCTATTGCGCCGCGGTCCTCGGAGAGGATGTCACCGGATACAGCATCTCGAATGGCTTCCAGCTCATCAACACCCCGCCCGACGTTTCTACCTTTACTGGCACGCTCTTCTACATGCCGCGCAACTTCAAGCTCGCCAAGGTTCAGCAATTCAACATTAACCTTGAGCGCCAAATCCCCGGCAACGTTGTCGTCACCGTTGGCTATGCCGGTGCTCGCGGCAATCACATCCTCGTCTTCGGGAACAACCTCAACACCTTTGGCCCGACCAACTGCGCCGTTGGTGTCATCGGCTGCAACTCCGATGGCTCCGCCTACGTTCCACCGTTCGCTGTAGAGAATGCCATTCTAGCCTTTGGTGATTACGGAAAGACCACCTACGATTCGCTCCAGGTCAAGGCCGAAACCAAGTCGTCGCGCTACGGTATCTACGCCCTCGTTGGTTATACGTACTCTCACACCTACGACAACGGCCTTTCCGACGGTCTCGGCTCCGTGCTCAGCGCCCCCTATTTCCCGCTTCCCAACTGGTCCAAACTCGATTGGGCCCCCTCACAAATCGACCTGCGCAACAGCTTCACCGCCAGCGTGATCTACGACTTGCCCTTCGGCAAAGGTAAGAAGTTTGGGAATGACTGGAACAATGTCACCAACTCGCTTCTCGGCGGCTGGCAGCTTACTGTCATCGAAAAGATCACGTCTGGCTTCCCGGTTCCGTTGATCGACAGCTTCAACCAGTCCGGCGTCACCTTCAATAACGGTGGCAACGGCAACAACTACAATCGTCCCGATCAGGTTGCTGGCTGCGATCTCTACAGCGCTAACCACAGCCAGTTGCAATACTTCAACGCTGGCTGCTTCGCACCAGCCGTCGGCCATCTCGGCAACGCCAACCGCCTGCCGGTTTACGGCCCCGACTTCGTCAACACCGACTTCTCCGTCATCAAACAGTTCGCTCTGCCCTGGGAGAATATGGGCCTGAACTTCCGCGCCGAAATCTTCAACCTCTTCAATCACGCACAGTTCGGCTTGCCCGTGAACGACATCGAGGCTCCCGGTTTCGGCTCCGTGAACTCTACCGTCAACAACCCCCGAGTGGTTCAATTCGGGCTAAAACTAACCTTCTAATCTGTACGAACCTTCGTATTTACAAAGCCCCGCCGGATTCGGCGGGGCTTTTTTTTGACGGGGTTGTCACCGCTTCGCCTCTTGCCTCTTCGTAGGGGTCCAGCATGCTGGACCCCATGTCCGCACAATCCCTGTGTCTTGAGTCCGCGTCGTGCCCAAATTTCAGCTTGCGCTGAGACACAAAGGAATCAGTTGCTTATAAACGCCGACGGGCCCCGCCTCCCATCACACCGTCAAGAAAAAACCACGTCATCTCGAGCGGAGTCTCCGCAACGAGGGATCTCTCTTTCTTCTTTCCGTTCTCTTTCCGTTCTCTTTCCGTTCTCTTTCCGTTCTCTTTCCGTTCTCTTTCCGTTCTCTTTCCGTTCTCTGTCCGATTCCCCCTACTCCTTTTCTCCTCCGGCATCCCCCCGCAACGTATACACAAACTGCGGAATCTCATGCCTCTCCTTCTCAATCTCCGCATCTCTCTGCGCGGAAATCCGCTTGAACTCCGCAATCTCCTGATTCGCCTTCTCCATCTCCCCGTTTTTCCGATACGCCTGCGCTAACCGGTAATGCGCCTGCTCGTCCTCTGGCAGCAATTCCACGCCTTTCCGCAAGGCTGCCTCCGCCCCCTTCAAATCCCCTCGCTCCAGCAGCACAATCCCCAACTCGACATACGCCTCGCCCAATCCCGCATCCAACCGGATCGCCTCGCGCAACTCCTCTTCCGCCGTCTCGCTCCCGGCAACCTGGCCGCTCTCCTTCAGCAGCGCCACCGCATACAAATAATGCGCCCGCGCATTCCCCGGCTGCAGCTCTACGAATCGCTTCATGCGCTCGGTCCATGCCGCGGGCACCGTCGCTTGCGTCACCTGCACTCGCCCCAAAAACAGATATGGTGTCGCATCCTTCGGATTCACATCGCATGCTTGCAGTAACACCGCCACCGCCTTCTCTTCCGCCCGTTGCGCGTACAACGCCGCTCCCAATCCCAGCAGCATTCGCGTCGACTGCGGGTACAGCCGCCTTCCTTTTCCGAACACTTCGATCGCTGGCTCCGGCGCGTGGTGCAGCAGCAGTTCCGCCCCCCACGCAAATAAATGCGCCTCGCTCGCTTCCATCTCCGCGGCACGCTGATACTCCTTCACCGCATCCAACGGCTTGCCGCCAGCCTCCAGAATTTCCGCCAACTTCTTGTGCAACTCCGCATGGTCTTCCCGCGCGATCGCCGCTCGAATCGCGGCCTCTCCCTCCGGCCCAGTCGTCGCTGTCCCGGTTGCCAACGACACCGTCTCCTTCGAAAGCGCATTACTGTTCCGCGTCACTGGACCCGACCCGTGTCCACCCATCGCCGTCGTATCCGTTACGCCCGCCACCGTAAACGCCGGCTCATCCGAAAACTCCAGCGAACTCGCCACATCTTTCATCAGCACCAACACCGCCGATTTCGTCTCGCTCTCACCCACAACGAAGGGTCCGTCATTGCATTCCACGTAGCCCTTCAATTTCGCCCGCAACGTGTACGTCCCTCTCGCCACTGGCTCAAATCGAAATTTCCCCTCCGCATCCGACGTAGCCTTCCGCGCTTCACCGCCCTCCGCACCTTCTAGCGACACAACCGCCCCCGCAATCGGCCCCTTCTCTCCGTCCCGCACTACGCCTTCCACCACCGCCG
>Ga0335076_10008524_pt1 | contig 10355 bp, 8 predicted proteins | sample Lox_Sample_25_FD_206717 | JGI IMG/M metagenome (GOLD analysis project Ga0335076, IMG submission 206717) | Soil microbial communities from Loxahatchee National Wildlife Refuge, Florida, United States - Lox_Sample_2.5 | ecosystem: Environmental > Terrestrial > Soil > Wetlands | place: USA: Florida...
CACGTCGGCCCGGCTGACGATGCCGACTAGCTGGCCTTTCTCGGTGACCACCGGGAGCCGCCTGACCCGGCCGTGGTACATCAGGCGGGCGGCGCTGGTGACGGGTTCGTCCGGCGTCACCACCACCGGCGGCTTGGTCATGAGGTCGGCCGCGGTCACCGCGGCCGCCCGGGCGAATTCATCGTGACGAAGCGAGCCCGCGGCGTCCCTGAGCCGCGCGGCCTGGCCCCCGAGGGCCGCGATGAGCGCTTCCTTGCAGAGCAGGTCGGATTCGGAAACCACCCCGATGACCATTCCCTCCCCGTCGACGACGGGAAAGGCGCTGACCCGGTACTCGGTGAGCATCGCGGCGATGTCCTTGAACGTGGCGTCCTTCCTGACCGCCACGACCCGGGTCGTCATCACGTCCTGCACGGTCGCGTTCATGGCACCAGCCCACCGGGAGGCGCCCGTGAGCTACTAGAGACGAACGTCCCGGGACGCCATGACCTGGGCCACTAGCCGGGTGACCCGGGCACGCAGCGGATTCGTTCGGTGCCAAAAAACACGCGCGGCGGGCCACCTGGCTGCGGTGGCCCGCCGCGCGGGGAGCGGAACTTACTCCGAGCCGAACGCCTTGATCTCGGCCTGCTCGGCCTCGGTGAGCTCGCGCGGAACCTCGCCGTGCGCGACCTTCTCCGCCTGCACGTGGTGCCGGATCTGCTCCACGACCTCGGGGTTGGCCAGCGTGGTGACGTCACCGACGTCGGCGAAGTTGGAGACCGACGCGATGACCCGGCGCATGATCTTGCCGGATCTGGTCTTGGGCATGTCCGGCACGATCCAGACGTTCTTCGGCCGCGCGATCTTGCCGATCACGGTCTCAATCGTCTTGCTGACCTTGGCCGCGGTCTCGTCGTTGGCCTCGTAGCCCGGCTTGAGCGACACGTAGATCTCGACGACCCGGCCGCGCACGTCGTCGATGACCGGGACCGCAGCTGCCTCGGCGACCTCGGGTACGGTGAGCGCGGCCGACTCGATCTCCTTGGTGCCCAGGCGGTGCCCGGCCACGTTGATCACGTCGTCCACCCGGCCCAGGATCCGGATGTACCCGTCGGCCGCCTGGACCGCGCCGTCGTTGGTGAAGTACGGCCAGTCGTGCCAGTCCTTGCTGTCCGGGTTCTTGTTGTACTTCCGGAAGTAGGTGGACAGGAACCGCTCCGGGTCGCCCCAGACCGTCTGGAAGATGCCGGGCCAGGGGTTGCGGATGCAGATGTTGCCCGCCTTGCCGCTGCCTTGCGGCACCTCGTTGCCTTCCTCGTCGTAGATCACCGGGTAGATGCCGAGCACGCCGGGGCCGCAGCTACCTGGCTTCATCGGCAGCAGGCCGGGCAGGGTGGCGCCGAGGAAGCCGCCGTTCTCGGTCTGCCACCAGGTGTCAGTGATCGCCGCCTCGCCCTTGCCGACCTCGGTGAAGTACCACCGCCAGACCTCGGGCTCGATCGGCTCGCCCACCGTCGTCATCGACTTGAAGCGGTAGTCGTACTTTCTCGGTTCCTCCGGGCCGACCTTGCGCAGCATGCGGATCGCGGTCGGCGAGGTGTGGAAGATGTTCACCCCGAGCTCTTCCGCGATCCGCCACGGCCGCCCGCCGTCGGGGTAGTTGGGGACGCCCTCGTAGATCACGGTGGTGGTGCCGAGCGCCAGCGGGCCGTACACGATGTAGGAGTGACCGGTGATCCAGCCGATGTCGGCCATGCACCAGTACACGTCGTCCGGGTGGATGTCCAGGTAGTACTTGGACGTGCCGGCCACGTAAGACATGTAGCCGCCGGTGGAGTGCTGGCAGCCCTTCGGACGGCCAGTGGTGCCGCTGGTGTACATCAGGAACAGCGGTGCCTCGGCCGGCATGGAGACCGGCTCGACGGTCTGCCCGGCGTACCGCGGCAGCAGGTCGTCGACGAAGAAGTCCCTGCCGTCGACCATCGGAGTCTGCGACTGGTACTCACCGGGCCGGCGCCGCCAGACCAGCACCTTGTCGACCTCCTGGCCCTCCTTGGCCGCCACGTCGAGGGCCTCGTCGGCCTTGACCTTGTGGTCGCCCATCTGGCCGGCCCGGTAGTAGCCGTCCATGGTGATCAGGACCCGGCTGCCCGAGTCGGCGACGCGGCTCCCGGCGGCGGTGCCGCTGAAGCCGCCGAACACCTCCGAGTGGATGACACCCAGCCGGGCGCAGGCGAGCATGGTGACCGGCAGCTCGGCGACCATCGGCATGTGCAGGGTTACCCGGTCGCCGGTCTTGAGGCCGGCGAAGTCACGCAGCAGTGCGGCGAACTCGTTCACCTGCCGGAGCAGTTCGCCGTAGCTGATGTGCACGGTCTCGTCGGACTCGAGCTCGGGCACGAATACGATCGCGGTCTTGTCCGGATTGGCCGCCGCGTGCCGGTCGACGCAGTTGTACGAGGCGTTCAGCCTCCCGCCGACGAACCACTTATAGAACGGCGCGTTGCTCGTGTCCAGCGTTGTGTGCCACGTCTGCTCCCAGGTCAGCAGGTCGGCGTACTCCTTGAAACAGTCAGGAAACTTGTCCTCGGTGAACCGGTCCAGGATGGCCCGGTCGTCGGCGTTCGCCTGCTGGGCGAAACTGGCGGGCGGCTGGATGTACTCCTCCTCACGCCAGTGCACTGCGATCTGTGCCGCGGAAACCCCGGATGATTCCGATGCTTCAGCTGCCTGTCCCTGGACGTCTTCGGCCATAGCGTGAGTCCCTCCGCTTGCTTTCTTTTGCAGATTTAACGCCAGAAGCACTCCAAACTTAACGCCAGCGGGCTGCATCCTCCATGGTCCAAAAGACCCTAATTGGAATTGGCGCGGCTGGGCTTGGGCCGCCGCCCAGTAAGGTCACGCTGAGTAGGCGTGAACGGACGGGTTCAGCTCGGGAAAGGCCCGGTCCAGGCCGGTGATCCGCATGATCTTCAGCAGCGACGGCCGGGCCGAGGCCAGCTTGAGCTGGCGGCCGGCCTGCCGGGCGTGCCGCGAGATCCGGGCCAGCACCCCGAGGCCGGAAGCGTCGCAGAAAGTCACGCCGGAGAGGTCCACGGTGACCGGCGCGGGCCGGCCGTCGATGACCTCGCTGATGTACGAGTAGGCCTGCTCGGCCGTGGCGATGTCGAGCTCGCCGGTCACGCTGACGATCTGGTATCCGTTCGCTCCGGTGCGGCAGGAGAGCTCCAGCTGAGCGTCCTCCCCGCGCTTCGCGGTCATCACGGCTGCATCACTTCCCCCGTCTGGCACTGCCGCGACACCCTTGACGCGGTTCAGTGGACGAATGATCACGTGCCCCTCCAACCCTGTCCCGTTAACGTCCGCGACCCCTCAAAACGTTCCTGATGCCGCGAACCGGGACGAAACCCCAGGGCCCCGTACACTGGGGTGGTGGACCCGATTCTGGCAGCAGGGTCACTACCAGCGCAAATAATTAGAACCCCTGCACTTGAAGCGACACCGGGATTCTGCTGAGTATCACGTATGAGCGGTGGCTCCGGTTCAACGGCGGACAGGGGATCTTCAGGTGTTCCCCGGGCCGCCTGTGACCAGGCGGCCGTCGACGAGGTCGTCGACGAGCACCACCGCCGGCCGCCCGCCGCCGCGGCGCGCTCGCGGGGTAACGTGCCAGGTATGCGTGCCTGGCATGTCGAGGCGCCGGGGCCGGTCACCGGCCAGCCGCTGCGCCTGCACACCGAGGACGAAGTGCCGCGGCCGGGTCCCGGCGAGCTGCTGCTGCGGGTCCTGGCCTGCGGCGTCTGCCGGACCGACCTGCACGTGACCGAGGGCGACCTGCCGCCCCGCCAGCCCACGCCGCCCGGCGTCACGCCGGGCCACGAGGTCGTCGGCGAGGTGGTGGACCTGGGCGAGGACGCGGTCGGCTTCGAGCCCGGGGACCGCGCGGGCGCGGCCTGGCTGCGCTGGACCGACCAGCGGTGCAGATTCTGCCGCCGGGACGCGGAGAACCTGTGCCCGGCCTCGCTCTACACCGGCTGGGACGCCAACGGCGGCTACGCCGAGTACCTGACGGTGCCCGCCGCCTACGCGCACCGCCTGCCGGACGGGTACACCGACGCCGAACTGGCCCCGCTGCTGTGCGCCGGCATCATCGGCTACCACGCCCTGCAGCGGGCCGAACTCCCGCCCGGCGGCCGCCTGGGCCTGTACGGCTTCGGCGGCAGCGCGCACCTGGCCGCCCAGGTGGCGCTGGCCCGCGGCGCCACCGTGCACGTGCTCACCCGCGGCGAGCAGGCCAAGCAGCTCGCCCGGGAGCTCGGCGCCGCCTCGGTCGGCGACGCGGCCGACATGCCGCCCGAACCGCTGGACTCCGCGATCTTGTTCGCGCCCGTCGGGGACCTGGTGCTGCCCGCGCTGGCCGCCCTGGACCGCGGCGGCACGCTGGCCATCGCGGGCATCCACCTGACCGACATCCCGCCGCTGAACTACGAAAAGCACCTGTTCCAGGAGCGGCAGCTGCGCAGCGTCACCTCCAACACCCGGGCCGATGCCCGCGAGTTCCTCGGCCACGCGGCCGGGCACAAGCTGGCCGTCACCGTCCACCCGTACCCGCTGGACGCCGCCGACCGGGCGCTGCGGGACCTGAAGGCCGGCCGCTTCGACGGCGCCGCGGTGCTCATTCCCTAGCGTTACCTGGCGGTTGGCTGCCTATTGCCTGAGAGGGCTGTCCGCTGATCATCGCGCCTCGCGCACCGGGCATACTGGGCATCACAAGGAGCCGCCATGAGCAAGCAAGCCAAACCGCCGCCGCCGGGCGACAAGCCCGCGGGGTCCGCGCCGCCGCCGCCGCCGGCCTGGCGGAACTGGATCTGGCTGATCATGATCCTGGTCATCTTCGGCCTGTGGTTCTTCCTGCCCACCCGCTCGCCCTCGACGAACCTCAGCTACACCCAGTTCCTGTCCGACGTGTCCGCGCACAAGGTGAAGACGGTCGAGCTGGCCAGCACCGACGGGGGCACCACCACCGGCACGCTGAAGGACGGCACCAGCTTCACCGTGGTCGTCCCGCCGCAGGCCGGGCAGGACCTGCTCAACGAGCTGGCCGCCAACGACGTCCAGGTGTCCTCGGCCCCGTCCGGGAACGGCTTCGGCACCGAGCTGCTGGTCTACCTGATCGTGTTCGGCCTGCCGATCCTGCTGTTCGGCTGGTTCTTCCGCCGCCTGTCCCGCGGCGCGGCCGGCGGGCTGCAGGGCGTGCTCGGCGCGGGCCGGTCCCGGGCCAAGGTGTTCGACGAGGAGAAGCCGTCCACCACGTTCGCCGACGTGGCCGGCTACGAGGGCGCCAAGGCCGAGATCGCCGAGGTGGTGGACTTCCTGCGCAAACCGGACCGGTACACCCGGGTCGGCGCCCTGGTGCCGCGCGGCGTGCTGATGATCGGGCCGCCGGGCACCGGCAAGACGCTGCTGGCCCGCGCGGTGGCCGGCGAGGCGCAGGTGCCGTTCTTCTCGGTCACCGGCTCCAGCTTCGTGGAGCTGTTCGTCGGCGTCGGCGCGGCCCGGGTCCGGGACCTGTTCGCCGAGGCGCGCAAGCGCGCGCCGGTGATCATCTTCATCGACGAGATCGACGCCATCGGCCAGCGCCGGGCGGGCAGCGGGGCGGTGGTCTCCAACGACGAGCGGGAGCAGACCCTCAACCAGCTGCTGGCCGAGATGGACGGGTTCGAGCCCTCCTCCGGCGTGGTGGTCCTCGGGGCCACCAACCGGCCCGAGGTCCTCGACCCGGCCCTGCTCCGGCCCGGCCGGTTCGACCGGCAGGTGACGATCCCGCTGCCGAACGTCACCGAGCGGGCCGCGATCCTGGCCGTGCACTGCCGGGGCAAGCAGCTGGCCGGCGACGTCAACCTGGACACGGTGGCCCGGGGCACGCCCGGCTTCTCCGGCGCCGACCTGGCCAACCTGGTCAACGAGGCGGCCATCTTCGCGGTCCGCGACAATCGCGAGGTGGTGACCGCGGCCGACTTCGGCGCGGCCAGGGACAGAATTATCTTGGGCCGCCGGGAAGGCTCCAACGTGCTGCTGCCGGAGGAGAAGTACGCGGTGGCGGTGCACGAGTCCGGGCACGCCCTGGTGGCCGCGCTGTCCGAGCACGCCGACCCGGTGGCCAAGGTGACCATCCTGCCCGCGGGCCAGACGCTGGGGGTGACCGAGCAGCTGCCGCTGGTCGAACGGCACATGTACACCGAGGACTACCTCAACGACTCCCTCGCCGTCCGGCTCGGCGGCCGGGCCGCCGAGCTGGTGGTGCTCGGCCAGGGCTCCACCGGCGCGGCCAACGACCTGGCCGGGGCAACCGACCTGGCCACCAAGATGGTCCGCGAGTTCGGCCTGTCGCCCACCCTGGGCCCGGTCGGGTACCCCGAAGGCGGGTCGGTGTTCCTGGGCGGTGGCGGCCCGGGCATGTCCAGCCGCCCGTTCGCCGAAGCCACCCAGGCCGAAATCGACAAGGAGGTCGCCCAGCTGCTCCGCCACGCCGAAGACCGGGCCAAGGACCTGCTGTCCACCCACCGGTCCGAGCTGGACGCGCTGGTCAACGCGCTGCTGGAGATGGAGACGGTGGACGGCTCCGAGGTGTACCGGCTGGCTGGCCGGCCGGACCGGTCGGCCACCTCCCCGCCGGTGCCGGTCACCACCACCGTGGGGCCGCACATGACCACCGGCCCCGGTCCGGGTCAATAGGGACCGAACGGATCCGCTCACCGCCTCGGTACCGGTTCCAGCCGTCCGGGGTAGGTCCCGCCCTTCCGGGCGGCGGCCGTGGTCCGGTCCCGGTGTACCCTCGGGCCTATGGCAATGGCGTTGCCGACGTACATTCCCAGCCCGTCGATCAACAGCTTCAGCATCGGCCCGCTGGTTATCCACTTCTACGCCCTGATGTACCTGGTCGGCATCGCGGCGGCGGTCATCATCACCCGGCGGCGGTGGCGTGCCGTCGGCGGCGACCCCGACCTGGTCGGCGACGTGGCGCTGTGGGCCGTCCCGGCCGGGATCATCGGCGGCCGCATCTACTTCGACATCACCACGCCGATGGACATCCCGCACGTGTGGTACGGCGTGTTCGCGGTGTGGGACGGCGGGCTCGGCATCTGGGGCGGGATCTTCGTCGCCGCCCTGGTCGGCCTGTGGCGGGTACGCCGGGCCGGTGCGAACGGGGCCCAGTTCATGGACGCGGTGGCCCCTGCGCTGCTGGTGGCGCAGGGCATCGGGCGGATCGGGAACTACTTCAACAAGGAACTGTTCGGCCGCCCGACGTCGCTCCCCTGGGGGCTCGAGATCCCCTACCAGTACCGCGTGTCCGGCGGGATCCCCGACCGTTACCTGAACGCCGCCACCTTCCAGCCGACCTTCCTCTACGAGCTGATCTTCGACTTCGCCTGGGCGGGGGTGCTGGTCTGGCTCGGTCACCACCGCAAGATCAAGCCGCCGGGCCTGTTCGCGCTGTACGTCTTCGGCTATTCCGCGTACCGGATCTTCGAGGAATCGCTGCGCATCGATTCCTCGGTGTACATCTTGGGCCTGCGCCTCAACATGTACATCGCCACGGTGCTCGCGATCATCGGCGCGATCTGGTTCATCCGCAGCCAGCGCCGCCCCGACCCCGCAGACCCGGCTAAGGCCGCCGCCGCCGAGGCTGACGTCAGCGCCGAGGCCGCCGGTACCGAGGCTGCTGACGCCGAGACTGCGGGCAGGGAAGCGGCTGGCCGGGAAGCGGCTGGCGCCGAGGCCGCCGCCGAAGGCGCCGATTCTGGTGCCGGGCCGCCTGGCGATACCCCGGTTCCGGACGATCCGGCCCTCGCCGAGAAATCTGAGTCACGCCAATCCCAGGACTCGGGGCAGGCCACATCCTGACCATGAGTGACGCGGCTGCCTGCGACTGGGGCTGGTGGCGGGAGCGGCGGCTGCCCGCGGAGCGGATCCATCTGGACAGCGCCGCCGCGGGCCGGTCCTCCCGGGCCACCCTGGCCGCCACCGCGGCGCACGCCGAGCGCGAAGCCGCCATCGGCGCGTACGTGGCGGCGGAGGAGGCCGGACCGGTACTCGCCGAGGGCCAGGCCGGGCTCGGCCGGCTGCTCGGCGTCCCGGCCGCCGGGGTGGCGTTCGTGCCCAGCGCGGAGGCCGCGCTCGACACCCTGCTGGCGATCTGGCCGCTGCGCGAAGGCGACACCGTGGCCGTGGTGCCGGCCGAGTGGGGACCGAACCTGCACGCGTTCGCGGCCCGGGGCCTGCGGATCACCGAGATCCCGGCGGCCGGCGACGGCGCGGTCGACCTGGCCGGCCTGGAGCGGATGCTGGCCGGGGCGCCGGCCCGCAGACCGGCCCTGGTCCACCTGACCCAGGTCACCTCGCATCGCGGCCTGGTCCAGCCGATGGCGCAGGCCGCGGCGCTGTGCCGCGCGGCGGGCGTGCCGCTGTGGGTCGACGCCGCCCAGGCCCTCGGCCACATGGACACCGCCTGCGGCGCCGACGCCATCTACGCCACCAGCCGCAAGTGGCTCACCGGCCCGCGCGGCGTGGGCATGATCGGGGTCGCCGAGCCGTGGTGGGACCGGCTGAAGGTCAGCGCCTCCGACCTGTTCGCCGACAGCCAGCCCGCCGGCACCAGCCCGCTGTGGCTGATCGGGGCGACCGAGGCCAACGTGGCGGCCCAGGTCGGCCTGTGTAACGCCGTCGCGGAGTACCTGGCCGCCGGCCCGGGCCGCGTCGCGGACCGCCTGGCCGAGGTCGGCAGGCAGACCCGCCAGACCCTGGCCGGCCTGCCCGGCTGGGCGGTGGCCGACCCGCTGGACGCGCCGTCCGCCATCGTCGCGCTGCGCGCCGCCAACGGCCAGGACATCACCCGGACCCGGGCCCGGCTGCTCGGCGAGCACGGCATCGTCGTCACTGCGGGCGCCGTCAGCCGCGCGCCGCGCGACATGACCGAGCCCCTGCTCCGGATCAGCCCCCACGTCGACTGCACCCCCGAAGACCTGGCCCGCCTCCGCGAGGCCCTCCTGGCCCTCGCCTGAGCCTCACCGCCTGATCCCATCCGTCTTCGCGGCGGGGCTGTGGCACATTGACCCCCAAAGGCGGGCACTCCAAAGTCGGGGCGGAGGGCCCACATACCCCATGCCGGGCGCAATTACCCCATTCCGGGCGCAATGCCGCTTAGCCAATGGTCGCGGCCGGGTACCGGGTTGCTCGCACACTGAACTCAGGTCGCTCCGGCACCATCAGCATCATGATCCGCGGGTGCCGGAGCCGCGGGAACGGCATGAAACCCCGGATCCAGCGCGTTCTAACGCGCTGGAGGGGCGGTTTCATAGCGTCCGGCGCCAGGCCGGCCCTCATGCCGGGCATCATGAACAGTAACGGCCGGTACCTATGAGGCACATGAGGCGGCTGCCGGGCAAGCAGCCGGCGTTATTGGTACGCGCCCGGTCCAGCATCATCAGGTGCACCCCGCCGCCGCTGCGCCGGAGCTGATGCACCCCTTCGGCCAGCCAGCCGGGCAGCGCTTCTGGCTGGGCCGGGGTTCCCGGCGGCAGGGCCTCCGGCTCTGCGATGCTCAGCGCTTCCCTGACCAGATCAGCATCTTGGGAGCTGAATTCCCGGATGTCCAGGCGCTCCGCGGTGATCTGAACCTCGGGCAAGGAACTCACGGCCCACACCATACAGTCCTGCGACCTGGCTTCGGCCGCGCGGGACCGCCACTGAGCCGGCCAGGGCGCCCGGGCAGGTGGACACGCAGGGGCGGGGCGGCACGCGCCGTCTTCGTTCGGGCCGGTTAGATCGTGAAGCCGATGGCGCGCAGTTGCTCCCGGCCGTCGTCGGTGATGTCGGCCGGGCCCCAGGCCGGGATCCACTGCCAGTCGACCCGGAAGTCCTCGACGCCGCCGAGCGGGGCCAGCCCGGCGCGGATCTGGTTCTCCATGATGCCGGTGAGCGGGCAGGCCGGCGAGGTGAGGGTCATGGTGATGACCGCGGTCCGGCCCTGCATGGCGACGGCGCGGACGAACCCCAGGTCGACGACGTTAACGCCGAGGTCGGGGTCGATGACCTCGGCCAGCGCGGCCCGGACCGCGGCGCCGGCCGCGGATTCGGCTGCGGATTCGGCTGCGGCGCCGGCCGCGGACTCGGCGGGCGTTTCCGCGGACTCGGCGGGCGTTTCCGCGGCCTCGGACGGGGGGAGCGCGGCGGCGGCCGCGTGCAGGCCTGCCGGGCGCAGGGTGATCCGGACCTGGCAGGCCGGGCTGCGGATCCAGTCCGCCACGCCGTGCGCCTTACGCCGCACCCGGACGATGTCCTCGCCCGCCCGCACGCTGCCGTCGGCCACGACC
>Ga0335076_10008525_pt1 | contig 10354 bp, 11 predicted proteins | sample Lox_Sample_25_FD_206717 | JGI IMG/M metagenome (GOLD analysis project Ga0335076, IMG submission 206717) | Soil microbial communities from Loxahatchee National Wildlife Refuge, Florida, United States - Lox_Sample_2.5 | ecosystem: Environmental > Terrestrial > Soil > Wetlands | place: USA...
CACGCGGAACCGCAGCGCCTTCGGCAACGTCATCTTCCGGCCGCGCTCGGATTTGCTGTTCGCGGCAGAGTATCGTCGCCTGCGGACATTCACCATCTATGACAATAGCTACGAAGCGGGGCAGGTGAATATGTCGGTGGGGGTGCTGTTCTGAGTTACGTTCGCCAAGTTTTGCGATGGCCGCGCGTGAGCAAGAAGTTGCCGCCTCGGAGCGCGATCAAACTCCCCGCTCAGGCGGGACATGAGTCAGGGCACGACCTCGGTCGTGCCAATGGTGCTATATCTTCGTGTCCTGAGCCGGCTTCAGCCAGCGGCACATCGCCGCGAGCGACCCATCAACTTCTCCGGACTCTGCTCCTGCAGTTGTCAATCCTCGCCGCATCAACCTGCTTCGCCCAAGACGTCGCCGTCACGGGCAAGGTTGTGCTCGAAGGCGGCCAATCGCCCACGGCGACGCAGACAGTGGTCTGGCTAGCGCCGCTGGGCGCAGCCGCTGACTCCACGCCGGTCGCTCCCATGCACGCCACGCTCACCCAGAAGAACAAGATGTTCGAGCCGCACCTGCTGGTCATCACCCGCGGCTCGTCGGTCGATTTCCCCAACCGCGATCCGTGGTTCCACAACGTCTTCTCGCTCTTTAACGGCAAGCGCTTCGACCTGGGGCTGTACGAGGCCGGCACCTCACGCACCGTGCACTTCGACCGCGAAGGCGTGTCGTTTATCTTCTGCAACATCCATCCCGAGATGAGCGCGGTCGTGGTCGTGCTCGGGAGTCCGTATTACGCCGTCACCGACAAACAGGGCGACTTCGGCATCGGCCAGGTCCCGCCAGGACGCTACATGCTCCGCGTCTGGAACGAAAGCGCGATGCCGGCGACCTTGCAGGGCCTTTCGCGCGAGGTGCAGGTTGGCGATGGGCCGCACAATGTCGGCGCCATTCGCATTCCGGTGAACAAGAGCGTCACCGTGGCGCACAAGAATAAGTACGGCCAGGACTACGAACCACCGTCGCCCAACAATCCTGTCTATGTACAGCCGTGACTGGGTACTTTCCGAAGCTCGGCCACGGGGACGCTAATCGAATGGCTCGAGAGGATGCAGATGCACCACGTGCGGCAGGAAGATCTCCCGTTTGTCGGCAGTTCGTATGAATTTCGCGGATCGGAGCAAGGCGACACCGGCGTTTCAGTGTTCTTGTACCACGGCAAGCCCGGTGGGGGACCCGGTCCTCATCGTCATCCCTATGATGAAATTCAGTTCGTGCGCGAAGGCCGCGGCATCTGGACGGTGGACGGCAAGACCTTCGAGGGCGGCGCTGGAGACATCTTTGTGATCAAGGCAGGCGAGATCCACAGCTTCAAGGTAGTCGGCGACTCGCCATTGATTCAGGTTGATGTTCACCTCAGTCCCAGTTTCATACAAGAAAACCTGTAGCTGGATAACGAGGACAGGCTGCGGGAGCCTCGCCTAAACCGTGCCAGCGTGACGGAGGGTTTCGCGCCCCTCTTTTAACGCACACCATTTCAATGCGTTACACCGTAATCTGGAATTAAGTTGATGGAGCCGTGCTGCGGTGCCAGTATTTGCTGGCTATCACGCCGCGAAAGAAGGAAATCCATGACAACGGGATGGTCAGGTCACATGGAAAGTACGGTTTCGATTTTCGACATCAATTCGAAATATGCAGCAGGCGCGCTGATTTTGGCGGTGGTGTTTGCGACCGTGCTTCTGGCTGCGCCGGCAGGGCACGCGCAGAGCTTCCAGGTCCTTTACAACTTCGCTCAGAACCGAGGTCTGCCATTCGGTTTGGCCGACCGCGCGGGAAACTTCTATGGAACGCAGTACTACGGTCTCTTCGGGAGCATCTTCAAGTTCTCACGCGCAGGCTCCGGTTGGGTCATCTCCGACCTCTATAAGTTCCAGGGCGCGCCGGACGGTTCCAGTCCTGCGGGAGTGACCGTTGCAGCCGACGGTAGCCTTTACGGTGTGACCGGTACGGGTGGAACAGGCCCGTGCGATCGTGAAACCTACAATGGCTGCGGCACGGTGTTCCGGCTTCAGCCTCCGGCCGTGCCGTGCCGGGCAACACGTTGCTACTGGACAGAGACCGTCCTCTACTCGTTTCAGGGCAGTCCGGATTTGCAATACCCTGCCGCCGAAGTCACCTTTGATCAGGCGGGCAATCTATACGGAACGTCGTACCAGGGCGGCGCCTTTGGATTCGGCGGTGTCTTCGAGATGACTCGTTCGCAGGGTGGCTGGACGTACAAGATCCTGTACAGCTTCAGCGGGCCGCCGCCTGATGGCGCGAATCCGGAGGGCAGCGTGACGATCGACCAGGCGGGGAACTTGTACGGTCCGACCCTCGCTGGTGGAACGGGCACATTAGGTGGTTGCGAGGGTCATGGCTGCGGAACCGTGTATCAGCTCACGCCCTCGGGCTCGGGTTGGAATGAGACCGTCCTTCACAACTTTGGCATATCGGGTGGGAGCGACGGAGAAGCTCCGATCGCCGGCTTACTGCTCGATCGGGCCGGTAATCTGTACGGCACGACCGAAGGCGGAGGCTCGAACGACGGCAGCACAGTCTTCGAGTTCTCGCCCAGCAATGGAGGGTTCGCCTTCTCCGTGCTGAATACGCTTCCGGGCAGCTTCTCTTTGTCGAAGTTGGTAATGGATCAAGCCGGTAGCCTCTACGGCTCGACAGAAGAGGGTGGTCTGTACGGCTATGGAATGGTATTTAAGCTTACGCCCGGTTCCAATGGCTGGACCTTCACCTCTCTGCACGATTTCGACTTCGACGACGGCTTTGGCCCTTCCGGTGACATGGTGCTTGACGCGAATGGCAATCTCTATGGGACCGCCGTCGAAGGCGGCCTGAACAATGAGGGCGTGATTTGGGAGATCACGCCGTAAGAGGATTAGGAATCTAGTGCTGAACAGGAAGCGGCACTGCCTCAGCGAAGCCGGCAATCTTGCCGTCCGGAGACACCACAGCAACGCGCTTGGCCTCGCCGGGCTGCGCCGTCGCCTGTATATTGACCGGGTCGTCGGGGCCGTCGCCTTTGCAAAAGCCCGGCCGGCTTGAGCAGACCATGACGCCACGCTGGTCGAAGCTGACTCCCTGCATCATCCTCTTGGGCTCCTGTCCCGCCTTCCATTGCCACAGCTCGTAGGGGATGCCGGAGGGAAACCCCCGGCCGAGAACGTTGTATACGAGCAGCGTTCCCTGCGCCGTCTTCTGGCGCGGGCCTTCGCGCAGCTGCAACGTGATACCCGGGGAATTCTTGCCCCAGTTCTTCGCGTCGAGCTCTTGAGCGGCGCCAGGCGAAAGCATCCCCATGCCGAGCAGGACGGACAGAGCGAACCCTAGAATTGTTCGAGGTGCTGTCATTAAGGCGAGCGTTGCAGATCACGCCATTGCTAAGGGCTAATGCGATTAGTAGTGTAATGGCGATGTTGCGCCAGTTAACGCAGAACGCCCATGGCCGAGGTCTCAGCTAGGGCGTGATCTTCCAAACTACGCCATGTCCATATTGCCCGCCCATGGCTGCAGTACCGTACAGATTTCCGCTGGCATCCATAGTGGGACCGCCGTACACCAAGCTGCCGTCCTCACCCGTGAAGTCGTGCAGGCTGGTGTAGGTCCAGCCACCAGCGACGGGACTCAACTTGAAGACTGAGCCTTGGGCGAAGGCGCCACCGGACCACGTTGTCCCGTAGATGTTTCCCCGGGCGTCCATCAGCAGATTGCCGCTCGGACCGCCATAGATTCTTCCCTGGTCGAAGCCGTAGACCAGGGAAAAGATCCAGTCTTCGCCCGACGGTTGCAACTTAAACACCGTGCCGTCATTGTGCGGTCCCGCTCCGATGGTTGCGCCATAGAGATTGCCCGCGGCGTCGAACAGAACAGGAGCGACTGGCTCGGAGCCGTCGAAGTCACCTAGAAAAGTGTAGAGAGTGGTCTCAACCCAACCGGAGCCGGAGCGACTCAACTGATAGACCGTGCCCGAACCGGCGCCACCGACGCTCGCTGTACCGTAAATATTGCCGGCGGTGTCGAAGGTAACTCCGCTGGCGGGCCCAAATCCATTGAAGCCGCAATCGAAGCCGTACAACACACTTTCAGTCCAGTTACCATGCGCGGGTGTCAATTGAAACACGACTCCACAGGTGCCGGGTCCCCCGCCCTCGGTGGTTCCGTACAGGTTTCCCACCTGGTCGAATACAGGGTCAACAAAGCTGGGACTGTAACCGTCAACTCCCCCAGTGAAGGAGTAGAGAGACGTTCCAATCCAGCTACAGATGGAGGTCTTGCAAGCGGTCGCCGGCGGTTGCAATTTGTACACCGCGCCACAGCCATGCGGGCACGGATTGTCTCCGGGACCGGATCCTCCCGTGCCTGTTCCACCAGCACTGGAGATTCCGTAGAGACTGCCATCCGGTCCGAAAACTACGCGACCCTGTGGATAGGCGCCGATCGGCTGCTGAAACTGATAGAGCGAGTTCAGCAGCCAGCGATCATGAAATAGCTTTAGCTCGTAGACGGTGCCCAGGCCTGTATTCCCGCCTTGCGTAGTCGTGCCGTAAAGATGCCCGGCGCGATCCAGCGTGACACCCGCATACGGCATATCTCCATCCGTGCCGCCCGTGAAGTTGTGCAGCACGGTATAGGTCTGGCCCTGCGCCGATTGCGTTGCGATCATGCTCCACAGGCAGAACAGCGCAATCCCGAGGCCAGAAAAACCAAAGCTGCGTCGCGAGCTTGATAGCAGACCTTTCGCTCGGTTGTGCATGAGTGCATCTCCCTGTAGTCGCGCAGAACTTCGCACCCGATTTTCACCGGACTTCAAGCAAAGCGGGATTATTGTTGTGAATAGGCAATTACACTCATTGACCTTCTGCGCGAATCCCCACCGGACACCCTTCGGTTGCGAGCTCTCGGATAAGGTCAACGAAGTTATCCGCCATCGATCTTGCTGGCGGGGCGATCTTATCGTAATTCCTGATCACCACCCTGTATGGGACTCCACCGCATTGATCGACCCCGTCGCGATGCTGTCGCGCAGAGCGTCGAAGTTTCGACCGTGCCAAGCAGGCGCACCGACCGCCTGAAAGAAGCTGTCGTAAACGTCGTCAGGTTTCACCCAGTCAGCGCCGTTCAGAACAAGTTCCCTCACGTGGAGATCATAACCGTTGTAATCAGGCGCCAGCGTAAAACCGTCAATCGGCCACGACTATCGTCAAGCTTCGACCGGCAACAGGTATTCCGGGTTGTTCTGGAATGCGCCGCCGAGGGCCTGCCGGTCCAGTTCCCGCATGTCCCACGCAATCACCGAGTTGGGGACGATCTGGATAGTGACGTCGTCCCATTGGTCGAACACAGGAGCCACCTTCGGGTCCGCCAGTGCGGCCGCACTCAGATACTTGCGGTGTACCTTCGCGTTCCACTCGCTCGAGGGCGCGCCGGTCAGCAACCGCGCTGTACCCGCAATGCAGATGCCTCTTTGCGCTGCGGGATTGCGCGAATCGATCATCAACGAAACCTTGGATCGTGCACGCAAATTTTGGGCCTTGCGGCTGCGGCTTGAGGTGGCAATGTAGATCGACTCGCCGTCGCAGAAATACCAGACAGCCACCATGTGAATGGAGCCGTCGGCGTTCTCCGTGGCAAGCGACGCGATGTAGCGCCCCGACAACATCTCCTGCACAGCAGCATCGGAAATCTGGGCCATGGTTCATCCTCGATGGGAACGGGAATGGCTTATTGAAAAGCAGCGGACTTCAGCACTCTACACCGCAACGGTGACGGTGGTCTCGGTACGCGTGACTGGCCGGTACAAGGTATCGCGCTCGAAGGGCACGCGGCCCGCTTCGGTGATGAGGCGGATCAGTTCCTGGCGCCGCAGGCCTTGCGGGGTGGTTGCGCCGGCGTCGTGGTAGATCTTCTCTTCAACCACCGTTCCGTCGATGTCGTCGGCGCCAAAGCGCAGCGTGATCTGCGCCATCTTCGGCGTCACCATCTGCCAGTACGACTTGATGTGCGGGAAGTTGTCGAGCACCAGCCGCCCGATCGCGATCTGCTTCAGGTCAAGCATGCCGGTGGTTGTAGGCAGGTGCTGCAGCGGCGTGTTGGCGGGATGGAAGGCCAGCGGGATGAAGGTCTGGAAACCGTGGGTGTCATCCTGTAGCGCGCGCAGCTTGAGCAGATGATCGACGCGGTCCTCGTCGCTCTCGACGTGGCCGTAGAGCATGGTGGCGTTCGACTTCAGCCCGATCTCGTGCGCGGTGCGCGCAATCTTGAGCCAGTCGTCGCCGTCGATTTTGTGGTCGCAGATGATGTGGCGGATGCGGTCGGAGAAAATTTCTGCGCCGCCGCCGGGCATCGAGTCAAGCCCGGCTTCCTTGAACTTCACCAGCACCTCACGCGGCGTCATCTTGCCAATCTTCGAGAAGAAGGCGATCTCGACCATGGTGAACGCCTTCAGGTGCACCTGCGGGAAGCGCTCCTTCAGCCCGGCAATGAGGTCGACGTAGTACTGGAACGGCAGGTCGGCATGCAAGCCCCCGACGATGTGGAACTCGGTGATGGCTTCGGTGTAGCCCGACGCGGCGGTGCTCCAGACTTCCTCCAGCGCCATGGTGTACGAGCCGGGCGAGTCCTTCTTGCGTCCGAAGGCGCACAGCCTGCACGCGGCCACGCAGACGTTGGTGTAGTTGATGTGCCGGTTGACGTTGAAGTAGGCGATGTCGCCGTGCATGCGCTCGCGGACGTGGTTGGCCAGCCAGCCCAGCGCGAGGATGTCGCCGGAACGGTAGAGCGCCAGCGCGTCGTCCTCGGACAGGCGCTCCTCGGCCATGACTTTGTCGTGGATGGGCCGCAGGCGCGGATCGTCGGTCTGGAACGGGTGACGGGTGCCGTTGGATGGGACAGGCATCTCCATCATGATAGCGCAGCGGCAGTGATCAGCATCACGGAGACTCAACCGGAAAGCCGGGGCAGTGCAGTGTCCGGATTCGGCGTTCGAACGGCTATGAGGACAGCCGCAGAGCGGCGCGATGGGGTTAGGCGTGGGCGTGAGCCCACGTTTGCAGCGGTAGAAGGCGCGAGCCGCGGCAGCGGCGACACCGACCTTCGCGGTATGCGCGCCTCGCCGTTCACGCGGCTCGTATGTCATTTCTGGCCGGTACGCGGGCTGACGCCCACGTCTAAATTCATCCCGCCGCTCTGCGGCTTGACCGCTCCGGTCTGAGGCATAATCGCGGGCAAACGCAACGCTCGGGGCAGCACAACCACGCCGTCCCGGGTGACGAAAGCAACGCCGCTGTTTGCTCGAGCCGTTGAACGAAGGACGGCGGTTGAAATGCGTCTTGACTGTCAGGTTGGGTTTGGGAAGAACGTTCGTTCGAACTTGGGATGGGAGATTCGAGGATCTCCCGCCGGTCTGGGCCCGGCTAAGTGAAGATCAGCACTCTTCGTCGGCGCGCTGCCAGTAGGGGGAGCGCTTGCGTCCCTTGCCGGCGCGTGGCGCTTCCACCGCAACCTTGAAGCGCTCTACCACGGCCTGCTTCATGTCCTCCTTTCTGAGTGTTCCCAGCATCTCCGGACTGATCGGGGCTGCCGGTTCTTCGTCGAGTACCGCCGTATTCTTCCGCATTGTGTCCCTCCCAGGGAAAACTGTTCAAAGAGACGTAGGTTTTACCTCTCGCAGCGTGAGCACCGGACACGGGGCTTCGCGGACCACCTCGTAAGCATGCGGGATCACCAGATGGTCGAGGACGCCGCTGGAGGCGCGCACTCCCATCACCAGCAGGTCGGCCTGCTCCTCTTTCGCGACTTCGAGAATGGTTCGCTTAACCTGTCCCGTCGCGATGCGAACCGAGCAGTGCGGGCCCCCGCTCTCGCTGCCCAGCAGTTCAGTGACGCGCAACTCCAAACCATGTTTGACCGCGTCCTGATCCGGCACATGCCGCAGCTGCGCCGGGTCGGCCACGTGCAACAGGACAAGCTTGGCTTCGCGCTCACGGGCCAGCATGGCGGCAGATTGCACGGCGCGCTGCGACGCCGGCGTGAAATCGGCGGCGGCCAGAATGGTGCGCAGCTCGTGGTGACTGTGGCTCGGATGCACGCATGGGCCCAGCGTCAGCACCGGCACCGGCGAATGGCGGAAGACGCGCTCCGCAACCGACCCGAGCAACGCCTTACCCAGCCCTCCACGCCCATGCGTGCCCAGCACGATCAGATCGACTTTCTTCTGGTGCGCAAAATCGAGAATGGAACCGGCAACGTCGCCGTCGAGCAAGTAAAGATGGCGTTTCGCCTCCGGCAGGTCGGGTCGGCGGCGCTTCAGTTCGGCTCGCAGCTCCTCCAGGTCGCGCAGCACCGCGTCGCGCGCGGTGATATGGACTTCGGGCCCGGAGAGCATGTAGGCGTCATTCGGGATAACGCTGACGATGTACGCGGTCGCGTCGTAGGTCTTGACAAGTTCCAGGCCGAAGTCGAGGGCGACCGTGGAACAGCGGGAAAAGTCCGTGGCAATGAGCACGTTACGAATGCCCACGCCGGCCGGTGTGAGCTGCGCTGTAGCCATAAGATCACCCTTCTCCCAGGAACTGGGGCGCTGCGGGAAGCCGCGCCTGGGCCGCGCCTGGAACGTGCGGCGGGCGGGCCTCCACCCTGTTCCTGTTCTAGCGCGGATGGGGAAGGAATGATGTGACGCCGGTCAAATTGACTGGTGACGGGTGATATTTCGGGAATGAGACGTTATTGGTCCAGTTTGGCACCGCATCGAGGACAGAACTCCCAGCGCGTGAAGCGGGCGCGCACGGTCGCGCTGCACTGCGGACAGAACCGGGTGCAGCGATAATTGAGGTACATGATTACGCAAACCACAATGATGAAAGGCCACGGGAGCCGTCCCTGGAATATCCACTCGGCGAACCCGAGAAAGAGCCCGCCGGTCAGAATCATCAGAAACGGATGAGCTGCCTTTTTTGTGGCGTATGAGGCCTTTTTGTAGAAGACAGCGGAGGCGATCCCGAGCGCAATCCACACGCCAAAGAAGACGGTGAACGACCGCGGCATTTACGCCCGATTGACCATCATCAGGGCGAACAGCAGGGGCAGGTAGATGACCGACGCCTGGAGCACATGCCGGGCGCTGCGCTTGGATTCCGGGGCGGCGGGCGCGAGCTTCATGGTCCACATCCGCAGGCTGAACCACAGCATCCCCAGGCCGAGCGCCAGCGCTCCCACAAAGTAGGACCAGCCAGACATGCCCATCAGCGTGGGCGCGAGCGAAACCGGTACCAGCGCCAGCGCGTACATCACGATGGCGAAGGCGGTGGAGCGGCCGTCGCTTTCCACGACGGGCAGCATGCGGATGCGGGCGTTCTCGTAGTCCTCGCGATAGAGCCAGGCGATGGAATGGAAGTGCGGGAACTGCCAGAAGAAGACGATGCCGAACAGCACCAGGGCTTCGATGTCGAGGCGGCCGCGGATGGCGGTCCAGCCGAGCACCGGCGGCATGGCGCCGGGGAACGCGCCGAGGAAGGTGCAGATGGGATGCACGCGTTTCATCGGCGTGTACACGGCGAGATAGGTGATCGAGGTCAGCGCGGCGAGCGCAGCAGTGAGCCAGTTGGTGGTCGCCCAGAGATAGAGGACGCCGCCCAGGGTCATGCCGAAGGCGACGATGGAAGCGTGAACCAGCCCCATACTGCCGGTGACGAGCGGGCGGCGCGAGGTGCGGCGCATCAGCGCATCGATATCGCGCTCGATCACTTCGTTGATGGCGGCGGTGCCGCCGCTGACCAAACCGATGCCGATGAGCGCGTGCAGCAGCGTCCAGGACAGCGGGGACTCGCCTGATTTCGCAGACGCGAAATATGCGCCGGCCCAGGCGGTCATCACGATTAATGTCGTGACCCGAGCTTTCGTCAGCGTGGCGTAATCGCGCGCCAGCGCGGCCACGCCGGTGCGCGGGACGGCAAGCGGTTGAGTGACGCTGCTCATGCGATGAGCGCCTTTCCGTGCGCCTTCTGCGCCGACGGCTCTTCGGCGCGAACGGCAATCATACGCCAGGTCTGTATCGCCAGTACAACAATTGCAGCCAGCACCAACGCGCCCCAGGCAACGTGGGCCACAGTGCTCACCACCATGATCTGCCACGGCTGCACGGCGTTGTGTCCCCAGCGCAGGCGAGTGAGGTAGGCGCAGAAGCCCAGCCCGAGCTGCACCATCAGCAGTGCGAGGATGAGCTGCGCCAGTTTGCGCAACGGATCAACTCTGCCGTAAAGGCTCAGCACGCGCACCACCGTCCAGCAAAGCACCGCGGTCACCACGCAGGCGCCG
>Ga0335076_10008526_pt1 | contig 10354 bp, 8 predicted proteins | sample Lox_Sample_25_FD_206717 | JGI IMG/M metagenome (GOLD analysis project Ga0335076, IMG submission 206717) | Soil microbial communities from Loxahatchee National Wildlife Refuge, Florida, United States - Lox_Sample_2.5 | ecosystem: Environmental > Terrestrial > Soil > Wetlands | place: USA: Florida...
GCTCCACCAGCTTGCGGTTCTCGCCGTCGGCGACATCCAGAGCGTCAGTCGAGTTCTTCACCCACGACGACGCATCCTTCTGCAGGTAGTAGATCTGCAACTCCGCAACTGTGGCATTGCCCGAATCCACATCCTTTCGTTTATCGATCAAGGGCTGCGCGAAATCCTTGCTCCATGCCTGCTCCAATTGCTGCACCTTGCTGAGCGCCGTCTTCACTTGGTCCGAGTTGGCCAGGTTCTTGCCCTGGTCTAATTTTTCATTCAGGGTGCGCATGCCCTCGTTCATGCGGTCCACTTCGCGGGTGTCGCCGCTCAACAGGTAGTTGCTCAGGTAGAGACGGTTCTGCATCATCTGGAAGCGCACGGAATTGGTGGCATCCGCCAGTTCCAGCGAGGCAGCCGCCGCGGCCTTGGCCGAGTGCTCCCGCTGCACCGCCGACCAGTTCACGATGAACAGAACCAGCACCATCGAGAGGATGATGCCGAAGTTCACATATAACTTCTTGCCGATTGTCATGCCCTGTCTCCTCCGCGCTCCTCCAACTACCGCGGCTCAAACTTGAAATCGATGACTCCCGTGCTCTCTCCCGGCGCCGCCTCGAACCGCCACTTCTTGGCCGCATCCAGAGCAGAGTTCGCCAGCACCGGGTGCCCACCTATGACCCGCGCCTCTTTCACGCTGCCGTTGGGCGCCACCACCACCTCGATCTTCACTGTTCCCGAAATGTTCATCTTCCGTGCCAGTTCTGGATACATCGGCTGCACTCTGTTCTTGGCTCGACGTACCAACTCCTCGCTCTGCGTTTGTTGGGCGGCGGCTGGCACCGGCGCCAAACACAAACCCAGGCTCATGACGGCAAGTGCTGCCGTCGCTGTTCTGATGGACACAGTTCCTCCTCAAGTCAGAAAGGCTGGCTTAAACGGGCGTGCAACACCCGGGCCACCGGAGCCTTCGTGAGAAAACCAAAGTAATGGGTGTTATCTGATTGAAAAGGAACTACTTCGCAGAGTTTCCTGTTCGCAAGACGAGACAGAAATTCATTATGCGAGTCTCATCCCGCCCAGATCGGTTTATAGTTCTCATTGTGAGATGAATGTCTCACTAGAGTCTCGGGATTTCACACTACGGTACCCCTCCCCCATTTCCCTTGACTCAAATTGAGATGACAAGTTAGTTTCCATTTAGATTCAATCACTTGTGAATCGCGAACCCGTCCCTTCGACTGCGATCGGTGCATTCAGTCTCGCTTCTGGCAGCCCTGTCCTGCCGAAGGAAGCCTCTTTTGCCCCCGGATCGGACGAGGCCTTTCAAAAGCTCTTGCTGCGCATTGCCTCCAGAGCTTCCGAACGATGCAACGCCCCAACACTGATTCACTTCGTGTGCCGGTTGACGCGTGAGTTTTTCCAGGTTTCCGGCGTTTACTTCTGGCGTCGCCAAGCGGGCAACGAATTAGTCGGGGAACAGGCGGACGGCAAGCTGGTCGAGCGTTTCGTGGGTATGCGCATGCGTCCCGATGAAAGCACTGTGGCTGCAGAAGCGGTTCGCCAGCGTCGCACCATCTTCGCCAATCACGTGCACTCGAAGAGTTTTCCGGCCGCCCACGAATTCGGCGCCCGCGCCCTGTTGGCTGCTCCCCTCATGGTTGCCAATGAAGTCATTGGCGCTCTGACGTTTCTGCACGATTCCATCGACGACTTCTTCAATGAGGACTTCGCCGCCAAGGCCACCATCATCGCCGGTCAGCTGGGAAGCCTGCTCGAAGCCACGCGCCTAGCCGAGGCTTCGCAGGAAGAGCATCGCCGCGCCGAAATCCTGGCGGATGTAGCACATGTTCTCCACGGATCGCCGGACGTGGCTGCGGTCATTGAGGCTCTCGCGGACCGCCTGCGTCTACTTCTGCGCACCCGCCTGGTCTGTGTATTGCTTCGACGCGAGGGCCCCTTCGAACTCCGAGCTGTCTCCGCCGAGACTCCGCAGTTGGCGACGTCCGCCCGCGCCCGTCACGACCGGCAAACCATCCGCTTCGCCGCCGATCTCGCCCAGCGCGCCGTAGCTGCCGGAGAGGCGATCACGGTCTCGATCGGCGCCGACGTGCATTCCTTGGGCAGCCTCGTTGCGCCCGGCATGTTGATCGCCGCACCCTTCCGCACCTCGCGCACGCAGGGCACAATTCTGGTCTATCCCCGTGCTGATGGGGCTTTCACGGCGGAAGAAAAAGCGCTGGTGTCCGCCATCGCCGGCTTTGGAGCTGTTGCCGTCGCGCATGCCGAACTTCATGCCACGGCCCATGCTCAGGCTCACGAACTTCATCAGTTGCTTGAGATTTCTTCCGAGCTCAGCTCCAACAGCGATCTCGAGCAGTTTCTGCAGGCCTTCGTTGTGCGCGCCGCCGATTTTCTTGGCTTCGGTCGCTGCTTCATCGCACTACTGGAGAACAATCAGTTCCGCGTTCGCTACGGAGTCGAACGAGGCGAGCCGCGCCGCTCCGACACGCCCTTCCCTGAAGGAGTCGCCACGCAAGCCCTTCGCGCCAAGCAGGTCTTCTGGACCGATGAGGCCAGCCGCACCCCCGGCGCCAACCTGGAAATCGTCGCCAAGTACGACGTTCACCAGTTTCTGGCAGTTCCTCTTCTCGGTTCAAACGGGAAGGTTCTGGGAATGTTCGGCGTGCTCGATCGCCTCGATGGTACGGGCATCTCGCAGGAGGATATTCGCCGTGCCCGCGCCCTCTCCAACCAGGCTGCCGTTGTCCTGGAAGTTGCCAGCAACCTGCATCTCTCGGAGAAACACCGCCGCCGGGCCGAAGCCATGATCGAGTTGGCCCGAGAGATCGATGGTGCGTTGCGCCTGCCCGAATTCTCCCGCCGGTTCGTAGCTCGCGCTGTGGATCTCACCTCCTCCACAGCCGGATTCCTGGCTGTCCGCCACGAAGAGCAATGGGAAGTTGCCGCACTGCACCCGCAAGGTGAATCTGCGGCCGCCTTGGCAGTGCCTCCAGCGATTCAGCTGGATTCGGCCACCGAGCGCTCCCTCACAGCGGTGCTCGCGGAGTTCGTGTCTCATCGTTCGGAACCGGTTGTGTCCGGCAAAGCGGACGAACTGCTCGGCAAAGCGGCCACAACCCTCGGCTGGAAGGATTGCACGATCGTTCGCATGCTCGGAGCCAGCGGCGAACTTGCCGGTTTGCTCGCGCTTTCCGGTCGTACCCGCCCGCTCGATCGGGAAGACCGGGACTTCCTCGAGACCATGGCCGGCCACGCCGCCATGGCGCTGGAGAACTCCCGCCTTTTTACCCGCATCGAGCAGGCCAATCGCCACTGGATGGAAATCTTCGATGCCATTGGCGATCTCATCCTGGTGCACGACCACAACGGCAAGGTCCTGCGCGTGAACCGCTCTTTGGCCTCCATGATCGGAGTTCCGCCCGCCGAGTTGATCGGGCTCAACATCCGGGCGCTGCTCGCGCTCGGTTCCGAGATCGCCGCGCACGCCTGCCCGCTTTGCCGTCCGATGCTCGAGGACTCCGACGAATTTGTTCATCCCGTCTTTGACCGCTCGTACCTGGTGTCAACCTCGCGCGTGCATGGCGCCGCCGGCGAAGGGTTGCAGACGATCCACGTCCTCAAAGATATCTCCGACCGGCGCGAGGCCGAACGCCGCTACCGTGAACTGTTCGACAACATTCAGGAAGGCTTGTTCTTCAGCACGCCTGGTGGACGCTTCGTCGAAGTCAACGATGCCATGGTGCGCATGCTCGGCTATAACAACCGCGACGAATTGCTGCAGATCGACATTCCCACTCAGCTCTATTTTTCTCCCGAACAGCGGCATAGGCACGCCGAGACCATGCGCGAAGAAGGCCACCTGCGCAACTTCGAGGCCACGCTTCGCCGCAAGGATGGCTCCCCCATCCACGTCCTCATTAACGCCTTCGGTCTGTATGACAACCGCGGCGAATTGCTGCAGATTCGCGGGCTGATGCTCGACGTGACCGGACTGCGAACCTACCAGTCCGAACTTCACCGTGAGCGCGACTTCTCGGCCAAGATCCTCAACAACACGCAGAGTCTGATCCTGGTCGCCGATACCGCCGGCCTGGTCAGCTATGCCAACAAGCGTTGGATGGAAGCTGGTTACGAGCAGCGCGAACTGCTGGGTCGGCCCTTGCTGGAATTGGCTGCCGAGCCCTTCGTGCGCCCGCTTTCTGAAGCACTGCAGCGCACGCTCGATGGACTGCAGGTCGATAATTTCGAAGTGCAGTTGGTTCGCAGCGGTGGTCCAGCAGGAAAATTTTCTGCCAATCTCAGCCCGATGCGCGATGAGCAGGGAAACGTCACCTCCATCGTCGTGGTCCTTACGGACATCACCGATTCCGCCGTGCTGCGCGACAAGCTGGTACATGCCGAAAAGATGGCCGCCGTCGGGCAACTGGTCTCCGGCGTCGCCCACGAGGTCAATAATCCGCTCACAGCCATCCTCGGGTTTGCCGATCTCTTGATGGAGAATCCCGACCTGCCCGATGGTGCCCGCAAAGACCTGCGCGTCATCCTGCAGGAGGCGCAACGCACCAAGCAGATCGTGCAGAACCTGCTCAGCTTCGCCCGCCAGATGCCGCCGCAGCGCAGCGCTGTGCAGTTGAACTCCATTCTGCGTCGCACCATCCAGCTTCGTTCCTATGACTTCCACAGTCATGGCATCGAAGTGAATGAGCACCTCGACGAGCACCTCCCTGAGGTCATGGGTGACGCTCACCAGCTCCAGCAAGTGTTTCTCAACATCCTGAACAACGCCTACGATGCCGTGCACGAAGTCGGCCGCCCCGCCCGCATCGACATCATGTCCACCAAGTCCGGGGAAAATGTCGAAGTCTCATTCCGCGACAACGGAAATGGCATCTCCCATCCCGACCGGATCTTCGATCCGTTCTTTACCACCAAGGAAGTAGGAAAGGGAACTGGCCTCGGCCTCAGCATCTGCTACGGCATCGTCAAGGAACACGGCGGCGAGATTCTTTGTCACAACAATCCCGGCGGACACGGTGCCACTTTCATCGTGCGCTTGCCGGCGAAGTCTCATTCGGCCTCCATGGGTGTGGCCGCAGGAGTTTTACAAAAATGAGCATACCTGCCTTGCAACCCAATCCCTTGCCCATTTTGCTCATCGAAGATGAGCCCGCAGTCATGGCCTACGTGCAGGCCGCGCTGGAACGCAGTGGCTATCCCGTGGTGTGCTGCGAGTCCGGCGCGGATGCGCTCCGTCTGCTCGAAACCGGATCATTTCTCGGCATCGTCTCCGATATGCGTACGCCCGGCGGCGTCGACGGAGGCCAGGTCCATGCCTGGATCGCCATTCACCGCCCCGATCTCGCCTCGCGCGTTGTCTTCATTACCGGCGATATCGCCAACGAAGAGACTGTCGCTACCCTGCGTGAGACCGGCGCTCCCTGCGTGGAGAAGCCCTTCCGCGTGCAACAGTTCATTGAAGTGATTTCGAAAACGATGGGGAAAGCAGAGTGAACGGAGTGGCTGGAAAAGACGACGCTCGCATCCGCTTACTGGTAGTCGACGACGAGCAGAGTATCCGCAAGCTGTGCATGACCGTGGGCGAAGCGCTGGGTTTCGTTTGCCTCGAAGCCGAAAGCGGCGAGTCCGCCCTTGCTCTGCTTGAGGAGCAGCCTGCACACATGATCCTAACCGACATGGTCATGCCCCACATGTCGGGCCTGGAATTTCTGGAGCGCACCAAGAAACTCCTGCCCCGTACCGAAATCGCGGTCATGACCGGACACGGATCTGTCGAAACCGCTGTGCAAGCCATGAAACTCGGGGCCTACGACTACATCAGCAAGCCTTTTTCGCCGTTGGAAGAATTGCGCCTGTTTCTCCGGCGCATGGCGGAAAAGGTTCGCCTGGTAGAAGAGAATGAATTCCTGCGCCAGCGCATGGACTCCGAGACCGCCGTGCATGGCATCGTCGGATCGTCCGCCAAGATTCAGGACGTGCTGCGCATGGTCGCACGCCTGAAAGACACGCGCACTCCGGTCCTCATCTACGGCGAAAGCGGCACCGGCAAGGAACTGGTCGCGCGTGCCATGCATTTCCGCGGAGCCTTTGCCGGCCGTCCCTTTGTCGCCGTCGATTGTGGATCTTTGGTGCCCACGCTCATCGAGAGCGAACTGTTCGGCTACGAGAAAGGAGCCTTCACCGGCGCTCTCCGCTCCAAGCAGGGACTGTTCCAGTCCGCCGATGGGGGCACCATCTTTCTCGACGAGGTCGGTGAATTGCCGCTCGAACTGCAGGCCAAACTGCTGCGTGTCCTCCAGGAGAAGGAAGTGCGCCCGGTGGGCAGCAATCAGCGCATGAAGGTCGACGTCCGCGTGATCGCCGCCACCAACCGAGATCTTGAGGCTGCTTACAAAAACGGTACCTTCCGCAAAGATCTCTATTTCCGTTTGAACGTGGTTACTCTTTACGTTCCCGCCTTGCGCGAGCGCCGCAGTGATATCCCCATGCTGGTGCACTGGTTCCTGGAGCGCTACGCGCCCGGATCGGAGTTGCACGTTTCCAGCGCCGCCATGAAGGCCCTGATGCACTACGAATGGCCGGGCAACGTGCGCGAACTGGAAAACTGCGTGGAGCGCGCCGTCGCGCTCGGAAATGGACGGATGATCGATCTTGGCGACCTGCCCGCAGCCATCGCTTCCGGAACGCCCAGCGCTGGAATCGCCACTCCGGTGCCGAGCAAGACCGTGCTCGATCCGGACCTTGCCGAGCCAGCGCCGCCTGCGATGCCGCGGACGCCATTGTCCACCACCGATCTGGAAGACATCGAGCGCGCCACCATCCAGCGCGTGTTCGAGCAGGTCAATGGCGACAAGGCCCTCGCCGGACGCATGCTCGGCATCAGCCGCGCCACTCTTTACCGCAAACTCAAGCGCTACAACATCGGCATGACCGCCGCCGCGGCCTCTTCCCAGATCTTGCAGTAGGAAATCCCTTCGGAACCAAACCCAGCCGCGCCAACCTTGTATGCTGTTGTGGTCGCAGCCCGAGGGGCGCGTACTTCCTAAGGAGAATCCCCCGATGGCGTCATTATCCGATGCAACCGTCCGGCAGTTGCTCGATGCTCGTTATATCGCGTCCTTTGCCACTCACAATCCGGATGGCTCGCTTCACATTGTTGCCGTGTGGTTCTGGTTCGACGGCAAGGACGTCTACGTGGCGACGTCTACGCGCAGCCGCAAGGCGCGAAACCTCAAGGCGAATGCGCAAGTCGCCCTGATGATCGACTCTCGCGACCCTGCTGCCTCCTTCGGAGTGACGGTCGCAGGCACTGCCCAAATTCTGACCGGTGAGGCATCGCGCAAAGTGAATGCGGAAATTCATAGCAAATACCTGAGCCAGCAGGCCTTGGAGGATCCCAAAGTGGGCCCGGTGTTTGTCGCATGGGACGACATGACGGTCCGGCTCACGCCTGCGTCCGTGATCGCCTGGGACATGCGCCAAGCCGATCAGCAGGTCTTTGGCGGTGCATTCAAGAACCACCCGACTTACCTTTTGCCGACCGAGCGTTGAAGACCGCGATCGCTAACTAGACGTCCTCCGGTTGCGGTTCGGCGTCAGGACGATCGAGAAAGAACGTCACCACTTCCTCGAAGGTTTCTTTGCCCACGTTTACCGCGCGGTGCACCCGGTCACTTGGTTCCGACCAATCGACTTCGCCCATCGCGACCGTCCACTGCACCGGCTCACTCCCATCGCGAAACTCAATGCTGAGCAGATCCCCGCTTAAGACCACGGTCACGCGGTGATACGGATCGCGATGCCACGGCGACGCCTCGCCCGGCAACAACTTTTGTCGTCGCACCAGGTAGTTCCCGCGATGATGCAGCACTTGCTGCTGTCCGGTTGGTTCCATGGGGATTCTCCATAGCTCCTTGATGTGCCTCGTCGTGGCTAAGAGCGTGAAGCTTGATCGTGCCCCACACGGGCGGAGATGGCAAGCGCAGACTATTCCGGACGGTAATACCGAGATCTCGTTCGCTGGCCCCGAGGTTCTGAAGTGCTATTTGGCCTTTTCAGTGGAATTTCGAGAATAGGCTCGGTACGACAGAGCGGGTCGGTCGAATATCAACGCAACAAACAAGCGACCTCGGTTGGATTTTGTCTGCTGAGCGACGCTCGCTCTGAGGCATTCTTCGAAGTAAAGGGACCGCCGGGAAACCTCGGCACTTGCTGATTGAGCCGGAAGCGGCGCTGTACGCGATCTTCACTGCCACCGGCCGGGAGAATGTTATCAAGTTCTTGAGCACGTGCTTGCGTTCCACCGACTCGCCCGTGTTTTCTCCCCTTCTCCTTCTGAATACCGGGCATTTTCTCCTCGTCGGCGTGCGGACGCCCGAGACTGCGCAGCGCCGTCGCACACGCCTCCTTAACGTTGGCGGAGAAACCCTGCGCACGTTCGGCGTAACCTGCCCGATCGCTTGAGGCCCGTCCTATTCTTCGAAATTTCCTTGCCCACGTTCACTGCCCTGGCTGCGGTTTGTCCATTCATCCGGGGAAAGTCCATTACAATTCATATCCGTGAAGACTGCTTCGGTAACTCTCGGCATTGCTCTCGCGTTGTTTTTTCCGGAAGTGAGAGCCTGTGCTCAGAACACGTCACCGGAGCCGGCCACCGTCCTCGTTGGCGGCACGCTCGTCGACGTCTCCAACCTAGGTCACGGTACGCACGATATTGCGAATGCGGTGGTGGTTGTCCGAGCCGGGAAAATTGCCGCGGCCGGACCCGCCTCCGTCGTGAAGATTCCGCATCACGCCAAGCGAATAGATTGCTCGGGCACTTATATTCTGCCCGGACTGGTTGATGGTTTTGGCGGCCTCAACAGTCAGGCCCAGGCGAACGCCTGGCTTTATATGGGAGTGACCACCGTCGTCGGGCTTCAAGACGACCGTCGCGGCAGGTTAATGCGAGATGCCCATCCTAGTCCGCACATTTACCCGTTGGACGGCGCAGGATTCATCGACCAGTACAGCTTCTTGTTCAGCCTGCCGCAATGGCACAGCAAGATAAGGGCCGGCGAGGACTCGGTGACACTGACTGAACGGGAAACGAAAGATCAGATCAAAGAACTTGTTCAGAACGGAACGCGAGTTATTTGGCTAGCGCAAGATCTTAACTCCGAACAGACAAAGCTCGTCATCACCGAGGCTCATAGGTTTGGGCTCGTCACCTACGGAGAATTCATTTCCACGCCGTTTTCTGACGCACTGCAAGATGGTGTTGACGTCCTGCTGCACATGAGCCGCTACGAACTAGGCCTGATTCCAGCGGAGCTAGAGAAGCCGCTGCTCCGCGACCCGTTTGGTCCTGGCTTGGCTCCGGCCTATGCCTACCTCCGGCAGTTGGACGCAGCCGATCCCAGCATCGTCTCCTACGGAAGGCAGATCTCTGCGTCGCGCGCATCCCTCATGCCCACGCTAAGCTTGAGCTATCTGCAACTGCCGAATCACAGGAATCTCTGGAAGGAGCCAGCCGCCGCAATTCTTGATCCCAAGGGACTGTATCTACCCTCCGATCCACGAACTGGGGAAGCAACCGCAAAATACGCTCCCGATGATCCAAGGCATCTGACGCCCGAGGATGACGTCCGGTTCTGGTCGATCAACCACGCCCTCCAAGCGGCGCACCCAGTTAATCTCGCGGCCACGGGCTCTCCTGCATTTGGCACGATGCCGGGAATATCCATGCACACCGAACTGGAATTACTCGTTCGATTGGGGCTCACACCGCGCGAGGCCCTGGCCGCGGCTACCAGCAACTATTCAGAACGGCTGGGATGGTCCGAACTTGGTCTGGTGGAAGCGGGGCGCAGGGCGGACCTGTTGATTCTTGCGGCCGACCCAACCACCGACATCAGCAATTCGCGCAAAATTCGAATGGTAATCCTCGAAGGAAAGGTTCTCGACCGGGAATCTCTTCTCAATCTGCCGCGTTAAGAAGCGGCCCCTAATCCGCCCCTACCGCATATATTGCCGGAACCAGTGCACTATTTTTTCGTGCGCCTCATCATTGTGCAGCGGCAGGCCGTGCACATCATTGGCAAAGATCTCTAAGGCGTATGTCTTGTGCAACTGCTGCAGCTTGAACGCCAGCCGGAGCGAGTCCGTCGTCGGAACCCGCCAATCGGCTGTTCCGTGCAGCATCAGCACGGGCGTGTTGATCTTCTCCGGCCACTCCAGCGCGGAGCGCTCGCGAGTCGTCCCCGCCGGGTCTTTCTCGTAGCCCGGAATCATCTCGCGATAATTCTTCGCCATCTCTGGACGAAGCTGCCCCAGGCTGGCCAGATCGGTC
>Ga0335076_10008527_pt1 | contig 10354 bp, 11 predicted proteins | sample Lox_Sample_25_FD_206717 | JGI IMG/M metagenome (GOLD analysis project Ga0335076, IMG submission 206717) | Soil microbial communities from Loxahatchee National Wildlife Refuge, Florida, United States - Lox_Sample_2.5 | ecosystem: Environmental > Terrestrial > Soil > Wetlands | place: USA...
GCGACAGCCCCGGCGTCTTGACTGGGAAGCATGCCTGTCGACCGGCGTAGCCTCGACGGCAGAGCGGCGGCAACTAGCACAAATGTGGAGGAATATAGCTTACACTGTTCACGAATCCTCGTGCCCGACGCCATCGAATACTCTCCGGTTTCTTCAATATGTGCTTCACCTTTACCGCCCGCGCCCGAACCGATCCGCTGGTTGGGGCAAGCGCGGACTACGCCGCGGGTGTGGTCGCCCCTCGCCTGCGGGGCTCGCCGGTTCGTGCGGCAATCTCAGGGCCGACTATCGCCAGGACTCGATAGCCGCACATTCATCTCCAATTCAGGGTGAGTAGCGCAGATTGCATGCATCCGAGAGCAAGAATCGGAACAACTCGCTTCAAGAGGAACTGAAATGTTGAACAAATTTGTCGCGATCGGCCTTGGCGCCGTTATTGCCCTGGCGCCTCTGGCCGCCGTGGCTCAGACCGAACAGCTCGCTCAGGCTGCTCCCGCTACTGACACAGCTCCGGCCAAGTCAATGGCCTCGCCGGCGGCCAAGCACACTGGGTCACACCGGGGCCACGTCCGCCGCAAGGGCAACACCGCCGGGCATCGTGCGAGGGCTTCCGCCCACCACATGCACCACATGAACAAGAAGCCGATGGCGCCCGCAGAGGCTCCGAAGAGCTGATCGGTCGGCGCGCGCCGCGGTTCGGCGCGAATCGAGTCGGTTGATTGGGGGGCCTGCGCGGCCCCCCAACTGCTTTGTTGTTCCCAACACGGCGCGTTGCTTGACCCGCATCCGCGTCGGTAATCTCTGGCCTATGGCCGTCATTGGCGACCAGCCTCCCGCGCCCTTTGCTTTTTCCGATCACCCGCTTCGCGGCCGCCGCGCCTTCCCCCGTCGCGACGACCATGATAGCTCTCCGCCCCGACGCAGCGCATAGGATCGAGGTCTCGAATGGGGAGCCGCGCCGGCAATCATCCTGGCCAGATTCACCGCTTACTGCTCTCCTGTCGGCCGCCCCCCCAATCGCGCTTGGCGCTCGGCGCGCGCGCCGGAGCCAGCGTTTGAGCGGCCCGCCGAGCGGCCCCTCGCGCGGCCTCGCTCGGGCTGCAACCGCCCGGGCGGCGCTGTTCTTCGCTTTCTGGCTTATGATCTCGGGATGGGCGCTCCCCGATCTTCCCGTCGGACTCGCGACGGTGACGGGCGCGACCTGGGTTAGCCTGCGTTTCCTGCCGCCGAGAGGATCGCGGCTGAGGATCGGCGCGCTTGTCCAGCTTGCGGCGAGCTTTTTTCGCCAGTCGATTGTCTCCGGCGCGGACGTCGCCTGGCGGGCGCTCAATCCGAAGTTGCAGCTTCAGCCGGGATTGGCGGCCTGCCCGTTGCGGTTGCCGCCCGGCGGCCAGCGCAGCGCGTTCTGCGCCCTTTCGAGCCTGATGCCGGGAACGCTGCCGACCGGGATCGACGAGGACGGGGCGCTTCTGGTCCATTGCCTCGATGTGAACCAGCCGGTCGCGGCGAATCTGGCGGCGGAAGAACGCCTGTTCATCCAGGCGGTCGGCGGTGAGTGATTTTCTCCTCGCGACTGCAGGCGCGATCTTGTTCGCGGTCGCGGTCGGTCTCGTCCGCGTCCTTGGCGGTCCGGGCGACGCCGACCGGATCATGGCGGCGCAACTCATCGGAACAGGAGGCATCGCGTCGCTCCTGCTGATCGCAGCGGCGACTGGCGCGCGGGGCGTCGATGACGTCGCGCTTGGGCTCGCGATCCTCGCCGCCTTCGCCTCCGCCGCCTTCGTCAACAGCGCCGCGCCGGCGGAGGAAGCGGTCCCCGATTCTGGTGACCGCCGATGAGCCTCATCCTTAACGTCTTCAGCGTCGCCGCGATCGGCGCCGGCGTGTTTTTCTTTCTCGCCGGCACGGTCGGCCTGCTGCGTTTCCCTGACCCGCTGAGCCGGCTGCATGCACTGACCAAGGCTGACAATCTCGGTCTCGGCCTCATCGTTCTCGGCCTCTTGCCGCGCACCGAGAGCCTGCTCGCCGCGCTCATGCTCGTCGCCGTCTGGGCGCTCGTTCAATTGGCCGGCGCGACCGCCTCTCAGCTCGTCGGACGGGCGGTGCGGCGCAAGGGACCAGCCGCATGAGCGTTCTTGCGGCGCTCGACGTCGGTCTCGCTTGCGTTGTCTTCGCGGTCGCCGCGTGGACGGTGTTCGCGTCTGGAGCCTTCGCCGCGACCGTCGGCTACGTTGTTTATGGGCTCCTCCTGTCGCTCGTCTGGATTCGGCTGTTCGCGGTGGACGTCGCCCTGACCGAGGCGGCGATCGGCAGCGGCGTGACGGGCGTGCTCCTCATCGGCGCCGCCGCGCGGCTTCGGGGGGCGGAGGCGACGCCGCCAGAGGAAGGCCCGAGCGGATCGACGCGCCTCGTCGCGGCATGTCTTTGCGTGCTCGTCGCGGCGGCGCTCGCCGCCGTCGTGCTTTTGTTGCCCGATCAAGGGCCGACGCTCGCGCCGCAAGCGATGGAGCGGCTGCCCGAGACCGGGCTCGGCAACCCGGTCACCGCCGTGCTCATCGCCTACCGGTCGTTCGACACCGTGCTCGAAAAGGTGGTGCTGGTTCTGGCAGTGGTGGGCGTCTGGTCGCTTGCCGCGGACCGTTATTGGGGCGGCGCGCCGGGCGAGGCCCGCGCGGAGCCGCCCGAGCCGACGCTGGCGTTCTTCGCCCAGGTGCTGGCGCCGGTCGGCATTCTGGTCGGCGTGCATGTCTTCTGGGTCGGCGCGGACGAGCCGGGCGGCGCGTTTCAGGGCGGGGCGATTCTTGCCGCGATGTGGATGATCCTGATGATGGCGAGACTGACCGAGGCGCCGCAGTCGAACGCCATCCGGCTGAGGCTCGCGCTGGTCGCCGGGCCGGTCGTCTTTCTCGCGGCAGGCGTCGCCGGGGTCGCGGTTGCGGGCGGCTTTTTCGCCTATCCGGCCGGGTTCGAGAAGCCCGTGATCCTGTTCATCGAGGCGTTCATGGTCCTCTCCATCGCCGTGACTCTCCCCATGCTGGTCGCCGGTCCACCGCGTCGCGAGCCGCGGCGATGACGTCGGCGACCCTGGCCGGCCTCGTCGGCGCGGCGCTTGTCGGTCTTGGCCTCTATGGCGTGATCGTCGACCCCCAGCCGCTGCGCAAGATTTTGGCGTTTAACCTGATCGGCAGCGGCGTCTTCCTCGTCTTCGGCATAGTAGCCCGAAAGGGAGCGGCGGCCGGATTGCAATCCGATCCCGTGCCGCAGGCGATGGTCATCACCGGGATCGTCGTCGCCTTCGCCGCGAGCGCCCTCGCCGTTGCGCTCACCCTGCGCCTGTTCGAGCAAACCGGCCGCGCGACCGTGCGTCCGGACGTCGAAGCGGAAGCTCCCGGCGCCGGAGCCGATTCTGAATGAGCGACGGCGGCTCCGTCATCGCGGAGACGGCGGGCGGCAGTCTGCTGCCACTGGCGGTCCTCGTTCCGGCCGCCGGAATGTTGATCTCGTTCCTGCTCGGCGGCCGGCGCGCCGAACGGATCGCGCTCGGTCTCATGCCGGTGCAATTCGGCGTCTCCATGGCGATCGCGGGCTTTGTCTGGCGCTCCGGCGAACCGCTCGTCTATGTCCTCGGCGGCTATCTTCCGCCGCTCGGAATCGCCCTCAGGGCCGATGGCTTTTCCGCTGTCATGCTGGTTACAGCTTCGCTGATCATGCCGGCCGCCGGGCTTTACGCGCGAGCCAATTTCGCAACGCCCCCCGGCGCGACAGAGAGGCGAGGGCCCCTGGTCGTCTGGGCCCTCATGCAAGCCGTCCAGGCGGCGTTGAGCCTCATCTTTCTCGGCGGCGACCTTTTCAACCTCTATGTCGCGCTCGAGCTTCTCACCTTCGCCGCCGTGCCTTTGGTGTGTCTCGACGGCAGTCCGGAGACGCTGGCCGCGGCGCTGCGCTACCTCATGTTCGCGCTGTTCGGCGCCCTGTTCTATCTGCTCGGAGCGGCGCTGCTCTACGGCGCGTATGGCACGCTCGACATCGTACTCCTCTCGCAGCGCGTCCGCGCCGAACCGGCGGTGTGGGTCGCGGCCGGGCTGATGACCGCCGGATTGCTGGCGAAGACGGCGCTGTTCCCGCTCCACCTCTGGCTGCCGCCGGCGCACGCGAATGCGCCGGCCGCGGCCAGCGCGGTCCTTTCCGGCCTCGTGGTCAAGGGCTCGTTCTTTCTCATTGTCAGGCTCTGGTTCAATGTCCTGCAGTCGCTTCCGACCGCGGTTCCCGGAACCGTGCTCGCCGCCCTCGGTTCGGCCGCGATCCTGGCCGGCAGCGCGCTCGCGCTAAGGCAGGAGCGGCTCAAACTCATGATCGCCTATTCGACGGTGGCCCAGATCGGCTACCTCTTCCTGATGTTTCCCCTCGCCTCGGGGCCCTGGGCGCCGGAGGCGTTCAGCGGCGGCGTCATGCAGACCATTTCGCACGCCTTCGGCAAGGCGGCGATGTTCCTCTCCGCTGGCCTCATCGCCGAATCGCTCGGGCATGACCAGATCGCCGGTCTTGGCGGCGCGGGACGGGCGATGCCGGTCACCTTCCTGGCGCTCGGCCTCGGCGGACTGTCGCTCATGGGGCTGCCGCCGAGCGGCGGCTTCGCCGCCAAATGGCTCCTAATGAAGGCCTCGATCGAGGCCGGCCAATGGGTATGGGCGCTCGTGATGCTGGGAGGCGGACTGCTCGCCGGCGGATATCTCTACCGGGCGCTCGCGCCGGCGCTTTCCGGCGAGCGCCCGATCATGAAGCGGGCGCCTAAGCGTGGCAGCGAGGTCGTCGCGCTGGCGCTCGCGCTCGCCGCGGTGGTGCTCGCCTTCGCGCCGCCGGCGTTCTTCGCCTTTCTCCAGATCGGCCGCCCGGCCGCGAGCGTCGCGCTGCGATGAGCGCCCTCGCGGAGGCGTTCGGTCCCGGCCTCCTGATCGCGACATTCGCGGCGCCGCTCGTCGTACTCGGGGCGTCCTTGTGGCTCAGGATGCGCGATCTCGCCTGGGCGGTGACGCCGGTCGCGGCGGCGCCCGCGTTGGCGGCCGCGGTCCTGGCGCTCGCGGGCGCGCCGTTCGGGGCCGAGCTGCCGGCGCTCAGGATGAGTTTCTGGATCGATCGGCCGGGAGCGATCCTGCTCGCCGCGGCGGCGCTGGTCTGGCTCGTCCGCAGCGTCTTCGCTCTCACCGACGGTGCGGGCAGGCCGAACGCCGACCGCTTTGCCGTTTCCTGGCTTTTGACGATGGCCGGCAGCCTCGGCGTCTTCATCGCCGCCGACCTTTTGACCTTCTACCTCGTCTACGCGCTGGTCAGCGTGCCCGCCTACTATCTCGTCGCCCATGACGACGACCCCGCCTCGAGTCGCGCCGGCGGGGTCTACATGGCGTTTGCGCTGCTCGGCGAAGCAGTCCTGCTCATCGCCTTCGTCATGCTCGCCGCGGGCGAGCCCGGAGGCAGCCTCGCGATCCGCGACGTCGTCGCCGCGTTGACGGCTTCGCCCTGGCGCGAAGCGGGGCTCGCGCTGCTGATCCTCGGCTTCGGGATGAAGATCGGTCTTGCGCCGCTGCACGGCTGGATGCCGCTCGCCTATACCGCGGCGCCGATTCCCGCCGCGGCGGTCTTGAGCGGGGCGGCGGTCAAGGCCGGGGTGATCGGATTGATCCGTTTTCTGCCGTTCGGCGCGGCGTTGTCCGGCTGGGGCGAGGCGCTCGCGCTGGCGGGGTTCGTCTCAGCCTTCTACGGCGTTGCGATCGGCCTCACGCAAAAGAATCCGAAGACCGTGCTCGCCTATTCGAGCATCAGCCAGATGGGCGTAATCGCCGCCGCGCTGGGCATGGGCCTGGCGAGCGGCGACCAGAGTGCTGCGTCTGACGTCGCCTTCTACGCCGCGAACCACGCGCTGGTGAAGGCCGCGCTCTTTCTGACCGTCGGCGTCGTCGCGACGCTCGACGAGCGGCGCCTTTTGCCGGCGCTAATCGTCGCGGGGCTGCTCGGCTTGAGCCTCGGCGGCTTGCCGCTGACCGGCGGCGAACTGGCGAAGCTCGCGGTGAAGGGCGCGTTCGGCGACGGCCCCGCCAAATGGGCGTCGCAGGCGTCCGCGGCGGCGAGCACGGCGCTTATGCTGTATTTCGTCCTGAGGCTTGCGCGATCGGCTGAGAACAGGCGCGCTTCTGCGTCGCCCGGGCGCATCTCTTCGTGGCTCGCGCTCGCCGCGCTCTCGATGCTCGTTCCCTGGCTCTTGTTCCCCGCCACTGGCGGGAACCTGGCCGACGCGCTCGCGGCGGGGACGTTATGGGATGCGCTCTGGCCGATGCTGATCGGCGGAGCGCTCGCTATTGGTTTCTTCGCGCTGGGCGAGCCCGCCCCGTACATCCCCCCGGGAGACATAGGTGTCGCCGAGGAGGCGGCCTTTCGCGCCTCGGCGCCAATTGGCGCGCTTATCGAGCGTATCGATTGGACCTTCCGGCAATGGCCGGCGGCGGGCCTCTCGCTGCTCACGATCGCGCTCGTCCTCGCGGCGGCCGGGTTCGCCAGCCGGTGAGCGCGACCCAGAGGCGCGAGGGCAGATTGGGAATTCTCAGGCCCGCTCACGGCGACCGCGCGGCCAGAAGGCGATGGCGAGGCCGGCGATCGCGACGCCAGCAAGAAGCAGCAGGAGCGAAGCCTGCTTGAGCCAGGTCATCGCCGGTATGGACAGCGCCATGGCGAGGCCGAGAAAGCAGATTCTGAGCGAGAAGAGATGGATCCCGGCGAGAAAGGTCCCAACCGCGAGCAGCATCATCAGCACGAGCCCGGCGGCCTGCACCGGCATCAGTTGCTGGAAGCCTTGCAGGAGGACGAGGTTCATCGCGACGATGATCGCCGCCCAGTGGGCGACCTGGGTCCAGAGGAGCCGGAACCGCGTGTCACGGTCGGGCGCGTTCGGCCAGCCGAGGAAAAGGCACAAAAGCCCCATCGCGATCGCCAGGAACTCCCAGTAGCCATTGATCGGATGGCCCGAGAAATTGCTGTAGGCCACCCCGAATATCGCCAGCGCCAGCACGGCGAGATAGGGCAGGTTGTGCAGGACCAGACTCATCGAAAAGAATTTGTCCGAATGAGCTTCGAGCGCCGGTTCCGGCTCCGGAAAGTCAGTTGGGTCGGTCATCGTCAATCCAATTGGTGGTGGGGCTCAAAGCCCTTCGGCGCCCCAAGTCTATCCTCAAAAACGCCGCACGCGTCCGATTTGTGCCACGAAAATCCCAGGCCGGGACAAGATCAGCACTCGGATCGATCTCGATCCCGGCGCAGCGCCGCGCTCAGGCGCGCGGCGCCTTCGACCTTGTTCCAAGGGGTGGCGGATATTCCTGCTAGTCTAAGCCATTGGCGAGCGGGCATGGCGAGGCGCGCAATGTCGAAAATCAAATTGCACGCGCCGGGCGGCTGGGGCCGGAAGAACCTCCGCGACTACGGCTACTCGATGGTCATGGAGGCTGGCGGGCGGGTCGAGCTGTCCGGACAGGGCGGATGGGACCCGGCCACGCTTGAGTTTCCGACCGGGCGCTCTATTGAAGCGGAAATCAAGCAGGCCCTCGACAATGTCGCCTTTATGCTGAACGCTGTTAGTCTTGACTGGAGGAATGTTGCCGGCGACCGCCGAAATGGGCCGCCAGTTTCGGCTGCGAATGCCTGACAATCCCCCGCTATGGACGTGTCTCGGCGTGGCGGTCCTCGGCGACCCCAAGATGCGGGTGGAAAATTCGCGTGACCGCATTTCGGGACGACTAGAGGCTTCCGGCTTGCGACCGCTGCCTCGAGGTCGCGCGCCGCCAGTCTCGCCGGTTGAATTTCAGATTGGGACTCGATCCGAAAAGGGCAGGGGCGCAGGCGACAGTCCGTCGAAGGAGCAAGATGCCGACTGAAACAAGCAAGCCAGCACGCCGCGCGCCGATCCTCGTCGATCTGGCGCTGCAGGGCGGCGGCGCCCACGGCGCCTTCACCTGGGGCGTGCTCGACCGGCTTCTGGAAGAGCCCTGGCTCAACATCGACGGCATCTCCGGCACGTCCGCTGGCGCAATGAACGCGGCGGTCCTGGTCCACGGCCATCAGAGGGGCGGGCCGGCGGGCGCGCGCGAGGCGCTCGAGGCCTTCTGGCGCCGGGTTTCGGACGCCGCCCGCTTCAGCCCGTTCCAGCGCGGGCCGCTTGACGTGCTGCTCGGCCGCTGGTCGCTCGATTCCTCGCCAATGTATGTCGCCGCGGATTTGATGTCGCGGCTAGTCTCGCCGTACACGCTCAATCCGATGGGTAAGAATCCATTGCGGGAGATCCTGGCGGAATTGATCGATTTCGAGGTCCTCGCGCAGTCGCCCATTCACCTGTTCATCACCGCCACCAACGTGCGCACCGGCCGCGGCAAGGTGTTCAAGAACGAGGCGGTGACGCCCGACGTCCTCCTCGCGTCTGCTTGTCTCCCGACGATGTTCCAGGCCGTCGAGATCGACGGCGAACCCTATTGGGACGGCGGCTATTCCGGCAATCCGACGCTCACCCCGCTGGTGCGTGAGTGCAAGTCGCACGACACCATCCTGGTGCCGATCAACCCGATCGAGCGCCCGGGCGTTCCCCGTAGCGCGAGCGACATCCTCAACCGCCTCAACGAAGTGTCGTTCAACGCGGTCGCGCTTAAGGAGCTGAGGATGATGGCGCTCCTGCGCAAGGTCGCCGATCCGGGCGACGGCGAGGGCCGCCTATGGAAGGAGATGCGCGTGCATGCGGTGCGAAACGCTATCATGGCGGAGCTCGGCGCGTCGTCGAAGCTCGTCGCCGAATGGGCGTTCTTCACCTTCCTGCGCGACGAGGGGAGGAAGGCGGCTCAAGCCTTCCTTGACGCGCACGCGACCGATCTCGGCAAGCGCTCGACACTCGACATCGACGTCTTGCTCGAAGGAGTCTGACCGATGGGGCTGATCGGCATTCTCGTCGCGCTTGGATTGCTCATCTGGCTCGCCTATCGGGGCTGGAGCATCCTTCTGCTCGCGCCAGCCGCCGCAATCCTCGCCGCCGCGCTCTCCGGCGAGCCGCTGCTCGCGCATTGGACGCAGACCTTCATGGCGAGCGCGGCGCAGTTCGTCATGCAGTTCTTCCCGATATTTCTCCTGGGCGCGCTGTTCGGCAAGCTCATGGAGGATTCGGGCTCGGTGACCTCGATCGCCAAATTCATGACCGAGCGGCTCGGGGCGAGCCGCGCTGTGCTTGCGGTCGTACTGGCGGGCGCGATCGTCACCTATGGCGGGGTGAGCCTGTTCGTCGCCTTCTTCGTGCTTGCGCCGATGGCGCACGAGCTCTTTCGCGCCGCGGCGATTCCGCGCCGCCTGATGCCGGCCGCGATCGCGCTCGGCACCACCACTTTCACCATGTCGGCGCTGCCGGGCACGCCGGCGATCCAGAACGCGATCCCGATGCCGTTCTTCGGCACCACGCCGTTCGCCGCGCCGGGGCTTGGGATCATCGCCGCAATCGTCATGTTCGGCTTCGGCATATGGTGGCTGTCGCGAGCGGAGGGGAGGGCGCGGGCGAGCGGCGAGGGCTATGGCGATGCGGCGCCCTCGCGCGACGATGTCGGGCGCGCGGCGGAGGATCTGATCGTGCGCGAGCGCGCGACCACCGCGAGTACATTCGACCCGCCGGAAGCGGCGCATGGCCGCGCGAGCGACGTGGGTCCGCCGATCGCGCTCGCGGCGGCGCCGCTCGTCGTTGTCGTTGCGGTCAATCTCCTGATGTCGTTCGTCGTGCTGCCACGCATGGATGCGTCGTTTCTCGCTGGGAAGGAATGGGGTTCGACCTCCCTCGCCGCAGTGGGTGGCGTGTGGGCGGTGGTGACGGCGCTTTTCGCGGCAATCGTCGTCCTGATCGCGATCAACTATCAGCGCCTGCCAGCGCTTCGCGACAGCATGGACGCGGGCGCCAACGCCTCAGTCCTGCCGGTGGTGAGCGTCGCGAGTCTGGTCGGGTTCGGCTCGGTCGTCGCAGCGCTGCCCGCGTTCGAAATGGTGCGCGACTGGGTGCTCGGCATCGAGGGCGGCCCGCTGGTGTCGCTCGCGGTCGCGACCAACGTGCTCGCCTCGCTGACCGGCTCGGCTTCGGGGGGTCTCACGATCGCGCTCGATGCGCTAGGCAGCACCTATCTCAAGATCGCCCATGAGCAGGGTATCGATCCGGGGCTTCTGCATCGGGTTGCGGTGATCGGCGCCGGCACGCTCGACAGCCTGCCGCACAACGGGGCCGTGGTGACGCTGCTCGCGGTCTGCAACTCGACCCACCGCGAGAGCTACATGGACATCGTTATGGTGTCGATCGTCG
>Ga0335076_10008528_pt1 | contig 10353 bp, 11 predicted proteins | sample Lox_Sample_25_FD_206717 | JGI IMG/M metagenome (GOLD analysis project Ga0335076, IMG submission 206717) | Soil microbial communities from Loxahatchee National Wildlife Refuge, Florida, United States - Lox_Sample_2.5 | ecosystem: Environmental > Terrestrial > Soil > Wetlands | place: USA...
CCGGCTGATGAACTCGCCCCGCGAGGTCACCGGCCCGGTCAACCTCGGCAACCCCGGCGAGTTCACCATGCTCGAGCTGGCCAAGAAGGTGCTGACCCTGACCGGCAGCGACTGCCCGATCGAGCACGGCCCGCTCCCGTCCGACGATCCGGTGCGGCGCAAACCGGACATCGGGCGCGCGCGGGAGCTGCTCGGCTGGGAGCCGGCCGTGCCGCTCGACCAGGGCCTGGAGCAGACCGTGGCCTACTTCCGCCACGCCCTGGCCGGATGACGTCGACAGGTGCAGACGGCATTCGTTCTCGGCGGGGGCGGCGCGGCGGGCGCGCACGAGATCGGCATGCTCCGGGCGCTGTCGGAGGCCGGGATCCGGCCGGACGTCGTCGTCGGAACCTCGGTCGGGGCCATCAACGGCGCGTTCGTTGCCGCCGATCCCGCCGCCGCCGCGCAGCGCCTGGGCGAGATGTGGCAGGGCGAGGCCCTGAGCCAGGCGTTCAGCGAGAACCTCTGGGGCCGGGCGGTCCGGCTGGTCCGATCCGGCACGCACCTGCACTCGATCGAGCCGCTGCGCCGGGTGCTGGCCAGCGAGCTGCCCGGCGACGACTTCGCCGATCTCCAGCTGCCGTTCCACTGCGTGGCCGCGAGCATCGAGCGGGCCAGCCCGCGCTGGTTCAGCAGCGGCCCGGTGGTGCCCGCCGTCCTGGCCTCGTGTGCCGTGCCCGGGCTGCTGCCGCCGGTCGAGGTCGGCGGCGAGCACTTCTTCGACGGCGGGCTGGTGCATTCGATACCGGTCGGGCGGGCCGTCGCCCTGGGCGCCCGCACCGTGTACGTGCTGCACGTCGGCCGGATCGAGCGTCCGCTCACGGTGCCACGCCGGCCCTGGCAGGTGGGCCTGGTCGCGTTCGAGATCGCCCGCCGGTACCGGTTCCACGAGGAGATGGCCGCGCTTCCCGACGACGTCCGGGTGCACGTGATGCCGGCCGGGGCCGTCCGCAACGGGCCAGACCTTTCCCAGCTGCGCTACCGGGACAAGACTAGGGTCGGCGACAGCATCGAACGCGCGTACGCGGCCTCGGCCAGCTACCTCGCCGGCCTGGCCGGGACCTAGGCGCGTCGTGGCCGCGTCATAGTCGGCGGTCGAGGACGGGAGGCACGCCATGCTCCCACCCAGGCTGGTGCGCCGCCTGGTGCTGGCCCCGCTGGCGATCGTCATCGCGCTGGCCGTCGTGGTGCTGTCTCCCCTGCTCGCGGTGCTGACGCTGGCCTTCGGCCTGCGCCGGCTGCGGCCGGGCCGGATGCGGGGCCTGCGGGTGCTGAGCTTCGCGCTGGTCTGGCTGGCCGCGGAAACGGCGGCGCTGTCCGCGTCCCTGGGGCTGTGGGTGGCCAGCGGGTTCGGCGGCCGGCTGCGCACCGAGCCGTACCGCAGCCGCCACTACGCGATCATGCGGTGGTACCTGGAGGCGGTGTCGGGCGCGGCGGAGCGGACGCTCGGGCTGCGGGTCGAGATCGACGGGCCGGCCTGCGGCGCGGGCTCGGGCGACGGGCCGGTCATCGTGCTCAGCCGCCACGCCGGGCCGGGCGACTCGTTCCTGCTGGTGCACTACTTAATCGGCCGCTATGGTCGCCGGCCGCGGGTCGTCATGAAGGCCAGCCTGCAGCTCGACCCCGGCCTGGACGTCGTGACCAACCGGCTGCCGAACGTCTTCGTTCAGCATCGCCGGGCGGGCCAGCGGCTGTTCGTCGACCAGATCAGGCGGCTGGCGCGCGGCCTGTCCGCCGGCGATGCGCTGGTCCTGTTTCCCGAGGGCGGCAACTGGACGCCGGCCCGCTGGCAGCGGCGCATCCGGCGGCTGGAGCAGGCCGGCCGGACCGACCTGGCCGACCGCGCCCGGGGCATGCCCAACGTGCTCGGGCCCCGGGCCGGCGGCGCGCTCGCGGCCATCGCGGCCTGCCCCGGCGCGGACGTGATCTTCGTGGCGCATGCCGGCCTGGACCGGCTGGTCAGCCTGGCTGACCTCTGGCGCAGCCTGCCGATGGACCAGGTCGTGCGGGCCACCTGGTGGCGGGTGCCGGCCGCCGAGATACCCGGGCCCGACGACCGCGAGGCCCAGCTGACCTGGCTCTACGACTGGTGGCAGCGCATCGACGTCTGGGTTTCGCGCAGCCGCCCCGGCGAGGCCCGCGAGACCCCGGGCCGACGTTGACGCTGGCCGGCCAACCGCGAACGGCCAAGTTTTTGTTACGCCCCGTCTCGAGCGCGGCGGGTCACGCCTCGGGTGATGCCGGCCCGGCCGCGGCGGTCGCCGGCGCGGGAGCGGATCCGCGAAGCCACGGCGTGCGCCCTCGCCGTGCCGGACCCCGTCAGGAGGCCAGGAATTCGGTCAGGAGCGGGGCGAGCGCGTCCGGGCTCACGTCGTGGGTCTGGCCGTCGAGTCCGCGCAGCCGCGCGTCGGGCAAGGCCCGGGTGAGCGTCTCGGCGCTCTCGCGCATGAACGGGGCGCCGGCGCCGCCGTACATGACCAGGGCCGGGGTGGGCACGCGGGCGGCCCGCGCCGCGGGGACCGCCAGGTCGGGGCCGAGTATGCCGGTGTGGTCGTAGGCGAGCGTCGGCGCGATCGCCTCCAGCGCGGGCCAGAACGGCGCCTGGCGCATCCCGGCCACGTGCTCGTCGGAGGTGCCGATGAACCCCATGAACAGCGCGACCGCGTCGCCGTTCCGCCCGGCGGCCAGCGCCTCGGTCAGCCGCGCGATGTAGGTGGCCCAGGGCCCGCGGACCCCCGGGGCGTCGTTGTACGGCGCCTCGTACATGGCGAGCCTGGCGACACGGTCGCCGAGCTGCGCGGCCGCCTCGAACGCCAGGCAGGCCCCGGACGAGTGCCCGTACAGGCTGGCCGAGCCGCCGGCCTCCTCGATCATGGCCGCGATGTCTTCGATCTCCCGCGCGACCCCGTAGGGCCTGGTGTCCCCGCTGTCTCCGCGACCGCGGCGGTCGTAGTTGTAGACCGTGAAGCCGCCGGAGAGGATTTTGGCCAGCTCCTGCTTGGACCCGCGGGCGCACAGGGCGCCGTCGACCACGATCACGGCCGGGCCCTGGCCCAGCCGGTCGTAGGCGATCGTGGTGCCGTCGGTGGACGTGACGGTGTTCATGTCGTTCCCCCTTCGTTGCTGGCGAGCCGGGCGAGATAGGCGGCGAACCGGTCCAGCGACGTCGCGAAGCCCGCCTGCGCCTCCGGGCTGCGCATCGGCGCGGGCACCCTGGCCTGGTGAATTCGCACCTCGGTCCGGCCGCCCCCGAGGTCGGTGAAGGTCGAGGTCGTCGTCATCCCGGTGGCCGGATCGGTCCACGCGAGCCGCTCCGGCGGGGCGACCTCGTCATAGATCACCCGCAGCCGGTATTCGCTGCCGTCGGCGTCGTTGACCATGACGTTCTCGAACACGCCGCCGGGGCGCGCGTCGACGCTGATCTTCTCCAGCGGGGCGCTCACGCCGGCCGGGCCCCAGAAATGCGTCAGGTGCTCGGGCTCGATCATGCACCGGAACACCAGCTCCCGCGGCGCGTCGAAGACGCGCGTGAAGGTCAGCTCGTCCGGCGAGTGGTCGGTCATCGGTGCTCGTCCTCCTCGTCCGGGCCGGACGCCCGCTGGATGTCGCGCAGGTGCCGGTCCAGCTTGTCGAACCGCTCGGCCCAGATCCGCCGGTTCTCCGCGATCCAGTCCGCCGCCACGTCCAGCGCCTCCCGCTCCAGGTGGCAGGGCCGGTACTGGGCGTGCCGGCTCCGCGAGATCAGGCCGCTGCGCTCCAGCACCTTGAGGTGCTTCGAGACGGCGGGCAGGGACATGTCGAACGGCTCGGCCAGCTCGTTCACGGTGGCGTCGCCCAGCGCCAGCCGGGCCACGATCGCCCTCCTGGTCGGGTCCGCCAGCGCCGTGAAGGTCGCGTCGAGCGCGCTCATGCTGGCTATTTAACCGATGAGTTAGTTAGCTGTCAAGTTAACTAACGGTCAGGCGTCGCGCAGGCGCAGCACCAGCCCGCCGAGCAGCAGGGCCCCGGCGGCCCACAGGGCGAGCACGCCGAGCCCCGGCCACGGCCCGATCGGCAGGCTCCTCAGGTCCCTGGTGGCCTGGATGGCCATTCCGGCGTTCATCGGGCTCCACTGCTCCAGGTGGCGCTCCCAGCGCGGGTCCAGCACGCCGAGCTGGACGATCAGCGGCACGAGGTAGATCAGGCCGATCAGCAGCGCGATCGACGCCCCGGAGTCCCGCACCGCGGTGGCCAGGCCCAGACTGAACAGCCCGATAAGGGCCAGGTACAGCACCGAGCCGGCCGCCGCGCGCAGGGTCGGGCCGGCGCTCAGCGACAGCAGCTCGGAGCCGTGAGCGCCGGTGAAGCCGTTGCCGGGCAGGATGTACCGCCCGGCGATCAGCGACCACGCCGCCGCGAAGACCCCGGCCGCGAGCACCAGGCCGGTGAGCACGATCGCCTTGGCGGCCAGGGCGGTGAGCCGCCGCGGCACGGCGGTGAGCGTGATCCGGATCATGCCGCTGCCGTACTCGCTGGTGATCATCAGCGCGGCGAGGACCGCGACAAGGGCCTGGCCGGCCAGGATCCCGGTCAGGCTGAGCTTGGGGGTGTCGTAGCTGCACGAGGTCGGGCACTTCTGCACCACGTCCTCCAGGATGCTGAAGCCCACGGTCACGACGATCATGGTGAGCAGCAGCAGCCCGGGGCTGGGCACCGTGCGCAGCTTCGTCCACTCGGCGTGTATGGCGGTCATGCGTCCCGCCGGCGCAGCACGTAGGCGGCCAGGCCGAGCGCGGCCAGCGCCCAGACGCACGCCACCGCGAACCCGTTCCACGGCGCTATCGGGAAGCAGCCGTTGTAGGGCAGGCAGGCGTGCATCACCTGCGGGTACCGCGGCGTGCCCTCCTGCAGGCCGAACGCGGCCGCCGGGGTCAGCCGCAGCACCCAGACGGCGGCGGTCTGGGGCAGGATCACGCCGAGAATCACCGGGACGATCAGCAGCCCGACCACGGCGGTGATCGCGCCGGCGCCGCGCCGCAGCACGGCACCAGCGGACAGGGCCAGGATCGCGGCGACCGCCAGCAGCCCGGCGGTGCCCACGACGATCTGCAGCCCGTGAGCGCTGGTGAGCGACCAGATCGGGTAGGCCGACGACACCCAGCCGCCCGAGTGCAGCTTGCGCTCGGCGATCAGCATCGCGATCGCGGTCCCGACCAGGCCGGCCACGAACGTGACCGACCCGATCACGATCGCCTTGGCGGCCAGCACCCGGCCCCGCCGCGGGCTCGCCGCGAACGTGGTGCGGATCAGCCCCCGCCGGTACTCGGCGGTGATGAACAGCGCCCCCAGCGCGATGACCGCGAGCAGGCCGACCGCCGAGCCCTTGAGCACCGTCCCGAGCGGATCGAGGTCGGCCACGTACGGCGCGATGTCCCCGCCGCTTGCCGACAGCGTGAACCTGCCGCCGGCCGCGGTGAACTTGAACCCCGGCGGCGATGCCACCCCCTTGCAGTGATGACCGTTCGGACCGCAGTGCCTCGTGACCGGCGGAACACCGTTGACGTTGGCGGGCTGGGCCGGGCCCGTCCCGAACCCGATGTGGCCGACGGTCCAGGCCGCGCCGGCCCGCGCGCCCACCAGGCTGACGTGGTCGGCGTGGGCCGTGACCCGGGTGTCGTAGAAGGGCTGGTTGTTGTTGTTGGCGAACCCTTGAGCGCCCAGAACGTACTGCGGCGAGGCCGCGAACAGCCCGGCCTGCGCCGTGGACGGAAGCCCGGCCAGGGCGGCGGTCCCGATCTGCGTCCAGTGTGTGCCGTCGGTCGAGTCGTAGCCGGTGACCGTGCCGCCGGACCGGGTCAGCCGCAGCCAGCGCGGCGACGACGCGGACGGGGTGCCGGGCAGGCCGGCCAGGTCATGGGTGAAGTTCCACTGCATCCGGACGCCGTGGCCGGGGGTGACCATGACCGCGGCGTAGGCCGAGCCCGCCGTGGTGCTCGCCTTGATCATGATCCCGGCCTTGGCCCAGGGCTGGGCGGTGCGGGTGCTGCTGCCCGCTCCCTGGCCCGGCAGCTCGCCGTCGGCCAGCGAGGTGACCCGGGCGGTGATGCTGCCGTTGCCGGTCATTGGCTGGCGGGCGAAGTCGAAGCTGTCGGTGACCGCCTCGCCGCCCGGGCCGATGGCCACGGTGGGGTGGGCGCCCGGGTTCTGCTTGCCGTTGGCGGCGCTCGCGATGGCCACCACGGCCAGGGCGGTCAGCAGCGCGGCGGCGATCATGGCGATCCACCAGCCGCGCACGGACCGGAACTTGGTCCACTCGGCCCGCAGCAGGTGCGGGAAGTCGTCGCGGCCCGGCCGCTGGGCCGACCGGTACGGCGTGATCGTGGGCGTGCTCATCGCGCGGCCTCCTGCGTGCTCGGCGCCGCGGCTGGCACAGCGCGGAACTCGACCGCGTCGCGGGTGAGCTCCATGTACGCCTCCTCCAGCGTGGCCCGGTGTGCGGAGATCTCCGAGAACGGCACCCCGGCGCCGCTGAGCACGGCCACCACGCGTTCGGCCGGCAGCCCCGAGACCGTGAGCGTTTCCCGGTCGCTGGCCGCCACGGTGGCGCCCGCGCGGGTCAGCGCCCCCGTCGCGTCCGCCACGGCGGTGGTGCGCAGCGAGACCCGGTCGCCGGAGGCCGCCGCGATCAGCTCGGTCACGGTGGTATCGGCGATGACCTTGCCCCGGCCGACGACCACCAGGTGGTCGGTGGAGCCTTCCAGCTCGGCCATCAGGTGACTGGACACCAGCACCGCACGGCCCTCGTCGGCGAGCGACCGCAGGAACCCGCGCATCCACACGATGCCCTCGGGGTCCATGCCGTTGAACGGCTCGTCGAACATCAGCACCGGCGGGTCGCCGAGCATCGCCGCCGCGATGCCCAGCCGCTGCCGCATGCCCAGCGAGTAGCCGCCCGCCTTGCGCCGGGCGGCCTTCTCCAGCCCAGCCGCCTCGATCACGGCGTCCACCCGGCTGGCCGCCAGGCCCTGGGAGTGAGCCAGCCAGAGCAGGTGGTTGCGAGCGGACCGGCTGGGCTGGAGCGCCGCGGCGTCCAGCAGCGACCCGACATGGCTGAGCGGGTGGCGCAGGTTCTGATAGCGCTCGCCGCCGATCAGCGCCTGGCCCTCGTCGGGCGCGTCCAGGCCGAGCACCACTCGCATCGTGGTTGACTTGCCCGCCCCGTTGGGGCCAACGAACCCGGTGACCTGGCCCGGCCCGACCATGAACGTCATGCCGTCCAGCGCCACGGCCGGCCCGAACCGCTTGTGCAGCCCGCGTACTTCGATCGTTGCGTCCATGCCAGCAAAGGTAGGGATCAAACGGCGGTCCGGTCGTCACGCCGGCGAGCCGTCTTCGTCGCCACCGCCGCGAGGGACGTGGTCGCGGCGCGTCCCCCGCAGGAGGGACGGCAAGATACTCGCCGGAGGGACGCGCGCTCGCTGGCCAGCGAGGACAATAACGGTGTGAGCCGAGCAGCTGACGGGCGCCGCGAGTGGGCCGTGCCGTTGCGGCAGCTCACCTGGAGCCCGCACGCGCCGGTCGTGGCCGGAGCGCTGCTGGCCGTGTTCGCCGTGACGCAGGCGATCGCGTTGCCCCCCGGCAAGGGCGGGGTTGACTTCGCGCAGGGGGTCGGCCTGGTACTGCTCGCGTTGTTCAGCACGCTGCCGCTCGGGCTGCTGTGGGCCTACCCGGCGGGAGCCGGCGTAGCGGTCGGCGCGGCGGGCGTGCTGTCCCTCGCGGCCTTTCACACGCTGCCGGTGGCCGGCCTGATCGCCCAGCTGATCGTGCTTTACCGGCTGGGCCGCAGCGGCGCCCAGCTGCTGGCCGCGGTCCTCGTGCTGCCCTACCTGGTGCTGGCGCTGCTCACCCCGGCCGGCCCGGCGGCCCGGATCCTCACCGCGCTGTTGATCGCGCTGGGCCCGGCCGCGGCGTGGGCGGGGGCGGCCCGGCGGGCGCGCAGCGAGGCCGTGGAGCACAGCGCCGCCCGGGAGGTCATCGCCGGCTCCCTGCTCGAGCACACGGCGCGGGGGGAACGCGCCCGGGTCTCCCGCGAGCTGCACGACGTGGTGGCCCATCACATCTCGATGATCGCCGTTCAGGCCGAGACGGCCCGGCTGACCACGGCCGGGATGCCCGCCGCCGGGGCGCGCCAGCTGCTGGCGATCGGCGACACGGCGCGGGCCGCGCTCACCGAGATGCGGCGGCTGCTCGGCGTGCTGCGCGAGGACACCCGGGGCAGCGTCGCGGTGCGGCAGCCCCAGCCTGGGCTGCGGCAGCTCCATGACCTGCTCGACGAGGCTCGCGACGCCTCGGGTTCGGGCATCCGGCTCATCGTCGGCGGCGCCGTGACCGCACTGGACCCCGGCATCGAGCTGGCCGCCTACCGCATCGTCCAGGAGGCGCTGACCAACGCGCGCCGGCACGCGGAGGGCGCCGCCGTCGACGTCGAGCTGTACTACACCGCGGACGCCCTCGTGCTGCGGGTCCGCGACAACGGCCCCGGCCCCCCGCAGCCCGGCCCCCTCCAGTCGTTCGCCTCCGCCGGCGGCCACGGGCTGCTCGGCATGCGCGAGCGGGCCGCGGCGGTCGGCGGTGAGCTACGGGCCGGCGCCGGGAACAGCGGCGGGTTCGTCGTCGAGGCGAGGCTGCCCCTCGCGGCCGAGGCAGCGGCGTGAGGGGCGACGCCGCGTGAGCAGCTCGCCCGCGGCAATCAAGATCATCGTCGCCGATGACCACGAGGTAGTGCGGGCCGGGTTCGCGGCGTTGCTCGACACCCAGCCCGACTTCACGGTGGTCGCGACGGCCAGCGACGGGGCCGAGGCGGTGCGGATGAGCCGGCAGCTGGGCCCCGACGTGGTCCTGATGGACGTGCGCATGCCGACCATGGACGGCATCGAGGCCACCAGGCGCCTCACGGGGCCGGAGACTGCCGGGCCACGCGTGCTCATCCTGACCACGTTCGACCTGGACGAATACGTCTACGACGCGCTGTGCGCGGGCGCCAGCGGCTTCCTGCTCAAGGACGTCACCGCGGAGCGGCTGTTCGACGCGGTGCGGGTCATCGCCGGGGGCGAGGCGCTGCTGGCGCCGAGCGTCACCCGCCGCCTGATCGGCGAGTTCACCCGGCTCCGCCCGCGAGCGGCGGACGGGCCGAACCCGGCGCTGGCCGCGCTCACGCCGCGCGAGACCGAGGTGCTCCGGCTGGTCGCCGAGGGGCTGTCCAACCCGGAGATAGCGGCCCGGCTGGTGGTCACGGAGGAGACCGTGAAGACCCACGTCAGCCGGGTGCTGAGCAAGCTGGGATTGCGTGGCCGGACGCAGGCGGTCGTCACCGCGTACGAGTCGGGACTGGTCGTCCCGCGCTCCGGCGGAGCAGGTTAAGTTGGCCCTGCCGGCCAAGCAAAGGAGAGCCATGCCCGAGATCCCCGCATCCCACCGCGACCTGCTCGACGGCCAGTTTGCCACCCTGGGCACGGTCGGCCCGGACGGCCGCCCGCAGCTGTCGGAGGTCTGGTTCCTGGCCGACGGCGACGCCGTCCGCCTCTCGCTCAACGACTCGCGGCAGAAGACCAAGAACCTGAAGGCCAACCCGGCGGCCAGCCTGTTCCTGCTCGACCTGGCCGTCCCGTACCGGTACCTGGAACTGCGGGGCGACGCCGAGATCTCGCCCGACGACGACCACGCGTTCGCCCGCCGGGTCGGCGCGAAGTACCAGGCCGACCTGAGCCTGCACGACAAGCCCGGCGATAAGCGGGTCGTGGTCACCATCCGTCCCGCGCGCGTCCACGCTGTTGACATGCGCGGCTAACCAGACCGCCGTTTTTACGCTACGACTCCGCTGTCGCCGGCCCGGCCGGTGACGGCTCGGCCGGTGTCGAGTCGGCCGGTGTCGAGTCGGCCGGCGAGGGCTCGTCCGCGGGCGGCCAGGGTTCGGGCACCTTCCCCCAGCGCTGGATGAAGACGAACCAGGCCAGGCCGGCCACGGTGCCCACGAGGGCGATGAAGAAGTTCAGCCGGAGCCCGAGGAAATGCGCGGACGAGTCGATCCTGATGGTTTCCTCGAAGATCCGGTAGGCCGAGTACCCGGCCACGTACAGCGCAAGCAGCCCGGGCGGGCGGATGTTGCGATGATGGCCGAGCCAGACCAGCAGCGCGGCCAGCGCCAGGTCGAAGATCAGCTCGTACAGGAACGAGGGCTGGAACGTGGTGTACTTCAGGTCCGCCGCCGGGATGCCCGAGCCCAGCCGCGCCGCCCGGCTTATCTCCAGGCCCCAGGGCAGGCCGGTCGGCTTGCCG
>Ga0335076_10008529_pt1 | contig 10353 bp, 8 predicted proteins | sample Lox_Sample_25_FD_206717 | JGI IMG/M metagenome (GOLD analysis project Ga0335076, IMG submission 206717) | Soil microbial communities from Loxahatchee National Wildlife Refuge, Florida, United States - Lox_Sample_2.5 | ecosystem: Environmental > Terrestrial > Soil > Wetlands | place: USA: Florida...
AAGCGCGAAATCATCCGGTGTTTATGTCGCCATCGAAACCTTCACCGGAACGCTCCATGGAAAGACCGGCAGCTTCTCCCTGCACCACACCGGCCTCATGACGAAGAGTTCGCCGAGTTTGTCGATCAACGTCGTCCCCGACTCGGGCACCGGCCAGCTCGCCGGCATCTCCGGAAAGATGACCATCAACATCGCCCCCGACGGCAAGCACTCCTACGATTTCGAATACACGTTCCCCAAGGAGAATTGAGGGATTGGGGAATTTAGTAATTGTGTAATTTGGATCGTGCGATGCGTTCGCCAGCTACAATGTCCTCAGCCGGGTTTTCAATTTCCCGATCACAAAATTACCCAATCACTCAATGAATCGATTTGCTGAACCGATGTCCCGCCTGATCGATGAGCTGAAAAAGCTCCCCGGCGTCGGCGCGAAGAGCGCGCAGCGCCTCGCTTTTCACATCCTGCGCTCCAGCGACGAAGACGCAGACGCCCTCGCCACCGCGGTGCGCGACGTCAAGGCCAACCTCCGCCTGTGCTCGGTGTGCAACAACATTACCGACGTCGACCCGTGCGTCTATTGCACCAGCGCCACCCGAAACCAGCGCCTGGTCTGCGTAGTCGAAGAGCCCACCAACATCGCTGCCATCGAAAAGACCAAGCACTTCAACGGAGTCTTCCACGTACTGCACGGGGCGATCTCTCCTCTACACGGCATCGGTCCCGAGCAACTCCGTATCTCGAACCTCATCACCCGCGTCGATGCCGGCAATGTCGACGAAGTCATCGTCGCCACCAACCCGACGGTGGAGGGGGAAGCGACGGCCACTTATCTCTCCCAGCAACTCAAGCGCGTAGGCGTGAAAGTCACCCGCATCGCCATGGGCATCCCAGTTGGCAGCGACATCGAATACACCGACGAAATCACGATGCTGAAAGCGATGGAAGGGCGCAGGGATATGTGACCGCAACCAGAACGGCAGCTGGTGTCGCTGCCACCTTCACTTCATCTGGAATTCCACGACGCGACTCTTGCACAACTTCCTGTGCAGACTTGTGCAAGACTTTACCCACCAGCCTGTGACGACCGCCTCCTCCCGCCTCGATTGGAAGTCGATCGCAATCATATAAACATCTGTGAATCATAGAGTTACACTGTTGTATTCGTGGTATCGCTTGAGTTCCATCCCTGGCATGCCACGTGCATTTTCCTTGCGGTCTGCATCCTCGCTCTTTCCGATCTTTGACTGAAGAATCGGCGATCTATGATTGGTGTGAAGCAGCGCAGCCGGGCGACCGGCCTGGTCCTAACCCAACCAGAAAAGCAGCCTCAGCGCCAGTCGCGCCGCGCTGTGATGTAACCGCATCCAACTCGACGCAGAAGGAACCGGGCCAACCAGCCCGGTTTTCTTTTTGCACTTCGCCGAACCGAAACCGCAGGCTCCTTGCGTCTTCGATGAAAGTTACAATCTTCTGACATCCTGTTGACACAAGCCGTCGCCTCACCTCATAGCCTCCAACTGCGTCCCTGTCGCCGTGCGCGAAGTTTGTCTCAGCTATCGGGATGCACCCCAAACCTCTTTATCCATCACTTTAAGAGTAAGCACGCAAGTACCGGAGGAGCTGTGAAGATCATACTCAAGTCAATTCTGCTGATCACGCTATCGTCGTTCCTTTTCCTCGGCGCAGCGCACGCCCAAACTCCAGCCTCGATCTTCAAAGCGGTTCCCACCCCGAACGACAATTTTAATAACGGCCTGTTCGCCGCCTCAGCGTCTTCGCCGTCTGACATCTGGGCGGTCGGCTTGTCTACCATCCACTACGACGGCACCAACTGGACCGCCTTCGAACCCGCCACCACGAACGGCGACACCTTCAGTGACCTCGAGGGAGTCGTCGATATCTCTCCGACACTCGCTTGGGCGGCCGGTAACGTCACCACCAGCGCCGGCCTTCCCAGCCAGGTCCTCGAGAAATGGGATGGCACGAAATGGAGCGTTTCCCCCAGCCCGAAGTTTGCCGCGAATCGTCAGCCCAACATCAAGACCATGACCGCGACTTCTGTCAACGATATCTGGGCCATCGGCGATTTGCTCGACAACAACATTGGACAGCTCTACTACCTGTTCGAGCACTATGACGGCAAATCCTGGAAGACTACGACTATCCTCTCGGGAGACGCGTTCCTGTTCGGTTCCTCCGCCGACGCTACCAATGACGTCTGGGCCGTCCGCTTCAACGGCCCCGAGAATGACGACAGCAAGACCCTGGCTATGCACTTTGACGGCTCAAAGTGGAGCATCGCGACGACCCCCAGTGTAGGCACTGGAGCGAACCAGTTGAACGGCGTGCTCGCCCTGGCTCCGAACGATGTCTGGGCGGTTGGATTCTCCACCCCGGTGCCGCCTCCGACACAGGCGGCTACGCTTACGCTCATCGAGCACTTTGACGGCACCAGTTGGAGCGTGGTGCCCAGCCCCAACGTTGGGCCGAACAGCATCTACCAGTCGAACCGGCTTTTTGGTCTAACCGCAAATTCGCCGCACGACGTTTGGGCGTTCGGTTCCTACTTCGCCCCGGACGGCTCGGGACACCAGCACACGCTCCTGCTGCACTGGAACGGCACGAAGTGGACGGTCTCACCCAGCCCGAATCCGACCAACGGCGTGTTCCCATCGGATCTTTTATTTGCAGGAGTGGTTCCATCACCGGGAAACATCTGGATTTTCGGAGCGAAGGACGCTCCTCCGCACGATGTGACGCTGGCGATCCACACCACAACCGGGGACAGCTTCTGAGGCGAGCCGAAGAACCGGGCGCGCCTGCCCGGTTTCGAATCTCAACCTGAATAGGGGCTTTGTTCAGTCGCCGCAGATGGAAACGTCGGGCTCGAGGAATACGTTCAGTTCTTTTTCAGCGGCCTCCAGGCCCTCCGGCAGAGTCCCGCGATTGTACTCGGCCATGCGGTTCTTCCACTTGAGAAAGTCGGTGATGCTCTGCGGCTCGATGCGTACTTCCACGCGCCGCAAGCTAGCCAGCAGCAGGTTCATCTCGTAGCGGAACCCGGTGGCCGTGCGCAGATTCTTGGCTGACGCATGCACCATCTCGATCCGAGCGCGGCGGTATTCGAGCAATCCCCAGCCCGCAGGCAGCTCTTCCGGCTTAACCAAAGCCGGGGGAGTCAGGTAGAAGCGCTCGCTGCCGACACCTTGCTCCGGTTTCAACCGAAACGGTTTGCCCCGGTCCGCCAGAAAATCCGCGCGCGTCACCTTACACTCGACCAGTACGGAATGGCAGGCGCGCTTCCATCCAATGGCATCGGGCATCTCTCCGCTAGCACAAGCCTGCTCGGACAGCACCACGCCGCAGCGATAGCGCCGCAACCACCGCACCGCAATTTCCACCAGTTGAGCGTGAGTCATGACACATAAGTTGTAGTCGGAGAAGGGGGACAAGCGAAAGTAGCTGAAAAGTTACTCGGTTCGTCGGGACTGTCTAGTGGTAATTGAACTCGAACGAGACATGCCGCTTGAAGTTGTCGTAAAACAGTTCGTATCCTCCACGGTTGTCCCGGTCGATGGAAAACACCAACTCAGATTTCCCGTCATTGTCATAGTCGCCCGCATCGACCAGCCACATTCCGTCGTCAAGGTGAATCGCCGACCTGCTCGGAGCGATCGCGAACCATGGGTCGTCAATGTCGAATCCTGCCTCAGTATCAGCGCAATCCACCGCCTGCAGATGTAATCTGGCGATGGTCCAGCCGAGTCTCGACGCGTAAGCCTTGACCACCGCGACTTCCTGGTCCCGGTAGGGGAACGCGTCCATCCGGTTGTGCTCGGGTCCGCCCAATCGGCATAGCTTGGGAAACTGTTGTCGAAAAGCTTTTCGCAAGACCGACGTCAAGTCCGGAGACGGTTTGGCCGGCTTCCACTCCTCAGGGTCTTTGAAATAGGACTGGGAATTCGCCACCAGCGGACGGTAGACGGTGGCTTCGGTATAGCCACCGAATTCCGGCGATGGTTTCCCGACCGTCGGAACGGGATCGTTGCCCGCGATCTCCTGTTGCCCGACGGCTGCGTACCACTTGAAGTCACTCGGCGTGGAACTCGTGATCTGTCCCAGATTCTTGCCATCGAACGCGATCGTCCACTTCATTTCGTGCGGATAGCTGGCCGCGATCGTCTTTAAGCACTGCTGATCTCCACACTCGCTTGGGAAGGGTTTCCAATCGAACCCAACCTTCCGGAAAACGACGCGCACGGCGCGAAAATTCGGCTCACCTGCGTACCATCCGTGGTTGTCCTCTAATACTCCGAGAACGACTTCCTGCGCGAACGTGGCTGCCGTCGGGGCCGAGACAAGTAACGCCAGGATTGCATAACGGACGGCCAACTTCTTCATAGGAAAAATGGTAAGTCCAGCCGCTGGGCGATGCCACGTTACGTTCGTTCGCTGGTTTCGCGGCGTGTTCAACCCGAGGTAGCGCTGGTTAACGACCCCTCATCGCTTTGACCACTACCGGCCTCCGCAGTACGGTTTCCAGCAAGTACCTTTCCGCGGCGACGGCTTGCGCCGTAGGACTTCCGGCCACGAACCCCTCGGCGGCGATTACCAGAGCTTCGTTCGGACCCAGCTTCGCCGGCTTGCGCAGGAAGCCATTCGCGCGCCGCTTTCCCGCGTCTACATTTTCAATCTTCACTCTGCGGATGTGGCCATCGTGGGCGACATCGAAGGCATTCGCCAAGCGGAGGATTGCGGCCAATTGAATCGAAGTCTTCTGCTCGTCGGGCAGCAGGTCGCGCAGCGATTTGTGGCTGCGCGTGGGCAGTGCTCCGGCGTGAAAACGGGCCACGATCGCCGCGCGCGCCATGTTCTCAGGTTTCCACCCCAGCGGTGTGCCATGCGCCTTGATCAGGTCGAGTGACGTCTTGTGATGTCGCTTGCCGCCTTTCGCCTTGCCGACATCGTGCAGCAGCGCGGCCACGTAGAGGCTAGAGCGCAGGTCCGAGGCGGCGCCGTTCCCGGTGGCGCTATTCGCGAGGACGTGGCTCGGAGATCCGAGCAGCCCCGCGGCTGTGAGGCCGTCGTAGAGTTCGAGCGCCAAACGCGCCACGCGTTCCGAGTGCGCGAAGTCCGGGTCCAGCGCCTTCGCCCACAACTTCATGCGTTGCGTCGCAACCTCCTGAATCTGCTTGCCTTGTGGCAGGCCTGCCCGCCACGTCAGCCAAAGAGAATCCGGACCAGCGGTTCTCTGCCGATACTCGTCGATGCGCTTCGTTCTCTCTTCCACAATGCGGGAATGCCAATTCTGACGCGAGGCCTCGTCAGGGAATATATGGCTGGCAAGGGCCGTGGTCCACAAGACGTCGAGATCATGGACCTCGCCGAGCAGGTCCTGCATATGCTTCAGGTCGTTGGACCAAGCCTTGTGCTCGGCAGGGAGAAAATTTTCAACGATGTAGCGAAAACGCTTGATCCCGATGCGCAGGGTGTGGAACGCGATCTGCGACCGGTTCCGCATCGCCCGGGTATGCAACTCGCGCGCCGTTGTCCAGCGTTCGAGAGCCAGATGCTTGAACACCGCACTCCCCAGACGGATGCGGGAGGCGCGCAACGGCAGAGTCTTGCTCCATTGGCGCCATTGCTTGCGGTCGAATTCCTCCAGCGCCGCGCGAGCCTGATGCTTCTGTTCACCCTCGCGTTGGCGCAGGATTGCGAGCAGCGCCAGGGCCGCCGGATCACGGTCGGGCGGAAGCTGCTCAAGCCGCAGGCCGGTTTGTACCGCATCCGGCACGTCGGTGTCTGCTCGGATTTCTCCTGGGCCAGAGGCGAGTGACAGATTGCCCTGAGCCTGCCGAAGGGACACCTGCCCCACATTCGCTGCTGGCGCGGGATGAAGTGTGTCGACCCACTCCATCATGATCTGAATATCCCGCAACTCCCCGAGGCGCTGGAACAGCCGCTTGCCGGCCTTCTTCATCTGCTTCCAGTCCGGGTCGGGATCCATGGCCATCATGCCGTCAGCCATGGACCGGCAGCGCCGCAACGCAACTCGCAAGTCGTGTACCGGATCGGCACTGAAGTCGGCCGAGACGTGCTCGCACTCGTCGAGCACGCGCTCCATCCAGTAGCGCAGTCCGGTGGTCTTGGCTGATGTTTTCAAGTCGTTGGTGCAGTGAACGCGGAGATACTCGCGAGTATTCTACTGAAGATGTTGTTTGTGTGTTCGTCCTCGGGAACCCGCCAGACCAAAACCGCAGAGGACGCAGGGGTTTCTGGGGTTACCCATCAGGCGCCTGAATCGCCGCGGGTGAATCGCCCGTGGTCAGATTGGCGGACAGGAGCGTCCGCCCGCTACGATGTTTTCCTAAATGCCGGCTACCGTGCCACTTCGTCCAGCACTTCTCCGGTCGGGCTCAGCAGTTGGACCTGGAGATCCATCTGGCCCGAGGCGTGGGTCGAGCAGCTCAGGCAAGGGTCGTAGCAACGGATCACGGCCTCAACGCGATTGAGCATCCCCGGCGTCAGTCGGTTGCCGTGCACAAAATGTTTGGCCACCTGCAGCACGCTGCGGTTCATGGCCAGGTTGTTTTGTCCGGTGGCGATAATGAGGTTGACCCAGCGGATCAGGCCCTGCTCGTCGATCTTGTAGTGATGAAACAGCGTGCCGCGTGGGGCTTCCGCCGCGCCTACTCCTTCGAGCGCATTGGGCCGGGCCACCGCGCGCACATGCTTCGAGAGAATCTCAGGATCGTTCAGTAACTGTTCCATGCGCTCGATGCAATACAGAATCTCGATGAGCCGCGCGTGGTGGTAGTGGAACGAACTCAGAACGGCGGTACGCTGCAGTTCGTGAAACTCCGCGAGTTCCTGATCGGCGCGTGGCGTGCCGCATCGGTCCGCGACGTTCAGGCGGGCCAGCGGTCCAACGCGATAGACGCCATCCGGGAATCCCTTGGGCTTGTAGTAGGAGGACTTCAGGTAACTCCAGGGCTCGACCTTTTCCCCGATGTAGTCGTAGTACTGGTTGGGATCGAGATCGTCGGCCACGACATGGCCGGATGCATCCACGATGCGCAGCTTCCCGCCATAGAACGTGAGCCCGTTGTCCTTCTTGACAATGCCCATGAATAAGGTCGGAAAATTGCCGAAGACCGAAATCTCTTCGCGGAACCGCTCCATCGTGCTCTTGAACCATTCGAGCGTCCGTTCGGCGATGGCGAGCGCGTCGGGAAGCGCGAACAGGATGGCGTCGCGGTTTGCCTCGGTGAGCGGTTCGCTGACACCGCCGGGAACGACCCATGCAGGATGGATACGCTTACCGCCCAGCCGCTCGATGATGCGTTGGCCGAACTGCCGCAGCCGGATTCCGTCGAGCGCCAGCTCAGGATTCTTCTCGGCCACGCCAAAGATGTTGCTCTGGGCCGCATCGGCATCCATGCCGAACAGCAGGTCCGGGGACGACAGATGAAAAAGGCTGAGAGCGTGGGACTGGGTGACCTGGGCCAGCCCGAAGATGCGGCGGAGCTTGTCGGCGGTGGGAGGAATCCTCACCGCGAGCAGGGAATCGCAGGCCTTGGCCGACGCGATCAAGTGGCTGACCGGGCAGATACCGCAGATGCGCGCCATCAGCGAAGGCATCTCGTAAAACGGCCGGCCCTCACACAGCTTCTCGAACCCGCGGAACTGGGTCACATGAAAACGGGCTTCCTCCACCCGCCCGTCTTCGTTGAGATGGAGGGTGATCTTGGAATGCCCTTCGATGCGTGTAACCGGATCGATGACGATGGTGCTGCCCTGCTTCACGACGTCTCCCTTTTAGCTACGAGCTTGAGCCGCGAGTTACGAGCTTTCAGCTGCGGCAGTCGCTTCCCGGTTCCGCTGAACTCACTCGCAGCTCATAGCTCACGGCTCCCAGCGAACTTACGATCCAAAACGAGTCTTCGCGCTGATATCGATCTCCCGGCCTTCGAGGAGCGCAGTTACTGCCTCATAAATCGTGTCGGCCGACGGCGGACACCCCGGCACAAATACGTCAACAGTCACGAATTCGTGCACTGGCCGCGAATTCGGGAGCAGCGCCGGCACCACCTGGTTCGGAATGCCGGGATCAAACGTCACATTCTCGCGATACGCCCGGTCGCAGACCGCCTTAACCCCAAAGGGATTGCGCATGCCCGGCACATTGGCGGTGACCGCGCAATCGCCCAGCGAGACCAGTGTCTTCGTGCGCGCGCGCACGATCTTGATCTTGTGCAAATCCTCTTCGCTGCTGACGGCGCCCTCGACCAGCGTCACATCGACGTTCTCGGGAAACTCCTTGGCGTCGACCAGCGGGCTGTAGACCAGTTCGGCCAGGCCGGCGACGGTCAGGAGGCGTTCGTCTAAGTCGAGGAACGACATGTGGCAGCCGGAGCACCCGTCGAGCCACACGGTGGCCATGCGTTTCTTACTCATAAGACCCGCTCATTTGAAACACTCATTCGTTTTCTTCCCGCATCATGGTGAGGTAGGGCAGGAACTGCCGGCGCTTCAGCATCTCGGCAACGGACCGTCCCTTTTCAAACAGAGCGCCGGTCGGGCACACATGCACGCACTTGCCGCAACTGGTGCAGGTTTCCGACGATCCCCAGGGTTCGTTCAAGTCGGTAATGACCTTGGCGTCGATGCCACGGCCCATAATGTCCCAGGTATGCGCGCCTTCAATCTCGTCGCAGACGCGCACGCAGCGAGTGCACAGGATGCAGCGGTTGTGATCGATCACGAACCGGTCGTGCGACGCGTCGACCTCTTCCTTGGGATAGCGGTAGGGGAAGTGCACGTGCGTGATGCCGAGGCGCTGGGCCAGCATCTGCATCTCGCAGTGCCCGTTCGACACGCAGACGGAGCACACGTGGTTGCGCTCGGTGAACAGCAACTCCAGAATCATCCGGCGATAGTTCTGCAGGCGCTCCGAGTCGGTGGTCACTTCCATGCCCTCTTCCACGGATGTGACGCACGCCGGCAGCAGCTTGTTCTGACCCTTGACCTCGACCAGGCACAGGCGGCAGGCTCCGACGTCCGTAAGGCCGTCCATTTCGCACAGCCGCGGGATGAAGATGCCATTCTGGCGGGCGACGTCGAGAATGGTTTCCTCCTGGCGTCCGCTCAAATCGCGGCCGTCGATCTTCAGCGTTTTGACGGGTGCCACGGGCCTCATGCGGTTTCTCTTTCTCCCGCGGCCTGCGCGCCGCAGACCCCAGCCGGGCATTTGTGTTCTTCGATGTGTGCGCGGTATTCCTCGGCAAACGAGCGCAGGGTGCTGACCACTGGATTGGGCGCCGATTGTCCCAGCCCGCACAAGCTGGTGTGCTTGAGCAGATCGCAGAGTTCCTCAAGCAGTTTCATATCCTGCGGAGTCGCGGTCATGCTGCCGATGCTCGTGAGGATGCGGTGCATTTGGTACGTTCCGACGCGGCAGGGAATGCACTTGCCGCAGGATTCGGTCATGCAGAAATCCATGAAGTACTTGGCCACGTCGACCATGCACGAACTTTCGTCCATGACGATCATGCCGCCCGACCCCATGATCGACCCGGCTTTCGCCAGCGATTCGTAGTCGACCGGCATATCGAGACAGTCGGAAGGCAGGCAACCGCCGGACGGGCCGCCAGTCTGCACCGCTTTGAACTTCCGGCCATCGGGAATGCCTCCCCCAATATCGAAAACCATCTCACGGAGCGAAATCCCCATCGGCACTTCGACCAGGCCCGTGTTCTCGACGCGGCCCGCCAAGGCGAATACTTTGGTGCCTTTACTCTTTTCCGTGCCGATGCCGGCGTACCACTCGCCCCCGTTGCGAATAATCGGCGCGATGTTGGCAAAGGTCTCGACATTGTTGATGAGCGTCGGCGCTCCGAACAGACCCTCCATCGCGGGATATGGTGGGCGCGGTCGCGGCGTGCCGCGCTTGCCTTCGACCGAAGCGATCAGAGCAGTCTCTTCGCCGCAGACGAAGGCTCCAGCGCCCAGACGTAAATCGACGCGAAAACTGAAGCGCGTGCCGCAAATGTTCGACCCCAGCAGTCCTACCCGCTCGGCCTGCCGAATGGCATTGCGCAGGCGCTTGATGGCCAGCGGATACTCGGCGCGCACATAGATATAGCCTTCCGACGCGCCCACGGCATACGCGGCAATCAGCATGCCTTCCAGCACCCGGTGCGGATCGCTTTCCAGCACGCTGCGATCCATAAACGCACCGGGATCGCCTTCATCGGCATTGCAGATGACGTATTTCTGTGTGCCGACGGATTTCGACACCGTGCTCCACTTCAGCCCCGTCGGATATCCCGCGCCGCCTCGGCCTCGCAGGCC
>Ga0335076_10008531_pt1 | contig 10352 bp, 7 predicted proteins | sample Lox_Sample_25_FD_206717 | JGI IMG/M metagenome (GOLD analysis project Ga0335076, IMG submission 206717) | Soil microbial communities from Loxahatchee National Wildlife Refuge, Florida, United States - Lox_Sample_2.5 | ecosystem: Environmental > Terrestrial > Soil > Wetlands | place: USA: Florida...
CAGCCGCAGCTCGGCTGGGGTTAGCGGCAGCGTGCCAGCGGGTTTCGAGACCGCGCCGGAGGCAAGGACGCTGCGGAAGTCCTTGACCTCTTCCACGAGGGTCCCGAGGGCCGGGCGGCGGGCCAGGATGTCGTCGATCTCGCGCGAGAGCTGGCGGGCCGTCCCCAGGTCGGCGATGGCGAGGTAGACCTTGGCCAGCTGCAGCCGCAGCCGGACGGCATGGTACGGCAGCAGGTAGGTGGCTGAGGGGCGGGCCCGCATCGCCTGGGTGAGCTGCCGGTGCGCGTCGTTCAGGTCACCGCGGTGCGCGGACAGCCTGGCGGCCCCGGCGAAGGCCGGGATGGCGAAGACGAAGTCGTGCATCCGGCTCTGCTCGATCGTGGCCAGCGCCATCCCCAGCCGGTCGGCCGCCTCCGCCCACTCGCCGCGGTCCATGGCGATCCACGCGAGCTGGGCTTCACAGATACCGATCGTGTCGGAGTTGCCCATCAGGGCGGCGGCGGACGCCTCGGCGAACAGGCCGCGGGCCTCGTCCAGGCGGCCGGTGAGCAGGCAAGCCTCGGCCAGCAACCACAACGCAGTGTCGCGGTACGGGCTCCAGGCGGGCTCGCGGGCCACCGCGAAGGTCGCGTTGGCCGCCATCTGCTCCGGGCCGGCCGCGCACATGAAGGCCCGCAACATGGCGCGGGACGAGTCGAACGAGGCCGTTCCATCGGCGGGTACGGGATCGAAGGAGGCAGCGTCAACGACCGCCGCCCACCGCATCGCCCCGGGCGTATCGCCGGTCATCACGCTGGCCAGGCACGCATGCACCGCAAGCGGCGGGTAGCGTTCGATGTTCACATCGCCGATCGCGCGGTACCAGCGCTGCAGCGTTGATACTTGCCCGGCCCGGTAAGCCTGCCGGGTCAGCTTCGTCACGAGCCGTACCGTGCGGTCCCGGTCGGTCGTGAGCAACAGGTGCTCGACGGCCAGCATCGGAGCTCCGTTGGACTCATACCAGTCGGCGGCCCGCTGGTGCAGCGTCATGATGATGCCGGGTTCGGTACGGCGAAGCTCCCCGAGCAGGAACTCGCGGAACAGGCCGTGATAGCGGTACCACTGCCGCCGCCGGTCGAGCGGCGTCAGGAACAAGCCGTGTGCCTCGACGCGGCGCAGTTGTATGGCCGCAGCCGACGACCCGAGGACGGCCTCGCAGAGCGGGCCGCTGAGCTGGTCGAGCACGGCCGTTCGCCGCAGGAACCGCTGGATGGCCTTCGGCTGCCGGATCAGGATCTCGCGGTACAGGTAGTCAGCCACGTACCGGTCGTCACCGGCGACGGTCTGGGCCCGGCCGCGGTCCTGCCTCTCGATCAGGGCGGCGAGGTAGAGGCCGACCGGCCAGCCTTCGGTCCGCTCGGTCACCGCCGACGCCAGCTCAGGGGTCACGCTGACCTGCGCGTGTGAGAAGATCTGCCAGGCGCCGTCCGCGTCGAAGGCCAGGTCCCCGGCCCCCAGCTCCAGGCCATCGCCCGAGACCCGGAGCCGCGGCAGGTGAGGCTGCTCGGAACGGCTTGCGGCAGCCAGCTGGGATCCACGGGGAATCGCCGATATCACCACGCCCAGCACGTCGTGGCAGGCGGGCGACTGCAGCTCATGAAGATCATCCAGCATGAGGACGAACGGCACCGGGCTCGCGCGGAACTCCGCGGCTAGCCGCGGCGCCGCACGGTCCAGCACCGATATACGGGAGCCGCCGACATCGTCGATCAGGTCTCGGCTGGCCAGGCCGGCCCGGCAATATGCGGCCGCCAGCGCGGTGAGCAGGACGGCGGGATCATCGTCGAACCTGTCCACAGACACCCAGGCCACGCGGCGATTCTCGGTGGCCGCCCACTCCGCCAGGAACGTCGACTTGCCGTAACCCGCCGGTGCCGTGACCGCGACGTAGCGGCAGCCGCTTGAACGGGCGGTCTTGATGAGGTCGCCGTGGCTCACCGCGTCCGGGCGGGGTGGCGGGACGGAGAACTTGGCGTCGAAGAGCAACTGGCTCAGGCCGGGCACTGACGAGTCCGCTTCGTGAAGATCCAGCTTCACGGCCGGACCATCACCTGTTCGGGCCTCAACCTCACGCTCTGCCGTAGTACTTACAGACATCGCGTCCTCCAACCAGGACACAGCCACGACACGATGATGGCGGTCACCAGCTGCCGTTCTCCTCCGTGATCGCCGGGGGTTCGCTCCTACCGCCCCTTCCCATGGTTCCTATCGAGGCAACCGGGCGCATAACCCACCGTGGGCTATTTGCCGGCTGATGGACCCGGCGGCCCGGCGTCTACCGGGCCAGCTCTTCCAGCGTGCGGCGGCGCTGGCGTTTCCCGAAGATCGCGACCATGGAGGCGGGGAGAAGCGCGCCCGGTATGGTGATCAGCAAGATCCAGCCGCCCGGCGCGGCTGCGTTGAAGACCACTCCGCTGAGCAGGACGCCGCCCCAGGCACCGAGGTGGCCCACGCCGTCCGTCCAGCCGGTGCCCAGCGAGCGCATCCGGGTCGGGTAGTTGCCGGGTATGTAAACCCACATACTGAACTGCCACAGCGTGATGCCGACCGTCGACACGACAAAGAAGGTGACCAGGGCCGGGGTGGTGTGGGTGGCGTAGACGCCCCACCAGCCGCCGGCGAACATGATGGCGCCTGCGAGCTGGGTGTATTTGCGCTCGATCCGCTGGCCGAACAACGCATTGAGCAGGTAGACGGCCGCGGAGGCCGCCGCGGCCCAGGCGGCCAGGGCGAAGATGAAGCCGGCGCTGTAGTGGCGGCTCTCGGCCAGGAACAAGAACCGGTAGCCCACGCTGCCGTACACGATGCCGCCGTAGCCGAGCACCATGACCACCAGCAGGAATATCGTGACGGCCAGGTAGCCCCGGCCGAACGGGGCGAGCCATCGTGTCTTCTCCCCGGCCACCACCTGGTGCGGCGTCAGGTCAGGCTCGGGCAGCACCGGGTGACGCTTCATCACCCGCGCCTCCATCTGCTCCACGATCCTGCGCGCCTGGTCGCGACGCTCCCTGGCCTCCAGCCAGCGCGGCGACTCTGGCATCCGCCAGAACAGCACCAGCGCCACCACGATGTTCAGCCCGGCTAGCAGCCACAAATAGCGCCGGTACTCACCAGGGATCCAGTAATGCGGGATGAGGCTGGCCAGGACGACGGCGAGCAAGAAGATCGCGAGCACCTGCGCGCCCATGATCACCTTGCTCCGGACCGCCGGCCCCATGATCTCGCTCAGGTAGACGACGTTGACGGCCAGGTACCCGGCGAAGCCGAGCGTGTCGGCGAGCGAGAGGACAACCAGCGCCGGATAGCTGGTCACGTAGCCGAACGGCCAGATGAACACCCCGGCCAGCACCGAAGACAGGATCAGTGCCTTGCGCCGGCCGATCCTGTCGGCCAGCCAGCCGATGGCATAGCCACCGATCAAGATGCTGATCCCGGTCTCCAGGGCGTACAGGACCGAGTACTCAAACGAGGTCATGACGTGGCGCGGCAGCCAGATGAACGGGTACAGCCGCGCGCTGATCCCGTCGGCCGACGCCGCACACGCCCAGCCCACCTGCACGAGCAGGGCTAGCTCCCAGGCCATCCCGCTCACCGGCAGGCGGTCAACCCGGGCGGCCATCTCGCCAGGAATGATCTCAGTCGTGCCGCCGGCAGCAGCCCCGGCTCCGGACATGTCCTGTGCCATTGCGCTTTCCCCTGGTGCCATCCTGTGTCACGGTGTAGCGGGAGTAAAGCGGGCCGGGGAGGCTTAGCGGTTGACGGCTGGTTCGCTGACGTAACGCTGGTATGCCGCCGAACCGCGCGCTGACCATGCCGCCGCCGACCGCGACCAGGACCAGGAAGAAGGTCCCGGGTAGTTCCGAGAACAGCCGCCGCCCCTCGTACCTGTCGTCCAGAAGTCGAACTCACCGGCCACCGAGTTCGGCTGCCCGATCGACCGCAGCGCCACCTCGGCATGATGTACCGCCTCGCGCCGATCAGGCTCTGAGGGCGGGGCGAGCTCATCTGGCTGGCTGGTCATCTCGTACCCCTTTTCGCGCTTTCCCCGGGGACCGGGCATCTGCAGGCGCCAGGGCTCTGGCGCACCATAGCTGCCTCAGCTACCAGCCCAGGATCGCTTCGGCGCACAGCTAGGGCACCCAAGAAGAGGTAAACCTCGTCTGAACGGAGGGTGAACGCTACGACTCAGCGGTCTGCCCGGCCCGGGTCGCCGGACGCGAGCGGCTGCCACGTGCCCTGCTCCGGGTCGTATTCCTCCCGGTCGAACAGGAGCATGTCATCCCCCAGGAGGATCAGCGAGTGGGGGCTGGGACCGGTGCCGGCGACGTGACCATGGTTGTGCACGTCGCCGACCCAGCAACGGTGGGAGTGGGTGTAGCCCATCACTCCGTCTGGCCGGTGGACCAGCACCAGGCGGGGACCCCGTTCGGGCCGGACCAGCCGCCGGCTGCCGGGCGCGGCGGAAGGGATCTGCGCGATCAGCGGAGCGAAAAACTCCTCATCGGCGGCCAGTTCCACCAAGAGCCGCCCTACCCGGTCCATGTCGGGGACGTCGGCCGAACGCAGCTCATCGAGCTGATCCGCAAAGTGACGGAGGGGTCCTGGCCAGGCGCCGGTACCCGGCTGCCCGCTGTTACCCGCTTCGTTTCGCGGAACTGAATCCTGGGACGGCATGGCCTGGCTCCTCACTCACTTATCAGGCGCTCCTTCAAAGAGTTCTTCAGCGTCTTCCCAGGCGATCCAGCGCGCGAAGGCGCGAGCCAGAGCTTTCCAGGCCAAGCGTGTCACTGCCGCCAGCACGATAAGGCGCAGGAGCAAGCGCTCATTGAAGGGGTTCCGCAGCGTACGTGCCACCGTCGCCAGCCCGATCCCGGCCAAGACCGCGTTGCGCTGACGGCCCAGTGCCCGCCACTGCCGTGCGGAGAGGACAGTTCCTTCCAGGATCGCAGTTTCCGGCGCCCAATGGGCACCGCACTGCGATCGGCGCTCAATCGTCCTCGCGCGATCTTCACGACCTACGTGCCACGCTGTTGTCTGGATAACCAATGCCGTAACCTGCTTCCTCGGTAACCGGCCTGCGCGCTGTACGACTGCAGGCCGGCACGATCCGTTCTGCATCCCGAGCATTGAAACCCCTCGGGCATTCCATTCCGGGCACCAATGCCCGGTCATACGCTCATCGTCTGATCGGAAGCCGGTCGGCGCATCCCCCGAATAGAGGTAAAGGACTGGCCGGCGCTGGTAACAGCGGGCACTTCGCCATTCCCGTTAGGCTCATTCCGCAGATCGCGATGCGGTGCGCGCACTAGGTCCTCCTTTTAGGCGCAACGCGCATGACGCTAAACTTGGCCGTCTTTCCTGCCGTCATAGGACGATGCGCAGGGCGAGACGGGGCGGGCAGCCGCGGCGGACCAGCGTGGCGATCTGGTGCCAGTCGACGTGGTCGGCCACTGTTTCGGCCAGCGACCCCGGAATCCCCAGCCGGGTGAGCTGCCCGGCGCGCCAGTCATGCACGAGCCGCTCACCACGGTCGATGATCTCGTGCGAGCTATCCACTGGGTTCGGATCCATTACTCTCTCCAATGCGTCCAGGCTGTCACACGCTCTGCGGCCGGGGTCCCTCATCTTCGTGAGGCCGACCGGCCTGCCCGCTGTCTGACCGGAGGTTGGCATAAGCCTGTCTGTACCCGAGCATTGCGCCTGCGAGGTGAACGAGCATCGCCCTAACGTAGGTAATCTGCCCGTCTTCGCGCGGACTCGGCGCCGCGAAATCGAACGTGAAACGTCAGCCAATGCCACCCGAACCTTACGATCAGACGGCTAACGTTTATTGCTGCCCTGCATGCAAGAGGCGGCTCAGCTCGTCCAGGCTTCCGATCCTGGCGCGTTCGGCGATCATGAACCGGTCGCCGTACACGGCAATCACGTAGTCGCCGCCGGTATAGGTCCAGCTCCGCACGGGCAGCCAGCTGGTCTCGTTAAAACCACTCTGGTCCACGAGGTCGACTGCATATGCCAGCGAACCGAACATTGCGGTGATCGCGGCGCAGAACCATTGCGCCATCCCGGTCATCGCCGGGTTTTCGAGATACAGACCCGTGGTCTTGTGCTCCGCGACACGCCCGTCCGGGCCGAACCGGCCCGCCATGATGACACCCGGGCTCGCGACCAGTTCGTCGAACTCGCTCATCTCAGCCTTCCTCAGGGGTCTTCGGGTCAGCCTGCCGGCGCGGGTTGACCGGGTGCATCAGAGGCGTCAGTGATCATCCAACTCCTCGAGTGCTGCCTCGATGTCATACCCGAACGCGTCGGCCACGCCGGGAACGGCGGTGACGACCCGGCCGAGACCGGCCACCGGGGCGATGGCCAGCAGCACATCGGTGATCTCGTCTTCGGTCGCGCCCGCCGCCAGCGCCCGGGTGGTGCTCCACTCCAGGCAGACCGCCGGTGACCCGATCGCCGCCAGCGCCGCTACCTGCACCAGCGCCGCGGTCCTGGGATCCAGGACCCGGGTCCCGTCCAGGCCGAGCCCGAGCCCGTCCCGGTCTTCGACGAAACCGTCGTCGATGATCGCCAGCCTGCGCAGGATCTCCTGGTACCTCACCACCTGGCCCATTTCGTCTCGGCTCACCGCCCGCCACCATTGCACCCGCGCCCCGGAGGGGTTTCATCGCCCGAATGGAGGTAAAAGGCACCAGCCTGGCCATTGGCGATCACGACCTGGCTAACCGGAGGGTCATCGTTGTCCTCCCACATCCGCTGATAGGGTCCGCCCGCGTGGCGGAGCTCGTCGTGGGGGCCTTGCTCGGCGACCCTGCCGTGGTCGAGCACCACGATCTGGTCGACCTGGTCCAGCCCTTCGGGTTCGTGGGTGATGAACAGGACGGAACGGCCTTCGGTGGCGTGTAGCAGGTCCGCGGTGAGCGCCCGGCGGCTGTCCGGGTCGAGATGGGCGGTGGGCTCGTCGAGGATGAGCAGCGCGGGGTCGGCGAGGAAGGCGCGGGCCAGCGCCAGGCGCTGCCGTTCGCCGCCGGAGACGGCGGCCCCGTGGGTGCCGACTCGGGTATCCCATCCCTGGGGGAGGGACTTGATCCAGGCCAGCAGCCTCGCGCGGGCCGCGGCCGCCTCGAGTTCCTCGTCGGCGGCGCCGGGGCGGGCCAGCCGCAGGTTGTCACGGATGGTGGCATCGAACAGGTACGGGTCCTGCGGGCATCCGCCGATGACCGACCGCACGTCGTCGGCGGCGTAGCTGGCCAGGTCATGGCCATTGAGCAGGGCGGCGCCCGCGGACAGTTCGCGGAACCGCAGCAGCACGGCGGCGAGGGTGGACTTGCCGGCCCCGTTCGCGCCGACCAGCGCGACCCGGCGCCCCGGCAGCAGGTCGAGGCTGACCCGGTCCAGGGCAGGCGGCCCGTCCGGCCGGTAGCGCACGGTGGCGTCCCGCAGAGTGATGGTGACCGGCCCTGGTGGCAGGGTTCGCGGGTCGCGCGGTTCGCGGACGGGATCCGGCGTATCGGTAATGGCGGCGATCCGGCCGGCGGCGACGCGGGCCTGGTCGAGCTGGACGGCGGCGGCCGGCAGGGCGGTGACGGCCTCGAACGCGGCCAGCGCGGTCAGGGTGAGCACCGCCAGCGGCACCCGTGACAGCGCGCCGGTCCCGGTGGCGGCGACGCCGAGGAGCAGGACCGCCCACAGCGTCAGCCCGGACACCATGCTCATCAGGCCTACACCCAGGCCGGAGGCCCTGGCGGTGCGGCGGGCGTGCCGGGTCAGCTCGGCGTCCGCGGCGTCGGCTTGGGCGAGCGCGGCATCGGCCGCCCCGAACGCGTGCAGGTCGTCGGCCCCGTCGAGCAGGTCGGTGACGGTCGCCGCCAGCCTGCCCCGGGCGGGGGCACCTGACCGGGCGGCCTTCCGGGCTACGGCCGCGCCGGCCAGCGGCACGGCGATGCCGCCGGTTAGCAGTCCGGCCGCGAGCACCCCGGCCGCGGGGGCGAGGATGAGCAGGCACACGGTCACCGCTCCGCCGCCGACCAGGACGGCGGCCAGCAGGGGAGTGACGCCGCGGATGAACAGGTCCTGGGTCGCGTCCACGTCCGAAATCAGCCGCGCGAGCAGGTCTCCGGAGCGGAATAGCCCAAACCCGGCGGGTGCGAGCGCCTCCAGCCGCCGCCAGATCGTCACCCGGACCTGGGCCAGCACCCGGAAGGCCACGTCGTGAGAGGCCAGCCGCTCCAGGTAACGGGACACGCCGCGGCCGACGCTGAGCGCGCGTACCGCGACCACGGCCACGGAAATCGCGAGGATCGCGGGGTGCTGCGAGGCCCTGGACAGCAGAAAGCCGGAGACGGCGAGCAACCCGACGCCGCAGCCGGTGGCGGCGGCCCCGGCGGCCACCGCGAGCAGCAGCCGGCCGCGCAGCGGGCGGGCCAGCGCCAGCAGGCGCAGCAGCGGAGGCCGCCCGTCCCGGAGCAGGCCGGCCGCGGCGGGCCGGGCGGTCATCGGCCGGCCACCATGGCTGGCGTCCTGACCAGCCGGGATGCGGTCTGCGCCGGCCTGGCATCGTCCAGGGTGATGACCTGGCTGGCGTCGCAGATGCCCGGGTGCCGGTGGGTGACCAGGATGATCGTGCGCCCGGCCAGCGGGCCGCGGATGACGTCACCGATCGCGGCGGCGGCGGCGGGGGCCAGGTAGGCGGTGGGCTCGTCGAGCAGCAGCAGCGGGGCGTCCCGCAGGAACGCCCGGGCCAGGGCGAGCTGCTGGCGTTGCCCAGCCGACAGCTCGGCCGCGCGCTCGGTGAGCGGGGTGTCGTAGCCGCGGGGGAGGGATTCGATGAACGCGGCCGCGCCGGCCAGCCGGGCCGCCTCCCCGATGGCCGCCCGGGACGCGCCGGGCTGGCCGAGGGCGATGTTGTCGGCCACCGAGCCGCCGAACAGCCGCGGATGCTGCGGGACCCAGGCGATCTGGGCGCGCCACGGGTCCACCGGGACGGCGCCCAGGTCGGTTCCGCCGGCCCAGACGGTCCCCGAGGTCGGCTCGGTAAACCGAAGCAGCAGCCGCAGCAGCGTGGTCTTCCCCGCTCCGCTTGGCCCGGTGAGCATGATCAGGTCCCCCGGGCCGATGCTCAGATCGAGCCGGGCCAGGGCGGGGTGGTCGCGGCCGGGATAGGCCACCGTCACCCCGTCCAGGCTGATCGTGGCGGAGCGCAGGTCGGGAACCGGTGCCCGCGGGGCACCAGCCGGGACCGTGACTGGCAACGGGGTGTCCAGGATGCCGAAGATGCTCTCGGCGGCGGCGCTGCCCTCGGCGCTGGCGTGGTACTGGGCGGCCACCGCCCGCAGCGGCAGGTAGGCCTCGGGGGTGAGCAGCAGCACCAGCAGCGCCGCCTGGTAGGGCATGTGCCCGTACAGCAGCCGGAGCCCGGTCTCGACCGCGACCAGGGCGGTGGCCAGGGCCGCGGACAGCTCCAGCACCAGCGCGGACAGGAACGCCACGCGCAGCGTGGCCATGGCCGCGGACCGATGCTGCTCGGTGACGGTGGCGATCACCTGCTCCTGGGCCTTGGCCCGGCGGAACGCCTTGAGGGTAGGCAGGCCCTGCACCACGTCCAGGAAGTGCCCGGACAGCTGGGCCAGCAGCCGCCACTGGCGGCGAGTCTGCGCCTTGGTGTGCAGGCCCACCAGCGCCGCGAACAGCGGGATCAGCGGCAGCGTGATCGCGATCACCAGGCCGGAGATCCAGTCGACAGCGGTGACCGTGGCCAGCACGGCCGCCGGGACCAGGACCGACAGCACCAGCTGCGGCAGGTACCGGGCGAACCAGGGATCCAGGCCGTCCAGGCCCCGGGTGGCCAACGCGGCGATCTGGCCGGGCTGCTGCCCGCCGAGCCAGGCCGGGCCCAGCCGCAGGCTGTGCCCGGTCAGCCTGCGCCGCAGCTGGGACTTGACCCGGGCGGCGGCCCGCAGCGCCGCGGCCTCCCCGCCGTAGGCCGCGGCGCCGCGGGCCAGCATCACGCCGAGCAGCAGCACCAGGGTCACGGCCAGCGCCGTGGCCCCGGTGCCGCGCGCGGCGGTCGCCAGCGCGTGAGCCAGCAGCGCCGCCTGCGCCAGGATCAGCCCGGTCACGACCAGCCCGAGCAGCACCGTCACGAGCAGGTAGCCTCTGGCTGCCCGCGCATGCCGCAGCAGCCTGGGATCAACAGCCCTCATGGCACGGTGTTACCCCTTCGGGTCATACCAGGTTTCCCGGTCGGCGAGCAGCCGGTCGGCCTCCTTGGGCCCCCAGCTGCCGCGGGCGTAGGGGTGCACCGGGACCGC
>Ga0335076_10008532_pt1 | contig 10352 bp, 9 predicted proteins | sample Lox_Sample_25_FD_206717 | JGI IMG/M metagenome (GOLD analysis project Ga0335076, IMG submission 206717) | Soil microbial communities from Loxahatchee National Wildlife Refuge, Florida, United States - Lox_Sample_2.5 | ecosystem: Environmental > Terrestrial > Soil > Wetlands | place: USA: Florida...
GGCCGCGCTGGACGCGTTCACGCGGGACCTCGAGGGGGACGCGCCCCCGCTGGCGCGCATCGAGCGCGTCGAGTGCTCGCGGCGCGCGGCCCGCGGGCTCGAACAGTTCTTCATTCTCGAGAGCCGTGTGGAGGCGGGGCGGCGCCAGGCCATTCCGCCCGACGTCGCCCTCTGCGCCGCGTGCGAGGCGGAGCTCTTCGATCCCGCCAACCGCCGCTACCGCTACCCCTTCATCACCTGCACGGACTGCGGCCCCCGGTTCACGGTGATCGAGGCTATGCCCTACGATCGGTCCGCGACGAGCATGGCCGCGTTCCAGCAGTGTCCGGCGTGCCTCGCGGAGTATGAGACGCCGGGAAACCGCCGCCACCATTCCCAGACCAACAGCTGCCCCGCGTGCGGCCCCAAGGTCTGGTTCGAGCGCGCCGGCGAACCGGCGGTCAGCGGCGCGGACGCGATCGCGGCCGCCGCCGGGGCCCTGCGCTCCGGAGCCATCGTGGCCCTCCGGGGCTTGGGAGGCTTTCACCTGGCCGTCGCTGCCACCGACGAGCCGGCGGTGCGGAGGCTCCGGGAGCGGAAGCACCGCGAGGCGAAGCCTCTCGCGGTGATGGTCCGGACCCTGGCCGACGCCCGGGCGCTCGCCGACCTCACGGACGCGGAGCGGGTGATCCTCGAGTCGCGGGAGCGGCCCATCGTGCTGGTGGCACCCCGGCGCGGGAGCGGTCTCGCCCCCGCCGTGGCTCCCGGGCTCGACACGGTGGGTCTGATGCTGGCGTACACACCGCTGCACCATCTCCTGCTGGAGGGCGTCGGTCACGCGCTCGTGATGACCTCCGGCAACCGGAGTGACGAGCCGATCGCCATCGGCAACGACGAGGCCCGTCACCGGCTCGACGGCATCGCGGACGCCTTCCTGCTGCACGACCGGGAGATCACGTCCCGGTACGACGACTCGGTGATCCGGGTCAGCCGCCGCCACCCGCTGTTCCTCCGGCGGGCCCGCGGATACGCGCCGCTCCCGATCGCGCTGCCCGTTCCCACGCCCACGGCGCTCGTCGCGGTCGGCCCGCATCTCAAGAACACCTTCACGCTGGCGCAGGGCGGCGAGGCCTACGTCAGCCAGCACATCGGCGACCTCGAGAGCCTCGAAACGCTCGACCATTTCCGGTCCACCCTCGAGACCTACCGCCGGCTCTTTCGCGTCGAGCCCGCCGTCGTCGCCCGCGACCTCCACCCCGGGTACCTCTCGTCGCGGATCGCCGCCGAGCTGGCCGGGGCGGAGCGGCGGGTGATCCCGGTCCAGCATCACCACGCCCACGTCGCGGCGGTGCTCGCGGAATGGGGGCGCACGACGCCGGCGGTGGGGCTGGCGTTCGACGGCACCGGATACGGCGCCGACGGCAAGGTCTGGGGCGCGGAGGTGCTGGTCGCCGACCTCCGCCGGTATCGCCGCGCGGCGCACCTGCGATACGCACCGCTGCCGGGTGGCGACCTCGCCGTCCGGCACCCCTGGCGCGCGGCCCTCGGCTACGCGTCGCTGGGCGGGGACGCCCGCGCGTTCGCCCCGGCGCTGGCGACCGTGTCCGAGCGGGAGCGGGAGGTCGCGGAGCGGCAGGTGCGCGAGCACGTCAACGCGCCGCTGGCCTCGTCCCTGGGGCGGCTCTTCGATGCCGCCGCCGCCGTGCTGGGCGTGTGCCGGAGCGCGGGTTACGAGGGCGAGGCCGGGATGCGGCTCGAGAGCCTCGCCGGACGGCGCGCGGCGGCCCCCCTCCCGTTCCCGGTGACCGAGACCCCCGAAGGCTGGGAGCTCGACCCGGTGCCGCTCCTCGTCGCCCTGGGAGAGCGGGCGCAGCGCGGGGCGGACGTGCGGGACCTGGCGGCGCGCTTTCACGAGAGCGTCGCGGCGGCCGCGGTCGACGTGGCCGAGCGGACGGCGGTCCGGGAGAACCTCGGGGTGGTGGCGCTGGGGGGAGGCTGTTTCCAGAACCTCCGGCTCCTGGAGGCGTGCGTGACGCGCCTCGAGGCCCGCGGCTTCGAGGTGCTGGTCCCGCGTCGGCTTTCGCCGAACGACGGGGGCGTGAGCTACGGCCAGGCGGCGGTGGCGGCGGCGATTCTCGCAGGAGAGGGGTGACGTCGATGTGTCTCGGGATTCCGGGCAAGATCGTGGAGCGGCACGACGACCGCGGCCTGCCGATGGGCGTGGTGGACTTCGGCGGCGTGCGGCGGGACGTGTGCCTCGCGTACGTGGCCGATGAGGTGCAGGTCGGCGACTACGCCATCGTGCACGTGGGCTTCGCCATCAGCAAGGTCGATGAGGAAGAGGCGCGCCGGACCTACCAGGCCCTCCGCGAGATGAGCCGGCTCGACGAGCTGGATTGGATGAAGGACGTCGCCGACCGTGCGGAGGCCACGTGAAATACCTGAACGAGTACCGCGACCCCGTGCTGGCGCGGCGCCTGATCGAGCAGATCCGCCGGGAGGCGACCCGCCCCTGGGTGCTGATGGAGGTCTGCGGGGGGCAGACCCACACCATCGTGCGGCAGGGGCTCGACGCCCTGCTCGAAGGCGCCGTCGAGATGGTGCACGGCCCGGGCTGCCCGGTGTGCGTGACGCCGCTCGAGCAGATCGACCGCGCCCTGGCGCTGGCGGCCCGCCCCGACGTCGTGTTCACCTCGTTCGGGGACATGCTGCGGGTGCCGGGGAGCGAGTGCGACCTCCACCAGATCCGTGCCCGCGGGGGCAACGTACGGATCGTCTACTCGCCGCTGGACGCCGTCGAGCTGGCCCGCCGGACCCCCGACCGCCACGTGGTGTTCTTCGCCGTCGGTTTCGAGACCACCGCGCCGGCCAACGCCATGGCCGTGTGGCGGGCCCGGGAGCTCGGGCTCGACAATTTCAGCGTCCTGGTCTCGCACGTCACCGTTCCCCCGGCGATGACCGCGATCCTCGAGTCGTCCGACAACCGCGTCCAGGGATTCCTGGCGGCCGGTCACGTCTGCACCGTGATGGGCTGGACCGAGTACGAGCCGATCGCGGCCCGCTACCGGGTGCCCATCGTGGTCACCGGGTTCGAGCCCCTCGACCTCCTGGAAGGGATGCTGCTGGCGGTCCGCCAGCTGGAGCAGGGGCGGCACGAAGTCGAGAACCAGTACGTCCGCTCGGTGCGCCGGGACGGCAACCAGCCCGCGCAGGAGCTGATCTCCCAGGTATTCGAGCTCGTGGACCGCTCCTGGCGCGGCATCGGCGCCATTCCGCGATCCGGGCTGGGCCTGCGCGAGGAGTTCGCCCGGTACGACGCCGAGCGGCGGTTCGCACTCGACGGGATCCGGACCGTCGAGCCCGCGGAATGCCGCGCCGGCGACGTCCTGCGCGGCGTGCTGAAGCCGATGGACTGTCCCGCGTTCGGGCGCCTCTGCACCCCCGAGCATCCGCTGGGCGCGCCGATGGTGTCGTCCGAGGGGGCGTGCGCCGCGTACTACAACTACGGGCGCTTCCGCGCCTCGCTCCCGGTATGAGCACCGACACCCTCGCGGCCGGCGGCCTGACCTGCCCGGCGCCGGCGACGGACGTGGATCGCATCCAGCTGGGCCACGGCTCGGGCGGGAAAATGTCGGCCGCGCTGCTGCGCGACCGGTTTCTGCCGCACCTCGGCAATCCGACCCTGGCGCAGCTCGGCGACGCCGCCGTGCTTGCCGTGGGCGGAGCGTCGCTCGCGCTCTCCACGGACACGTTCGTGGTCCACCCGCTCGAGTTTCCGGGCGGCAACATCGGCGACCTGGCGGTGAACGGGACCCTCAACGACCTGGCGATGATGGGGGCGCGCCCCCAGGCGCTCTCGGCGGGCTTCGTGCTGGAAGAGGGTCTGCCGTTCGACGTCCTGGACCGCGTCGTGAGGGCGATGGGGCGGGCGGCGCGGACCGCCGGCGTGATCGTCGCCACCGGAGACACCAAGGTGGTGGAACGCGGGAAGGCCGACGGCCTGTACGTCAACACGAGCGGCATCGGCCTGGTCAGTGCCGAGTTCCGCCCGGCGCCGGACCAGGCCCGCCCGGGAGACGTGGTGCTCGTGAGCGGGCCGCTCGGGCGCCACGGCATCGCCGTGCTGGCGGCGCGCGGTGGCATCGACTTCGAAGTGGATCTCGAGAGCGACTCGGCCTACCTCGGCCCGTTGGTCGAGCGGCTGCGCGAGGCCCTGGGACCCGACGTACACACGCTCCGCGATCCCACCCGGGGCGGTCTGGCCAGCACGCTCAACGAGATCGCGGCGGCCTCGGACGTCGGCATCGCCCTGCGGGAGGGAACGATCCCCATTCCGGAGGCGGTGGCCGGCGCCTGCGAGATGCTCGGCTTCGATCCTCTGTATGTGGCGAACGAGGGCGTGCTGGCGGCGTTCGTGCCGGCGGCCCGGGCCGGTGACGCGCTCGCGGCGCTGCGGAGTCATCCCCTGGGCCAACACGCGGCAGTGATCGGCCGGGTCGTGGCCGATCACCGCGGGATGGTGGTGCTCGAAACGGGGATCGGGGGAACCCGGATCGTCGATCTCCTGCCCGGCGATCAGCTCCCCCGGATCTGCTGACCCTGTCTTACAGCGCTCCGGCCAGCTGGGACTCGAGCGCCCGGGCGCGCGCCGGCGCCCGCTTGCCCGGGGGCACCAGCAGCAGCGACGCCGGCAGCTGGTTGAGCAGGCTTTCGCTCACGCTGCCGAGGAGGGCCCGCTCCACGGCGTTGCGGCCGTGGGAGCCCAGGATCACGAGATCGGCCGCCCAGTCGGTGAGCTCGCGGAGCAGGACTTCGACCGGATGGCCGACCCGCACCACCTTGTCGGCGCCGGGGTAGGTCACCAGGGGCCAGACGTCGGCGGTCAGCTGGTTCTCGGCCCAGTGGTAGTAATCATCCGCGTCGATGATGGTGGTCACGCCGGGTGTCACCGGCAGCGGTTCGATGACCGACACCACGCGGAGCTCGGCGTGGAAGGCGCGGGCATACCGCTCGGCGGTGGCCAGGACCGACTTCCCGATTTCGGAGAAGTCGACGGCGGCGAGGATGCGGCGCACCGGGGCGACGGAGGGACCGGTGACGAGGACGGGCCGGTCCGCCAGGCGGGCCAGTCCGTGTCCCGTGGAGGACCCGAACCAGCGCCCGAAGGTGCTGTGACGCTTGCCGCCGATGACGATGAGCTGGGCCTCGGTTTCGTCGCCCACGTCCCGCAGTTGCACGGCGGGACGTCCCAGCCGGACCGTGAGTCCGCTCAGGAGCGCCGGGGCCACGTGGTCCTTCAGGGCGGCGGTGACGCGGTTGTGCGCCGCCGAGAGGGCGGCGGCTTCGAGTGCTTCGACTTGCGACACGTCGGGAGCCGGCGTGGACGCCCAGGGCGAGCGCACGGCATGGACGAGCCGGCAGGAGGCGCCGATCGCCGCCGCGAACGAGTTCGCCAGCGCCACGGCGCGGGGTGCCGCATCGGAGTCGTCGACACCGACGATGATCGGTGGATGGGACATGGCCGGGTCTCCGGTAGAGGTGACAAAGGCCAATCTCCCCGGGCCGCCGTGAAGGGAGCGTGATGGGGCGATGAAGATGAAACTGGCTACTGGCGAAGCGGGGGGAACCGTGGATATGATTGAGCCATGAAGACCGGCACGAAGTTCGCCATCGGCGTCGGCATCGTCGTGGTTACGGCCGGGTGGTTGATGGCCACCGGCATCAAGCAGTCCGGGCAGTACTTCCTCACTCCCACCGAGCTGTCCCGGAAGATCGCGCTCGATCCCGCCTTTTATGATGTCGGCATGAAGGTGGGCGCGCACGTGGTCCCCGGCTCGGTGCAGCGCGACGTGGGCACCTCGACCCTCCGGTTCACGGTCGGCGACGGCGGCGCGACGTACCCCGTGGTCTTCCACGGCCTGCCGCCCGACACTTTCAACGACTCGGTGGAGGTCGTGGTGGAGGGACGACTCCAGAAGGACGGCACCATCTACGCGACCGACGTACTCGCGAAGTGCGGGTCGCACTACGAGTCGGTTCCCAAGAAAGCCTGACGGATGTCGTTGTTGGGTGAGTTCGCCCTCTGGATCGCCTTCCTGATCGGCATCTGGGGGGCGGCCGCCGGATTCACGGGCGGCCGCACCGGCCGGGCCGACCTCCAGCGCAGCTCCCGCAACGCGGTGTTCGCCCTCGCCATCACCCTCTTGATCGCGATGTTCGCCGTCGAATGGCTCCTGTTCGCGCGCGACTTCAACGTGGAATACGTCGCGGCGGAGACCAGCCGGAACCTTCCCACCTTCTACACGTGGTCGGCCCTGTACGCGGGACAGAAGGGCAGCCTGCTCTTCTGGGCCACCGTGCTGTCGATTTTCGGGTCGCTGGCGATGCTCCTGACGGCTCCCCGGCATCGCATCTACCTGCCGTACGTCGCGGGCGTGGTGTGCGTGGTCGCGGTTTTCTTCCTCACCGTAATGCTGGGCGCTGCCAATCCGTTCGCCCGCCTCCCGTTCACGCCGCCGGACGGGAACGGGATGAACCCGCAGCTGCAGAACCCCGGGATGGTGTTCCATCCCCCGATGCTCTACCTCGGCTACATCTCCATCACCATCCCGTTCGCCTTCGCCGTGGCCGCGCTCATGTCCAAGCGGCTGGACGTCGACTGGCTGGTCGCGATCCGGAAATGGACCATCCTGTCGTGGCTCTTCCTCTCCATCGGAATCTGCCTGGGCATGTGGTGGGCGTACGTCGAGCTGGGGTGGGGGGGCTACTGGGCCTGGGACCCGGTGGAGAACGCGTCGTTCCTGCCGTGGCTGGTGATGACCGCGTTCCTGCACTCGGTGATGATCCAGGAGAAGCGCGGGATGCTCAAGAAGTGGAACCTGGGGCTGATTCTGGCGGCCTGGGTGCTGTCGATCTTCGGCACCTTCATCACCCGGTCCGGGGTCATCCAGTCGGTCCACTCCTTCACGCAGTCGCCGGTGGGAAGCTACTTCTCGGTATTCCTGTTCGTGTCGATCGTTCTCCTCACCATCCTGTACGTCACCCGGCTGCCGCTGCTCAAGACCGAGGCCTATCTCGAATCCCTGGTCAGCCGCGAAGCCAGCTTCCTCTTCAATAATCTGATGCTGGTCGGGATCGCCGTGACGGTGCTGACCCTGACCATCTTCCCGATTCTCTCGGAGCTGTTCACCGGCAACAAGATCCAGATGAAGCCGCCGGCCTTCAACGTGGTGAACGTCCCCCTGGGCCTCGCGCTCCTGGCCCTCACCGGCATCGGGCCGCTGATCGCCTGGCGGCGCGCGTCCATTCCGAACCTGAAGCGCCAGTTCGCCGTCCCGGTGGCCGCCGGAGTGGCGGGCGCGCTCATCATCCTCGTGCTCGGGATGCGGCAGGTCTGGCCCATCATCACCATCGCGCTCGCGTGCTTCGTGATGGGGACCGTCGTGCAGGAGTTCGCCCGGGGGGTGCGGGCCCGGCACCGCCAGTACGGGGAGATGTACCCGCTCGCATTCTTCCGGCTGATCGCGCGCAACCGGCGCCGGTACGGCGGCTACGTCGTCCATACCGGGATGGTGATGCTCTTCGTCGCCTTCACCGGCATGGCCTTCAAGATCGAGACCGAGGCGTCGCTCAAGCCCGGGGAATCGGTGTCACTCCGGAGCCCGTACGGCTGGACCTACACCTTCAAGCATCTCGGCGTCTCGCAGTATGACGCGCTCAACCGCCAGGTCACGGCCGGCACCGTGGTGGTGTCGCGGGACGGAAAGACCATCGGCACCATGGTCCCCGAAAAGCGCCAGCACGTCGACTCGTTCGGCCGGCCCACGTTCCAGCCCTCCACGGCGGTGGCGATCCGCAGTGATCTCCGCGAGGACCTCTACGTGGTCCTGGGCGGCGTGGTCGGCGGCACCGAGACCGCGGTCTACCGGTTCACCATCAACCCGCTCGTCTGGTGGGTCTGGTACGGCGGCATCGTCGTCGCATTCGGCGGCGTGATCGTGATGTGGCCGGGCGGGACCGTCGGATCGAACCGGGTGGCGTCGGGATACACGGCCAAGCTGGCGGCGGAAAACGCGGTCGGAGCGGGGGAATGAGCGAGCCTCGCGGCGTCTCCCGCCGCTCGTTCCTGGCGATGTCCGCGGGCGCCGTCCTGCTGCAGACGCCCTCGCGGCCTCCGGTGGTGCCGCCGTCCGGCGCCGACTCCCTGGCCGACGGCGGCGCCGCCGGCCAGCTGGCCGATCCGGACCGGGCCGGCCGTCCGCTCGAGCCCGTCACCGCCCGGGACAACGACGCCGCCATCCAGGCCATCGAGAAGCGTCTCCAGTGCACCTGTGGCTGCGGCCTGGACGTCTACACCTGCCGGACGACCGACTTTTCCTGCACCTACAGCCCCGGGTATCACCGCCAGGTGCTGGCCCTCGCGGCCTCCGGGATGACGGGTGACGAGATCGTGGCCGAGTTCGTGAAGGAGCACGGGGAGAGCATCCTGATGGCGCCGCCGCGACGCGGCTTCGCGCTGGTCGGCTATTACGGGCCATGGACCCTGGTCGGGCTCGCCGCCGTCGGTCTGGTCCTCCTCCTCCGCGCCTGGGCCCGGCGCGCCGCCGCCGTCGCGGTGGTCGAATCGCCGGCGTCCCCCGCGCCGACGCCCGCCGAGCTCGAGCTGGTCCGCCGCGAGCTCCAGCACTTCGAGTCCTGACCACCGTGTACGGGTTCATCGCGGGGCTGTTGCTCGCCGTGGGCATGGTGTGGCTGGTGCTGGATCCCGTGCTGCGACCCGGAACGCCGGGGGAGGCCGGTCGCACCGATGACGCCGGGGCCGATCCCGACGACGACCTGACGCCCCGGGCGGTGGCCCTCCGGGCCCTGTCCGAAATCGAGTTCGACCGCGCGACCGGGAAGCTCTCCGCCGGCGACTACGAGAGCCTGAAGGCCCGGTACACCCGTGAGGCCGTCGATGCACTCCGCGCGCCCGAGGCCGTTGCACCGGCGCCCGCAGCGTCCGCCCCCGCCCCGTTCCCGCCGTCCGCGCCGTCTCCTCGGGCGCCCGCGCCCTCCGGAGCCGCCTGTCCCGTCCACGGTCCGGTCGCCGCGCCCGGCGCCGTGTACTGCCCGACGTGCGGCCGCCGGCTGGGCGGCGCGGCGGCGGGGTATTGCGGCGCCTGCGGTCAGCCCCTCGAAGCGGACTCGGCGTTCTGCGGCCGCTGCGGGAGCCGCGTCGCAGCCTAGAACGGACGGGCGACCGCCCGGCCCGTGACGTCGGTCACACCTTAACAACTTCCGTCCGGGTCGGTCTCCTCTCGCGAGTTTCGGAAGCAACCGTTCCTCTCGTCAAGGAGACCGTGGTTATGCGCAAGACCCTGCTCGCCGTCGTCCCGGCGGCGCTCGTCGTGATCGCGGCGGCCGCGTGCAGCGATTCGACGTCGCCGGCCAGCGACCAGACCGACGTCGTCGCGGCCATCTCGGATCAGTTCGGCGCGATGATGGACACCGACTTCGGGGTATCCGGCGGCACGACGGGGGACGCCAGCGCCCCGATCGCCACCGGCAATCTCTTCGCCTCCGTCGAGCTCGACACAGCTGTCGTGCCCATGTTCTGGGGCCGCCTGCGGATCGTCCCCGGCGGGCCGAAGCCCGTGCTCACCCGCACGGTCACCGTGCAGGGCGACACCGCCCGGCTCACCCAGACCGTGAGCTTCCAGGGACTCTTCCTGGTGGACACCACGCGGGACACCATGTTCAATCCGTCCTCCAAGCCGCTCGATGAGGGGATGACCCAGTCGGCGGTGTTCGCGCGCGACGCGAGCCAGCCCCATCATTGGCGCGCCGTCGGGCTCACCCTGCAGAACTGGCTGCCGACCGCTGCGGCGGCGCAGACGGTGGCGGTCACCCAGGTCAGCGTGAAGGTGAACGGAGTCACGACCATCACCGCGGATAACCCCGACTCGCTCTACACCGTGGGCAAGGTGCTGCACCTGCACGTGGGGGACAGCGTGTCGGTGACCGCGGCCGTGACCAACAGCGGTGATCCGACGTACGCGCCGGCCACCTTCGTCTTCCTGCACGTGCACCACGCCTTCAACGACCTGCTGTGGCACCGGGTGCCGATGCGGAACAACGGCGACGGGACCTGGTCGCGGACGTGGGTCGTCCAGCGCACCGGCATCGACCGCTTCATCATCGACGCCATCGACGCCGCCACGCTGGAGCGCGGCACGCTGAACAACTACGCCGCGAACGAGTGGGGCATTCCGTACCGGATCGACTGACCGGCGAACGGGCAGGGTAGGGGCAGGGGCGGGGGGGGGGGGGGGGCGCCCCCCCCCCCGCGGGGCGGGGGGGGCGGCGGGCCCCCCGCGGGGGGGGGTGGACCC
>Ga0335076_10008533_pt1 | contig 10352 bp, 7 predicted proteins | sample Lox_Sample_25_FD_206717 | JGI IMG/M metagenome (GOLD analysis project Ga0335076, IMG submission 206717) | Soil microbial communities from Loxahatchee National Wildlife Refuge, Florida, United States - Lox_Sample_2.5 | ecosystem: Environmental > Terrestrial > Soil > Wetlands | place: USA: Florida...
CGTCAACGCGCAGGGCGGTCACTTCTGGGGATTCATTCCGCGATGGAATATCATTCCGCAGTTCGTCGGATTCTTCTGCTACATCATGGCGGCGTATGCCGAGACCAACCGCATTCCGTTTGACCTGCCGGAGGCGGAAACGGAGTTGGTTGCCGGATATCACACCGAATACAGCGCCATGAAGTTCGCCATGTTTTTCATGGCGGAGTACGCAAACATGATCACGGTGGCATGCCTGGCAACTCTGATGTTCTTTGGCGGATGGAATGGACCGATATTCGGACCTCCTCTGTTGCAGTCACTGTTGCCCATCGTCTGGTTCGCGGCCAAGGTTTTCGCATTCCTCTTTCTGTATATCTGGGTGCGCGGGACGTTGCCGCGCTTCCGCTATGACCAACTGATGGCATTTGGCTGGAAGTTTCTGCTGCCGCTCGCGCTGGTGAATCTGATTGCGACGGCAATCGCAATAGCGTGGTAGGGCAGTGCTAGTGGTTCGTGGTCAGTGGCTGGTCCGATCTGACTACTGGCTACTGGCCACTGAGATTTCTCATGATTAGCATCCATCTCATTTTGTTTTTGATGTTCGGGGCCGTCGCGGTGGCGGGCGCGATCAACCTGCTGGCGCAGACGCATCCCATCAACAGCGCATTGTCGCTGATCGCGGTGATGGCCTCGCTGGCGGGAGAATATCTGCTGCTGGGCGCAGAGTTCGTCGCGGCCGTACAGGTCATTGTTTATGCAGGCGCGATTATGGTGCTGTTCGTATTCACCATCATGTTGCTGAATGCGGGGGAGGAAGAGCGCACCCAGGGCAGCCGGGTGGCCATCCTGTTTGGCATTCCAGGAATGCTGCTGGGTAGTTTACTGGTGGCGTGGGTTGTGTTGCGGCATTCCGGGACCGGGACTGTCGCCGTCGGTGCCGAAGCCGGAGCGCCCAAGACGATCGGACCGCTGCTGTTTCACGAGTTTCTACTGCCCTTCGAGATCACTTCCATCCTGATTTTGGTTGCGATCATGGGCGCGGTGGTACTGGCGAGCAAGCCGACTCCGACGGGCGGAGTCCCGCAGAAAGTGCAAGAAGGCAAGGTGAACGAATAATGGTGCCGCTTTCTTACTACCTGGTGCTGAGTGGAATCCTGTTTGCATGCGGCGTGACCGGATTTCTCATCAAGCGCAACATCATCACGATTTTCATGTCGATTGAGCTGATGCTGAACGGCGTGAATCTCTCGTTCGTAGCATTTGCGGCGCATTGGCACGTGCTGGCAGGCCAGGTGTTCGTCTTTTTTGTCATGGTGGTTGCCGCCGCGGAAGCCGCGGTGGGCCTCGCGATCATCATCGCCGTGTATCGCACGCGCGAGACCCTCAACGTGGATCAGGTAAACCTGCTCAAACTATGAACCCGAATCTTAATCTTTGGCTGATCCCGGTATTGCCGCTCGCGGGTGCGGCGATCAACGGGTTTCTCGGGAAGAAATCGTCGCGCACCGCGGTCAGCACGATCGGACTCGTATTTCCGGGCGCAGCCTTTCTTTGGGCAGTGACGGCAGCCTGGCGCGCGCTCTCGATGCCGCTGCCCTACCAGGAGTACCTGGCGCACTGGATCCGCTCGGGAAGCTTTGTCGTCGACTTCGCCTTCTATCTCGATCACCTTTCGCTGGTGATGATGCTGGTGGTGACCGGAGTTGGATTCCTGATTCACATCTATTCCGTCGGCTACATGTGGGACGATCCCAGCTACTACAGGTTCTTTACCTACCTGAACCTGTTCATGTTTTTTATGCTCACGCTGGTGCTGGCCAACAACTACCTGCTGATGTTCATCGGGTGGGAGGGAGTGGGCCTGGCGTCGTATCTGCTGATTGGATTCTGGTTCACAAAAGACTCCGCGGCCAGCGCGGGAAAGAAAGCCTTCATCGTGAACCGCATCGGGGACTTTGGATTCCTGATTGGATTGTTCCTGATCATTCAGCATTTCCAGTCGCTGAATTTCGTGCAAGTGTTTGAAAAGGTCAGCCCGATGGCGACGGAGACTTCGGGCGCAGGATTGCTGACGGCGATCGGGATCCTGCTGATGGTGGGGGCGTGCGGGAAGTCGGCGCAGATTCCGCTGTATGTGTGGCTGCCCGATGCGATGGAGGGACCCACTCCGGTTTCGGCGCTGATTCACGCGGCAACCATGGTAACGGCTGGAGTCTACATGGTGTCGCGGTCGCATGTGATATTTGAACACGCCCCGACTGCGCTGACGGTGGTCGCGATCATTGGGACGTTGACCGCTTTGTTCGCCGCGACCATCGGCGTCACGCAGACCGACATCAAGAAAGTTCTGGCGTACTCCACCGTGTCGCAGCTTGGTTATATGTTCATCGCGTGCGGGGTGGGAGCGTTCTCGGCAGGAATCTTCCACCTGATGACGCATGCGTTCTTCAAAGGGCTGCTCTTCCTGGGCGCTGGTTCAGTAATCCACTCCGTCGGCGGCGAGCAGGACATGCGCAAGATGGGCGGGCTGAGGACCTACATTCCCGTTACATTCACCGTCATGCTGATCGCGACTGCAGCGATCGCCGGAATCCCGCCACTGGCGGGCTTTTGGAGCAAGGACGAAATCTTGTGGAAAGCCTATCAGGCCAATCCAGCGTACTGGGTCATCGGTGCCATCACCGCATTCATCACGTCCTTCTACATGTTCCGCCTGCTGTTCATGACGTTCTTGGGCGACTACAAGGGTATCCAGGTTGACGATCATGGGCAGGCTCACACGACTCACGGGCACGGCGATCACGGGCATGGGGAACCGCATGAAAGTCCATGGGTGATGCTGGGACCGCTGGTCGTACTTGCAATCTTGTCGCTCGTTGGTGGGTTGGTGGGGATTCGCAATGGATTCGAGCACTTCCTCGATCCGGTGTTCGGCTCGGAGTTCCCCAAGGCCATTGCTGAAGCCGGCAATACAGAGTGGCTGTTGATGGGAATTTCGGTACTGTTCTCGTTTACAGGCCTTGTGCTTGCTTATGTGCTTTACGTCAGCAAGCCTTACCTGCCCGGGAAGATTGCGGCTTCCCTTGGCGCCTTCTACAACGCCGTGCTGAACAAATACTACGTGGATGAAATTTATGCGAAGCTCTTCGTCAAGCCGTTGATCGATGGATCAACCACAGTCCTGTGGCAAGGAGTGGATCGCAAGGTGATCGACGACTCAATCAACAACGCGGCTGATGGCGCGCAGCACGTCTCTGATAATGTGCGGCACATGCAGTCGGGTAATTTGCGATCGTACGCGGGATGGATCGCGTGCGGCGCTGCGGTGGTGATCGCGTACATGGTGTGGCTGGGGGTGGGACGATGAGCATCGAGCACCTCAGCCCTTATATTCTGACATTGGTCACATTCGCGCCGCTGGCTGGTGCATTGTTGCTGGTATTTTTGCCGCGGCGAGATCGCGACATCCGCATTTTCTCACTGGTGATTTCCCTACTGACCTTTGTGCTGTCTTTGCATTTGCCGGTTCACTTCCGGCGCGGCCAGGACGGATTCCAGTTCGCGGTCGATAACGCGTGGATCTCGAGCCCGAAAATTCACTACCACATGGGGATCGATGGCATCTCTCTCTGGCTGGTAGTGCTGACTACTTTCCTGACTCCTCTGTGCGTGCTGATCTCCTGGAAGTCGGTGCACGACCGGGTCAAGGAATTCTTTATCCTGCTGCTGATCCTGGAAACGGCGCTTATCGGGGTATTCACCTCGCTCGATCTTTTCCTCTTCTATTTCTTCTGGGAAGCCACGCTGATTCCGATGGCGCTGCTGATTGGCGTATTCGGCCACGAGCGCAAGGTATACGCGGCGGTGAAGTTCTTCATGTACACGATGATCGCGTCGGTGTTCATGCTGGCTGCGATCCTGTGGCTGTATGCGCATACAGGCAGCTTCGATTTCGTGTACATCCGCGAGCATATCGGATCGATTCCGCAGTTCCCGGCGGCAGCGCAGTGGTTGTTCCTCGGATTCTTCGTTGCTTTCGCCGTTAAAGTTCCGTTGTTTCCATTTCACACGTGGCTGCCAGATGCGCACGTGGAGGCTCCCACGGCGGGCTCGGTGCTGCTGGCCGGGGTGCTGCTGAAGATGGGCACGTACGGAATGCTGCGTTTCAACCTGGGGCTGTTCCCGGAACAATCGCGACAGAACGCGCCATGGATCATGGTCCTGGCGCTGATCGGGATCATCTACGGAGCGCTGGTCGCGATGGTGCAGCCCAACATGAAGAAACTGATCGCGTACTCTTCGGTCAGTCACCTGGGATTCGTGGTGCTGGGCATCTTCAGTTTTACGCAGGCGGGATTGAATGGCGCGATGTTTGTGATGCTGGCCCACGGGATTTCAACCGGCGGGCTCTTCATGCTGGCGGGAATCCTGCACGAGAGAAGGCACACCTACGAGATATCAGAATTTGGCGGCCTGGCTTCGCCCATGCCGGTCTACGCGGCATCCTATCTGTTCATTGTGCTGGCGTCGGTGGGCTTGCCGCTGCTGAACGGGTTTGTGGGCGAGTTCCTGGTATTGAGTGGAGCATTCCAGGCGCGCGCCGTTTACGGGATTCTGGGAGCAACGGGAGTGATCTGGAGCGCCGGGTACCTGCTGTGGATGTATCAGCGAGTGTTCTATGGCAAAGTGACGCAGGCCAAGAACAATTCACTGGCCGATATAAGCGGGTTTGAGATTGCGGCCGTGTGGCCCTGCGCGCTAGCGGCCCTGGTAATGGGCGTAGCACCAATCTTGTGGCTGGGAGCGATCGATCCAGCCACACAAGCGGCATTAGCGCCGTTTACGCAGATGGTCAGCAAGGTGGTGGGGCAATGAGTCCGCACTTTGTTGCTCTGCTGCAGACGATTCCTCAAAGTCTGGACTACGTGCGCATCCTTCCGGAGTTGATCCTCTCGGTGTTCGGCATTGCTGTGATGGTGCTGGACCCGCTCGTCGATGAAGAGAAAAGCCAGAAATTACTGAGCGGGATTGCGCTGGTCGGAACCATTGCGGCGTTGCTGGGCACGTGGTACATGGCGCAGTCTCCCGGACTGGCTTTCTCGAACATGGTGCGGGTTGACACGTTCTCGGTGTTCTTCCATTACCTGGTGATCGCGATTGGCGCGGTCGTCATCCTGAGTTCGTTCGAGTACATGGCCGTACAGCGCATTCGGGCGGGCGAGTACTATGCGCTCATTCTCTTTGGGCTGGTCGGGATGGGCTTGATGTCGTCGGCGATGGAGTTGGTGCTGATCTTCATCGGCCTGGAGATTTCTTCGATCTCGACTTACATTCTGTGCGGCTTTCGGCGGCAGGCGGCTTCGAGCAGCGAGTCTTCGCTGAAGTACTTCCTTCTCGGATCATTTGCGACCGCATTCTTTCTCTACGGCGTCGCGCTGATGTTTGGCGCCACGGGATCGACCAACATCGACGTGGTCGCTCGCAGGCTGCAATCCGGACCGGTGCAAGTGCTTGTCTACGTGGCCATGTCGCTCATGTTTGTCGGGTTGGGGTTCAAGGTGGCAGCGGCACCGTTCCATGTCTGGACTCCGGATGTGTATGAAGGAGCGCCAGCGCCGGTTGTGGGATTCATGTCGACCGCTCCCAAGGCGGCGGCGTTCGCGGTCCTGCTGCGGGTAGTCTTCGCGATCAATGCGCCGGGACGCTTCTGGCTGATCTGGATTGCGGCTGCGCTCTCGATGACCCTGGGCAACGTAGGGGCGCTGGTGCAAACGAATGTGAAGCGGATGCTGGCGTATTCTTCCATTGCACATGCCGGATATATGCTGGTGGCATTCGCCATGACGACGCCGGAGAATTCGTCGCTTGGAGCGTCGGCGGTAATTTTTTACACGGCGGCTTATGCCGCCATGAATGTCGGCGCATTTGCCGTAGTGAGTCATTTCGCCAATGCCGGAGAGCGCTACATCACGCTCGAAGATTACGAGGGTCTGGGGCGGTCGTCACCCCTACTCGCCGCTACCTTAACGATTTTCCTACTGTCGCTGATTGGAATCCCCATGACGGGCGGGTTCTTTGCCAAGTTCTACGTGTTCAGCGCCGCCCTGAAAGCGAACCTGATCTGGCTGACGCTGATCGGAGTGGTCAACAGCGCCATTGGGGCCTACTACTACCTGCGGATCATCGTGGTGATGTATATGCGGGAGGCGCGGAAGGAAGTGCCAGTTACCCCCGTCTCCTTCGGATTGGGCCTTGCGCTGGCTGTAACGGTATTGGCAACGCTGTATCTTGGCATCCTTCCGAACCGGACTTTGCAGTACTCGCTGCGGTCGGCGCATGACCTGATGCCACAGGCAATGAATTCCGATGGTACTAATACTGCGGAAGTTGGGCAGTCCCAGACCGTTTCCAAGCCCTGAATTCACAACAAAAAGGTATTAGCAGGATTGACAAGGGTAGCGGCCCCCGTGCATCATGTTGTGCACCAAGTCGGGATCAGTCCTTCCCTCTCGAGGACTGACAGGGGCCTGGAGGAGAGAACATGTCCAAATTGATGCGGGCGCTTTGGTCGGAGGATGCGGGACAGGATATTGCAGAATACGCTGTAATGCTGGCGGTAATTCTTGTCCTGGTGGTGGGAACGGTACGGCTCATAGGGTCGAATGCGAATAACGCATTCTCAAGCGTAGCAAGTTCGCTGCAGTAGTCCGACTGTTTACGGCCGACTCAGGGCCACTTCGTCGAGAGCACGAGAGATTCACCGATTCTATGACGCGATTTATCCCAAGCCGCTGGCGTTCCGCTTATTACCGATTTAACGGTGAAGCGGCTGCGGCGCAGCTTGGGGTGGGGATGGACTAGTAAGCCACCCAGATAAGCTTTAGCGCGAGCCGCGATCCAAGGATCGCGGTTTTTGTTTTTCCGGAGAAATCCAAGGAGACCAGCCAATGATTGTCAACATGTCCGATAAAGCCACAGAGCAGGAAATCAACCATGTGATCGAGAGAATCCGAGAGGCGGGGTATCAGCCGCACGTCACGCGAGGCACCGAGCGCACCATCGTTGCGGCGGTGGGGAGTGGACGGCGGCACGAGATCGAAGCTTTGCAGGTGGCGCCGGGCGTGGACAACGTGGTGGCCATCGCGCAGCCTTTCAAACTCGTCAGCCGACAGGTGAAGCCGGATCGCTCGATCGTGAATGTGGGCGGGGTGGAGATCGGGGGCCCCGAGGTGGTGGTGATCGCTGGGCCGTGCTCGGTGGAATCTCGTGAGCAACTGATGGAGACGGCTCATGCCGTGAAGAAGGCCGGGGCGGCGATGCTGCGAGGCGGAGCGTACAAGCCGCGGACATCTCCTTACGACTTCCAGGGGCTTGGCCTGGAAGCGCTCAGGATCTTGAGGGAAGCGCGCGAGGAAACAGGCTTGCCGGTGGTGACCGAGGTGATGAGCACGGAGGACGTGGACTTGATCTGCCAGCATGCCGACATGCTCCAGGTGGGCGCGCGCAACATGCAGAACTTCGCCTTGCTGCGGCGTCTTGCAGGCATTAATAAGCCCATTCTGTTGAAGCGGGGGCCATCGGCGACGGTGAAGGAGTGGCTGCTGGCAGCGGAGTACCTGCTGGCGGGAGGAAATCGCCAGGTAGTCCTGTGTGAACGAGGGATCAAGACTTTCGAAACGGAAATGCGAAATACGTTCGATCTGGCGGCGGTGGCCCTGGCTCGCGATTTGTCGCATCTGCCGGTGATCGCGGATCCATCGCATGGCACGGGCAAGCAGAGTCTGATTGCGTCGTGTTCACGTGCCGCAGTGGCGGTGGGAGCCGATGGATTGATTATCGAGGTCCATCCCTGCCCCGAGCGGGCGCTCTCAGATGGCCCACAGTCTCTGGATTTCGCCGGTTTTGAGAAGGTGATGCGCGGGCTGTCTGAGCCGTTGCGGAGGACGGCAAGCGCACCTGAGATGACGCAGGCGGCCTCGTAGTCGGTAACATCCGCAGCGCGTCGCAGAACTTAGTGAGGTTGAGTCCCCGATGCGGGTTGCTTGATGCGCATCGCGGGATCGCCGAGCAGCACATAGGTGCGGCGCACGCCGGGATCGCCGATTGCCAATTTCGCCTTCAGAATCGCTTCCCCGAGCGTCGGGCGACTAGCGTTCAGGGCATTCTGGACCACGAGCGCGTCGAGTTTCACTTGCGGCTCCGGCTGGTTCAGACCGGTTGAGGCCAAGACAGCGACCCCGCCGCCGTTCGGAGCGAGCAACAGCGAGACTCCGAGCGGCTGCGAGTAAACATCCTGGAAGAATCCGTTCAGGCAATCCAGGATCAGGAACACCGGGAGCTGCGACGAATTCGTCAGCAAGCCGACGGAGTTCGTATCGAAGATGCTCGTGCCCGACCACTGCTCTTCTGATCCGTGGCCAAGGTAGTTCACCAATAACTGACCGGAATTAATTCCGTTTACAATCGCCTGCTGGGCCGCGGTGGTTCCCACCACGCTGGTGAAAACATCGGTGACCTGCATGGTCGAAGGCAACTGCGCCTGAACTTTCTCGCTGTCCCCACTAAAGCTGACGGCGTCATCCTTGTCGGCGACGATGAGCGCGTTCGAGGTCCACGGGCCGTTGGTGGAATTTTCCGCATAGCTGACGATCTTACTGACGACGGTGTTGGCTTCGTCGGTCGTGCTGACGGGTAGGCGTCCGGTCGCGATCGTAGGCATGCCGGAATCGGTGAAGTCGGAGAACCAGTCATCGGAAGCAGTCATGAGGCTCGAACTGGGCAATATACGCGTGGGTACCAGGTCGAGATGGCCGAAGCCGAGGTAATTCCTGGGATCGAACGAAGCCCTTCCGTTCAGCAGCAGATATGAGGGCGACTTCTTCCAATTCTGCTGAGCCGCCTGCAGGAACTGGCGAATGGCGAACGGGCTGCGCTCGCCGAAATTGAATTCATCGTAAAGATCGTTGACTGGAATGATGGCAGAAGACTTCCCTTCCGCCCGATGTGCGGCTACCAGTGGCGCTAGCGCCGCGGCGAACTCCTGGTAGGTAACGATCGCAATGTCAGCGCCGGGCTGTGTAGTGTGCCAGTGTGACGGATGATTCGGCCGGACCGCAGCGGCGGCTGAAATCCGATTGTCGGCCACGGCCAGCAAGAGGTGGCGAGCGGGGTTGGAAGGGTTCGTGGTTGTCCACGGCACCTGCAGAGCAACAGAGTACTCGCCATTGCTCAGAGTGCTGTGTGCGCCGACCAGCACTGGGCGGTTGGGATCCGTGACATCAAGAACAACTGGGGCGCTGGTGAATGCGCTGATTTTGAGTTCATCGCCGGGGCGGCCGGAGAACTTCAGGCTGTCGGAGTCAGCCTCGTACGTATGCGGGTAGCTGATGCGGATGGATTGCACGAGGCTGGTATCGTAGTCACCGTTCTGGGATGTCAGCGTGATCGTATTGGACCAATTGCGCAGCAAGCCGGGCGGCACGGCGATGTTGAGACGGCCTTTATCCTGACCGGTAAATGTGATGTTCGCGACAGTCGTGCCATTGAGCGCAACCTGCACATCGTGCGGGAAAGCCACAATGATGCCCTGCAGCACGATTTCCAGCCTGGCAGATTGCGTGGAATTTACGTCGAAATGAGGCGTGGTCAATACCTGTTCGACTGGCGTCGGCGAGACGAAGGCTCCGAAGAAGTTATCGCCGTCGGGCGTCAGCAGTGCCGGGAAGTAGGTGGTGTGCTGTTTCAGTTCGACCGTCGCCGGATAATTAGACGGCGGCTGATTGCTACCTGACGAGGCCGGAAGCCGCTGGATGCGAGCGCCGCGGAGATCTCCCGCCACCAGCCAATATATCCGCGTTCCTGAAAAGATGGTGTCAATCCCGGTGCCGTAGAAGTTGATGGCTGCCTGCGGGCCGAAGCCACCGGGACCAGCGCTGGCGCCGGTAATCTGTAAGGGCTGCTCGATCGCCTCGGCATAGAGACGCAGCGCCGAGGGATCAACGTTAGGATCGAGGCCCGCTTTCACCAGATCAGCCTGGGCGACCCGATACCAGCCTTCGTGACGGACCAGAATCTTCACCGCCGAGTGCGAGGCCAGAGCGAACTGCTGTTGCTGTTGCGCCGCGGTTGGCGACAAGGTCGCCGCCGCCGTCTCGACAACATGACTTTCGTTGTCAGACGAGGCGGTCGGTTGTGACTGATTGATCTGGCTGAACATTCTCGTCGCGGAGAGAGGCATATCGATGCTCGCAACCGAAGCCAGTGAAACCGGGCCATGCATGGTGTGCGTGCCATTTACGTCGACATCTTCCAGCCAATAGACCGTGCCCGGCGACGGAGCAGACGGATCAAAGAAGGCATAACTTCTGCCC
>Ga0335076_10008535_pt1 | contig 10351 bp, 4 predicted proteins | sample Lox_Sample_25_FD_206717 | JGI IMG/M metagenome (GOLD analysis project Ga0335076, IMG submission 206717) | Soil microbial communities from Loxahatchee National Wildlife Refuge, Florida, United States - Lox_Sample_2.5 | ecosystem: Environmental > Terrestrial > Soil > Wetlands | place: USA: Florida...
ACAATCGATAACTACGACTGGAGAACAGACAATGGCGGATCTGCAGCAGTTGGAAGAGCAAATCGTAGGACTGTCGCTGCTGGATGCGGCGCAGCTGGTCAAGAAGCTGGAGGAGCGCCTTGGCGTCTCCGCAGCAGCCGCCGCGCCAGTGATGGTAGCTGGCGCCGGTAGCGGGGCAGCGGCGGGCGCAGCCCCTGCCGAGGAGAAGACTGAGTTCGCCGTGATCTTGAAAGAGGTCGGCGGCAACAAGATCAATGTGATCAAGGCGGTGCGCGAAGTCACCAGCCTCGGCCTGAAAGAGGCCAAGGATCTGGTCGATGGCGCGCCCAAGCCGATCAAGGAAGGCGTCTCGAAGGACGAAGCCGAGACAATCAAGAAGAAATTTACGGAAGCGGGAGCGACCGTCGAAGTCAAGTGACCGCCCGTTCGACGGCATCGCTTCGCTCCGCCGCTCAGGGCAGGCTCTTGGTTGCGGAGCGAAGTTTTCCGTTTTGAATCCTGGAGGCACTTGGAAGCGTCTATATTCGATGCTTCCGCTGCCTCCCAGCGCGCCGGCCGGCCCAGGCTGCTCGGCGCAGGAAGCTCAGCCAAGCGTCACGCGAGGGCGCAAGGCGTATAGATAACTGGCGCGGGTAAACACAAATCTGGAGTCATCAAGCGCCTTGATTGGCGCTCGCGGGGAGTCACGTCCTTGCGAGCGCATTGTGTCTTCTTAGGTTCTTTTACGTGCCGGCAGCCGGCCTAAGCCCGGCGCTATGAGGAGTTTGTTTCATGCCGAACAAGAATCACGCGGTTCGTAACCGGTTCGATTTTTCCAAAATTCCGGCGACCATTCAGATTCCCAACCTCATCGAGGTGCAGAAGCGCTCCTATGACCGCTTCCTGCAGATGGACATGCTGCCCAGCGAGCGCGACGACTCCGGGCTGCAATCGGTGTTTCAGTCGGTATTCCCCATCGAGGATTTCCGCAAGCTTTCCGAACTTGCGTTTGTCGACTATGCGATCGGCAATTGGGAGTGCAAGTGCGGCCACCTGAAGGGTTTGCACCACCTGCGCACCACTTGCCGTAACTGCGGCTCTACCGTCATTACCAACCCCTTCCAGCCCGGGGATGTGCTCTGTTCAAAGTGTGGCACCTACAACGCCAATACACCAGACTTCTGCAACAAGTGTGGCGATCCCGTGACGCTGCAGCTCAAGTACGATCAGGCCGAATGCGAAGAGCGCGGGATGACGTACTCTGCGCCGCTCAAGGTCACCATTCGCCTCACGATCTACGAGAAAGATCCGGAGACGGGCAACAAATCCATCCGCGACATTAAGGAGCAGGAAGTCTTCTTCGGCGACATTCCGCTGATGACCCAGAACGGGACATTCATCATCAACGGAACCGAGCGCGTAATCGTCAGCCAGTTGCACCGCTCGCCGGGCGTGTTTTTCGAGACCGCCAACCAGCGCACCTATTTCCTGGGCAAGATCATTCCCTATCGCGGCTCCTGGGTTGAGTTCGAGTACGACCAGAAGAACATTCTTTACGTGCGCATCGACCGCAAGCGCAAGTTCCTGGGCACCATCTTCCTGCGCGCCCTCGGCCTGCGCTCGGATGAAGACATCCTGCGCACGTTCTATACGGTCGACAAAATCGCGATCAAGGACAAGAAGCTCTACTGGACGCTCGAGCCCGGCATCGACCGCGCCACCAGTCTTGCGGGTATGAAGCTCTCGCACCGCGTCGTGGGTCGCGGCGGCGAGGAGATCGCGCACTCCGGCCGCAAGATTACGCCGGCGATCCTGAAGGAAATCCAAAGGGCGAAGGTCACTGAGATCGAGATCGACACCACCGACCTCGAAGGCGCCTTCACCGCTGCCGACGTGGTCGACACGACGAGCGGCGAGGTTCTGCTTGAAGCCAACTCTGAAGTCACCGCCGATAAGCTGGCCAAGCTAATTGACGCCGGCATCACCGAACTGCACCTATTCTTTCCTGAGCGCGACGACGTGGGAGTGGTCATCAGCCAGACGCTGCGCCGCGATTCGGTCAAGACTCCGCAAGAAGCGCTCATCGAGATCTACCGCAAGCTGCGCCCGGGCGATCCGCCGACGCTCGACACGGCGACCTCGCTCTTCCACGGCATGTTCTTCGACGCGCGCAAGTATGACTTCTCGAAGGTCGGCCGCCTGAAGTTCAACATCAAGCTCTTCGAGCGCGCCGATGCGACTAATCTCGACAACCGCACGCTCGAGCCCGAGGACTTCTACGCCACCATTCGCTACCTGCTCAAGCTGCGCCGCAGCGTGGGCGCGGTGGATGACATCGATCATCTCGGCAACCGCCGCGTGCGCGCCGTTGGCGAACTGCTGGAGAACCAGTTCCGCATCGGCTTGGTACGCATGGAGCGCGCGATCAAAGAAAAGATGAGCGTCTACCAGGAAATGTCCACGGCCATGCCGCACGACCTGGTGAACGCCAAGCCGGTGATGGCTGCTATCCGCGAGTTCTTCGGCTCATCGCAGCTTTCGCAGTTCATGGACCAGACCAATCCGCTCTCGGAGATCACCCACAAGCGCCGCTTGTCGGCCCTGGGGCCGGGTGGATTGAGCCGCGAGCGGGCCGGATTCGAGGTGCGCGACGTTCACCCCACGCACTACGGGCGCATTTGCCCCATCGAGACGCCGGAAGGTCCGAACATCGGCCTAATCTCCAGCCTCTCCTGCTATGCGCGCATCAACGACTACGGCTTTATCGAGTCGCCCTACCGCCGCGTTAAGGCCGGGCGGGTGCAGGAGTACGTCCAGGTCGTCAATGCTGGCGATAGCGATTACCGCGTGGGCGATCACGCCGAGAGGCACGAGATCGAGAAGATCAACGTCGATTTGAAAGATCGCCGCCGTCGGCAGATCGACTTCGAACCCTACTCCTTCTATCTCTCCGCGTGGGAAGAAGACCGCCACGTGATCGCGCAGGCCAACGTCGAACTCGACGAGAAGAGCCACATCACTGCCGAGCTGGTGAACGCCCGCAAGGCAGGAAACTTCGTCCTGGTGAGCCGCGACGAGGTTGACTACATCGACGTCAGTCCGAAGCAGCTCGTCTCGGTGGCGGCATCGCTGGTGCCGTTCCTCGAGCACGACGACGCGAACCGCGCTCTGATGGGCGCCAACATGCAGCGGCAGTCCGTTCCTCTGCTGCGGGCGGAAGCGCCGATCGTAGGCACGGGCATGGAAGGCGTTACCGCGCGCGACTCTGGCGCGGTCGTTCTGGCGCGGCGTTCGGGCATCATCGATTCGGTCGACTCCGAGCGCATCATTGTGCGCGTGGAAGGCGAGCACCATCCCGGGCAACTCTCCCGTGAAGTCGGCTCGGACATCTATCAACTCATCAAGTTCAAGCGTTCGAACCAGAACACCTGCATCAACCAGAAGCCCATCGTGAAGAAGGGCGATCGTGTTGCCAAAGGGCAGGTGATCGCCGACGGACCTTGCACCGAGTTCGGCGAGTTGGCGCTGGGACGCAACGTGCTCGTAGCCTTCATGCCGTGGCGCGGCTACAACTTCGAGGACGCGATCCTCGTCTCCGAACGCCTGGTGAAGGACGATTACTACACCTCGATTCACATCGAGGAGTTCGAGATCGAGGCCCGTGACACCAAGCTCGGGCCCGAAGAGATCACGCGCGACATTCCCAACGTCAGCGAATCGGCGCTGCGCGATCTCGATGAGAGCGGGATCATCCGCATCGGCGCTGCGGTGAAAGCAGGCGACATCCTGGTAGGCAAAGTCACGCCTAAGGGCGAGACCCAGCTCACGCCGGAAGAGAAGCTGTTGCGCGCCATCTTCGGCGAGAAGGCCGGAGATGTTCGCGACGCATCGCTCACCTGCCCGCCTGGCATCGAGGGCACGATCGTGGACGTGAAAATCTTCTCCCGCAAAGGCCAGGAGAAGGACGAGCGCGCGAAAGCCATCGAAGGCATGCAGGTCGAGAAGCTGGAGAAGAACCTCTCGGACGAAATCCGCATTCTTACCGACGAGCGTTTGAAGCGCCTGGAAGGCATCCTCGGCGAGAAAGAAGTCCAAGCCGATCTGCACGACGAGCGCACCAACAAGCGGCTGCTCACCAAGGGCATCATCCTCGATCGCGAGACCATCGAGCGCATTTCCACCCGCAACCTGAAGCGCATCAAGTACGCCGACAAGGACCCGCGGGTCAACGAGCAAATCGACGAAATCGAAGAGATGACCTCGCGCCAGATCGACGTGCTGCGGAAGATCGTCAACGAGAAGATCGCCAAGCTGCAGAAGGGCGATGAGCTGCCGCCGGGCGTCATCAAGCTGGTGAAGGTTTACATCGCCATGAAGCGCAAGCTGAGCGTGGGCGACAAGATGGCGGGCCGGCACGGAAACAAAGGCGTAATCGCCCGCATTCTGCCGGAAGAGGACATGCCGTACCTCACCGACGGAACGCCGGTGGAAATCGTGCTCAATCCGCTGGGGGTGCCAAGCCGTATGAACGTGGGCCAGATTCTCGAAACCCACCTCGGTTGGGCTGGCCATGAGCTGGGCAAACGGATCGGTGAGTTGATGAAGAACAACTCCAAGCCGGAGATGGTGCGGCGCGAGCTGAAGGCCATCTTTAAAGACACGCCATTTGTCGACAGCATCACGGAACTGGACGACGATCTGCTGGAAGCCGCGGCCAAAGGCATGCAGCGCGGCGTCTATTTTGGATCGCCGGTGTTCGACGGCGCCCACGAGGCGGAGATCAAGAACCTGCTGAAGGAATCGGGACTGCCGGAATCGGGCAAGACCGATCTTTATGACGGCATGACCGGCGACAAGTTCGAACAGCCGGTCACCGTTGGCTACATTTATATGCTGAAGCTCTCGCACCTGGTGGACGACAAGATTCACGCCCGCTCCATCGGGCCGTACTCGCTGATTACCCAGCAGCCGCTGGGCGGCAAAGCGCAGTTCGGCGGGCAGCGTTTCGGCGAGATGGAAGTCTGGGCGCTCGAAGCCTACGGCGCCGCCTACATCCTGCAGGAGCTGCTGACGGCGAAGTCGGACGACGTCTACGGCCGCACCAAGATTTACGAGGCCATCGTCAAGGGCGAAGCCGCTATCGAGCCGGGTGTGCCGGAGTCGTTCAACGTGCTCATTCGCGAATTGCAGTCGCTCTGCCTCGATGTTGAGCTCATCAAGGTGGCAGAGCGCAAACCGCTGGCGGCAACGCCCGCGGCGGCGGATTAAGAGAAAGTCGCTAGTGGTCAGTTGCCGGTCGCCAGTTTTGCCGGCAGCTGACGCTGGCAGGGAATGTTAGACATACAAATTGCGGCCTGCGCAAAGAAGCTCCGCACGCAGCGCTGCCATTTATAAAACTGGCAAAGCCACCGGCGACTGGCTACTGCCTCTGACGGAGCAAACGGAGGACACCTTGTACCGAACGAGCCCATTCGATTTGGGAAACGCGATTGCCGACTTCGACGCGATCCGCATCAGCCTGGCATCGCCCGAAAAGATCCGCAGTTGGTCGCACGGCGAGGTCACCAAGCCGGAGACGATCAATTACCGCACTTTCAAGCCCGAGCGCGATGGGCTGTTCTGCGCCCGCATCTTCGGTCCGACGGTCGACTGGGAGTGCCTCTGCGGCAAGTACAAGCGCATGAAGCACCGCGGCGTCATCTGCGACAAGTGCGGCGTCGAGGTGACACTCTCCAAAGTCCGGCGCGAGCGGCTTGGTCACATCGAGCTGGCTTCGCCGTGCTCGCACGTGTGGTTCTTCAAAGGCCTGCCCAGCCGCATCGGGCACTTGCTGGACATTTCCCTGCGCGACCTCGAGTCCATTCTCTACTTCGAGGCTTACGTGGTGGTCGATCCCGGCGATGCCCCGGTCAAAGAGCAGGAGATCATCAAGGAAGAGGCGCGCTTCCGTGAGCTCGATCAGCAGTTCCGTCCCACCGGCTTCAAGGCCATGATGGGCGCGGAAGCCATCAAAGAGCTGCTCAAGCGAGTCGAAGTCGATGAACTCTCCACCGAACTGCGCGACAAGATGCGCAACGAGACTTCGGTGCAGAAGCGGTTGAAGTACGCCAAGCGCTTGAAGGTGGTCGAAGCGTTCCGCAAGAGCGGCAACAAGCCGCAGTGGATGATTCTGGACGTGATCCCGGTGATTCCGCCGGAGCTGCGTCCCCTGGTTCCTCTCGACGGCGGCCGCTTCGCTACCAGTGACCTGAACGATCTCTATCGCCGCGTCATCAACCGCAACAACCGCTTGAAGAAGCTGATGGACCTGCACGCGCCCGAAGTGATCGTGCGCAATGAAAAGCGCATGTTGCAGGAAGCCGTCGACGCGCTGTTCGACAACGGACGCCGTGGCCGCGTGCTGCGCGGCGCAAATAACCGACCGCTCAAGTCGCTCTCGGATACGCTCAAGGGCAAGCAGGGCCGCTTCCGCCAGAACCTGCTGGGCAAGCGCGTGGACTACTCCGGCCGCTCGGTCATCGTGGTCGGTCCGGAGCTTAAGCTGCACCAATGTGGCCTGCCCAAGAAGATGGCGCTCGAGCTGTTCAAGCCGTTCATCTATCACCGGCTCGAGCAGACCGGGCAGTGCACCACCATCAAGCAAGCCAAAGAAATGGTGGAGCAGCAGGAGCACATCGTTTGGGACATCTTGGAAGAGGTGATTAAAGATCACCCCGTCCTGCTGAACCGCGCTCCCACGCTGCACCGTCTGGGGATTCAAGCTTTCGAGCCGGTGCTGGTGGAGGGTAAGGCCATCAAGATTCACCCGCTGGTGTGCACAGCTTTCAACGCCGATTTCGACGGCGACCAGATGGCCGTCCACATTCCGCTCTCGCCAGAAGCGCAGGTGGAAGCGAGCGTTCTGATGCTGAGCTCGCACAACATTCTTTCTCCGGCCTCAGGCCAGCCCATCACCGTGCCCACGCAGGACATGGTGCTCGGCGTCTATTACCTGACCAAGGCCAAGCCCGGCGCCAAGGGCGAAGGCCGCGCTTTCGCCAATGGCGAAGAAGTGTTGCTGGCGCTTGAAGCCAAGGAAGTCGAGACGCTCACTCCGATCCGTCTGCGCTACACCGGCCAGGTAATCGACCTGACCACGGCGTACGACGATCAGGACGTGGTGCACACCGACCCGGTGCAGTTCGAGCGGCAGTACATCAACACCACCGTCGGGCGCGTGATTCTGAACGAATACCTGCCAGAAGGCATGCCGTTCATCAACGGGCTGATCAAGAAGAAAGGCATTGGCCAGCTGGTGAATTACGGCTACCTGCGCTTTGGTCTCGAAACCACGGTGCGCATGCTCGACCGCATCAAGGAAATGGGCTTCCTCTATGCCACCAAGGCAGGCCTGTCGATCGGGATTGACGACATGGTCATCCCCGAGAGCAAGCGGTCGCTGGTGCGCGAGGCGGAAAAGCAGGTGGTCAACGTGCAGCAGCAGTATCTCGACGGCGCCATCACCAACGGCGAGCGCTACAACAAGGTGATCGAAATCTGGTCGGGCATTACGGAGAAAGTTGCTGACGAAATGTTCGGCGTGCTGGACCGGGCGGACAAGTCCGGCGCCATGAACCCGATCTTCGTCATGGCCGACTCCGGCGCCCGCGGATCGAAGCAGCAGATTCGCCAGCTCTCCGGCATGCGCGGCCTCATGGCCAAGCCTTCCGGCGAGATCATCGAGACGCCCATCACCGCCAACTTCCGCGAGGGGCTGACGGTGCTGCAGTACTTCATCTCCACCCACGGCGCCCGCAAGGGCCTGGCGGATACGGCGCTCAAGACCGCCGATTCCGGCTACCTGACGCGCCGCCTGGTGGACGTGGCGCAGGACGTGATCGTCAGCGAACTGGACTGCGGCACGGTGGATGGCATCGACGTTGGCTCCATCGTTGAGTCGGGCGAAATCATCGAGCCGTTGCGCGACCGCATCGTGGGCCGCGTCTCGCTGCAGAAGCTCAAGGACTACGAAGGCAACGTCGTAGTGGACATCAACCAGGAGATCACCGAAGACCTGGCCAATGCGATTCAGTCGGTCGGAATCGAGAAGGTGAAGATCCGCTCGGTGCTCACCTGCGAATCCAAGCGCGGCGTCTGCATCATGTGCTATGGCCGCAACCTCGCCTCCGGCAGGATGGTCGAGCTGGGCGAAGCGGTGGGCGTTATCGCCGCGCAGTCCATCGGCGAGCCCGGCACGCAGCTCACCATGCGCACCTTCCACATCGGCGGCACGGCGTCGCGAGTCTCCGAGCAGTCGCGACTCGACGCCAAGTCGAACGGCGCGGTGCGCTTCATTAATCTGCAGACCGTGCGCTCCAAGGAAGGCGACCTGGTCGCCATGAACCGCACCGGATCCATCGCGCTGGTCGACGAAAAAGGCCGCGAGAAAGAGCGCTACTCGGTGGTCTACGGCGCCAAGCTCAAGGTCGATGAAGGCCAGCAGGTGCAGCTCGGCCAGGTGCTGGTGGAGTGGGATCCTTACACCTTCGCCATCCTCACCGAAATTGGCGGCACCGTCAGCTTCAAGGACTTGGCGGAAGGCGTCACCCTGCACGAAGAAGTGGACGAGGTCACGGGCCTGTCGCGGCACGTGGTTACGGACACGCAGGACGAAAAGCGCCAGCCGGCCATCGTGGTGAAGAGCAAGACCAACAAGCGCTACCTGATGCCGTCGCGCGCTCACCTCATGGTGCAGGACGGCGACACGGTATCGCCCGGCGACGTGCTGGCCAAGATCCCGCGCGAAACTACCAAGACCAAGGACATCACCGGCGGTCTGCCGCGCGTGGTCGAGCTCTTCGAGGCCCGCAAGCCGCACGAGACGGCGGTCATCAGCGAGATCGACGGCACCGTCAAGTTCGGCGAGATCAGCAAGGGCCAGCGCAAAATCTATGTCACCGCCGACAACGGCACCGAGAAAGAGTATTCCGTGCCGCGCGGCGTGCACATCAACGTGCAGGAAGGCGAGCGCGTCCGCGCCGGCGAGCCGCTCATGGATGGCCCGCTCAACCCGCACGACATCCTGGCCGTGCTCGGTGAGAAGGAGCTGCAGGCCTACCTGGTGAACGAAATCCAGGAGGTCTACCGGCTGCAGGGCGTGACCATCAGCGACAAGCACATCGAGGTGATCGTTCGCCAGATGATGCGTTGGCGCAAGGTCGAGGACGTGGGCGATACCCAGTTCCTGCTGGAAGAGCAGGCAGACAAGTTCAAGTTCGAGGACGAGAACCAGCGCGTGATCAAGGATGGCGGCAAACCCGCCACCGGACGTCCGCTGCTGCTGGGCATCACCAAAGCGTCGCTCTCCACCGAGTCGTTTATCTCGGCGGCGTCGTTCCAGGAGACCACGCGCGTGCTCACCGAAGCCTCCATCCAGGGCAAGGTGGACAACCTGCGCGGCTTGAAGGAAAACGTCATCGTGGGACGGCTGATTCCGGCCGGCACCGGCATGGAGCATTATCGCAACGTGCGCCTCTCGCCGGAGCTGGAAGAAGCCGCACAGAAGGTCCAGGAAGAAGTCTCGGCGGCCTACGAGGAAGCCGAGCGCGCCCTGGAGTTGCTGCGCCACGAGGGCGAGACGGAAGAGCTGGCGGCGGAGTAAGGGCAGTCGCCAGTTATCGGTTGCCAGTTATCGCGGGCCCGCAAGGGTCCGCGATTTTTATTTATGGCAGCTTCCTTCGCACAGCCTTTTCCAGGTGGTTCCCAGGGCGTGCAGAATGAGCTTATCTCCGGGCGTGAGTTCGTCCGGGTTCAGAACGGCCGCATAGGCGTAAGCGACGGTTGCATTCTGGGTGATGCACCAGGGTTGATGGCGAACCACGCCCGCACAGTGCTCGCAGGCTGAATCCGCGCTGTATTTGTTGCTGTGATACCACCGGGTCGATTCTGTTAAGGGCATGCTTCGTCTCCGCCGCCTAAGAAAGTGAGCTCCCGGGGACAAGCTTGCCCTGGAACGGATACAGGAGTGTGTGACAAGCGTCACGATATGCCGTGATTTCTGTACGGATTGGACCTGGTCGGGAATGCTCCCAACCGGGAGCGTCGTGCGAGGGCCAGGCAACTGGCAACTGGCAACCTCAACTGATACCTTATCCCCAGCTATGTTCCGGCTTGCCCGCTACTTACGCGTTGCCTTCTGGCGCGCCTTTCAACACGATGCCTTTGCGGTAGCCAAGGGAGCGGCATACTCCGCCATTCTGACGCTGTTTCCTACCTTGCTGGTTGTGGCTTCCACGCTGGCGTCGGTGGGCAATCACGCGGTCTTCCGCGAGTTCCTTCGCGCGGTCATGCGCATTCTTCCCGAGGGAACGGGCGGCCCGGTGCGCAGCATGAT
>Ga0335076_10008537_pt1 | contig 10350 bp, 7 predicted proteins | sample Lox_Sample_25_FD_206717 | JGI IMG/M metagenome (GOLD analysis project Ga0335076, IMG submission 206717) | Soil microbial communities from Loxahatchee National Wildlife Refuge, Florida, United States - Lox_Sample_2.5 | ecosystem: Environmental > Terrestrial > Soil > Wetlands | place: USA: Florida...
GGACAGTTCGCGATGCGCGATTTATTTACCGAGGACAAAGAATTTCCCGCTGAATACGGAGGTGGAAGCGACGCTGACGTTTGCAGGAGATGAACCGGGGCAGTGGGTGCGGGACGTGACGCCGTCGCCGGAGGCAATTACGGTGAGGGAGCACCATTCGCTGGTGCAATTACCAAAAGAAGGCTACAAGCCACGAGCTTACGATCCGCGAAGCAGTTTCTACGGCATTTCCTACTTGGATTACGCTGCGCCGGTGGACCAGCCGATCGTGAAGCGGTTTACGGCGCGGCACCGGCTGCAGAAGAAAGATCCGGGGGCGGCTGTGAGCGAACCTGTGGAGCCGATCGTGTACTACCTGGATCGCGGAGCGCCGGAACCGATTCGCAGCGCATTGCTGGAGGGAGCGCGATGGTGGAATCAGGCTTTCGAAGCGGCGGGATACAAGAATGGGTTTCGAGTGGAGTTGCTGCCGGAAGGCGCGGACCTGATGGACGTGCGCTATAACGTGATCGAATGGGTACACCGAGCGACACGTGGGTGGTCCTACGGATGGGGCCTGACGGACCCGCGGACGGGAGAAATCATTAAGGGACATGTGATCCTGGGATCGTTGCGGGTGCGGCAGGATTATTTGATCGCGGAGGGGCTGCTGGCGCCGTACGGGAAGGATAACGCAGGCGCGGCGAAAGCGAAGGAAATGGCGCTGGCACGACTGCGGCAATTGGCGGCGCATGAAGTGGGGCACACGCTGGGATTGATGCACAACTATTCAGCGAGCACGGTGAACCGGTCGTCGGTCATGGACTATCCGCCGCCTCTGGCGAAGCTGGGTGCGGAGGGAACGCCGGATGTGTCCGATGCGTATGCGAAGGGAATCGGCGAATGGGACAAGGTGTCGATTGCGTGGGGGTATGGGGACTTTGCTCCAGGCACGGATGAGAAAGCGGCACTGAATAAAATTTTGATGGATGGCTACGGGCGCGGGTTGCGGTATCTGACGGACCAGGATGCGCGGCCGGCGGGATCGTCGAGCAGCGTGGCGCATTTATGGGATAGCGGTTCGAATGCGGTGGACGAGTTGAACCGCATCATGAAGGTGCGTGCGGCGGCGCTGAAGAGGTTTGGGGAGGCGAACATCCGGGAGGGGGAACCGCTGGCGACGATCGAAGACCGATTGGTGCCCATTTATATGTTGCACCGGTACCAGGCAGAAGCGGCGAGCAAGCTCGTGGGCGGGATGGATTACACGTTTGCGTTGCGAGGGGATGGGGAAGTGGCGACGCAAATTGTCGCGCCAGCAGAGCAGAGAAGGGCGCTGGCAGCGGTGCTGGAGACGGTGAAGCCGGAGGCGCTGGTGCTGCCGGAGCCGCTGCTGAAGACCATTCCGCCGCGTCCGCCGATGTACCCGCGGGACCGGGAGATGTTCAAGATACATACGAGCCCAGCGTTCGATTCGGTGGCGCCGGCGGAGGCTGCTGCACAGCAGGTGCTGCAGTTTTTATTCAATCCGGAAAGGGCAGCGCGGCTGGAGGAGTTCCACGCGCGAGATGCGGCAAATCCGGGACTGGAGGAAGTATTGGATGCGGTGGTGAATGCGACGTGGAAGGCGCCCCATGAGAGTGGGTATGAGGGCGAAGTACACAACGCGGTCGACGACGTGGTGCTCTATGAGCTTTTGGTGTTGGCGGCAAATGACAAGGCGAGTTGGGAGGTGCGGGCGACTGCGCTTTTGAAGGTGCAGGAATTAAAGAACTATCTGAATGCACCGGCGAGCGCACGAGGGCCCATGCAATACCCAGCCCACGTGTTGTTCGCAACGAGAATGATCGAGCAATTTGAGAAGGACCCGAAGAAGGTGGATTTGGGGGCACCGGTGGAGGCGCCGGATGGGCCGCCGATTGGGGATGACGAATAGGAACCGTTGAAAGGCTGCACGTAGGAATGCGGCGAGGGGCGTCCTCAGGTATCTCGCGTTATACTCATTGTCGGTTCCTTCACATCCGGAGATGACTTTGTTCCTGCCGCTTGTCGGTCGCCGCGCCAATTTATTCTTGGTCTGCACGTTCCTCGCCGCCACTTTCGCACTCGCACCAAGTCCCCTGTTCCTGGCACCTGCTTTGAGCCAGCAAGCAGCGTCAGCAGCCATTGCGCAGAAAACTCCTTATTGGGCTTACGTTTTGAATTCTCCGAGTTCGGGCACGCCTCCCGAGGATCAAAGCCAGCGGCACGTACCCAACAGCTCCGCCTCTTTCACGTTCGCGCAGACGCAAGATTATTTTCGTGTAGCGGACTGGCATCCGGAGGCGCATCCCTTGATGCCCGCCATCGTTTCTGCCGGACGTAAGCCAGACGTGTACGCGTGCGCGTTCTGCCACCTGCCGAATGGCCAGGGAAAACCGGAAAATTCCAGCCTTGCCGGCCTGCCCGCGGGCTACATCATCAACCAAGTAGCGGAGTTCAAGTCCACCGCGCGCAAATCATCGGAGCCGGAGCACATACCGTCGGCCAAGATGATCTCCAGCGCGGCGGCGAACGCGACGGCTGAGGAGGTGCAGGCTGCCGCGAGATACTTTTCTTCGATTAAACCGAAACCGTGGATTCGGGTTGTCGAGAGCCGTACGGTGCCGAAAACGCGGGCGGATCATTTTATGCTGGTGGCGATACCGAACGGAGGTAACGAGCCCATCGGGCACCGGATCATCGAGATGGCGGAAGACCGCGAACGCACAGAGCTGCGGGATGATGCCTCCAGTTTTGTGGCGTACGTGCCGGCTGGAAGCCTGACGCTGGGAAAAATACTGGTCACGAGCGGCGCAAACGGGCGCACTGTTCCGTGCAACGTGTGTCACGGCGCGTCGCTGCGTGGCAACCAGGAAGTGCCCGGAATCGCCGGCCGGTCTCCCAGCTATGTTTTCCGGCAGTTGTATGACATGAAGTCCGGGGCGCGGCACGGTGCGCTGGTGGTGCAGATGAAACCGGTGGTCTATCGTCTCAGCGATGACGACATGATCGACATCGCGGCGTATCTGGCGTCTCTCAAGCCGTAATCGCCGAGAGCGGGTCGGGGAACGTTATGTGGTTTTGTCTTTTGCCCAGACAATCCGCTCCTGGTTTTTGAAGCGAATCACTTGCTCCTTGCCGACTTCGTAGTAGAAGGACACTTCGGTCTGGGCTTCGTCGGAGGTGTACCATGACTTCGGCCCGCCAGCCAGCCTTCTCTGCACGATCGTTAGACCGCCTGCAGGCTTTTTTCCGTTTCTTCAATGCGAACAGTGTCGGCGCCGGCGGCCATCAATCGCTCAAACACTTCAACGACCCGCGGATCGAATTGCCGTCCAGCGCCTTCGCGGATCATCTCCACAACTTTTGACACCGGTAGGCCGGCGCGGTAGGGGCGATCGCTGATCAAGGCGTCGTAACAGTCCGCCACGGCGAAAATCCTGGCGTGCAGGGTGATCTCATCACCCTTGAGGCCATTGGGGTAGCCAGCTCCGTTGATCCACTCGTGATGCTGCGCGACAATCGGCATGGCATCGGCAAAGCCGGGAATTGGCTGGAGGATGCGGACGCCAATGTTGACGTGTTCGCGCATCTGCTGCAGTTCTTCCGGCGTAAGTTTGCCGGGCTTGTCGAGAATCGAGGCAGGCACGCCGATTTTGCCGATGTCGTGGAGCAGGCCACCGCGCCGCATGATTTCCCGCTCAGCTTCCGAGATACCCATTTCTTTCGCCAGGCGCAAGGCGACATCGGTGACGCGCTCGGAATGGCCGCCGCTCTGACGGCGAGCTCGGCTGGTTTTGCGGTGCAGAGGGAGAAATGTAGTTTGGTTGGCGGAGGAACAATACAATGTTTCCACTCTGTTCTGAGAGCGGATGTCGCGGCGAGGTGTCATAGGAGAGACTGTTCCTGCATCCCCGGGACTTCGCAATGGCTCACCTTTCGAACGGAGCAAACGTCCGGCTTGTAGCTATAGAGCGGCCCTGGCGAGTGCACCCGTCCCTTCAAGGGCACCCACGCGAACACCAGTTTCGCGTTCCCCTGACAGCGGGTACAACAGTACTTGTCGTAGCTATTGGTACGATTGGGTCAGGGTAAGCTACTGATGTTATGGCTCTTAGAGTCGGCTAAGCTTTTCCAATACTTCATTCCGGTATCGCACATCACAGTAACGACGATTGCCCCGGCGCTGAGTTGATCCGCCAGACGCAATGCGGCAATGAGGTTTGCGCCGGTCGAGGTTCCGGCGAATAGTCCTTCCTCGCGAGCCAGCCTGAGCTGCATCACGACGGCCTGTTCGGTTGACACCTTGTCAATGGCGTGCGCCAAAGCTGCACTCCACATCGGAACGACAAATCCTGCGCCGATACCATCCATCCTGTGCGCTCCAGGCCTTCCTCCCGAGAGCACGGCTGACTCTGCCGGTTCCACGGCTATGACGCGCAGGTTGGGATTCCTGCGACGCAATCCCTCGCCGATCCCGCGGATGGACGCTGCGGTGCCGACGCACTGCACGAATCCGTCGACGTGTCCTCCGGACTGCTCCCAGATCTCGTCGGCCATGGCGTGATAGGCCGCCAACTGGTCGACGTTGTTCATTTGATCGGTCCAGAACGCACCGGTGCTGTGGGCGATGGCTCCGGCGGCGGCGATCATGTCGCGAGTCAACTTTTCGGTCATCCCGCCAGCTTCGCTAGGGACGATTTGCAGCTTGGCGCCCAAGATACGCATGTGATCGAGCTTTTCCTTCGCAAATGCGTCGGAGCTCACGATGTGTAATGGATATCCTTTAACGGCGCAAACCAAAGCGAGCGAGACGCCCGTGCTCCCGCCGGTGTATTCGACAACCGGACCGCCGGGCTTCAGACGGCCATCCCGCTCACCGGCCTCAATCATGGCGAGGGCCATGCGGTCTTTCATGCTTCCGGTGGGATTCTCGCTTTCGATTTTCAGGAGGATTCGTGCGCCATTGAGCGGTGCGATCTTGCGCAAGGCAAGCAAGCTCGTGCCGCCCACACAGGTCAAGATACTGGGGCTAACACCGTTGCGCATGGCTGTTGCGGCTCCTGTTGCGGTCCAAACGCATTCGAATCATTCATGTACATCATTACACCAAAGCTGCGCTTTCCCTCCGGTAATCCTCGTATAGTCCCTGACAGCCGGCCTCTCTACGCTCTAGTGAGGAGAAATCCAGTTCGAAGGGAGGTAAATAGTGCCCCTGATTAACATCGTGATGATCTTGATTGTCGTGGGAGTGTTGCTCTGGCTGGTGAACCGTTTCATTCCCATGCAGGGAACCATCAAGTCGATTCTCAATGGCGTGGTGGTAATCGCCGTGGTGCTATGGCTGCTGGACGTGTTCGGATTGTTCAGTTCGTTCTCTCACATTCGGGTGGGCTCTTAGCTTGAGGTAACAGAAAAGAAGGCGAAGCGGGACCTGTCATCCGCTTCGCCTTTCTCATTCGATTGCGTGTTGTTTCCAAGCCTACGCACCGCTATGGAGACGGGTGAGTGCCGATCAAACGACGATGGCTTGAGGCTTCCATGCTTGTTTTTCCGGGGTAAGGGCGCTGTGCTTCAGAGCTAGTCCCACTTTATCGACAAGCGCGTCGCGCGAGAAGGGTTTTTGCAGGAAACAACCAGCGTCCACGAGTTTCTGGCTGTCTCTCGGTTCGAGGTAACCGCTCATGTAGATGACCTTCACGAGGGGCATCGAAGAGTTCAGCTTCAGTCCAAGTTCCGCGCCACCCAGGCGGGGCATGACCATGTCGGTCAACACGGCGTCGATGCATAGGCCAAAACGCGCGGCGGTTTCCAACGCATCCAAACCATCTTCGGCGGTCAACACGTTATAGCCTGCGGAGGTCAAGAAAGCGCTCGCTAGCTCTCGGACTTCTTTTTCGTCTTCCACGACCAAGACGGTTTTGCGGTCTCCCTGCTTGGCACCGTTGGTTCGAGCAGGCTCGTTCTTCACCGGTGCTTCCTCTCGGGTGCTTGGCAAATAAAGCTCGAAGGTCGAGCCCTTGCCGAGTTCCGAGCTGACAAAGATGAAGCCGCCGGTTTGTTTCACCACACCATAGACGGTTGCGAGGCCGAGACCGGTGCCTTTGCCGCGTTCCTTGGTGGTGAAGAAGGGTTCGAAAATGCGGACCTTGGTGGCGGCATCCATGCCCTGGCCAGTGTCCGTTACAGTGATGCGGACGTATCTGCCGGGTTCGATGCTTCCCTTGGAATGCGCTTCCTCTTCGCCCACAGTCACGTGGTCTGTGGTGATGGTCAGTTTCCCGCCCTGTTGCATCGCATCGCTGGCATTTACGGTGAGGTTCAGAAGCACCTGCTCCAACTGACCGGCATCTGCTTTGACGCGTACGGGGGCATCGCTGAGGTTCAGAGCAAACTCAATATCTTCGCGGACGAGGCGGCGTAGGAGTTTGCCCATCTCTCCGATGAGCTCGTTCACATCGAGTACCTTGGCTTCCAGAACCTGCATCCGGCTGAATGCCAGCAATTGCCGGGTCAAGGACGCGGCGCGATCGGCGGTCTTGCGAATTTGCTGGGCGTGGTTGAACAAAGAATCTCCGGGCTGAGCCCGGTCCTGAACCAGTTCGCTATGCCCACGAATGACGGTGAGCAAATTGTTGAAGTCGTGCGCGACGCCGCCAGCCAGGCGCCCGAGCGCTTCCATCTTCTGAGCTTGGCGGAGTTGACCTTCGAGCTGCTCGCGGGTCGCGTCGTTTTTCTGGAGTGTACCGCGCATGTTAATGAACGCATGGGTGAGACGGGAGACTTCGTTGTCCCCGCCCACGGCCAAGGGATAGCGGTAATTTCCTTGTTCCAGAGCGCGCACGCCGAAGAGGAGTTGGGTCAAGGGACGCGTTACGGTATCCGAAATGAAGTAGATCAGCATGCCGCCGACAGCCACGACGGCTAACCACAATCCCAAGAGCAAGCGGTTCAAGTGCTGGAGGCTCGCTTCAACTTCTCTATAGGACTTCAGAACCACCAAGTTGGCCCTCGGCCACGCGCCCATGTTCAATTGCATCGATTGGGCGCGATAGTGCTGTCGATTCAACTGCAGATTCGCGGTTCCCCAATCCTGGCCAGCCAACTTCTGGAACTCGGCTTCCTTGACGGCATCGAGGGTGCTGATGGCCACCGAGTTGCCAAAAGTAAACACGACGTCGCTGGACGCAATGCGAGCGAGGTCTTTGACAGCCCTTTGATCGATGGATTTGCCAGCCACGACGTATCCGCGCAGATGGCGCTTGGTGGACGCGTCCTGGTAGAACGGAGCAAGTACAACCTGGTACAGGTTATGTCCGCCGTACCACCAGCCGGTGGTTTCTTTGCGGTAGACGGACCTCCAGACCATCTTCTGGGCCTCGTCTGCCGGGAAAGCCCAGCCTTTGGTATGCATGGTCTGGATAATGCCGCGGGCGTCAGCCAGCACGTAGAGATTGCAATCGTCCGTCTGGAGGGGATCTTGGGTTGCGGCTTGAACGGCGTCCGCGTCTCCGTCATGAGTAAAAGCGACCCAGGCTAGCAGGTCGGCCTTGTGGGTCAGGGACTGTAGCACCTGCTCTTGGACCACCTGAAAAGTGAGGATGGCGTTGCTCGCGTCTTTCTCGATACGTTCCTGCTGTTGGGACATTGCGGCATGGCGCACAACGAGCAGGGTTCCCAAGGTCAGCCCCACGGTGAGCAGGACGAAAGATAGCAACAGTTTTGTCCGCAGCTGCAGATTGTCGTTCCATAGACGCAGAAGCCAGGACATGGCTTGGCTGGAGGAGCGGAGAATGCGATCCAGTTTCGCTCTCAAAATACTCCCAAACTTACGCGCTGCTTACGTGAGTCTGAATGGCCATCTCGTACTATTGTGTCCGGTACTTAACTACAGTCACCGCGAAATCACAAGGAAAACCGCCAATTTCCAGGTGGCTTTTCCATCAATTGTGAGCACATTTTACTTAGTACTACTCAATCCACCTTAGTACCCTGGCGGGGCTTTTGGAGTTCGAATGAGGCGCCGAATTCGACCCCAAGGCGCGAAGTGCGATGCCATGCGACGGGAGTGATGTGGCCAATCAGAAAGAACCAGCAGGCAGAGCCAGCGAGCGCAACAGCTGCCAGGATCAGAAAGGCCCAATAGAAGTGGCCGGTGCGCTGGAGGAGGAGCCCGGTGGCGGCGGGAGCGATGATACCGGCAAGGTTGCCGATGAAGTTCTGGAAGCCAGTCCAACGGCCTGCGGCAATTGGGCCGGCGAGGGTCTGAGTGATGGCCCATAGATTCGAGGCGGTGACGCCAAAGAAGATTACGCCGACGATAAGCGCGGAGGAGGAATAGAAGGGATGATTCAGGCCCGCGAGCCCTACAAAAATGCCGCAGAAGGCGAGTCCGCCGCCAGTAAATGTTTTTCGAACGAGGGTGGGAGTTGCCCCAGCAGCGAGCCAGCGATCGGAAAGCCAGCCGGAGAATAGTGAGGCGACCGCGCCGAGGAGGTAGGCGAGGCCGGCGAGCTTGGCCATGCGATCCACGGAGAAGTGGCGGTCGCGGACGAGGTAGTAGGGTAACCAGGTGATCAGGAAATAGCTGACGTAGTTGTTGGCAAAAAGGCCGAGGCAAGTGCCCCAAGCCGCGCGGAGCCGCAGAAATTCGAGGAGCGAGGGCGCCTGGGAAAGGTGTGACGGGGAGATCTGTTGAGGCAGCGGGGGCTTGGGGGAATAGGTGAGCCAGGGGAAGAGCCATAGAAAGCTAGCAGCGCCCAGGACGACAAAGAAAGGCCGCCAGCCAATTCGGGCAATGAGCATACCGCCGAGAAGGAAGCTGAAGCACGGCCCGAGCAGAAGGCCGGAGCCGAGAATGGAGTTGGCGAAGCCGCGCTGTTCCTCCGAGAAGTTCACGGCGAGGATTTTTCCGCAGGAGGGATAGGCGACGGATTCTCCAAGGCCGAGGAGCAGGCGCAGGGCGAAGAAGGCGATGAAGGTGTGAACGAGTCCGGTGAGAGCGGTAGCAGCGGACCAGAGAGCAAAGCCTGCGGCGAAGACGAGATTTACGTTGAGGCGGTCAACAAGCCAGCCGGAAAAAAGTTGAGAGCAGGCATACGTCCAGAAAAAGGCGGACAAGAGCAGTCCGAGGCGGGCGGGTGAGATGTGGAGTTCTTCTTGAAGAAGCGGCGCGGCAATAGAGAGGCTGCCGCGGTCGATGTAATTGATAAAGATGGAAAGGCCGAGGAGAACCAAGACCGCGAGAAGGCGAGGTGAGATTCCAGGCTGTGATGAAGAGGAAGGGGGCACGGAGAATGGAGAGATGATTCCGCAGGAAGGCAGTGGAATGCAAGGAAGAAGGGAGCAGCGAGCTGCTGACTCAGGGGGAGGTGGTGAATTTGATGTGGTCGCCGATCCGGGCGGGATGGGGGCCGGAGAAAGTGGCGATGGAGTAGTCGTCGGAGACCTCGGTGATGGTGGCAGTGCCCACCTGGAGGTGAGGCATCACGCCTGAAGGGTTGTCAGGAGTGTCAGAAGAGGGAGGCTCGCGGAAGACCTTGAGTTCGTCACCAATTCTGACGCCGGAGCGTCTGCCGATGTTCAGCGTGAGGACGTTGCCCGAGATTTCTGCGACGAGACCATCGAAGGAACGCGAGAGCGAAGGAATTCTGTCGCAGAAGGCGTCGAGTTGATCGGCAATCTGGTCGACGGCGTGCGCGGTTGCTTCCGGAAGGAGTGACTGGACGAAGCCGGAGCTGAGTATTTGCGTGGTGGATTTGGATTTGCGGTCAGTGATGAGTGTGATTTCGCCGAGTTCTGAAGATTCACCGGAGCCGAGGAATTCCGTGAGGATTTCCCCTGTAGAGACATTGAAGACACGTGCGGTGATCTGGACGAACGCTTTGGACTTACGAGAGTGGACACCGGATGAAGGCGAAGAGGAGGGTGGCGCTGGACCATAACGGGTGACGGCGCCGATGATGAGAGCGTCCAGATTTGCGATGCGGCCAATCTTGGAGGCGAGGGCGTAGGCATCGAGGCCGGTGGTATCCGCTTCGGTTTGTTCTTTGAGGATTTTGTACAGAGAGTCGCGATCAAGGAGCGAATATTTCTTGCCCGCGACGAGTTTGGTGATCAGTTGAGCGGACACACCTTTGCCGACATCGGCGGAACCAGCGCCTACTGCAGGGGATGAGCCGGCGGGCGAACCCGGGCTATCGAAGTTGAGAACGGCAACGTGCTTTTTCGGCGGCGCGGTCTGCGCGCTGGCGTAGAAACAGACGAAATGGAGGAGTAGCGAGAAAGCAGCAAGGAGGAGGAACAGTGGGAGACGCATGGAAAAAGGCGAACTGATGCTAAGGCACGGGG